>Ga0302322_100002729_pt1 | contig 14969 bp, 14 predicted proteins | sample Fen_T0_2_FD_203757 | JGI IMG/M metagenome (GOLD analysis project Ga0302322, IMG submission 203757) | Peat permafrost microbial communities from Stordalen Mire near Abisko, Sweden - Fen_T0_2 | ecosystem: Environmental > Terrestrial > Soil > Wetlands > Permafrost | place: Sweden: Abisko... | reverse complement strand
CGATCGTCGATTCCGGCGATCTGCATTACATTCGCGAGGAAGCGGCTGCGGCCGTCGGGACCACCACGCAGGCACACGCGGCACTGGTCAAAAAGAAGGAAAGCCAGGTTTACCGCAGCGCGGATCTCGTTTTCACGAACAGCGACGAAGACGACCAGATTTTCCGCCGCGAGTTTCCCGAAACACCTTCGCTCATGGTCCCCAACATGGTGCCGATTCGCAAACGGCCCACCTTGGCCCGTACAGCTCAGTTGTTTTTCGTGGGGAATTTCTATCACCAACCCAACGTTGACGGTATTCTCTGGTTCGCCCGCGAGATTCTGCCGCACATCCTGCGCGTGCGGCCTGACACGATTCTAGAAATAGGCGGTAAAAATCCTCCACCCGAACTGGCCACGCTGCCGTCTCACCAAGCTATTCGTGCGCTCGGTTGGATTCCCGAAACCGATCCACATCTCGATGCCGCCCGCATCGTCATCGCCCCGCTTCGCTTCGGCGGTGGCATGAAAGGAAAAGTCACTGAGGCGCTCGCCTGCGGTGCACCGGTGGTCAGCACGACGTTCGGAGCTCAGGGCTTTCACGCGACCAATGGAGTGCACCTTCTGGTTGAGGACGAACCTGAACGTTTCGCCACCGCTATTATTGGCGCGCTCACCAATGAAGACCGCACGGAACAGATGGGCCTGGCGGGACAAGAACTCGTCCGCAGCCTTTGCTCACCCGAAGTCGTTGAGAAACTGGTTGATCAGGGTCTGGCACGTGCCGCCACGTTGCGGCCACGCAGACCCGCACGCAGTCTGTCGCGCCTCCGCTTCACGCTGGGCTCCTATTGCCAGGACCTTGGGCGCAAACTCCAGCAAGCCGGGCAACGGGCTACCGGACTACCGGAAACCCCCTAATTCTTTTCGCCTTCGACGCCCTCTAGGCACCCGCTTCATGGCCCCAGCACGCGATTCGCGCTTCGATAACGCCAAGGGTTTCCTCATAATCCTTGTCGTCCTCGGTCACGCCTTGATGAAGATCCCCGAGACGTACGGCTGGCGGGGAGGTGGACTTTGGGCAGCGCATTACGGCGTGATCTACATGGTGCACATGCCCGCGTTCGTGTTTATTTCAGGCTACCTGAGCTCCAAAGAAAAACCCTTCCTCGCCAATATCCGTGACGTCTTTCTTCTGTACATATTGGCTCAAGCAGCTTGGTGCACCTATTTGTTCTCTCTTTCGTTTATCGGTGGCGCTCGCCCCTTGATTGGCGAGACTTTTCTGGCCCTGCCAAGCAACGGGCTTTGGTACCTGCTGGTTCTTTTCGTATGGCGCGTATCCACGCCCGCACTCGCTGCGGTTCGGTTCCCGTTGTTAGCGCTGGCAGCGCTGATTGCGTACGGCGCAGGTATGGCCCTGGTGAACAATGTCGCAGGCGAATTCTCGCTGTCGCGTTTGATCACGTTCCTGCCATTTTTTGCCGCCGGTTTCTGGTCGCGGCACGATGGTTGGTTTTTCACCCGACCGTCCCTTAGACCTGCCGATTGGCTTTTGCTCGGAGTGGCGGCTGTCGCTGCACCGATCGTATTTTGGGTCGCTTACCATAACACATTCGATCTGCTCACACTCTCCGGACCAACCATTTCTGCGGGTCTCCAACTGCGCGGCGTGGCATTCCGGCTCGTCCATTATGTCGTGGCATTCGGGGCCATTCGCCTGCTTTTCATTCTCATCCCTGCGCGGTCAAGCTTGCTCACTACGCTCGGCTTGAATTCACTCTCCATCTACATCGGTCACTTCTACGTGCTGCAACCCCTTTGGACCTACGTGGATGCTAGGTTTTGGCAGGCAAATATGGCTTGGATGGCCCCGCTGATCACGATCACTTGCTGCGCCCTATTTTGTCGGTTTCAAGTGGGTGAACTTTTACGTCGCTTGGCGGTGCGTCTATACAACCTATCCTTCCAGCCAGGAGACACGGACCGCCCGGCCCCCAACTCATGACGAGCCTCCAGCTCAACCTCCTGCTTGAAGCGTAACCTCGATTCCATCCAGTGCCTGCGCGGCTTCGCGGCGGTCGCCGTCGCGCTGCATCACGCCTCAATTCAAATCGAGGAACTCGCGCCGTTCAAAGACGGCACCAAGACGTTCTGGATTGCACAGCATTTCAGCACCTACGTTGGGGCGATCGGGGTCGATATATTTTTCCTGATCAGTGGCTTCATTATGGCGTACACGACCTACCTGAAGCCGGAGATGACTGGGACAGAGTTTCTCCAGCGACGCTTTGTCCGCATCTATCCGTTGTATTGGTTTTTTTCCTTCGTCGTGATCGGACTTCAACTCACGCCCTGGATTGGCTGGAACGCGGTCAGCCTCACCGATTCAATCAAAGCTTTTATACTGTACCCCGAATTCGTGCATTACAGCGGCATGACCTTCGTCCGGCCCGTCTTCCTCGCGCAGGGATGGACGCTCATCTACGAGGTTCTTTTCTACCTGTTATTTGCGACCTTCATCTCATTCAGTCCACTTCGGCGGGCGGGACTGATCACGGCAGTCTTTGGCGTGCTCGCGTTGACAGGGACGTTGCTGTTCCCCGGACGGCCGGAAACCGCGTTGGTAACCGACTCCATCTTACTCGAATTTTCCTTGGGCTTGATCATCGGTTGGGCCTTCACAACGAACCGCGTGCGCATCACCCGGCCCTGGCTGGCCGTCGGCCTTTCGGTGAGCGCTGCAATTCTGGGCGCCGAACTGCTCTGCTTCGATCACTTCCGCGAAACGCCCCGGCTTCTCCACTTCGGACTGCCCTCACTCTTGCTCGTGGGTTCGCTTATCTTCAGCCCCGTGGCTGAAAACTGGCACTACCCGCGTTTCCTCAAATTGCTCGGTGATGCGTCCTATTCCATCTACCTCACGCACACGATCGTACTGCTGCTGTTTCACACGGGGTACATCCGCCTCGGTTTCATGCGGGCCCTTCCCTACGACCTATATTTCGGCCTGCTCATCACCGTCATCATCGCCAGCGGCTTGATTTCCTATTTTCTCGTGGAAAAACCGCTGCTGAATCTCTGTCGGAGACGCTCCTGACATGTCTACACCCGCCGTCAGCATCCTGATGCCTGTGTACAACGCCGCGCAGTTCCTGCGCTTGGCCGTCGCGAGCATGCAGGCTCAGACCTTCCGCGACTTCGAACTCATCGCCATCGACGACGGTTCCACGGACAACTCCAAGGCCATCCTCGATCGTATCGCGGCCGCCGATACACGCATCCGCGTCATCTCTCGCCCCAACACCGGCATCGTCGGCGCGCTCAACGACGGTCTCGCCGTCGCGCGTGGTGAGTTCATCGCCCGCATGGATGCCGACGACGTCGCCCTGCCTACGCGCATCGCCACCCAGCTAGACTATCTTCGCCAACATCCCGACTGCATCGCGCTGGGCACATCCGTACAAATCGTCGACTCAAGGAGCGCAGTCGTCGACCGCTACGATCCTCCGACCAGCCATGACGCGATCATGGCCGAACTCCTCAGCGGCAACGGCGGTGCGATCATTCATCCTACGGTCATTTTCCGCGCGACCGCCCTACGCACCGTCAACGGTTACGATCCCGCCTTCGGCAAAGCTGAGGACCTAGACCTATATCTGCGATTGAGCCCACACGGCCAGTTCTCCAATCTCCCGGTGCTCGGCCTGCAATACCGACACCATGTGAAGAGCACTAATTTCAAACACCGCCAAACCCAGCTCGGCCTTATCGCCCGGATTCTCGAACGCGAACGAAGCCGGCGAAACCTTTCGCCGCTGCCCGCGAAACGGATCGGCCATTCCGATCTCAGCCCCGGTCTCTTGCACGCACGCTGGGCCTGCTCGGCGCTCACCCACGGAACCCGCCTGACGGCCATCCGCCACGGACTTTGCAGCGTGATGAAAGAACCTCGTGAAACCGAATGCTGGCGCTCACTCCGCTACGTCCTCACCGCCCGTCGGCCCGGCTGACCCATGAATCTGTTGCGAAAAATCGTCCGCCGTTGGCGCGCCTTCCTCGAAGGGCGGCGTCAGCAGAAATTCCACCGTTACCTGTACGGAAACCGCGTACAGGTACGCGGCCGCTCAAAAACCACAGGCGCGGTCTTCCCAAAAATCTCCAACCACGGAATCATCGAATTGGATGACGCAGTTATCTTCAACTCCCCTGTCCATCCGGTGGAACTCTTCGTCTGCGAAAACGCCACGCTCCGAATCGGTCGAGACTCATTCGTCAACCAGGGCACGACCATCGCATGCAGCCAACGCATCGACATCGGTGAGCGTTGCCTCATCGGCGAATTCGTCGCCATCCACGACACCCATTTCCACGCGATATCGCCAGCCCAGCCGGTAAAAACCGCCCCGGTTCGCGTTGGCTATAACGTCTGGATCGGCCACCACGCCACCATTCTTCCCGGCGTGACCATTGGCGATCATGCGGTGATCGGCGCCGGAGCGGTCGTGACTAGAGACGTGCCAGCGAAGACCATCGTTGCAGGCAATCCGGCCAAACCACTGCGCACCTTTGAGTGTCCAGACGACTGGCGTCGGCCCTAAAGCCACTCTCGCACATCCCGCATGTCCAGACTCACCGTCATCCTCTGCACGCACAACCCGCGAGAAAAATTCATCCGCGAGACACTGGGCGCATTACGCAACCAAACCCTTCCGATTGAGGATTGGGACCTGTTGGTCATCGACAATGCCTCGCAACCTCCGCTCGCAACCACACTCGATCTCACCTGGCATCCTCGCGCTCGCATCGTCCGTGAGGAACAACTCGGCATCGCCCACGCCCGGCTGTGCGCACTGCAAGAAGCGACCAAAACCGGCGCGCCGCTGATCCTTTTTGTGGATGACGACAATATCCTCTCGCCCGACTATCTGGCCGAAGGACTGACCATCGCCAATGGCTGGCCTCAGCTCGGTTGCTGGGGCGGACAACTGCTCCCGCGCTATGAAGTACCACCACCGTCATGGATCGACGAATACAAAAAATACCTGGCGATTTTTCCTCTTAAACAACCGACTTGGGGCAATCAACGCGGGTCCAATGATCTCCTTCCTCCCACGGCCGGCACCTTCATTCGTCGCACCGTCTGGCTGAAATTCATCGAACTCGTCCAAACCAATCCACTACGCCTAACGCTTGGCCCCAAGGGCAACATTCGTATTGGCGGCGAGGACATGGACCTCATGCTCACGGCCTTTGATTTAGGCTTGGGACTCGGCCGCTTTCCCTGCCTGACACTCGAGCACATCATGCCGGCTGAGCGTCTTACGGCTGAGTACATGACCGGTCTGATCAAGAGCATCAACCTCGGCAGCGTCTTGCTTGAATACCTTCGCTACGGTCGCGTCCCGCTGCCGGTGCACGCCTCAGGTCTGGCACGAATCCGCTATCACTGGAGGTCTCGCCGGCTCCCGAAACCCTTGTGCCAGTTCTACCGAGCTGAGATCGAAGGCCGTCAGCAAGCCGCCACCATGGTCGCCGACTGGCACCGCAACAACGCTCAAAATCGGCGTCCATGACCACGCCGCTCGTCTCCATCGTCATCCCGGCATATAAGGCTGGCCGCTATATCACCACGACCCTTGCTTCGGTACGCGCGCAAACCCACACCCGTTGGGAACTGCTGATTTGCGAAGATGGGATTTTCGACGATACGGCAGAGCAGGTAAAAACCTTCGCGGCCAACACAACCAACCCGGTTCGCTTTTTTCAGAACCCGAAAAACCTCGGAGTGTCCCAAACCCGCAACCGTCTGCTTGACGCCAGCCAAGGTGACTTCATCGCCTTTCTCGATGCCGACGACCTCTGGACGCCGGACCACCTCGCCCACTCGCTGGCTACCATGGAAGCCGAGCACACCGACTGGATCATCGGCGGACTCAACCGGATCGATTCCCTCGGCCACTTCACCGAGCAAGGAATCTTGCCACCCGTCATCTCTCCGCAGGAAATGCCCACCCAGCTGCTTTCCTATAATTTTATCCTCCCCTCGGGCATGGTCACCCGCGCAAAGGTCTTTGGCCAAGGCCTGCGCTTCGACACGCACCTCTCAGTCGGCGAGGATCTCGACCTTTGTATCCAAATTGTGGAAACAGGGCACAAAGCCAGCTTCTCCCGAAAAGCCACGCTCAACTACCGCAAACACCCCGCCAGTGCCACCGGCGAACCCGCACGCTTTTCCGAAGGCATGGCCCAACTCTACGCCAAGCACCTCCGTGACCCCGCCGTAGACCAGGCATTCTGCCTGCACTGCTTGATCGACAGCCTTACCAATACCGCGCGCCTAACCCGCAAAACCCAGGCTGCGCGTTGTCGGAAAGCAGCCCGCCAACTCATCGGCCTCCGCCCTTGGCATCCGATTGGCTGGTTTTATTATTTGGCAAGTTTCGCATCACCGACGACCCTCAACGAATCGCAAAAGAAACGCCTCAACCTCGGCTAAGCATGAACGCACGATTCGTTACCGCCGATTTTTCGGAAACGATCCAAGGCTACGACCTGATCGCCAAACGGCTGGCCGCTCGCGGCCTGGGCAAGCACGTCGGCTACACGCCGCACGGACTCCGTCGCTTTATCGGGGCCTGCCTTGCGCGGCTCCCCAGGTACCGCGGTCTCGCGCGCAATGACGCCTATCACCTCTGGCTGCTGTCCTGCGCTGGTTGGCGCGGCAAAGCGGCTCCCTTGCATCATGTCATTTGGGGAGACGCACTCGCGATGAGGATTAGAACCCGCGGTCGTTATACCCTAACTATCCATCAGCCCCACGAGCTCTGGCCCGCAGGCTTTGCCGACTCGCTCCGCCGAGCCTCCGGCATCGTGACCGTCACCGAGAGAGAGGCTGCGTACATCCGGGCGCTCTACCCACAAATGCCGGTGCGCTGCGTTCGCAATCCAGTCGACGTCGATTTCTTCCGTCCGCCGACGACCAAGCCGGCCGGCAACAAGGTGATTGTCGCCGCAGGGCGTCACCTGCGAAACCATTCGATGTTCATGCGCGTCGCCTCCCGATTGATCCAGGAAAGGCCCGACGTCGAATTTCGTGTTCTGCTCAATCCCGGTTTCAAATGGCCCAACGAGGTCGCAGCGATGCAGCCAACCAAACGCTTCACCGTCGTCCAAGCGCTCAGTGTCGACCAGCTGCGCGATTTCTACCAAGTCGCACACGCCGCCTGCATGCCCTACAACAATGTCACCGCCAGCAACTCCATTTGCGAATCACTCGCCTGCGGCGTGCCCGTCGTGACCACCCGGGTCGGCGGAATGGAAACTTATCTTGAAGACGGCTCGCTCATCCTCGTGGAAAACAATCGCGACGACGACATGCTCGCGCAACTCCACCGCTTGCTCGACGACCCCACGTGGCACCAAACCTGCCGCCAAAGCGCCCGCGCCTTTGCGGAAAAAGCACTCCACTGGCCGGTTATCCTCGATGATCTCGAAAGCTTCCTCCGCGGAGTCGACGCTACGCCGCAGTAAGCCACGATTTTCAACCACAGAGCAAAGCTGAAAAAATACCCCGAATTAGTCCCTATCGTTATTCACCGCCCTTCTCGCTCGACCACAATCGTCAACTACCTCCACGGCTGCTTCCCTGCTTTACCTTTTTGCCTTTTGCGACCATTCCCAAGCTGAAATTTAGCTCCAATTTAAGCCGTGCCTACCACCACCGCAACCCACACACCCCAGCCGGTCATCCTCGTCGGCTGCGGCGCTGTCTCGCAGTTGTTCTATTTGCCGGCACTGCGCACCTTAGTCGCGCGGGGCGAGTTTTCCGTCTACGCCTTGATCGACCCCTCGGCCAAAGCTCGCGAACCACTCGCCAGTGCTTTTCCACAAGCCCACCAGTTGGAAAGTCTCAGCGCCTGCGACGCTCCGGCCAACAGCCTCGTCGTCATCGCCACGCCACCTCGTTTTCACGCGTCGCAGACGCTCGAAGCCGTCGCGCGCGGCTGGCACGTGCTCTGCGAAAAACCCATGGCATCCACCACGACCGAATGCGAACAGATGATCGCCGCGGCTCGCGATGCCCAACGCATCCTCGGCGTCGGTCTCTACAAGCGCTTCTTCCCGTCGAGCGCCTACCTGAAAGCTCTCTTCACAACCGGCCAGCTCGGGGAACTACGCAGTTTCGCCATCGCGGAAGGCGGACCGTTCAAGTGGCCAGCGGCAACGCCGTCATTCTTCAACAAGGCCCAGACCCACGGCGGCGTGCTGCTCGACATCGGCGTCCACGTCCTCGACCTCCTCATCTGGTGGCTCGGTGAACCTGCCCGTTTTCTCTACGCCGATGACGCGATGGGCGGTCTCGAAACCAACTCCCGCGTCGAACTCCACTATGCCAATGGCGCGCGCGGCATCGTCCATCTCAGTCGTGATTGGGCCACAACCAACGAATACCGCTTTGTCTTCGAACGCGGCATTGTGGCGTGGAAAACCAACGACGCCAACGGGCTCACCGTTCAGCTCGCCGGCACACCATCCGCGCTCTACACCCAGCTCATCACGCCGCTTTCACCCAACCTCTCCACCGCGTCCAGCACGTTGCAGGCATCGAACCCGCAGAGCTTCATCGCCCAGCTGCAAAATCTCGCCGCCGCGATTCGCGGTGACGCCTCCGTGTTTATCCCCGGCGAAGAGGGCCTGCGCTCACTGCGGCTCATCGAGACTTGTTACCGCGAGCGCGCCTTAATCGATCAACCGTGGTTCACTCCTGCCGAAACCACCCGCGCCCGCCAACTCGCCGCCCAGCCATGAAAGTCGCCATTATCGGAGCCAACGGCTTTATCGGCAGCCGCCTCGTCGAAGTCCTTCACCTCGGTGGTCAACACCAAGTTGTCGCCGTCGTCCGCCAGCCCTCCAGTCTCGCCCTGCCCGCCCGTTTCACCCTCGAATGGCGGCTCGGCGATGCGCTCAACACCACCTCCCTCGCCAAGTCCCTCGCAGGCTGTGACGCCGTCGTCCATGCGGCGATCGGCGATCCTCGCCAAATCGAACGCATGCCCGCCGTCTTGTGCGCAGCGGCGGCTCAGGCTGGGGTGAAGCGCCTTGTCTATTTAAGCAGCGCTTCCGTCCACGGCCAAATCATCCCGCCAGGTACAACGGAAGCCTCTCCGCTCAAAGCTGATTTTCCGTTTGAGTATAACAACGCCAAGGTCCGCGCCGAAGGTTCGTTCTTCGCCGCCTGTCGCAAGTACTCGCTCGCTGGATACGCGCTGCGCCCCGGTGTCGTCTACGGCCCGCGCTCACGCTGGATTGCCGATCTCGTCGGCGAGCTGCGTACTGGCCAGGCCTGGCTCTACGAAAACGGCGGTGGCCTCTGTAACAGCATCTACGTCGACAACCTCATTCACGCCGTCGACTGCTGCCTTTCCGCCGCCCGTGGAACCAATGAAGCTTACCTCGTCGGCGATGCCGAGACGGTAACTTGGGCCAATTTCTATCACCTCGTGGCCGACAGCATCGGCGTCAGTCGCGCCGGCATTCACGCACTCTCGCAGTTACCTGAATTCGACAAATCTTTCCGTGAGAAAGTCGAAAACACCGTGGCGCAGCCTTGGGTGCAATCGTTGCTGCCCGCTGTGCCTTACAAACTAAAACGGGCCACCAAGACCGTCCTCGCCTCGTGGACGCCGCCCGCGCCGCCCGACGCCTGGTCCCTGCCTTCCGCGCCGCGTCCGCACATCACGCAAGAGGTCGCCATGCTGCAACAGAATCGCTGGCGCTTCCCTCACGCCAAAGCCAGCCAGACGCTCGGCTACGCTCCGCCCGTGACCTTCGCCGAAGGCATGCGCCGCAGTCTCAGCTGGCTGCGTTTCGCCACCGAACTTGTATGAAATTCAGTGTCCTCATCGCTGCGTATCGCGCCGGCAAATACATCGCCAAGGCGCTCGAAAGCATCCGCGCACAAACGCATTCAGATTGGGAAATTGTCGTCCTTGAGGACGGTTCAAATGATGAGACTGAAGAGATCGTGGGCCAATTTGCGGCTTCAGTCGCGCAGCCCGTGCGCTATGAGAACTTCGGCGACAACCGAGGCGTCGCCGCCGCGCGCACACGCCTCCTAGAGCTGGCGGCCGGTGAGGCCATCGCCTTCATTGATGCCGACGACTGGTGGACGCCCACCCACCTGACCCGCGCACAGGAAGCTTTCGATGCCGGTGCTGACTTCGTCGTCGCGCGTATTCAAGAGTACAATCTAGACACCAACGAACCACTGGAAACCTACACGCCGCCCAGCGCGCTGTTCAGCGACCCCGTCCGCTCGCTCTTTATCTCGAGCACCATCCGCACGTCGTCCTGCGTCGCACTGCTGCGCGTCCTGGCGCGTCGCGTGGGCAACTTTGACGTAGCGCTCCGTATCGGCGAAGACCGGGATTATTGGCTGCGCTGCGCGCTCGCCGCCACCCACTTTGCCGACAACGGCGAAGTCACCTGTTTCTACGCCAAACACGCCGCCAGTGCGATGACGAGTACACTCCTTTGGGCCAAACAGGAGGTCGCATTTTACGAGAAATACCAGACGCTGGCGGAAATCCCGGCACACATTCGATGCCGCATGCTCGCCCATCACCTCAGCAACTACGGTCGCCTGATTCGAAAAGACCATCCACTCGCCAGCCGCCTAGCCTTCGGTAAATCCTTCCGTCTCGCGCCGTCCATACAGACTCTAGCCCACTGGCTGCGCACGTGGTTTGCCGGCTCACTCGACAGTGTGGATCAGCGATGACTCCTTCACTTGCTCAAGTCGTCTGGCTGCGCCGCTTGCGAGCAATCCTTTACCGCCGCTGGCACCACACCACAATTCAGCGTACGGGGAGAAATAATATTGTACGGCTGAACGACAGCCTGCTACGTCAGTGCAAAATCGAACTAACAGGAAACGACAACACACTGGAGATTGGAGCGGGCGCGCGGTTGTGGGACGTGACTATCCGTTTGATCGGTGATCATCTGCATTGCCGGATTGGCTCGCAGTGCCGGTTGATCGGCGGCCAATACCAGCTCGAAGACAGGGGAAGTCGTCTGGAGATCGGCGAAGGCTCAACGCTTTTCACCCCCGTGGTTTCCGTGCTTGAAGGCGGCAGTATCCGCTTCGGCCAGGATTGCCTGGTCGCCTACAGCACCGACTTCCGCAACAGCGATGCGCATTCCATCCTCGACGCAACCACCCGCGCACGTATCAATCCCGCTGCCGATGTCGATATTGCCGATCATGTTTGGATCGGCAACCAGGCTCAGATTCTCAAAGGCACAACCATCGGCCCGCGGGCCATCGTCGCCGCACGCTCGGTCGTGACCAAAGCGGTGGCCGCGGGCACGCTGGTCGCCGGCGTGCCCGCCCGCGTCATCCGCGAAAACGTCGACTGGGATCATCGCCGGTTGTGAGCATGGCCCGAAATAGTCTGGAACCAACCTGCCTTCACCGTCTTTGCTCTAAACGGTCACACTTCAACACCGAATCATGCCCGATCCGTTAATCAGCATCTGCATCCCCGCCTACAAGGCGGAGCGCTTCATCGGCGAAACCCTCGCTAGCATTCGCGTGCAGACTTTTACCGATTGGGAGCTGATCGTGGTCGAGGATGGCTCACATGACGGCACTGAGGAAATCGTGCATGCTTTCGCCCAAACCGTGACGCAGCCGGTCGTTTTTCTCCGCCATGACGTGAACCGCGGCCTGCCCGGAACACGTAATACCGCGATCGCCAAGGCCCGCGGTGAGTGGATCGCACTCATCGACGCCGACGATCTCTGGACTCCTGACCACCTCGAAAAACTCCTCCAAACCGCCCGCCGGACCCAGGCCGATTTGCTCCACAGCGGCGTTGTGATGTTCGACTCTGACACCGGTCGGGACGTCGAAACCCGCGTTCCTTCGCCCGAGGCCGCGACAGCCTTTCCGCTCTCTTTGTACTTGGGCAGCTATATCATTCAGCCATCGTCCACGCTGATCCGTACAACCTTCTGCCGTCAGGTCGGCGGCTTTGACCCGACCTGCCGCTACGTCGAAGATCGCGATTTTTGGCTGCGACTCATTCGCGCAGACGCGAAGATCGCCTATGAGCCCACTCACTCATGTCGGTATCGCCAGCACGCCACTGCGATGACGAAGAACGCCGCCGCCATGGCAGAGGGCGTGGCCGGTGTGTTCGAACGTCACCTTGACTGGGATGCCATCCCGCACTCGCTGCGACTTGAACGTACCGCTGACGCCTGGTTCTCGGCCGGTCGGATCGTTCTACGCGACAATCCTGCCTTGGCGCGAACTCACTTCCGCCGGGCGCTGCATCACCAAACCGGTTCGCCACGCCTTTTGTTTTTTTGGTGCGTCGCCGTAATACTCGGAATATTCAGAGGAAAATCCGTATGAACCCCACCGTCTGCACGCTCTTTGAAGGCGACTACCACCTCGGTGCGGCCGCGCTGATTAACTCCCTCCACGCCGCCGGTTTCACCGGGCGAATCGTGGCTGGATTTCGCGGCACCGCTCCCGCGTGGATGGGCGGGCTGCTGCAACGGGAACTTCCCGGCGGCATCGAAGTGCAACTGGTCCCGCTGGAAACACCGTACCATCTGACCAACTACAAACCCGACTTCATGCTCGACCGCATCCGAGCGGGTGCAGAGTCGCTTTGGTACCTTGATCCCGACATTGTCGTTGCCGCGCGCTGGCCTTTCTTTGCGGACTGGATCGAAGCCGGCATCGCGCTCTGCGAGGACGTCAACTCGCCGCTCGCCGCCAACCACCCGCGCCGCGCGGGCTGGCGACGCCATTTCGCCTCACACGGCTTCACGCTGCGCTACCGTGAACCCTACTATGTGAACGGAGGCTGCGTCGGTCTGGTCGCGCGGCATTCTGGATTCATCGAGACGTGGCGCGCCTTGCAACTTGCGATGGCCGACGCCATCGGTGGACTCGCCCAGTCGAAACTCGGCGGCGGCACCTCCGAGCGCATGCGGGATCCCAATTTCTGCTTCAACGCCTCGGATCAGGATGCGCTCAACGCAGCGATCGAGGCGTCTCCAGACGGGACTACTTTCTCCATTCTTGGGGCCGAAGCCATGGGTTTCCGGCCCGGCTCTGCCGTGCTGCCGCACGCGCTGGGCGCGCCGAAACCGTGGCGTAAACACTACCTAAGCGAAGCCTTTCGCGGTTCCCCTCCAACCGCCGCAGACAAGGCTTTTTGGCTCCACGCGGGCGGCCCGATTCAAGCTTTTCCGTCAAAGATCGTCGGTCGCCGGAGTCGCGCCGTTCAGCTCGCGGCGTTAATCGGTCGCTTTTATCGACGCACCTGAGCCCGCTACGTGTCTTCACGCTCAATGGATCTATTTAAATTGCAACCGTGCCTTCTGAACCGTTCTGGCCTGACGGTGTCTGCCACGCGCCCATGAAGCTACTTTTCATTTGCACGTCCTTGGAACCCGGTCGCGACGGTGTGGGCGATTACGTGCGGCAGCTGGCCAGCGCCTGCATCGAAGCCGGTCACACCTGTCAGCTCCTGGCGCTGCATGACACTTTCATCGACTCCGCCCGAGTCGAAGATCAACAGAACATTCATTGCATCCGGCTCCCCGCGCTCGGGACTTGGGCAGAAAAAACCGCCGCGGCGCAACCGCATGTCGATGCACTCGAACCCGACTGGTTGAGCTGGCATCTCGTGCCGTATGGTTTTCACCCAAAAGGCGTCATACCCACCGAAGCCCGTGAGTTGGGCAAACTGGGCGCCGGGCGGCACAATCAGGTGATGCTGCACGAACTGTGGATCGGTCTCTCCGTCGGCGAGCCAATCAAGAACCGCGGCTGGGGCGTCATGCAACGGCGGGCATTGAAGGGCTTGATCACCGCGCTGAAGGCAGAAGTTCTCCACACAACAAACGCCACCTACAAGGAAGTGCTCAGGCGCGAAAGCTTGCACGCAGAGCTTCTCCCGCTGTTCGGCAACATTCCGGTGGTGGAAGCGATGCCGGACATGCCCGACCCACTCTGGTGGATCGGAGGAATATTCGGCACCGTGCATCCCCAATTCGCCCTCAAACATCATTTCGACACGCTGATCGCCGGGGCCAGTGCTTCCCGGCGAAAGCTGCGCATCCTCGGCATCGGGCGGCTCGGGGAATACGGCGAAAAGATACTCGCCGAACTTGGGCAAAGGTACAATGACCAGCTCGAAGTCGCCGTGCTCGGGGAAAAAACGCCCGAAGAAATCTCCCGTCTGCTGCAAAACCTCGACTTCGGCATTGCCACCCATCCCTGGGCCTTGGCCGGAAAAAGCGGCGTGGTCGCCGCCATGTTGGACCATGGACTTCCGGTCATCGTACCACGAGATGACTGGACGTTGCGCCGCCAGCCGATTTCCGTACATGCGATCGATCCACTCATGATCAAACTCTCCGAAATGCCACCCGAACTCATGGCCGGCCGGCTCGCCCGCCGCCGCCCGCCTGCGTCACGATTGCCCGCCGTCGCGGCGACGTTTCTTTCCAGCCTCACGGGCACTCCCGCTCCAGTAAATTGAATCTCCTTTTCTATGTACCCCAGATGGCCGCGTATGGCGGCATGGAACGCCACGTCTGCGTGTTGGCGGAGGAAGCCGCACGGCGTGGCCACCACGTACGGTTGCTCACGACCAGCAATTCCCTCAACCAGACCACCCGCGCCTCGCTCTCCGCCGTCGGTGTCGTCTTGCGTGAACTTCCTCGTCAACGCGACACCGCCAGCCAGTTTTTGAAAGTCTGGTGGCTGTGGCGCGAGACGCTGGCCGCGCGGTTCACCAAGTGGGACATCATTTACACCAACGGTCAAAGTGCGCTGGCCAGCATCGTCTGGCGTGCTGCAAGCCGTCATACCCGAATCATCCACCACCACCACACCGCGGCTGATCCGGGCGAGCAGGCCACATGGGCGCCGCGTTTTCGTAAGGTGCTCGCCGAGGC
>Ga0302322_100002728_pt1 | contig 14974 bp, 8 predicted proteins | sample Fen_T0_2_FD_203757 | JGI IMG/M metagenome (GOLD analysis project Ga0302322, IMG submission 203757) | Peat permafrost microbial communities from Stordalen Mire near Abisko, Sweden - Fen_T0_2 | ecosystem: Environmental > Terrestrial > Soil > Wetlands > Permafrost | place: Sweden: Abisko... | reverse complement strand
GATTACTCATTCATATGAACAGCGAACTTAAAAAACTCGCCCTTAAACCCGTAAACCAAAAGATCGTAAAATCCAAAAAGAATAAAATATTGGTTGCCAAATGAACACCGTTGCTGGGCTGGAGGACATTACCCCGTTGGGGTAAACAAATGTCGCGCCGCCGTGGGCAATGCATCTGGCGCGTTCGCGGCGCTGGGGGACGTGCGGTTGCCGCCCGGTTGAGAGGTTGCGCTGTTGAAACCGGTCCGACGCGCGTTTGCCGCAACCCCGTTCCGCGGCCTTACTTCGCGGCGGAATTATCCAGGCCCTGACCGGTGACGTTGTCGATGCTGACGAGGGGGCCTTCGTAGCCGGTGACCTTGATGCCGGAGAGGACCACGTTGGTCATGTTGGCGAGCAGCAGGGCGCGCTGGCAGGTGCCGGAGATGTCCTTCAGAGTCAGGCCGTCAATGGGACGGGCGGCGGGCACGTTTTTGGCGAGCACCAGATCGGTCACATCCTGCACCTGGATGTTCGTAAAATTCAGGTGGTGAACATACGGCCATTTTTCGACTTCGCCGGGCACGGGGTCGGTGGCTTGAATGCCTTTGTTTTTCAGGTCGATGCCGATGAAGGTGGGGGATTTGAGAATGGTGAGATTGTTGCCGGAAATGTTTTCCATGAACCCGCCCCGGCCGTCGCGGCTCTTGATGAAGATGGCGTTTTGGCGGCCGGAGAGCACGCAGTTCTCGATGATCACATCGCGGATGCCGCCGGACATCTCGGTGCCGAGGCCGATGGCGGCATAAATGGAGCTTTGCAGGCGGCAATCGCGGATGACGACGTTTTGCGTGGGTCGGGCCAGGCTTTGGGCGGTGAGGCCGCGCCCGGACTTGAGGGAGATGGCGTCATCGCCGGTATTGATATCGCAGTGTTCGATGGTCACGCCATCGCAGGAATCGACATCCAGGCCGTCGCCATTGGCGTTCACAGTGCGGATGGTGAGGTTGCGGGCGGTCAGATCCTTGCAGAAGAGCAGGTGGAAGGACCAGAGCTGCTGGTATTGCGTGGTGAAGTTTTCGAGCAAGGTGTTGGTGCAACTGGTGAGTTCGATGAGCACGGGTCCGCGGGGATCGCGGAGTTTGCCGAGGGGCAGCGGAGGACCGAAAATCGCGCCGCCGGTGATGGTAAGGTTGGCGGCGTTGGTGGCGGAGAGCAGCGCGCGGTGGCCATCGCGGAATTCCCCCTCCCAGCGGACGTTCACGACGGGATAATCGGCGATGTCGGGGCTGCCCAGCAGGTTGGCCCGCTGCGCGAGTTGCAGCGTGGTGTTCGCGTACAACACCAGGCTGCCGGTCAAAAACACGCCGTCGGGCACGAAGACCGTTCCGCCGCCGTTGCTGCCGCAGGTGTCGAGCGCCTTTTGGAACGCGGCGGTATCTTTCGTCACGCCGTCGCCCCGGGCACCGAAATCGCGCACGTTCAGCGGCGCTTTTTCAGCGGCTGCGGCGCCGGCCAGCAGCGCATTCAATCCCAGGAGACAGACGAACAGATATTTCATGGAAGGCCCAATTTTGCGGGGCATTGATGAAGGAGTCAATCCGGCTTCAGCTTGCGGCCATCACCAATTCTGGTTAGCCTGCGATTGAATTGCATGAGCGAAATCCTTGTCATCGGCCATCGAAACCCGGACACCGACGCCATTTGTTCGGCCATCGGCTACGCGGAATTTAAACGCCGCACCGGCATGGAGGAGGCGGTGGCAGCGCGCTGCGGCGACACCAATGACCGCATCGATTTCGTACTCAACACGTTCCGTGTGCCGGCGCCGAAGTTTGTCGCGGATGTCTCCCCCAAGGTGTCGGACGTGATGCAGCGGCGCATTCTGAGCGTGCGCCCGGATGCCACCGCGGCGGAAGCGCTGCGGCTGATGGATGAAAATAATCTGCGCATCCTGCCGGTGATGGATGAAGCGCTGAAATGTCATGGCCTGCTCTCGCTGTTCAAACTCAGCAAATTTCTGTTTCCGGCGGTGAACCGGAGCGGCCCCAAGGGTGCGACTTCGCGCGAAGTGCTCTCCTCGCTCACCAATCTGGCACGGACATTGGATGGCCAGTTGATCGTGAGTTTTGACGCGGAACGGGAAGAAGAACTGATTTTGATGATCGGGGCGATGGGACTGGAATCCTTCGCCGCCCGGCTGGATCAGTTTCCACCGGAAAAATGCTGTGTCATCGTGGGCGACCGCTGGGATATTCAGAATGTGGCCATCCGCGATGGCGTGCGGGTGCTGATTGTCACGGGCGACATTCCCGTGGAGAGCAAGACGATCGAAAGCGCCCGCAAGCGGGGCGTCAGCGTCATCACCTCCTCGCACGACACCTCCACCACGGCCTCGCTGTGCCGCGCCGCCGTTGGCGTGCGCCACGTGCTGAATGAGGAATTTCTCTGTTTCCGCGAAAATGCGCCGCTGGCCGCGGTGCGCGACGAAGCCACCTCCTCCGGCTACCTCGCCTTTCCGGTGCTGGGCAGCGACGGCCAGACCGTGGGCATTCTTTCCAAGACGGATTTTCTGAAGACCGTCACGCGCAAACTGATTCTGGTGGATCACAACGAGCTGTCGCAGGCCGTGCAGGGGGCGGATGAGGTGGAAATCATTGAGATTATTGATCATCACCGCATTGGTGCGCTGGCGACCCAGCAGCCGATTTTGTTCCGCAACGAGCCGGTGGGTTCGACCAGCACGATTGTGGCGGACTGTTTTTTCCGCGGCGGGGTGGAGTTGCCCAAGGACATTGCCGGGCTGCTGCTGGCGGGCCTGGTTTCGGACACGTTGAACCTGACCTCGCCGACCACGACGGGGCGGGATGCGGACATTTTGAAAAAGCTGGAGCTGCTTGCCGGCGTGAATGCCCGCGAGTTTACGGAGAAGCTGTTTGCCTCCGGCTCGCTGCTCACGCTCAAGCCGGCGCCGCAGGCGGTGACGACGGACTGCAAGGAATACCGCGAAAACGGCGTGGCCTTCAGTGTCGCGCAGATCGAGGAAGTCGGCTTTGACCAGTTTTGGAAGCGGAAGGACGAATTGCTGGAAGCGCTCGAAGCGTACCGCGAAAAGCGCGCGTATCATTTTTCCAGCCTGCTGGTCACGGATGTTTCCACGCAAAGCTCCCTGCTGCTCGTCAGCGGGGCCGAGAAATTCATCCAGCGTATTGATTACCCGCGCCTGGAACCCGGCATCTACGAACTGCGCGACGTGGTTTCCCGCAAGAAGCAGTTGCTGCCATACCTCACCCACTGCCTGCGCGAAACGGAAAAAGGTGTGAAAGGGACGAGCTAACGGACGCAACGGCACCCAGTGCTGGTCACCAGCCATTGTGCTCGCCTTTTTTGGGGTATCCTCCAGTTGACCGCCACCACCAGTGGAGTACGGTGGCCAACCAGCCGGACTTTTGGCGGGCGGTATCGAACAGCTGCCCCATTCCCCGAGAATAGCCTGCGCCGACTTTGGGACTACCCGGCAAATACCACGGTATTTCACGGCTAGCCGCCAAATACCGTGGTATTTGCCGGCCTTCCACCAACGGTGGGTCTTATGGCAATATCGGCTCTTGATGCAGACAATCCTATCCCCAATTCAGGCCCCAGCCATGGGCGCCGCAGCTGCGGTCCGCATCCTGTTGACGTTCTCTCTGCGGTCGGTTCGCCCGTCGGCCGGGGAAAATCGCCCCCGGCACAGAACCTTGGAGGCCGTCGTCGAAAGATTAAAATTGGCGAAACAAACCCAATAAGCCCGGTTTTTACCAAGCCGGTCGGCCCGTTGGCACTGGCGGCGCTCCGCCGCGTTTGGTTTTCTGAACGGTGGCCTCATCGCCCTTCCCAAGTTGTCCTTTGCACGGTGCCCGCCTATACTGCGCGGCACGCACTCATGGGGTTGGCTGCCACATTTAAATCACTCCGCTGGTCCGCGCTCGGGGCGGCGCTGGCGGTGCTGTGTGGTTGGCTGCTGGGGTGGGCGCCGCTCGGGGAACCATGGGTTAACGCCAGCTACGATTATCTTTTCCGCTTCGGTTCGCCGGCGGTCACCAACAAGGTCACGCTCATCCTGATGGACAATGCGGCGTTCGACCAATTTCACCAGGCGCGCAGCCAGCCGTGGGACCGGGGCCTGCATGCCCGCTTGCTCAACCGGTTGGCGGATGACGGCTGTCCGTTGGTGGTGTTGGATGCGTTTATCCGGGCCCCGCGCGAAGCGGAAGCCGACGCGGCGTTGTGCGGGGCCTTGCGCCGGCAAAAGAACGTGGTGTTGATGGCCGAGCAATCCTCGGTCACGCATCCCAGCCTCCTCGGGGTGGAACCGATTTTGCCAGCAGCGCCTTTTCTCGCCGCCGCGAAAACCAACTGGGGGGTTGGCTGGCTGGACCCGGATCTGGATGGCGTGGTGCGCCGGCACTGGCCATTTCCAAGTCCTGGCCCGTATCCGAGCCTGCCGTGGACGGCGGCGCGGCTGGCGGGCGCGACTTTGAGCGACGTCGCGCAGGAACGCTGGATGCGGTATTACACCGCCGGGACGGCATGGACGAGCCTGAGCTACGCCTTTGCGCTGACGCAGCCCAGGGGGTTTTTCCGGGATCAAATTGTCTTTATCGGCACGGCGCCAAAAACCTCCGTGCCGGGCGGCGATGATGATAAATTTCTGCCGCCATCGGTCCGCTGGACGGGCGAGGCGGTTGGTGGAGTGGAGATTTTGGCGACGGAGTTTCTGAATCTCATGAATGGGGATTCGCTGCGGCGCACGCCAGTCTGGGCAGAAGCGTTGCTGTTATCAATCGCGGGGATTTTGCTGGGGGGCGGGCTGTGCCGGCTGCGGTTGGGCCACGCGCTGGCGGTGGCGGGCGGTCTGGTCGTGCTGGTGTCGCTGGCGGCAGTGTTGTGGGGCTACCAGGCGCGAGTGTGGTTTCCATGGGTGGTCATCGTCGGCGGGCAGATGCCGTGCGCGTTGGCCTGGGCGGTGGCGCTGCATTTTCGCCGCGCGCCGGTGCCGGCAGCGCCAGGTTTGGAACAACCGCCGAAGATTCCCGGCTACAAATTGTTCCATCCCCACATTGGCGAAGGCGCCTATGGCAAAGTCTGGCTGGCCCAAAACAAGGCCGGGCAGTGGCGCGCGGTCAAAGTGGTTTATCTCGCCAAGTTCGAGGGGAACCCCGCGCCGTATGAGCGCGAGCTGGCGGGCATTAAAAAATACCAGCCGATTTCCGGACGTCATCCGGGGCTGTTGCAGGTGGATTTTGTCAGCGAGGAAAAGGGCGGCAGTTTTTATTATGCGATGGAGCTGGGCGATTCGCTGCAGCCGGGCTGGGAGCATGATGCGGCGCTTTATCTGGCCCGCGATCTGGTCCGGGAGCGGCATCGGCTGCCGGGGCGGCGGCTGCCGCTCACCGAGTGTCTGCGCGCCGGCATTGCGTTGAGCGAGGCGCTGGATTTCCTGCACCAGCAGGGCGTGACACATCGCGACATCAAGCCGCAAAACATCATCTTTGTGCGCGGCCAGCCGAAGCTGGCGGATTTGGGGCTCATCACCGACATCCGGCCGCCGGAGCAGGTTCGGACATTGGTGGGGACACCGGGTTTCATGCCGCCGCCGCCGGAGCGGCCCGGCACGCCGCACGCGGATATTTACGCATTGGGCATGTTGCTCTATGTCATCAGCACGGGCCGGGCGCCGACGTTTTTCCCGGCGATTGCCACGACGCTGGTGGCGGATGATTCGTGCCTGGAATTTCTGCCGCTAAACGACATCATCCTCAAAGCCTGCCAGCCGTTGCCCGCCGACCGGTATGCCACGGCCATGGCCATGCATGACGCGCTGCAAGGCCTGCTGCGGGCAATGGAGACGCACAGCCAGTGAAGGCAGGGGAAGGTTATTCGGCCTGGATGGAGAGCGTGTGCGTCACGGGCACAAAGACCTTGGTCAATGCATCGGCCAGCGGTTGGCGAGCCTTTTCGGTGAGGGCGGCGGTGGCATCAGCATCGGCCTGACCCTCGGGGCCGTGGAACAAATCCTTGATCTGCCGGGTCTCGTATTTTTGTTTGGCGGCCACGGCTTCATCCACTTTGTTAAACGCTTCGGAGAAGGGGTTGACGGCAAAGTCCGCTGCCAGGTTCACGCCATCGGCCAGTTGCGCGGCGGTGTAAGTACGAGTTTCGCCACCCCAGGTCACGCGATAATTAGCGGCCTCGCCATGCTTGACCACGAGCTGCAGCCGGTTGAGTTCAGCATTGAAGGGCACGAGAGTCATGCCTGAGCGGATGGAATCATCGGTGTCCAGCTTGCCGGTGGCGCAGAAGGGATAACGGTGACTGGTGATGGTCAGCGTGTGGTTGCTGAAACTATCGAGGTGGTGGCCGGTGGTGACGGTGGCGGAATTGTCCGCGAGATCCACGGTGAACGTGCCGAGGTCGCCATCCAGTCCCAGCGCGGAAAGAAAGGCGTAGGCCATGATGAGATGGCCTGCCCAGCCGGGATGGACGCCATCCTTGCCAGCTATACCATAGTTTGGGGGGAAGTGGGTTTGGGCGGTGAGGCGGGAGGTGAGCATAGGCCAGAATACGTCGGCAAAGGTGATTTGCTCGCGGGTGACGATGGCGAGGTCGATGTTGCGGAACTGGCAGAGGCTCAGGTTCATGGCATCGACGGAGGCGTTGGGGGCGGTGACCCAGGGGGGGATCTTGCCGACGCAGCCGGGGGAACCGAGGACGACCCGGGCGCCAGTGCGCTTCAGGGAGGTGACGATGGCGGAGCAGTTGTTGCTGTACCACAGGCCGTTAGCTTCTTCGTAAGCACGATATTTGTGGTCGTTCATGCCGTAGCAGAGGGTGGCGATGGTGGGATTGAAACGGAGGCAGTCGTTGGTCATGCGGCGAAGGAAGCCTTCGGCGGTTTCGCCGCTCCAGCCGAACTGGCGGGTGGTGATTTTCAAATCCGGCACGCAGACGGTCAGGTAGGTTTCGATGAGGCGGGAATACATCCGTTGCTCGGTGATGGAATCGCCGATGATGGCGAGGCGGTCGCCGAGCTGGAGCACGAGGTTGGTGTGCGGGGGGGCCTTGACGGGGTTAAATTGGGCGAAGGAGGGGTCGGCCGGCTTGGTTTCGAGTTCCTGGGCCATGGCAGCGCCGGCAAACCAGGCGGCGGCGAGGGTGGTGAACAGCCGGAAGACGGCAATGTGGTTCGTTTTCATGGTGATGATTTTGGTGGCAAAGAGGTTAGGCCGAATCGCGGCGGACGGCAAACAAACTTGAGCGGTTTCAGCAAGGTTGGGGGCGGTTGGAAAATTTACGCGAAGGGCACGAATGGACGCGAATCAAAGCACGGATTTTTGGATTGTGGGATGGGTGGTTTTTTGGGGGGCGGGGGCGGAGGAAACCGCAAATGGGGAAATGGGGTGGCCGCAAAGAGGCGCAAAAGGCGCAAAAATTCGGGGCTGCGAACAAGGGGTTTGGACAACAAAGCAACCAAGTAACCAAGAAGGATTCAACCGCGGATTACGCGGATTACGCGGATGAGAAGGGCAGGCAATGACGCGGACTGTGAGTGGTTGCCCTGACCCCGGGCATGGCTTGCAGTTTTGTGGCGAACGTTTGCCATCGCTTTCACAGAAGAGTCTCGTGCGGTTGCTTCAAAACTCCACGTCCCGGCATTTTTCATCCAAGGCGGTGATGAGGCGCCGCACTTGGGCGGGTGCGGTTCAAGCATCAACTGGCCGGGCTGGAGGCTCACCGGGTGGAGGCGGCTGCATATTTACCACCACCCCGTGGGGGTTGATTCTGTTTTGAATGGTTTACATGAACACTGCCGGGCAAGACCTCAGCCAACAGTTCCACCGGGCAGGGCGGCGGCCGTGAGGTTTTGCAGCGGGTCAACCCAAACCGCCGACGGCCCACTCCTTACGATAATCCCGCCGCACAAACTGGTTCGCTTCGGCCAGGTCGAACTTCAATTTGTGACTGTTCCACTTCAAAGTGGTTTGGGGAAATCTCGAGGCGACACCGCCGAGCAGGATGGCTTCCGTGAGCGGACCGGCATAGGCAAAATCGGCCAGGGTCCTGCCCCTGCCCTGGCAGGCTTCGACGAATTGTTCCCAGTGTTTGAGGCCTTTGACGGGGGGGAATTTGTAGTCTTGGAATTTGGCCACGGGAAACAGCGTGGGCAGGCTGAAATGCGGCAGGAGCATCACGCCTTCCGTGCCGATGAAAATGGAGCCGGCTTCGGGAAAATCCACGCCGGCGGTCAGGGCGATGACTTCGGCCGGCGGTTGGGAAGTGCCGTCGTACCAAGTGACGGTCAGGGTTCGACCGGCAGTGTGCCGGGTGCCGGCGAAGGTATAATGCACCTTGCCATTGAGCGACCAGTTCCATTCATTGGGAGGGGCACCCTCGGAACGGACGGCGATCGGCGCGTTCAGGCCAATGGCTTCAAACACGGGGTCAAAGATATGACACCCCATGTCGCCCAAGGTGCCGGTGCCAAAGTCGAGACGCTTGCGCCAGTTTCCGGGATGATAGTATTCATTGCCAATAAACGGCCGGTCAGCGCATACGCCGAGCCAGAGATCCCAATTAAAACCATCCGGCACAGGGTCGGACTGCGTCGGCCGCGCCGTGGTATCGCCCCAAGATTTGTTACACCAGGAGTGGACGGATTGGATTTTGCCGATGACGCCGGAATGGATGGTTTGCACCGCCAGTCGGTAGTAGGCGGAGCTGTGAATCTGGATGCCCATCTGGGTTACCACGCGCTGTTTGTGGGCGAGCTGGGTCATCCGACGGACTTCGTAGAGGTCGTGGGCGAGGGGTTTCTGGCCGTAGACGTGCTTGCCCAACTGCATGGCGCTCAGGGCTATGGGCGCGTGCATGTGGTCGGGGGTGGAGACGTTTACGGAATCGATGTTTTTGGCTTCGCGGTCGAGGAGTTCGCGCCAGTCTTGATATATCCTGGCCTGGGGGAACTGTTTACGCGCGTCGGCGGTGTGGTTCAAGTCCACGTCGCAGATGGCGACGATTTCAACGCCGGGGCACTTGGCAATCTGGGTAAGATCGGCCCAGGCCATGCCACCGGCACCAAAACTGGCGTGCCGGAGCACGCTGTTGGGGGATTGGGCCATCAAACCGCGGGTGATGAACGGGGCGCCGGCCGCCGCGAGCCCGAGGGTTTTCAGGAATGAACGACGGGAGGATCTGGTATTCATGGTGGGGCGGGGAGGTTAATCGAGTGGCTGGATGGAAATATTGCGGAACATGACCGGGTCGTTATGGCCGGCGAAGCCGAAATGGCCGCTCAGGCGATCCTTCCCGGGATGGGCGTAGCCGCTGGCGAATTCGGTGACCTGGCTCAAATCCGTGTCCAAGATGACGGTGCCGTTCAGTTCGACCTTGAGGGTGGAACCGCGGACGGTGACTTCCTCGTAATTCCATTCGCCGATGGGGCGCTGGTAGCCGCGCGCGGCGGCGACCATGCCGTAGGCGGAACCATGGGCCTGGCGGGGGTCAATCTTGCTGCCGGTGTTTTTTTCGTAGTTGTCGTCGAGGACCTGGCATTCGCACATGCCGGCGTAGGCGGTGTCGCCGGTGCCGGGATAACGGATGGCGAGCCCGTTGTTGCCGCCGGGAGGCAGCTTAAAGTCCAGGCGCACAATGAAATTCGTAAATTCGGCCGCGGTGTAGATGGTGCCGCCCTGGTGCGGGCGACACATAATGGCGCCGTCCTGCACCACGTAATTGTCCACGGGACCGGCCCAGCCGGTGAAGTCCTGCCCGTTGAAGACGGATTTGAAGCCGGCGGCGGCGGGGCCACGGAGGAGTTGATCGGCTTCCGCCGGGGGCAGCTCGCGGATGAAGACGTTGCGCCAGCGGATTTCGCCGCCATGGGTCTGCAATTGGATGGGGCCTTGCGGCGGCACGGGGAGCGCGCGGTTGAAGTAATTTTCGAGGGTGGCGCCGACCACGGTGGGCTGGCCGTTCAGCCAGACCCAGACGCGGGCGCCGGCCATGAGGATGCGAAAATGGTTCCATTCGCCGAAGGGCTTGTCTGCTTTCACCAGCGGATCTTTGCCGGGTATGCCCGGGGAATTGTTCCACAGGCCGCCGGAGCCCTTGGCGGCACCGAGGGGGAACTTGGCGGTTTCGGTTGAATCCCAAATCTGCACCTGGGGGCAGCCGCGCAGATAGATCCCGCTATCGGCCAGGGGCACGGTGCGGTAATCCACGAGCAGTTCAAAATCACCGTAATTTTTGTCGCTGGTGAGGAACAGGCCGTGGCCGTCATTGACCAGTTCTCCCTGCTCCACGCGCCAGTGTTGGCGGATATCCGCGAGCGAGGCGGCGCGTTTGGTCTGCTGTTCCGCCGCCGGCAGGGACAGATAGGTGCGGGGGTCTTCGGTATCCGCGCCCCACCAACCGGTGAGATCTTGACCGTTCCACAGGGCGGTGAAGCCGGGCGGCGGCACGTTGGCAACCGTCGCGGGCAGCCGGGGCGACTGACAACCGGTCAGGACGGCGGCGAACGTTAAAAACCAGGGCAGACAGAGTTTCATAAAATCGATTGGTGTAATCAGGCCTTGGCAGGGTCAGCCGCCAGCCCTTGTTCGCGATTTTTGGGCGGGTGGAAAAAGAGCGCCAGCGCCACGGCGGAGGCCAGGGCGGAAAACATCGGCACCATGAAAAGCCCGTGGAAATCGGTGCGGCCATCATGGGTAAAGACCGTTTGCATGAGCCATGGGCAGAGGGAATTCGCGAGCATCGTGCCTACGCCCAGAATCATCACATTGAACAGGCCCTGCGCGCTGGCCCGCACGTCTTTGGGGGAGTATTCATCGGCGAAAATATAGACCGTGGCGAAGAAAAACGCGTAGCACATGCCGTGCAGCACCTGAACCAGAATGATGAGGCCGGTGTGATCGGGCAGAAAGGCCCAAACGGCGAACCGGACGGGATAGGCGAGAATGCCGACGATCATGGTGGCACGCCAGCCGAGGCGCTTGAGCACCACGCCGAGGATGAGCATGGTGAGCATTTCGGCAATCTGGCCCACGCTCATGACGGGCATGATCCAGTTGCCCGGGATGCCCACGCCGCCGGCGCTGGCGGAGGTTCCCAGAAAAGTGCCGGCCCAGTTGAAATAGGCGTTGTGCACGGTGGCATCCACGCAGGTGACCAGCCAGAGCACCAGCATGAAGGGATGTTTGAGCAATTTGACGGATTCCAGCCACGCGAACCGGTCGGCACCGGCGGTGACTTTTTTGGGCGGGGTGTGCGGTAAAAACAGACTAAACCCGGCCAGAGCCAGGGCAGCCAGGCCGGCGACCACGTAGGTCCAGCGCGTTCCCTGTTGGAGCGCGGGACCGGTCAGGCCCGAACTCAGCACGGTTCCCAGCCAGCTCACGAGGCCCTGCGGATTGGCTGCGTGCACCTTGTCCCAATCCACGAGAATGAAGGTGAACGGCCAGGCGGCGAGCACCCAGCCCAGCGTGCCGCCCATGCGCACGAGGCCGAATTCCTTTTGCGGGTTGCGCATGTTGGCGAAGGCGATGGAATTAGTGATCGAAAGGGTGGGCACATAAAGCAGGCAGTGCAGCAGCATCAGACCGAAGAACGGCCAGAAGGTCTTGGTAAACGCGAGCCCGATCATGGCGAGTCCGCCGATGAGCTGGCTCACGGCGAGGAATTTTTCCGCGGCAAAATGCCGGTCCGCGTATTGGTTGCTGAAGAACATGCCGACGATGGCGGCGAGGGGGAAGGCATTGAGGATCATCGCCTGTTCCATGGGGGAGAAGCCCAGGCTGGGCAGATAGCCGAAAATCAGCGGAAGCCAGGCGCCCCAGATGAAAAATTCCAGGGCCATCATGACGAAGAGTTTGAAACGGGGCGATTTTTGCATGTCGATTGAGCTAGTTGATTTGATTTCGTTAAATTTTTACCATGGTGCCGGTGCGGAGCGATTGCTCCTCGGCCTCACAAATTTCCAGCGCGACGAGGCCGTCCTGGGCGGTGACGCGCTGGGGCGGGCGGGCATTGGCCAGACAGTTCAGCAGGTAATCGATTTCCCCGTCATAACCGTCCGGACCGGCACACGGAAGCGTACGGGGTGGCTGGCCAAACTCGGTGACAACCAACGCCCCGGCGCCACGCGCGAGGTCAAAATCCAGGGTGGCGCGCTCACAATGCAGAGTGTAGGCCATGTTAAATCCCTTGGCCAGCAGCCAGCCGCCTTCGGCATAAACCGCCGGGCCGCCGGGATAATGATATTGCGTCACGACATGATTCACGGTGCCGCCGGGCGCGATGACGCCCGAGGAATATACGCCGGCCGGGCGGCCGAACAGATAATTCACAAAGTCCGTATCGTGAATGTGGAGATCAAACAGCGCGCCGCCCAAATCGTTGCCGGCAGCATACGTCCCCTGCTGGTTCCAGGCGGGCATTTCAGAGAGCCGGCGGAAGCTGGCGGCGAGCACACGACCGTACGTTTGCTCCGTCACCACCTGTTTAAGCCAGCTCCAGCCGGGCCAGAAGCGCATGCACATCGCGGGCATCAGGCAGCCGGGCGCGGTGGCGGCGACTTGCAGAATCTCCCGCGCGGCGGCGGAGGTTCGGGCCAACGGTTTTTCGCAGAAAACATGCCGGCCCGCCTGCAGCGCGGCGATGACCTGGGCGGCATGCAGCGGCGTGGGGGTGCACAGATCCACGAGCTGGACTTCGGCATCGGCGAGCAGATCTTCCAACCGACAATAGACCCGCACGTCCGGCCCCAGGTGGATGTCGTCGGATTTTTTGATGTTCCCGGCCACGCCCGCCAGGACACCGTTCACCGGCAGGCGCGTGGCATCGCATACGGCCACGACCCGGGCGCGCGGGTTGCTAAGATAGGCCCGCAGATGCGTCACGCCCATGAAACCGAGGCCGACCACGGCGACGTTTACGGTTTTTTCGGCGCCGGGAGTTGCGGTGACGGGCATGTTTTGGGAGGCGGATTTTAGAACGACTTGACGGGCGGCACAAATATCGGCGACGCGGGTTGTGCCCGCTTCGCGTTCGATCACGAGGTCGCCGGTAAAATTCATTTGTTGGAGCGCGGCAAAGAAGGCGGGCCAGACGACTTCGCCGGTGCCCACGGTGACTTCCAGGCCCCACCTGCCTGGCACGGGGGTCCGGAGGGCGTCTTTGATGTGCACCTGCCGGAGCCACGGTTGCAGCGTCCGCACGGCCTGAACGGGATCGCCCTGATCGTATAGCAGAAGGTTCGCGGGGTCGAAATTGACGCCGACGTTCGGACAGTTGAGTTCGCCCAGCAGCGCGGCCAGGGCGGTGGCGGTCTCCTGCCCGGTTTCCAAGCCAACGGCGATGGCGTATGCGGCAAATATCTCCGCGACGGTGCGCAGGCGCTGGAGCAGTTTGGCGTAGCCGGCCGCGGCGGGATCATGCGGCACAAAACCGGCGTGAAAGGTAACGAACTTGAGCCCCAGCCCGGCGGCGAGGGCGGCGGCGGCCCGGATGTTTTTCAGGTTCTGCTCCCACATCGCGTCGGGAACAATTCCGCCGGTCACCCGGATGGATTCGAGCGTCGAGTAGTCTTCGCCCACGCAGCCGAACATGCCGGAGACAATCGTGATACCGGCCGACTGCAAGATGTTGGCGGTGTCGCCCCAGACGCCGGGGGATTCGCGCAACGGATCGAGCGCGAGTTGAACCCGGTGAAGGCCGGTGGCGCGCAGTTTCGTCACCAAATCCTGGGGATCGGTGGGTTGCAGCGACCAGGAGCAGACGGCCAGGCGGTCATGAAGGGCGGAGGAATTCATCGGCATGAAAGCGGGTCAGCAACCGTCAGGCGGGAAAATTCACAGGCGCCGCGAGCCACGACGGAGCCGGACGGCTGGCGGCGCGGAAGGACTTCCGCGACGGGCAGGCCGGCGGGTGAAAAACCCGGCGGGGCGGCAGGAGGTTGTTTCATATTTTCTGGGCAGCGGTCGTATAAAATTGGGTTAGAGCATTTTCAGAAATGCTGTAGCCATGCGGCGGTAAAGAACCGGGAGAGCGGTCTTTTTGGGTTTTGGCTTCGTTTCGGCTCAGTCACAGGTCGCTGCGGACATGCTCCTTCGCCAAAGCCTCGCCAAAACCCAAAAATCCTCGCTCCGCAGGGCTACAGTATTTCTTCAAACGCGCTCGAGTCATTTATAATTGCGGTGATCGGCAAAGGACACAACTAGTTTTTCGTCAGCGAAATCAATCAGCCGGGGGCGGAGCTTGCGGAGCGGGAAAAACTTCGGTTTGTCCGCCGGGATGGGAACGTTTACGCGGGCATACAAATTAGGGCTGTTGCTCCGCGTGGATTTCCTCCTCCGAGCATTTTCTGCAAACACGCCATGACCACAGGGCGCGACAGTTTGTCCCTGAAAGGGAACGGGCGGCCAGTCGTATGAACGATTGAGGTGTGGGGGCAACGGCGGAACGGCACGGATAGGTGGATGCGTGGGGCGGTGGATGAATGGGGAAGGAGCGGGGAAGTGGAAACAATGGGTCCCCTCTCCCCTCGCCGCACGTGCCGAACGCCGTGCCGCTCGCAAGCGCATGATCCAAATCCTGAATCAAGAAATCAAATTTATCCTTACGAGCTAGTCATCGGCTGCGAAACGACTCAATAACGCGGCTCAGCCAACCTCGACCTTTGAATTTCCAATCAGGGTGGTTGAACCACATGGTTTCGTAGGAAACACTCAAATCCCAAGCACTATAACGCCGCATCAACTCGGCAGGCATCAAAAACCAATCAAACTCCCCCGTGACACCGTGAGGGTGCTGTGGCGTGACGTGGTAAAGAATGTCAATACACGGCTTATACTCCGCCCGAATGCTTGGCAACCGTCCCGCAAACGGTTCAATAGCGTCGGCCAATGCGTAAAGCCGTGCCGTCGGATCGCCATCGGTGTGGCTTTTCGGTGAATGA
>Ga0302322_100002727_pt1 | contig 14975 bp, 14 predicted proteins | sample Fen_T0_2_FD_203757 | JGI IMG/M metagenome (GOLD analysis project Ga0302322, IMG submission 203757) | Peat permafrost microbial communities from Stordalen Mire near Abisko, Sweden - Fen_T0_2 | ecosystem: Environmental > Terrestrial > Soil > Wetlands > Permafrost | place: Sweden: Abisko... | reverse complement strand
GACCCAGACCCCGGACCTCCAACCCCCGCAAAGCTGAAGCGTTGCTTCGGAATCAGCGGGGGGACCAGGCGTCGGGGGCTTCGGTGAGGGCCACGATGCTGTCGGGCAGGGTGTTGTTGGCGATGTCGGCCAACGACACGTGGTCAAGAACGCCGCGCAGGGCTGCCCGCGTCGCCACCCAGACGTCCTGCAGCCGCTCGGCCGGCCCCTCGTACGTCGCCGCCTCCGGCCGGTCGCCCCGGACCTCTGCCAACGGCCCGTCCAGCGCCCGGAACACGTCGGCCACGAAGATCTCCTCCGGCGGCTTGGCCAGCCGGTAGCCGCCTTCGGCCCCACGACGGCTCGCGACGATGCCGCTCTGCCGCAGCTGGCGCAGGATCCCTTCGAGGAACCGGGGAGGGATGTGCTGCGACTCGGCCAGCGCCTCGCCCTTGAACAGGTGAGTGGGGTCGTCCTCACGATCGGCGGCCATCTCGAGCAGGGCTCGCATGGCGTAGTCGACCTTCGCGGAAACGTGCATTCCCCCATTGTTACCGCGTAATGCGTGCTGACCCGCCAAGGGGGCCGTTCGCCGCGCCCTGAGGAGTCTTGGGCTACCTGTCGATCGTGAGACCACGTCGCCGCCGCAACCCGCCCGAGATGGACGTGAAGATCCCGTCCACGAGCATCCCGATGATCAAGATGGCGATCATGACCGCTTCCAGCTTGCCCATGTCGTTCATGTTGCGGGCGGCGTTCAGCGCGTTGCCCAGACCCAGCGTGGCGCCGGCCACCCCGAGGAGCTCACCGGCCATCAGGCTCCGCCACGCAAAGGCCCATCCCTGGTTCAGACCCGACACGTAGTTGGGCAGCATGGCCGGGACCACGATGTGGCGGTAACGAGCCACGCCTCGTGCCCCGAGGACGTCCCCCAACCGCAGGAACTGGGGTGGGATGTGGTCGATCCCGGACAGCACCCCGTTGGCGATGCTGGGCGCCGCACCGATGAGGACCACGAGCGTGATCGCGCTCTCGTTGTAGCCCATGACCACGATCGCGAACGGGAACCAGGCGATCGAGGGCATGGTCTGCAACCCGGTGATGAGCGAGCCCACGCCGGCGCGCAGCGCCTGGCTGCGGGCCACGGCCAGGCCGACGAGTGTCCCGATCAGCAGAGCGATCGAGTAGCCGATCACGGCCCGCTGCATGGTGGTTGCGACGTACTCCCAGAAGCGCGACGTCCCCACCATCTCCCAGAAGGAGCTCAGCGCCGTGGCCGGGGCCGGGAAGATGTACTCCGGCCGCTTGCCGGTCCAGGTGACCAGGATCAGGTACAGCAGTTCCCACAGGGCCAAGACGATGGCGATCGCCATCAGCTTCGGCCAGACCCAGCCCCAGATGCGGCTGCCGGGAGACCGGCCCTCGCGCCGGACGGGCGCGTCGTCGACGATCGGTGTCAGGACGTCAGCCGACATGCGCGGCCACCTCCTCGGACAGCGCGTCGGTGAGCTCCGCCGCATGTGTGGCGACCTCGGCCGAGTCCATCTTGCGCGGCCGCGCCAGATCGATCCTGGTGTCGCGCTTGACCCGTCCGGGGCGGCTGGAGAGCAGCACGACCCGGTCACCGAGGCGAACGGCCTCGCGCATGTTGTGCGTGACGAAGACGACGGTGAGCCCGAGCTGGGTCCAGATCCGCTCGATCTCGTCGTGCATCTTGTCGCGGGTCATCGCGTCCAGCGCACCGAGCGGCTCGTCCATCAGGACCACCTGCGCGTCCTGCGCGAGCACACGGGCCAGCGACACCCGCTGCCGCATGCCACCGGACAGTTCGTGGGGTCGCTTGTCCTCGAAGCCGCCGAGGTTCACCAGCTCCAGCAGGTCCTGCGTGCGGGCACCGCGTCGAGCGCGCTCGACGCCGGCCAGGCGCAGGGCCAGGTCGACGTTCTGCCGGGCGGTCAGCCAAGGCAGAAGCGTCGGGTCCTGGAACATAAACGCGACGTTGCCGTCGACGGTGATCGTGCCCTCGGTCGGTCGCTCGAGCCCGGCGATCAAGTTGAGCATCGTGCTCTTGCCGCAGCCGGACGCTCCGACGACGGTGACGAACTGACCGCGTTCGACGCGCAGGTCGACGCCTTGCAGGGCAACCGTCTGGGCGTCACCACGGCCGAACACCTTGGTGACTCCACGCAGTTCGAGGACGGCCGCCCCCGGCCCGCCGGAGCGGGTCGGGGGAGTGGCGCCGCGCGTCCGGATGGTCATCACTGCACCGGCGGGAGGCTGGCCTTGGCCCGCACCTTGTTCAGCAGCGTCAGGTCGTACAGCGGGTCGAACCCGCCGGCCCCGTCGATCGCCGACTGCTCGAGCAGCCCGACGCTCACCGCGTGGGCCGCCGACGCGACCAGTGTTGCCTTCAGCGGGTCATCGGTGAACGTGACCTGGTCCCAGGCCTTCGGCAGGATCGCCGAGTCGACCGACGAACCGGTCAGGGCGAGGAGCCCGGAGTTGAAGTCGGCCTGTGCCTGCGTCGGGTTCTTCTTGATGAACGCGAGCGCCTGCTCGTTGGCGGTCAAGAACGCCTGCACCACGTCGGGGTGCTCGTCGAGGAACTGGCTGCGGACGACGATGTTGGTGGTGACGAACTTGCCGCCGGGCCACAGGTCGTTCTCGTTGACCAGAACGTGCCCGCCTGCGGCGATCAGCGACTGCGCATACGGCTCGGGCACCCAGGCCCCGGAGAGGTCGCCGGTGCCGAACGCCGTGACGATGTCGGAGTTCGAGGCGTTGGTCACGGTCACCGACCCGGTGCCGTCGGCAGCCACCTGCTCTCCCTGCTTGTTCAGCCAGTACTTCAGCGCCACGTCCTGGGTGTTGCCCAGCTGGGGGCTGGCAACGGTCTTGCCCTCCAGGTCCTTGACGCTGGTGATGTCCTTGGCCACCACGAACGAGGCACCGCCGGACGCCGCGCCGGAGATCACCTTGATCGCCGCACCCTTGGACTGGGTCCACGCATTGACCGTGGGGTTGGGGCCGACGTAGGCGATGTCCACGGCATTGGCGAACAGGGCCGTCACCGCGTCGGGCCCCGCGTTGAACAGCGTGGGGGCCACCTTGACGCCCAGCGTGCCGAGGTCGTCCTTGAAGTAGCCCTCCTGCAGCGCCACGTAGGCCGGTGCATGGGTGAGGTTCGGGAAGAACCCGAGACGCAACGTGGTGATCTCGCTGGCTGAGGACGACGACGATCCACTCGGGCTGGTCGAACCGCCAGAGCTGCTGCTGCACGCGGCCAGCGCCAGGGCGCTGACGGCGGCGAGGGCGGCGAGGACCGTCGTGCGACGACGACGTGACCGGCTGAACATGAAGAGGCCTCCTACAATTCCGATAAGGTCAGTAGGAAATATAGGAGTCATCGGGATAGTGGTCAAATCGCCTCGCCGGGCGTCACCGGTTCGGCCCAGCGCCGCGCGGTTACGCTGCGCCGAGGTGAGGGGCGCAGCCCCCGCGTGAGGGACGGAGCCGCCATGGAGGCCGAGCAGATCCGCGACGGGGCGCGCCGGTGGCAGGCTCGGTACGACGCTGCGCTGGCCGCCGGACGCCTGGTCGAGCCCGAGCCCACGACCCTGTCCGGTCAGCCGCTCGAGCCCGGCTACGGGCCCCCGCCCGGGGTCGAGGTCCCGGGGTTCGACCGGATCGGGTGGCCCGGTGAGTTCCCGTTCACCCGCGGGATCCACGCCACCGGCTACCGCGGCAAACCCTGGACAATCCGTCAGTTCGCCGGCTTCGGCAACGCCACGCAGACCAACGAGCGGTTCCGCAGCCTGCTCGACGCCGGCGGGGGCGGCCTATCCGTGGCCTTCGACATGCCCACGCTCATGGGCCGCGACTCCGACGACCCCAGGGCGCTGGGCGAGGTGGGCCACTGCGGGGTCGCCATCGACACGACCGCCGACATGGACGTGCTCTTCGCCGACATCCCGCTGGGCGACGTGACCACGTCGATGACGATCAGCGGGCCGGCGGTGCCCGTCTTCGCCATGTACGTGGTGGCAGCCGAACGGCAAGGGGTCGAAGCCGGCCGGTTGTCGGGAACCCTGCAGACCGACATCTTCAAGGAGTACATCGCCCAGAAGGAGTGGCTCTTCCCGCCCGAGCCCCACCTGCGCCTGATCGGCGACCTGATGGTGTGGTGCGCGCAGAACTCGCCCTCGTACAACCCGATCAGCGTGTCGGGCTACCACATCCGAGAGGCAGGCTCGACGGCTGCGCAGGAGCTCGCGTACACGCTGGCCGACGGGTTCGCCTACGTGGAGCTGGGCAAGAAGCACGGCCTCGACGTCGACGAGTTCGCGCCCCGACTCACCTTCTTCTTCGACGCGCACATCGACTTCTTCGAAGAGATCGCCAAGCTGCGCGCGGCCCGTCGCATCTGGGCCCGCTGGATGCGCGACGTGTACGGCGCCACCAACGAGCGCGCGCAGTGGCTGAAGTTCCACACGCAGACGGCCGGCGTCTCGCTCACGGCCCAGCAACCGGACAACAACATCGTGCGCACCGCGATCGAGGCGTTGGCGGCAGTGCTCGGCGGCACGAACTCGCTGCACACCAACGCGCTCGACGAGGTGCTGGCTCTGCCCTCGCCGCACGCGGCGGAGGTGGCGCTGCGGACCCAGCAGGTGATCCTCGAGGAGACCGGCGTCGCGGCCGTGGCCGATCCGCTCGGCGGTTCCTGGTACGTGGAGGCGCTGACCGACCGGCTCGACTCCGACGCCGAGGAGATCTTCGCCCGGCTGCTCGCGCTCGGCGGCGACGGCTCCATGACCAGCGGCATCCTGCGCGGCATCGACGACGGCTGGTTCACCGCCGAGATCGCCGAAGCCGCCTTCGTCTACCAGCTGGCGCTGGAGAAGCGTGAGAAGCACGTGGTGGGCGTGACCGACCACGTGGAGAGCCTCGACCGGCCCCTGGACGTCCTGCGGGTCTCGCACGAGGTCGAGGTCGCCCAGGTCGCGACGCTGGCCGGCCGGAGGCGCGAGCGCGACCCGGCCGCGGTCACCACCGCTCTCGCCGCCCTGGGTGAGGCCGCCGGGACCGACGCCAACCTCGTGCCGTTCCTGATCGACGCGGCGCGGTCCGAGGCCTCGTTGGGCGAGATGTGCGACGTCCTGCGGGCTCGTTGGGGCACCTACACCGAGCTCGCGCAGTTCTAGGCATCGGCCCGGATGGCCGGACCGTACGGGTCTGGGAGATCATGGCGGCATGACGCAACAGCCCGGACCCGGCGGGATCAACACCTACGGGGCGATCGACCTGGGCGCCCTGGCCCAGGCCCGTCAGGTGCAGCAGCAGGCGGCCGAGGCCAGGGCCGGGCTCGTGGCCCGGGCCGAGGCGACCGGTGGCGCACATCCGGCCGCCATCGCAGTGGGCGAGGCCAACTTCGAGGCCGAGGTCGTGGCGCGGTCGATGACCGTGCCGGTCGTCCTCGACTTCTGGGCCGAGTGGTGCGCGCCGTGCAAGCAGCTGACGCCGGTGCTGGAGCGCCTGGTGGCGGCCGACGGCGGCGCGTGGGTCCTGGCGACGATCGACGTGGACGCCAACCCGCAACTTGCGGCCGCCGCCCAGGTGCAGTCGATCCCCACGGTGATGGTGGCCTGGCAGGGGCAGATCGCCCCCGGGTTCACCGGCGCGCTCCCGGAGGCGCAGGTGCGGCTGTTCGTCGACGAGCTCCTGGCCATCGCCGGCTCCTCACCCGCGGTGGCCGAGGCCGTGGAGGAGCCGGAGATGACGGAGGCCGACGACGCCCTCATGTCTGGCGACCTCGATGCCGCCGAAGCGGCCTACCGGACCACGCTGGCCGACCGCCCCGGCGACGCCGAGGCAACCGCCGGGCTGGTGCAGGTCGGGCTGCTCCGACGCACCCAGGGCGTCGACCCGGCAGTTGCCCGGGAGCGGGCCGCCTCGGCTCCGACCGACGTCGACGCGCAGCTCGTTGCCGCCGACCTCGACCTGCTCGACGGCAACGTCGCGGGAGCCCTGAACCGCCTGATCGACACGGTCGTCGCCACGTCCGACGACGAGCGCGAGCGGGCCCGGGTCCATCTCCTGGAGCTGTTCGCCCTCGTCGGCAGCGCCGAGCCCGCGGTCCTCGCGGCGCGGACCCGGCTGGCCAGCGCCCTGTTCTGACCAGCGGGGGCCGTAGGCTGCCCGCCGTGGATCACGTCACCGTCACCGTCGACGCCGCCGTCGCCACGATCACGATCAACCGGCCGCCGATCAACGCCTTGTCGGCAGCGGTCCAGGACGAGCTCGGATCGGCCGCGACCGAGGTGGCGCAGCGACGCGACGTGCGTGCCGTCGTCGTCTATGGCGGCCCGAAGCGCTTCGTGGGCGGGGCCGACATCTTGGAGATGGCCACCTGGTCGCACACCGACATGGTCGACCGTTCGGCCGCGCTGCAAGCCCCGTTCGCGGCCGTCGCGCGGATTCCCAAGCCGGTCGTCGCGGCGATCACGGGGTACGCGTTGGGGGGCGGTCTGGAGCTCGCCCTCGCGGCCGACTTCCGGATCTGCGGCGACAACGCCCGGCTCGGCCAGCCCGAGATCCTGCTCGGCATCATCCCGGGCGCCGGCGGAACGCAGCGGCTGCCCCGCTTGATCGGCCCGGCGCGGGCGAAGGACCTGATCTACACCGGCCGGATCGTGGAGGCCGACGAGGCCTTGGCCATGGGTCTCGTCGACCAGGTGGTGGCACCCGACGACGTCTACGACGCCGCGATGGCGTGCGCGCGCCGTTTCGTCACCGGACCGGCCTACGCGCTGCGGGCGGCGAAGGAGGCGATCGACCTCGGGCTCGAGGTCGACCTGGCCACCGGCCTGGAGATCGAGCGCATGCACTTCGCCGCGCTGTTCGCCACGAACGACGCCATGATCGGGATGACGTCGTTCATCGAGCACGGGCCCGGCCAGGCCGAGTTCTCCGGCTCATGAACCCGTCGCCACCGCCGCACTCGCAGCCCGATCTCGCCGCCCACGTGGTGGCCGCATTCGACGACCCGAAGCTGGCCAACGTCTTGTACCACGACTGGGAAGCGTCGACGTACGACGAGAAGTGGTCGATCTCGTTCGACCAGCGGTGCATCACCTACGCGCGCGACCGGTTCGTCAACGTCGCGGGGAAGGCCGAGTGGCCGCATCCGCGCGCCTTGGAGATCGGCGCGGGCACCGGCTTCTTCCTGCTGAACCTGTGGCAGGCAGGCGTGCTCACTGAGGGAGACGTCACAGACATCAGCGCCGGCATGGTGCAGGCGGCCCGTCGCAATGCCGAGGCCCTGGGCATGACGGTGAGTGGCCAGGTGGCCGACGCCGAGTCGCTGCCCTACGAGGACGACTCGTTCGACCTCGTCGTGGGCCACGCGGTGCTGCACCACATCCCCGACGTCGAACTGGCGCTTCGTGAGGTTCTGCGCGTGCTCAAGCCGGGTGGCCGGTTCGTCTTCGCGGGTGAGCCGACCCGGCACGGTGACGTGGTCGCGCGTCGGCTCTCGCAGCTCACCTGGGCCGCGACGACGCGGGTCACGCAGTGGCCCCCGTTGCGCTCCCGCTGGGGGCGTCGGCCCGAAGAACTGCGTGCCTCCTCCGAGGCAGCGCACCTGGAGTGGGTTGTCGACGTGCACACCTTCGACCCCGACGACCTGGCTCGCACGTGTGTACGCGCCGGCGCCGTGGACGTGGGAACGGTCACCGAGGAGCTCACTGCGTCGTGGTTCGGCTGGCCGGTGCGCACCTTCGAGTACGCCGTGAACCCGGATGCCCTGGGGTTGAGCTGGGCGCAGTTCGCCTACGGCGGCTGGCTGCGGCTCTCGTGGCTGGACCAGACGGTGCTCAAGCGAGTCGTGCCACCGCAGTTCTTCTACAACGTCAGTGTGACCGGCCGAAAGCCCTGACGTGAGCCGCGACCCACGACAGGCACGGTTCATGACGTGGGCGTCACTGCGTTGGGTCGTGCGACACCGGGCCTGGTCCCCGTGGTACCTGGCGCGCTACTGGCGCTTCCTGTGGCTGCGTCTTCGGCATCGCGACGTCGTCACCGAGGGGTTCGTCTTCCTCGGACGCGACGTCCGGTTGGAGACCCGTCGGGGACTCGGTCGGATCATCGTGGGCCGTTGGGTGCATCTGGGTGACGGGAACCGGATCCGCGCACACGAGGGGACCCTGAGGATCGGCGACAAGTGCGTGTTCGGTGCGAACAACGTGGTCAATGCCTACCTCGACGTCGAGATCGGTCCGCGAACGATCGTCGCGGACTGGGTGTACGTCGTGGACTTCGACCATGTCTTCGACGACATCAACCAACCGATCAAGGACCAGGGCATCGCGAAGGCGCCCATCCGGATCGGTGCGGACTGCTGGCTCGGCACCAAGGTGACCGTGGTTCGTGGCGTGCGGATCGGTGCGGGCAGTGTGGTGGCCGCGAACGCCGTGGTCACGTCCGACGTGCCACCGATGTCGGTGGTCGGCGGGATTCCGGCCAGAGTCCTGACCAACCGCGTGGAGCGGTACCAGGCGCAGGCTGCCCGGCGGGCTGCGCTGGCCGACATCGCCCGCAAGACCGAGGCCGCCGCGCAGCCCGGTTCGGGGAACGCGGGGTCAGCCGACCCGCACGGCCTCGTCGAGCAGGCCGAGCGGAGGACTGCCCAGCGAGAGCATGGCGGCGTGGAACCGGGGGAGTGAGAAGCCCTCGCCCCACGCGGCACGGGCGCGTTCGCGCAGATCGAGGATCGCCCACTTGCCGTGGGTGTACATGCCGTACCGCGGGTCGAAGGTTCCGCGCCGCGCCTCCGACGCTGCACCGGCGTGCGACATGAAGGCGTCGGTCTGGAAGCGTCGGGTGGCCTCGCCCACGTCCATCGTGCCCGTGTGCAGACCGATCGCGCAGGCCAGGCGGGTGACGCGACACAGCGCGTCGAGTGCCATGCCGGCGGCGAACCGCGGGTCACCGGCTCGGAAGCCCTCCTCCACCGCCACCTCCTCCACGTAGTGCGCCCACCCCTCGGCGAAAGCGTCGCTCATGAGGGTGCGACGGACCTCGGTGGACGCGTGGCGCAGTGCCCGACCGTGCGAGAAGTGCCCAGGTGCCACCTCGTGCACCGTGACGGTGGGCAACGTGGTGCGACTGAACATGGTCAGCCACTCGTTCTGCTCGTCGACCGGCCAGGTCGGCTCCGGCGGCGTGATCTGGTAGTACGACGCGGCGTCGGGCTCTCCGGGCGCGGACCACGCCATCATGGCCACCGCCCACCGCCGTGACTCCGGCGCCAGCTCCACGATGCACTCGCCGTCCAGGTAGGGAGCCAGCCGGTGCTCGGCGGTCCAGGCCATGACCTCGGCGGTCAGGTCCCGCGCCTCGGCGAGCACGTCGTCGCCCGTGGCGTGGTCGGCCATCAACGCGGGGACGATCTGCTCGGTGCCCGTCGATGCGTCGAGCCGCCGGCACGCGTCGTCGAGCATCGCCCGCAACCGGTCGCGCTCGACGTCGGCACGGCGAGCCAGGTCGGTCAGGTCGACGGTCGTCGCCTCGGGAACGCCCATCAGCTTCGCCAGCGCCTCGGCCCCGAGCGCGACGTCGGGATCGCCGCTCGCCGCGAACTTCTCGATCCGGTCCACCAAGCGTGCGTGGGCCTTGCGGGCGGCGGCTGCCGTCGGCTGGTCCCCCTGGATGCCGGCCGCCAGACCCTGGACCGCCGGCAGAAGGGCCGAGGCGACCGGCGCCGACACCGAGTCCAGCGACTCCAGGGCCATCTCGACGGCCTCGGGCCACCGGGCCAGGTGTGCTTCGCGGGCGGCCGCGCGTTCGGCTTCAGGGGCGTAGGGCCGGTCGTAGGCGGCGAGGTCCAGATTCTCCAGGTGCAGCAGGGGCAGGCGCCGGTGGAGCTCGAGCTCGCCCAGCTGCAGCTGCAGGTCGGCCTCGAACGTCTGCAGGTGTGCCTCGTCGTGGGCGTCGTCGAGCTCTGGTCCGCCGAGTGCGGCCAGTCCTGACCGCACACCGGCCGGCGAGAGGTCCTGGATCTTGCCGTCGTACTCGTGTCGTCCCGCGCCCTCGCGCATCAGGGGCAGGGACAGGTCGCAGACGGCGCGCAGACGTGAGTTCACGACGACCGAGCGTAGGGCCTTCAGGCCGAACCCGAGGGCCACGGCGCGAGCAGGTTGCCGTCGCGCACCACGAGCACCGGACGTTGGCCGCGCCCCACCTGCCCGAGTCGCAGGGCAGCCTCCTCGCGCTGCGACCGCGCGTAGACCTCGACCGTTCGCGCCGCAACGTGCTCCCACGAGTAGTCGCCGGACACGACGACCCGGGCGTCGCGCACGAGCCGGCGGGCCAGCACCTCGTCGTCGATCAGGGCGCTCACCGCGTCGGTCAGGGCCGGCACGTCCCGTGCCTCGAAGCGCAGTCCGGTGACCCCGTGCTCGACGAACTCGCGAAGCCCTCCTGTGTCGGCCACGACCAACGGAGTGCCGACTGCGGCTGCTTCCAGAGCCACCAGGCCGAACGGCTCGTAGATCGAGGGGACCACGGCGACATCGGCCGCCGCGGCGAGTGCCACGAGGTCTTCGTCCTCGACCCAGCCCACGAACGTCACGACGTCGGTCAGCCCGAGCTCGTCGGCCTGGCGGGCCAGCTCGTCGGCCTGCGTGCCGTCACCCACCACCGCCATGCGCAGCCCCGGGTGGCGGCGGCGCAGCTCCGGCATCGCCTCGAGCAGGTCGTGGACACCCTTCTCCCACTCGAGCCGGCCGCTGTACACGACCAGCGGACCGTCGGGGGCCAGATCGGCGCGTGCCTGAGCGACAGCGGCGTCACTCACCGACCACCGGTCCAGGTCGATGCCGTTGGGGATCACGTCGACCTTGTCCGGAGGCAGCTCGAACAGTCGCGTCACCTCCCAGCTCATGTGCGACGAGCAGGTGATGACGCGACGCGCTTCGTAGGTGAGCCACCACTCCATGCTGTGGATCGCCTTGTTCGCGTCGTCGGGCAACCAGCCCTGGTGCCGACCCGCCTCGGTGGCGTGCACCGTCGCCACCAGAGGGACGTCGAACAGGGTCTTCATGGTGGCGGCCGCGTGCGTGATCAGCCAGTCATGGCCGTGGACGACGTCGGGTTCCCACTCGCGCGCCAACCGCACACCCGCGCGAGCGACCGTGTGGTCGAACCCCATGACCCACGCGAGCATGTCGCTGATCGGGACCTGCGGCGGATCCTGGGGAACCCGAACGATGCGGACCCCCGACACCACCTCGTCGAGCGCGGCGTCGTCCTGGTGCTGCGTGATGACCACGACGTCGTGCCCGAGTGCTGCTTGGGCCTCGGCCAGCGCGTGCACGTGCCGCCCGAGGCCGCCGTAGACGACCGGGGGGTACTCCCAGGAGAGGTGCAGGATCCGCATCGCAGCCAACCTATCGGGCGGACAGGAGGCGCGAATCGAGGTGCCCGAAGGGGCCGTCGGTCCCTCGCTGCAGGGCGGCGATCCCGAGGGCGGAGGTGTCGGATCCCCCTTCGATCGCTTCGGCCAGCGCCGCAAACGCGCGGGCATGTTCGGCCACTCGGCGACGCGCGTAGTCAGCGGCTGCGTCCTTGGTGACCATGAAGGTCCAGTCGCTGGCCACGGCAAGCAGGGCATCGCGCACCAGCTGGTCGACCGCGGGGCGGCGCCCGAGCGTCGACGTGTGTGGTTGCTTCCCGACGAGATCGAGCAGCCGCGACGTCACGTCGTCGTGCACTGCAGTGATGTCTTCGACGTCGGTGCCGTCCCAGACCCGCCAGTCCTTGCCCGAACCCCACGACCCGGCGGGCAGATCGACTCGTTCCAGGACATGACCCGCGTCGACCGCGCCCTGCAACGTGGTCACGCGGACGCCGGCCTCGGGCATCAGGCGCAGGATCGCCTCGAGGAACCGCGGACCCTCGTGCCACCAGTGGCCGAACAGCTCGGTGTCGTAGGCGGCGACCACCAGTCCCGGACGTTGCTCGCGCTCGGCGTGATCGTGCAGGCGCGCGACCACCGTGGCGACGAAGTCGCGCGCATCCACGTCCACCTGCGCGAGCGCACGCTCAGGCTCGTACGGTGCTTTCTCGTGCGGCGGAACTCGCTTGGAGGTCACCCGAGCGGCCCGGAATCCGGCCCAGTAGTCGAACGTGTGGAAGTCGCGGTACCACCTCCCACCGGGGTAGCCCGACCTCGGCGACCACACGCGGTACGTCACGTCGAGGTCGCGGGCGAACGCGGCCACGTCGCTCGATCCGACCAGCACCCCCTGTGACGTCGTGCGTCCGGTGGCTTGCAGGGTTGGGCCGTCCACGACGAAGTGGCCGACGCCGGCCCGTTGGTAGACGGTCTCGAGCCCCGGCCGGTACCCGCACTCCGGCGCCCAGATGCCGCTCGGGAGTCGTCCGACCCGAAGTCGGAGGTCGTCCAGCCCCACGTTCAGCCCGAACTCGACCAGACGGTCGTCGGTCAGCGGCTGGAACGGGTGCGTTGCCGGCCCGCCGAGCAGCTCGACGACACCGGCGTCGAGGAGCGGACGGATCGCGGCCGATCCGCCGCGGCTCCAGTGTCGTTCGAAGTCGGCGAGAGCCTGGTTGGCCCGACCGTGCTCGTAGCGGGCGTGCGCGCGCACCACCGGGTCCGGTCTGGTTCCCGACTGCGCGGCCCGGATCTGCCAGAAGCCGAGCCACGTGTGGAACTCGCGGAGCGCGTACGCATCGTCGAGCTGCGCGGCCAGGATCGGGGTGAGGCCGAGGGTGAGGAGCTCCGTGCGACCCTCGTCCGCGAGTCGTCGCAGCAGGCCGACCACGGGCAGGTAGGCCTCGGCCCAGGCCTGGTACAGCCATTCCTCGCCGACCGGCCACGACCCGTGGTGCAGCAACCACGGCAGATGCGTGTGCAGGACCAGGCAGAACGTTCCGACCGGTTCGGCTCGCGGTGCCGTCACGGGCGTCGTTCCGCAACGACGAACAGGTCGAGCCCGCCGTCGACGTCGTCCGCGCTGACGACGAAGTCCGTGGCATCGAGGTCGGCCACGAAACGGGCGAGCTCGCCGTCCCACTGATCGGGGGGACTTGCCTGTTGGGCGGCCACCAGGCTGCCGTGTCGTTGCTCGTAGGCGGCGATTCGCGCGCCGTGCTCGACCGCGACCAGCTCGATCACGTCGAACCACGGCGCAACAGCGTTGGTGAGCTCGGCGGCGTCGAGCTCGTGTGAGTGGAACGGGTTGGTCGGCGGCGTCCCAGGCCGCCAATCGGGGGAGAACGTGAGCCGGTTCGGCGTGGTGAGAGTCAAGAGCCCATGGGGCACGAGCACGCGGGCACACTCGGCAAGGAAGCCCGGCTGGTCCCACAGGTGCTCGATCGTCTGCAAACTGACGACGGAGTCGAAGGACGCATCACGAATCGGAAGTGCGACGAGGTCCCCGCAGACGGCCGGCAGGGCGTAGCAATTCGCGGCGTGCCGGGTCGTCGACTCGTCGAGGTCCACCGCAACGATGTCGGCGTCCTCGTCCCGCAGCATGGCGGCGCCGTAGCCTTCGCCACAGCCGGCCTCGAGCACCCGACGGCCCCGCGTCAGCGGCAGCGTGGCCAGATAGGCAGCCTCGTGTCGACGGAACCAGTAGTTCTCGTGCCAGATCCCGGGGGCCGTCCGCTCGCCGGTCAGCTCCACGACAGGCCCCTGACCTGCAGCTTTGTCGCATCTGGCACGAGAACTGCCGACGCTGGGGGGATCGGACAGCGTTCGAACCCACGAGTACTGTCGGACCTCCGGCGGAGTCGGTCGACGACTGGTCGCTGAGCCTGGTCACCGGGGCAGTCTCCACCCAGACCCGGGCCACCTGCCTGCGGGGCCGAGCAGTTCGTCGGCTCCCTGGCCGCCCTCGACCCGACCGTGATCTCGCCCGGCCCGGTCCAACGCTGCCACGTCGAGGCGCGACACTGGCGGCCCCTGCCCCGAGCGCTCGCGCAACATCACGCTGAACAAGAACCGCTTCATGGCCGGCATCGCCGGGGAGCTGACCGAGGAGAACCTCAGCCTGTTCCAGAACGCGGCACGGGATGCAGACTCGAGGACGACGAGATCATGCGGACCGACGTCTGGGTATCGGCCGCGGTCAGCGAGCGTTGGCGATTCGCCGGTTCCTGATACACGGCCCTGCGGAGCGGCGGCGGACTTCCAGACCCTGGACGGCTGAAGCGACCGGGTGGGAGCATCGGCGCGTGACCGATGCGACACGAGGCAGTGCCGGGGCCGCTGCGGTATCCGGGTCGTCGTCGACGCTCGCCCAAGCCTGGACGACTCCGGCGAGCGTGAGCACGCTGAACGCACTGGCGGTCTTGTGTGGCGTGCTTGCCGCGAACGCGCTCATTGTCGGGGTGGTGGAACGGGGCCAGGTCGGAAGGGCCCAGACGCATGACATGATCAACTGCGCCCTCGGTGAGTGCGGAATGAACACCTCGGCACTAGTCCAGACGACCGTTGTCTTCGCGTTCGTGATCGCTGGGGTTCTTGCGCTGGCGGCCATCGTCGCCTTCGTGATGGCCAACCACATCACGGATCGTGCCGCCCGCGACCATGCCGAGCCTCACTCCGTCTTCGAGTCGATGTTCCAAGATCCCTGAGGGCGGGTCTGCAAGCAGGGTTCAGGTGGCCAAGGGGGGCGGCGGGGGTGAATCGTCGCTGGCTCGGCCCGGACCCCGAAATCACAGCACGACCACAGGTGTCCCCCGCACTTGGCACAGCGACCGGTGCGAGGTTCATCAGCGTGAAGCCCCCAGGAAGCACGTGGGACCGCCCGATCGGAAGGGATCAGCATGCTGGAGATCACCGAAGAAGCTGCGTCCCTGGTGCGCACCCTTGCGGATCGCGGATCAGTCCCGCAAAGCGGCGGCCTACGCCTGGTCCTGAATCCCGACACAGACAGCCTGTCGATGGGGATGGCTGCCGCTCCTGACAC
>Ga0302322_100002726_pt1 | contig 14975 bp, 12 predicted proteins | sample Fen_T0_2_FD_203757 | JGI IMG/M metagenome (GOLD analysis project Ga0302322, IMG submission 203757) | Peat permafrost microbial communities from Stordalen Mire near Abisko, Sweden - Fen_T0_2 | ecosystem: Environmental > Terrestrial > Soil > Wetlands > Permafrost | place: Sweden: Abisko... | reverse complement strand
AGCGCAGGCGCACAGCTGCGTCTCGGCCGTGAGCTCTGGTTCCTGCCGCGTCCTAGACAACCGCTTGCCGGAGGCTTGCCGCTAAGCGCTGGCCGGCATCATCGCCGCCGGCGGTGATGCACATCGACAAACATTCGACCTCAAGGGGCGAGACTCGCCCTTCCTGCAAATCTTTCGATGAGCATTCGTCTGACACGCGCTGTCTCCACCTGTCACGCCCCGGCCGCGTCACGCAGGCTGGTGGCAGCGCTGTGCCTGCAACCGATCTGCGACACCACCACCAACCGCACACCCCGGGGCAAAGCCGCTCGGGCAACGAGCTGTGCATCAACCAGGACCGCGTGGCCAAGGTGTGGGTCCCAGCACACACACAATTCCCCGCCTCGCCATGGCTGCGAAATACGCCGGAGCAACCGTGCGTCAAGCGTGCGAAGACCAAAGCGTCAAGCGTGCGAAGACCAGCGCCTCAGCAGCGCTGTGCACCGCTAAGGCAACTGCACGCGCACGCCCAGCCCTAGTTGCACTGGGTGATAGTCCAGTAGCCTTGGCCGTCGGTAGTCCCCGGAGCGTGAGTGCCGCAACCCGCGACCGTGCACGTAAACAGCCAATTTTTGGTTTTGATGCAGCCCGCGGTATCCACCAGACAGACGGCCTTCACCTTGTCACCGACGATATAAGCGTACGTAGCGCAGTAGTTGGACGCGGTAGTGCAGGTGGTGCCGCTCGGTGCCGGGCAGCTGCCGCCGCTGCCCCCGGAGCCCGCACTCGAACCGCCAGCGCCCGCAGAGCTGCCGCCTGCGCCGGAGGTACTGCCGCCCGTCCCCGCGCTGCCACCGCCGGCACCAGCAGTGCTGCCGGCCGCACCCGCACTCGAACCGCCGGTACCGGCACCGCTACCTGCAGCCCCGGCGCTCGAACCGCCGCTCCCGGCGGAGCTGCCACCCGCGCCTGCGCTCGAACCGCCGGCACCCGCGCCGCTGCCCGCCGAGCCCGCACTACCGCCGCCCGCGCTTTCGCCGCCCGCGCCAGCACTCGAACCGCCGGCACCCGCGCCAGTGCCCGCCGAGCCCGCGCTCCCGCCGCCTGCGCCCGCGCTGGCACCGCCGGCACCACTTGGCGCAGAACCGGCACTGCCGCTCATCCCGGCACTGCCGCTCATCCCGGCACTGCCGCTCATCCCGGCACTGCCGCTCATCCCGGCAGTGCCGCTCATCCCGGCAGTGCCGCTCATCCCGGCAGTGCCGCTCGTCCCGGCACTGACGCTCATCCCGGAGCTGCCGCTCGAACCGCCCGCGACATTGCCGCCGCCAGTGCCGCTCGCGCCTGCCCGACCGCCCGAACCTGGGGTCCCCGCGCTCCCCGGCGCGCTTTCGTCCGAAGAGGCCGCGCAAGCGAGCGGCAAAGTCAGCACGGCTAGCAGCAACACGGAACCTGAAGAAAGGCGCATATCGTAGAACGTTAGCACGCATTTCGGTCACTGGAACCAGTTCCGTATGCCTGACCGAGGCTAGCCCTTGTGGCGTCAGTCAATGCATGTGGGCGATTTCACTTCGAAAGAGCAACGTTGGCGTCCGCGAGAGTTTGCAAAAAAAGAGCAAGTCGCGCTTTCGGTCAGTTCATCGTAGTCGACGAATGCGCGCTCTCGGTCTGCGCGCCACACGGCGGAAAAGCAATTGGAATTCAAACTGCAATTTGGAGTCTGCAAGGCGTGTTTTTGCAAGCGCCTCAAGCCGACCCTCTGCGAGCTTACCCAATCGCGGCAGCGGGGCAGTCAAACGCTGCTAAGCGCTGCCTCGCAGTACGCCAATCTCGAGCTCGGCGAACCAATTGATGAAGCGCTGGACGTCGGCGCCGCGGTAGATCGCGCCATGCTGCGGACACAAGAGCTCGATGTCGAGCTCGGATGCGCGACGGCACCAAGCATCCCGAGCGTCGCGCGAGCCCATCCAACGCTGGTGAAAACCACGCGCGAACTGGATGTGCCTGTCGAAGTTCGTGACGAACAGATCTTGTTGGTCGTCAGGGAGGAGCGCGGCCCCCACGTCACCGGAAAATAGAATCTTGGCCCGCGGATCGTAGAGGTGCAGGTTGCCGGAGGAATGCAAAAAATGGGCAGGGACGATCGTGAGGAACTGTCCGCCCAGTTCGATCTGAAGACCCTCGTCCGGCACTGGAATGAACGTCGAGGCGTCGCCGCCGAAGTGCGGAATGAATGAGCACCATAGCCAACTGGCGTAGCACTTGAGCCTTGGGCTCACGTCCAACCACAGCGCGAGCGACGAGATGACATCAGGGTCCTGATGGGAGGCGAAAATATGAGTCAGGCCTCGTGGATCGAAAACCTCACTCAACGCGGAGAACACGGCGGGGAATATTTCCTGCCCACCGGGGTCAGTCAGCAGCGATTGCGCCTCGCTCGTCACCAGGTACTCGTTGGTGTCGATCAGATGCGAAGGCCGCTCGGGATCCCGCGCGATCACCTGCCAGTGATGGCGGCCCTCTTTGAACAGTGTGGTCGCTTTTTTCATCTCTGTACCCGTTTCAACGCTACCGAACGGCCTTGAGCGCGGCCCTCAGCACACTGATAACGAACTCCGAGTTTTGGTAGAACTCCTGGGACACGCGCCCGAGCTGGACGCGCTGTTCGCTCGTCCCACTCGAGGCCTCGATCATCGCCGAACGCGAAAGTACCATCGCCATCAAACCGAGTTGGTCGAGGTCACTCAGCAACAATACCATCGTGCGCCAAAGCTTCCTCAAGTGTTCCAGCCGGTCGACGTGCGCGTCCTCCTTGCGCCTGAAATCGCAGTGGTGGGCGGTGGCGCTGCACGCAGTCGTAGCGCTGCGCAGCAGCCGTAGCAAGCGCGCCTCCTTCGAAGCATGGCTGACCTCCACAACCAGCTCCCGGCTCAATGCCCGGAGCCGCTCGAGCTCCCCGTGCAGGTCCCGACTCCAGTGCCGCATTTGCGACGACACTTCGTCGAAGCCACGCAGGTTGGCGCCCGTCGCCTTGCTTTGGACCATGGCATCCAACGCGAGGCGGTTGACGTGGAGCGAGCGAGCCATCAGCTCTTTGGCAGCTTCGTTCAGCGACGCGACGCGGCCAAAATTCGCGGTGTCGCTTTCTGAGTGGCCGAGAGGAGTCGGTTGCATGCTGACGGAATGCTCCGGGCCCGCGCAGGGACTCGCTCCGCGCCTCGATAGCGCCTGGATCGAACGGCAAGGTGCGGCCCGAGTTAAGAGCCGCCAAGCGGAGGCCGCGCTGCCCCGTCCGGTCGCAGGTGAACACAAAGCAGCACTTAATCTAGTCGAGGCGGCCATCCGCACGTCCAACCCCAACAGCCCGATCAGTTTGGATCGGGGTTACCCCGTGCCGGTCCTGCTCGATGACGGCGTGGAAGGCAGCTGGGCCGGAATGAGCTTGCTGAGCGCGGCCGTGATCGTGTTCGGGTCGTACGGCTTTTCCAGGTAGGCGACGGTCGCGCGAGCGCTCAGCAAAGCATCGACCTTGCCCACTTCTGGGGTGTATCCCGAGACCAGCAAGATGGGAGTTTGGGGAGCTAGCTCGAGCATCTCATTCAAGGTAGCCACGCCATCGGTGCCGGGCATGACTAGGTCGACGATTACGAGTGAAACTGAATCGCGATGGGCTCTGAAAGTCTCGATTCCTTCACGACCGTCGTTGGCCGAAAGAACCTCGCAGCCCATCGCCCGCAACATGCGAACGGCCGCCCTCAGCACCAAAGGTTCGTCATCGATCACGAGAATGGTCAAGCCGGCGAGCGAGCACGGCTCGCCGATGTGCGCCGGCGACACGCTGGGAACTGGCGCTGGCTCAGCAGCCCGGGGGAACTTGAGAGCGATGGTCGTGCCCACGCCCAGCTTGGTAGAGAGGGCGATGGTGCCGTGCATGGCCTGCACGGTCCCGTAGACCATCGACAGTCCCAGGCCGGTGCCTTTGCCGACTGGCTTGGTGGTAAAAAATGGTTCAAAAGCGTGCTCTCGGACTTGCTCATCCATCCCAGTTCCGGTGTCCGATACGCTGAGCAGGACGGTATCGTCGCGGGTCTCGGTGGCGATGGTCAACGTGCCTTGATCGCCCATGGCGTCGAGCGCGTTCAGGCAAAGGTTCAAGACCGCATGCTCGATTTGTGCTTCGTCCCCGTGCATCAACGCGGCGGGCTCGGCGAGCCGTATTTCAACGCGAATGCTCTTTTTTCCGGTGCGAGTAATCAACATTTGTACTTCGCGCACCACCATATTGAGCGAAAATGATTCACTCCGTGAGTAGCTCTTTCTAGCAAAGCCGAGCAGGTTACGTGTCAATTGGGCTCCGCGATCGCAGGCGAGGGCAATGTTCTCGAGGTCCTGGAACGACCGACCGAAGCTTCGCAATTCATGCCGCAACGCAAAGGTTGAGCCCATGATCGCGTTGAGCGTGTTGTTGATGTCGTGAGCCACACCGGCCGCGAGCCTTCCGATCGCCTCGAGCTTTTGGCTTTGCTGCAGGGCACCTTCCATCGCTCGGCGTTGTTCGATGAAATGACGCAGGCGGTCAGCCCCCCAGCAGACGGTGACGGTGACGAGAAGCGATACCACCGCTTTGGGACGCCCTTCTTCGCCCGACATTCCGAAACGAGTGAACAAGAAACCGCTGACGACGGTGTTGATGAAGATGAAGAACACGCCCATCCGCAAGCTGAGCAGCAGCGTGGCGACAACGGGGCCAGCCAACAGCAGTGAATTGCTCGCCTCCCCCACAATCGGATGAAGCACCAGGAGCAGCGCGGGGTGAGCAACGGTGAGCGCGGCAACGATGGCCCACTTCGCTCGTCGCGAAATCGGATTTCTCCGTCGCGGCGTGCTCGGACTGGCACTCGGATCCAAGATGGCTTCGAAAGGCTCCGAGGTCATTGACACCCCAGCACGATCGCCACGCTCGGCTCGACCGGTTCGCCCTGAGGAGAGCGCGGAACGCTCTTCCGGCGATGTCCGCCGCTCGGGGGTCGAATCGGCAGTCACTTCGGTTGCTCCGTGTCTCGACTTCGCCCGCGAGGCGCCTGAGCGAGCATTGCCTTTAGCTGGAACAGGTGCTGCAGGCGGTAGACAGGCATTTTTTGATGGTGCTCCGAGCTTCGGTGGGTCCCACCAGGTCGGGTCCTGTGCAGGCGGGCGGCGGTGGCTTTGGAGCCGGTGGTGTCAGCAGCCGAAGGAGGAGCGAGTGAACGTATCGGTCTGCGTCCTTTATGTTGCCGAATCGAGCGCACCGCACTCTCTGATCGGCCAAAACCGACGTGGGGTTAACGCGTCTCGAGCAACTTAGCCAAGCGACCGTAGTGCGACGGCTCGAGCAATCAACTCTAACTACACCGGCACACCTTTGGCTTCACGCAGCGCTGACATCGGGCCAACGAACCAGCCACCACTCGCCGCCAGCGTGTTGGCTGTCGGGAAACATCAGTCAGGTAGGTTCCGCGCGCTCAGTCGTTTGGCGTGTTGGCGCCGAATACGGACGGGCGGACCGCCCAAAGTCCGTGCTCAGCCCAGACCGCGCTGCGTGGCCGGCGGGGTGCTGTCGCCGACCGCATATTGTTGCGGGGTTGGCCGCACGCTGACGCGGCGCGGAGCTGGAGAACAACTCTCAGCGAGCGCAATCGCGCAACGGAAAACGCGCTGCGGCGCGCAGCCCTGCTCCCAATTTTTTCGCGGAAATACTAGGCGAATCGGCGCGGCCGGCGGCACAACCGAAGAAGGCGGCGCACTTCCGGAGACCTCTTCGGAGGACTGGTCGGTGACGATCGGTTCTGGCTTCGCTTCCACGACCAGTTCTGGCTTCGCCTCCACGACCGGTTCTGGCTTCGCCTCCACGACCGGTTCTGGCTTCGCCTCCACGACCGGTTCTGGCTTCGCTTCCACGACCGGTTCTGGCTTCGCTTCCACGACCGGTTCTGCCTTCGCTTCCACGACTGGCTCGGCCTTGTCCTCCACGACTGCCTCGGCCTTCGCTTCCACGACTGGCTCGGCCTTCGCTTCCACGACTGGCTCGGCCTTCGCCTCCACGACTGCCTCGGCCTTCGCCTCCACGACTGCCTCGGCCTTCGCTTCCACGACTGGCTCGGCCTTCGCTTCCACGACTGGCTCGGCCTTCGCCTCGACGACTGGCTCGGCCTTCGCCTCGACGACTGCCTCGACTTTCGCCTCGACGACCGCCTCGGCCTTCGCCTCGACGACTGCCTCGGCCTTCGCCTCGACGACTGGCTCCGGTTCTTCTGGGATCGGAGCAATCGTGGCCGCGCGTAACTCGGCACTCGGACCCATATAGTCGTTTTGCGGGAACTCGCGAGCCAAGCGCGCGGACACCGAAGCCACGACATGCTCGAGTTCGCTCTCGCTGCCCATACTTGGGAACTCGGACAAACCCTCGCTCGTTTCACCGAGAAGCGATGCAATGTGCTGCGCAACCGAGTCCTTGACTGCGGCCGATCGCAAGGGGAGAGACGCTTCGGGCGCGGCTCGCGGCGTTACGCTGGGCGGGTTGAGACTGGCCGCAGCGCCTCTCAGCGGACCGACCGCTTCCGGCAGCACGCTGGGCGCCCTGGGCATTACTTCGCTCGAGCGCTCGAGCACTCGCGCGGCAGCATCGAGTTCCTTCTCACTCGGCGGAATCCCTTCCTCACTGGTCGCAGCGCCCGGCGCGGCTGGCTCCAGCGCGGCTGGGCTGCTAATCGCCGGCGACGGGGCCGGTTGCAGAACCGCGGCGGCCACCATGCTGCTCTCGGTCGGCAGGTGCACTTGCTGGAGCAGGGCCGCGGACGCCCTGGCTTCAGCGGTGATCGGGTCAACCGAAGGTTGAGTGGGCCCGGACGGGACTGCCGCGATCGATCCGATGATCGAGATCCCGCTCTGGCTCGGTGGCGGGACACTTGCGCCCATCATCCCATCGTTTTTCAGATTCGCGTCGAGCGAGGAAATGAAGACCGGGTTCGGACGTGGCAACTTGATCGGCAGGGGCACACGCCCCTTGAGCCTGGTGCTCACGAAGCGTTTGCGCATCCACAAGCGATGCGCAACTGGTAGGAGCACTCCCCAAAGCAGCACCATCGTCAGCGGCGCCACGATTAGCTTCCAGATCGCAAACGTCTGCGAGACCATCACGCCCGTGACCGATGCACCGACCGAGAAGCCAGCTAGCGCCAACCCAGTCACTTTCAGGTAGCCGGGAATCGCGTTCTCACTGCGAAACTTGGCGTGTTCGCCCATACACAGCACACACCAGTGGTCTGGGCCCAGCTGGTGGTCGGGGCAAACCTGGCCCTCGCAGGCCGGGCAGATGTTGCCGAAACTCGGCTTGCTGCAAGCAACGCACGGGAAATGCGCGGGGACTTCGTTCACGTCGGCATTCGAGCGCGACGAGGCGGGACTTCGCAATGAGTTCGGCACACCGTCCAACGCGTTGGCGGCGGGTACCGAATTCGACGGCGGCATCGAGCGCGGCGCGCCCGATCGGCGCGGCCGGAGCGAGCGCGGGACTTCCAGCCGACGCGGCGCGACCACCTCCATGTCGGGCTGCCCGTGCGAGCGCGCTCGGCTGCGCTCGGCTAGCGCCCGCAGATCGGTCCACATGGCCGCGACTTGCGGCTCGGAGATCTCCAGGTACTGCGCAGCCTCGCTCTCTGTCACGATGGCGATGCCCTCGTGGTCGCTCTCGAGAACCAACGCGTAGGACATCATGTCCGCCAAGCGCAACGTGTGCACCATGGAGGAGAGCAAGGTGTCTTGCATCGCGCGTGCGGGCGCGTGGTGATAGAGCACCACTTTGGGTACCGGATCGGGAATGTTCCAGGCCTGGAGCACGTGAGCGCCCAGCAAGGCGTGGTCGAAACCGAACACCCGCCGCTCATGCAGGTGCAATTGATCGGGCGCGCCGCCGTAGTTGCGAACCAACTCGGCGTACTTCTCGCCTTCGGTATCGAGCAGCATCAGCTTGCCGATGTCGTGCAGGAAGCCGCAGGTAAAGAGCTCGTCGTGCGGCAGCCCCAGGTGCACTGCCAAGTACCGACACAACGAGCCAACGACCGTAGCGTGCTCCAAGAGCTCCACCGCGGTCTCGTTGTTGGTCTCGAACAAGTCCAAAATGGCGGCTGTGGTGGCTACTTGATGTAGGCGCCGCGTGCCGACCAACACCGCGGCGTGGCGGACAGAGGTGACACGCACCTTCAAGCCGTAGCCGGCCGAGTTCACCAGCCGCAGCAGGCGCACGGATAAGCCGGGGTCCGTTTCCAGCACGGACACCACTTGTTCCAAGCGCGCCTTGGGGTTACGCGTCAGTTCCTCCAGCCGACGGGCAGCGATCGGGAACGGCTTGGCACCGACGATCCGCGCGCCGAGAGCGGCCACGCTCTGTTCAGCGCGTGCCTCGGCATCCCGGTCATCACCGCCGAACCAAGCGTGCTCTTCGTTACCGAACGAACCGTGTGAAGGTGACGCGACCACGCTTCTCCTCTGCTCTTCTTAACCGACCGCGAGGGCGGTCGCAGGTTCGGAGGATTCTTGCTCAGCGCGCGCAGCAGGCGGCGCCACGAAAATCTCTCGAGTGGAAAAGCGCGAGCCGTCTAGGATTACCTGAGCACCTGTGCGCGTCTCCGAGTTGACGACGATCGGGGCCAGAAGATTGACGGTCGCGGGTTGACCAATTGGCGCGCACAGCACCACGAGCACCGCAAAGTCATCCTCGTTCCCCTGCACACCGGCAGCGTGCGCGGCGGGGCTGACCGGGATGTCCGGATAACCGTCTACGAAGTAGTGAGCCGAAACCACTGGAAACGCCAGGTCGGGCTTGGTCACCGATTGCAGCCAGGCCAAGTACGTCGAACCGTGGTGGGGAATCAGCGCAAAGCTGAGTTCGCGCGGAAAGCCGATGATCCCTTCGGCGAAGGTCAGTATGGCGTCGTCCTCGAGCTCTACGACGCCGAAGCGTTGACTATTGATCTGCATGGCAACGAAACTCCGGGCTGAAGCCGCCGAAACTGGCGTCTACGAGTCTTCACGACTCTTTCGTGAACTGAGCACTGCAAGTCGGATGCCAGCGCTCGAGCCGCCCAATACTCTCGAGCGATCGCGCGAGAGTCGAGCTCTGGATCGAGCAAACGGCCGTTCACGGCCGTGCTTTAGCTTCGCCCGAAGGCGAGCGCGGGAGGCGTGTTGCAAAACGGTGCGTCAGCGCCGGACGCCCGCGTCCGGAGCGGGGCTCCGCCGCGGGCGACTCTCGAGCTTGGCGCGAATCAGGTGCACCGCCTCGGCGTGCAGCTGGCAGACCCGAGATTCAGTCACGCCCAGCACTTCCCCGATTTCACGCAAGCTGCATTCTTCTTGGTAGTGCAGCGCGAGCACCAAGCGCAGGCGCTCGGGCAAGGTATCGATGGCGGTGGCGATGCCATCGACGATCTCGGCTTGCGAAGTAATCGCCTCGGGCGAAGGATCGAACGACGCAGGTTCGGCGATCGACGAGATCTCGAGCCGCGCAAAGCCTGCCTCCGAGATCTCCATCAGCAAGCTTTGGTAAGCGGGCAATGAGAGCCCGAGCTCGCCGGCGATCTCGTCTTCGTTCGGCACCCGGCCGAGTCGATTCGTGAGCTCGGACGCCGCATCGGTGATGCGCCGCGAGGCGCCGCGCAACTTGCGCGAAAGCGGGTCCAAGACCCGCAAATAGTCGAGAATTGCACCGCGCACGCGGTACGACGCATAGGCCTCGAAATGCTCGTCCTGCATTTCCTCGGTGCGACGCTGAAGTGCTTCGGACATGCCGACCCAGCCCGCAGACAGAATGTCGTCGAACGTGAGGGAGGACGGAAGCGTACGAATCGTACGCATGGCAATCCGACGCACGAGCGGCATGAAGCGCTCGTACACCGCATTGTCTTCCTCTCGCCCGCGCGTCGGACTTCTGCCTACCGGAGCTTGGGACACCACCGCCTCATACGAAGAATTCACGCCTCACTCGGAAACACTGCGTCGAGCACACCATCGACGGAAGCGTCCAAGATGTCCTCTGGTACGCGCGGTCCGTTGCACAGATAAGCGAACGGGAGCTGGCTAGGCAACGCAGCGTGTAGGATTCCTCCTACTTGGTAAGTCTCGTCCAGCTTGGTGACGACGATTTCCGTCGGCAGTGGATCGTCGTACATCTCCAATACCCGTGTCACGTCGTTGGCCCGCAGCCAGGCGGGGAGGACGAGCAGCACGTTCAGTTTGCGATCGTCGATTTCGCGCAAGCAGCCTGCCAGCGGCCAAGCAGTGCCGTGCACCGAGCGGCCCGCCGTGTCGACCAGCACCAAATCAGTGGGCATATCGGCCATCGCGCGCAAGAAGGTCGTGCGATCACTGGCAACTTGAAAGGGAATGCCCATCAAGTTCGCATAGCGCTGCCATTGTTCGACCGCGCCGACACGGAACGTATCGAGGCTGATCACGCCCACACTGCGTCCGTGATCGAGGCGTGCCCGCGCGGCCAGCTTGGCCAATGTCGTGGTCTTTCCTACGCCCGTTGGGCCGACACAGGCGATCACTCGCGGGGCGGGATCAGTGAGCAAGGAAGGCGTGACGGTCAGACGCTCTTTGATGCGACCATTCAACCAGGCGCGCAATGCTTCGCGACCGCGACGCGCAACCTTGGTTGCACCGGTGGCGAGCTCGCGGGCCAAGGCCCCTTCGATGCCGGCCGCGTGCAGCTCGGTCAGCGCGCGTTCCTTCGGCGCACGGCTCTCGTTCAGTTCATTGAGCATCTGGCGCAGCATGCCCAGTTCGCGCTCGATCTCGCTCGCGTCACGGACCAAGTTCGGCACGTTCTTCTGCGCCTTGCGACCGAAGGCCGTTGGGCTCCGCGCCTCCCGGCGCCGCATCGGAGCCTCGGCAGCCGCGGCTTCCTGGTTCGCGTAGGGCCACTTGAGGCCGACCGGCGCCGCCGCTGTAACCTCCACGTAAGAATGGCCGAGCCCGCCCCCGCGGCCGTTGCTGATCTGGCGCGTGCCTTCGATCAGCGCGTTCGGTCCGAGCGTGGCCTTGACGGCCGAGAGAGCTTCTTTCAAGTCTGCGCCACGAAAATTCTGATACTGCACCAGTGCCTACTTTCCAGAGAAAATCACGCCGCTGCCTTGTTCAGCGTGATCGTTTCGAACGGTCGAATGCTCACGTCGGGCTCGAGCTCGCGGAAAGAAAGCACCGCGAGGGCGGGGCAACGACGTTCGGCGAAAGCCCGGAGATAGCGCCGCACGTCGGGGCTCGTCACCACACACGGTGGGCGGCCCGCCAAAGTCATTCGCTTCACTGAAGCTTCGAGGGACACACCCAACAGGCGCGCCTGCTCGGGATCCAGCGCGCCGCCGGTGCCCTGCGCAATTTCGCGCAGCGACCGCCGGAACATGTCTTCAACCGGTGCGTCGAGCACCAGGGCCGACAAGCTGCCGTCCGAGCCCATGAAGGAGGCGGTAATCTGACGCGACAAGCGTTGACGGCTCAACTCCGTGAGCTGCTCCGGATCGCGGGTCTGCGGCGCAAGCTCGGTCAATGCCTCGAGAATGGACCGTAAATCACGAATGGACACGCTTTCACGGAGCAGATTTCGAAGCACGCGCAGCACCTCCCCGAACGAGAGCAAGTTCGGGACCAGATCTTCGACCAGCTTCGGCGTGGTGCGCGAGAACACCTCGAACAGGTGTTGCAGCTCGCCACGCCCGAGAATGTTGTGCGCGTTGGCGCGCACGGTTTCCGACAAATGCGTGGCGATAATCGTCGTGTGATCGACTACCGTGTAACCGAGCGCTTCGGCATATTCGCGGTCGCGAGCGGCAATCCAGCGCGCGGGCGTACCGAATGCCGGGTCCTTCGTGGCCTCGCCGTCGATGCTCGGCGCGTTGCCAGCGGCATCCATGGCCAGCAGGCGCCCGGCGCGTGTGGTGCCCCGCACGATCTCCGTGCCGAGCAAGAGCAGGCGATAGGCGCCCGCGGGAAGCTGAAGGTTATCGCGCACATGCACTGGAGGGATCACGATACCCAGGTCGAGCGCCATTTGCTTGCGGAGCGCGGCGATGCGGTCAACCAAGCTGCCGCCCATCTGTGGGTCCACGGCGTGCACGAGCTCATAGCCGACTTCCAAGGCCAAGATGTCGACCGGCAAGGCCGCATCGATTTCCTCACTCGAGCCGGGCTTCACTGCGGGCTCAGTAGGCACATTGGCTTCGATCGCCCGCGCGCTGGCGTCTTTCTTCAGACCAGCCTGAGCGCTGAGCGCGAGCAGCCCCGCGAGCGCCAAGAACGGGAAGGCCGGCATGCCAGGAATCAGCGCGAACAGCGTCAACACGCCGGCAGTGGCGGCGACAGCTCGCCGACTGCCGAGCAGCTGGCTCTTCAAAGCGCGACCGAGTTGGTCGCCAGTCGCCGAGCGGGTCACGACCACGCCAGCAGCCGTCGAAATCATCAACGACGGCATCTGGGAGACCAGTGCGTCACCGACGGAAAGGATGGAGAACGTCTCGCCAGCGGCGGCCAACGTCATGCCCTTGGATAGGCCGATCATCAGGCCGCCAATTAAATTGATGGCGGTAATCAGCAACCCGGCGATGGCATCGCCCTTGACGAATTTACTCGCGCCGTCCATTGCGCCGAAGAAATCCGCCTCGCGTTCCAGGTCTTTTCTGCGCCCGCGAGCCACGTCCGAGGTGATTACGCCTGCATTCAGATCGGCGTCGATCGCCATCTGCTTACCCGGCATGCCGTCCAAGGCGAAACGTGCGGCAACTTCCGCCACGCGGCCAGCGCCCTTGGTGATCACGGTAAAGTTGATCACGACCAAGATCAAGAACACGACCAAGCCGACGACCACGTTGCCGCCGACCACGAATTTTCCGAAAGTCTCGACCACGCGGCCCGCCGCGCCGCCGCCCTCTGCACCCTTCAACAAAATCAGCCGCGTAGTCGCGACGTTCAAGCTCAAGCGCAGCAGGGTCGCGACCAAGATCACGGCCGGAAAAGCGCTGAACTGCAGCGGGCTCTCCATGAACAGCCCGATCAAGAACACGCCGATCGAAATCGCCAAGCTGACGGCCAACAGCACGTCGATCAGGAAGCCCGGCAGGGGCAACACCATCATCAGCACGATGCCGATGATCGCCGTCGGGATTGCCAGCTCGGCCAGGAAGCTCTGCTGCGGACCCGCCGCCGTATTCGGTGCCTGTGCTGACGCCACGGGCCGGACGATTGCTAGAAACATGCCAGCGAAAATCGCGGATTTTTCAGCGAAATAACGCCGCTTTGATGGCGACAGTCAGTACTCCCCCATCCCGGCGCTAGCGCTTTGACACCTGAACACCCGCGTCCAGTCAGCGCGTTGACGTGTCAGGCGATTGACGGAGATCGTCTCTCCCAACCTTGTGGCAAACGAGCACGAGGGCGGGTCGCTAGACTGACCGCGCGGTAGCTTGTCCTCAATTCGCAGCGGAGGGGCGGGTTGGTTGGGGTTTGGGGGCCAAGCTGAAAAGTGCGCGCTGGCCGTAGCGTTCGACTGGGTGGCCTACGCGACCGGCTGCTTTTCGTTGCTGCGGCCACGCCGGCCCGCCAGTGAAGACGGCTTCGAGCGTTCGGGCGTCACGCAGTGCGTCGGACTGGGGTTCGGCAGCGCCAGCGGCAGCCGCTTGACACACGAATGGTGGTCCGAGGCGGGTTGAGTCATGCGAGTCGCGCACGCTCCGTGCTGGCGCCGACGGAGCGCGTCGAAATACAGCGGCGCGCTCGTTCGGGCGTCGCACCAAGTGAAGCACCTGTACTGCCGCCGAGGCGGCGCGATCGCATGAATATTCACTCGGCGGCCATTGACTGCAACGCGAGCTTGGTCCCGCGCGGGGAAGTCAAGTTGCACGCGCATGCAATGGTGGATGCTGTCGGGGTCAACGAGCTCGTCGACCTCCCGTTCAGAGGTGCTGGCTCGCTAGTGCAATCAGCTGCTCGGTCGGTCGGTGGAAAATTTGGCGAGCCACCCCTCACCCGCACTGGACGCCTCGTTCTGGGTGCCGCGACGACCTTGAAAAAGATCTGGACATCGGCGGGCTGGGCGACGACAAAAACATCGTGAAAGCAGTCTCGTCGTACTTGGGCATGCCAAAAAATCGTGGAATGGTGAGCAAATGACATCGGAGCAGACAAAACGCGCAAAAAACGCAGGCCCAAAGCGCACAGAGATCAAGCCGCAGTCGTCAAAGCCAACGCCGGAAAAGCGGTCGGCCGCTGCCGCCGCCAAGGCACAGAAGCAGCAGGAAGCCGCGGCCGAGAAGCGACGCGCGGCTGCGGCCAAAGATAGCGCCGCAGCTGAAAAGCAACGCGCCGCCAAAGAGAAAGGAGCCGCGGCCGCGGCGAAGCTGGCCGCCAGAGATAGCGCCAACGCTGAAAAGCAACGCGCCGCAGCTGAAAAGCAACGGGCCGCCAAAGAGAAAGAAGCCGCGGCCGCGGCGAAGCTGGCGGCCAGAGATAGCGCCACCGCTGAAAAGCAACGAGCGGCCACAGAGAAGGCGGCAGCAAGAGAAGCTGCCGCCACTGAAAAGCAACGCGCGGCCACAGAGAAGGCGGCGGCGAAAGAAGCTGCCGCCACTGACAAGCAACGCGCCGCAGCAGAGAAGGCGGCGGCGAAAGAAGCTGCCGCCACTGACAAGCAACGCGCGGCAGCAGAGAAGCTGACAGCGAAGGAAGGCGCCGCAGCTGAAAAGCAACGCGCCGCAGCTGAAAAGCTGGCAGCGAAGGAAGGCGCCGCAGCTGAAAAGCAACGCGCGACCGCAGAGAAGGCGGCCAGGAAGGTAAGCGCCGCAGCTGAAAAGCAACGCGCGACCGCAGAGAAGCTGGCACAGAGAGAACTTGCCGTTGCAGAAAAACACCGCAAATCTGCAGAAAAACAGCAAATCAAGGCCGCGAAGAAGGCGGAAGCAGAGGCTAAC
>Ga0302322_100002725_pt1 | contig 14977 bp, 11 predicted proteins | sample Fen_T0_2_FD_203757 | JGI IMG/M metagenome (GOLD analysis project Ga0302322, IMG submission 203757) | Peat permafrost microbial communities from Stordalen Mire near Abisko, Sweden - Fen_T0_2 | ecosystem: Environmental > Terrestrial > Soil > Wetlands > Permafrost | place: Sweden: Abisko... | reverse complement strand
GCGCTGCCCGGACCCACGATGAGATCCACCGGGTCCAGTCCCTCGCCCGGGAGGCCATACGCGAGCGCGCCGATCGCCTGCACGCCGCCCGCGACGAGCAGCGCGTCGACCCCGAGCAGGCCGGCGGCGCCGAGCAGGACCGGGTGCACGCTGCCGTCCCGGTCCGCGGGGCTCGCCACGATGATCCGCGTCACGCCCGCGACGCGAGCCGGGACGACGCCCATGACCAGGGAGGAGGGGTATGGCGCGGAGCCGCCCGGCGCGTAGACGCCGGCGCTCGAGACCGGCAGCCACCGGCGCTCCAGCTCCACGCCCGGGATGATCGTGGTGCGGGTCGATGCCGGGACCTGGGCCTCCGCGAAGCGGCGGACGTTGGCGATGGCGGTCTCGAGGGCGTCACGCTCGGCGGGGGCCAGGCGGTTCGCCGCGGCGGCCAGCTCCTCGCGGGTGATGAGCAGGCGCCCGTCGGGCCGCCCGCCGCCAACACGGGCCGAGGCCTCCCGGACGGCCGCGGCGCCACGGTCGCGGACGTCGGCGAGGATCCGGCGGGCGGTCTCGCGCACGGAGGGGTCCGGGACCGCGCCGCGCCGGAAGAGCGCGTCCCGGGCGGCCAGGGTCGCGGGGTCGGGATCACGGAGGTCCAGGCGCGTCATGCGCAGGCCGGCGATCGGGACGGCGCCGGTCACGGGAGAATCTTCTCGATGGGCAGGACCAGGATCCCGGACGCGCCGGCTGCCTTGAGCTTCGGCAGCAGGCCCCAGACCTCGTCCGCGCCGACGACCGCGTGGATGGCGATCATCCCGGCGTGGGCGAGCGGGATGACCGACGGGGACTCGAGGCCCGGGAGGAGGTCCTCGAGCTCGCCGAGCTTCAGGGCGGGCGCGTTCATCATCAGGTACTTGCGGCCGCGGGCCGCGATGACCGAGCCCAGCATCGTCACGATGCCGTCGAGCTCGTCCGCGTGGTTGCGGAGGGCCGCCTGGTTGGTGAGCAGCACCGCCTCCGACGCCAGGATGTCGCCGATGGGCTTGAGGCCGTTCATCGCGAGCGTGGAGCCGGTGGACACGAGGTCCACGATGGCGTCGGCGAGGCCGAGGCGGGGCGCGACCTCGACGGCGCCTGACAGGGAGATCACCTCGACAGGGATGCCCTGGTCCGCGAAGAACCGGCGGGTCACGTTGGGGTGCGACGTGGCGATGCGTGTGCCGCCGAGGTCCGCGATGGCCTCGTACGGCGAGCCCGCGGGCGCCGCGGCGGCGAGACGACAGCGACCGTAGCCGAGCGGCCGGAGGACGGGCAGGTCGATGCCACTCTCGGCGAGGATGTCGCCGCCGGTGATCCCGGCTTCCGCCACGCCGTCGTTGACGAACTCGATGACGTCGCCCGTGCGCACGAACAGGATGTCCAGCGGGTGGTTCCCGACGCGCGCGACGAGGCTGCGGTCGTGCTCCTCGAACACCAGGCCGGCATCGTGGAGCAGGGCCAGCGTGTTCTCGAGCAGGCGGCCCTTGTTGGGGATGGCGAGGCGGAGGCGCTCCCTCATCGCTCGTCGCCGAGCGGATAGGGCGTCGAGCCGTCGGCGCCCGTAAAGCGGTCAAGCATGTCCCGGTAGCCACCCTCGCCGTGGTTGAGCCACGACGCGATGCGGGTGATGGTCGCCGTGCTGGCGCCCGTGCGCCTCGAGATCTCGGCATAGTGCATGCCGGCGTCAAGCATCCGGACGACCGCCCAGCGCTGGGCGAGGTCGTGGAGCTCGCCGAGGGTGCACAGGTCGCGCAGGAACCGTTCCGCCGCTTCGCGGGTATCAAGGCGGAGGAGGGCCTCGATCAGCGCCTCGGTCTCCGGCGTCCGCCAGTCGTGGGCCACGGTGATGCTGGTCCTCCGGGTCGGTCGATTTCAGGTAGGTTCGCGGGTCGGTTGGGCCACGCGTCTGCACGCTTGGCAGCATGCTACCGTAGTAGCGTAGTAAAACGCTAGCAGATGAGGAGCCGGGTGTCCACGTTCGAGCTGCTGCCTGCGATCGACCTCCGCGGGGGCCGGGTCGTGCGGCTCCGCCAGGGCGACTTCGCGCAGGAGACGTCCTATGGGGACGACCCGCTCGCTGTCGCTCGCGGCTTCGCCGCGGCCGGTGCCGAGTGGCTCCACCTCGTGGACCTGGACGGGGCCCGGGCGGGAGAGCCACGCCAGCTCGAGATGGCCGCCGACGTCGTCGCCGAGGTCCACGGCCGGATGCACGTGGAGATCGGCGGGGGATTGCGCACCGCCGAGGCCGTGGCCGGAGCGCTCGGGATCGGGGCGTCCCGTGCCGTCGTCGGCACGGCCGTCCTGCGCGACCAGGCCTTCGCCGTCTCGCTCGTCGCCCGCCACGGGCCGGACCGAATCGTCGCGTCCATCGACGTCCGCGACGGCCTGGCCCTCGGCGAGGGGTGGCGAGCCGGGGCGCCCGGGATGCCGGTGGCAGATGCGGTCAGGGTGCTCTCCGACGCCGGCATCGCCACCTTCGAGGTCACCGCCATCGACCGGGACGGCCTCCTCGAGGGTCCCGACCTGGCTCTCCTTCGCTCGCTCGTCGCCTTGGGCCGAGGCCGCATCATCGCGTCGGGTGGCGTCTCGTCGATCGACGACGTCATCGCGGTCCAGGCCGCCGGCTGCGCCGGCGCCATCGTCGGACGCGCGCTCTACGAGGGCCGCATCGACCTCGCCGCGCTCGTCGCCAGCCTTCGAGGTTTCGATCTCGACTGAGACCCAGATCCTGTCGACGATCGCCGTCTCGACCACCCGATGCCCCGAAGGAACCCCTCCTGGGTGCCCGTCCTTGATCCTGGTCCCGATCGGCCAACGGTGGGCACAGCCGCTCGTCCCGGTCTGCCGCTCTTCCCGGTCTGCCGCCATCCGGGTTCGCGATGTGCCGCTCGGGGAACGGAACCCGTGCGCCGGAATGCCTCCGCCAGGAGAAGGGAACCCGCGCGCCCGGACGCGCGCGCGGGGCGGCGCTCCCGATCGACCTGCGAGCCGTGCCCCGCGACTCCCGTCGCTAGCCCCGTTCGTCGATGGCCTTGTCGTCCCAGGTCCCGGTCAGGGTCCAGCGATCGCCACGGACGATCATGTGCAGGGACCCGCGCGACGAGTCCAGCCGCAGATCCCCGTCCCAGGTCGAGAGGTCGATCCAGCCCGAGCCGCCGAAGGTCGCGTTGCTCGCCCAGGCGCACCCGTCGAGCGTGACGTCCGCCCTCGAGCCGCCGCCGGACGTGTCGAGGCGCGCGGTTCCGGCGTCGGCGCAGCCCAGCGAGAGCGGCCGATCGCCGTCCCATTCCGCCACCTCGGGCGCACCGATCAGCTCCCAGAACACGCCCAGCGCCGCGTCCTCGGCAGAAATGGCCGGTGATGGCGCCACCGGGATGTACGAGTCGATCACGTTGCCGGCGCAGACGCTCGTGGGGCCGACCGGCAGCCGGCCATCGACCACGAAGTCCGCCACCCGCGACCCTGGGCAGTCCTCGCCCAGTGACCCGTGTGCGCCACCCTGGGTCTCGACCAGCCGCGCTTCAGGGTGGCGCGCGAGGATCGCCCGCGCCTCCCCGACCGGCGTGATCGGGTCGCCGGTGGCCGACAGGATCAGGGTCGGGACGGTCGTCGCCTCGGCCGGCGGGCTCCAGCTCGCGGGCTGGCCGGGCCAGTAGAGGCAGGGTGCGAGCGCCCAGGCCATCCCGCGCGCGTCGACGGGCACACCGGCGGCGACGGCGACGCCGGTGAAGGCCGCGAAGTCCTCCTCGTCGGCGGTCGGCGAGGCCCTGACGTCGGCGCACCACGTCGCGAAGTAGCTGAAGGACGCGGCGTGACCCGCGCCGCCCTCGACGTCGACGAGCCGCAGCAGCTGCCGCCGGTCGCCGTGGTCCGCGGCCTGGAGCGCGCGGAGCAGCAGCACCCGCGACGTCTCGTCGTACATCGTGGACTCCACGACGCCCTCGAAGTCCGCGCGGGTCATGCTCCGGCGGTGGCCGGCGCCGTCAGGCCCGATGATCGTCTCGGACATGCGGCCCTGCGTCTCCAGCTGCTGGTAGACGCGGTCCACGGCGCGGGAGGGGTCCGGCAGCGCCTCGGAGCAGTCGGGATCGTCGGAGCACGCGTCGAGCGTCATGCGGAGGGCCGTCCCGAAGCCCTCGGCCGCCCTGACCCAGAGGTCCGTCGCCGTCATGGAGCGGTCGATCGGGGCGTCCAGCACCAGCCCGTCGAGCCGGTCGGGGTGCGCCGCGGCGTAGGCCTGCGCGATGACGGTCCCGTAGCTCGACCCATAGACCGTGATGCGCTCGACGCCGAGCGCCGCCCGGATCGCGTCGAGGTCCTCGGCGATCTCGCGGCTCGAGAACCGGGCGAGGGTGTCCGGCGGGAGCCCGACCTCCGCCACACAATCGGTGGCGAACGCGCGCGCCGTCTCCGCGGTGATCGGCGCCGTGCCGAACCGGTTCCCGGCCCTCGGGCACTCGTGCGCGTCGGTGCCTCCGGTGCCCCGGGCGTCGAAGGCGACGACGTCGAACGCCCGCGGGATCCGCGGGTCGAGGGCCTGCGCCATCCAGGGGCCGTCCTCGACGCCGCTGGAGCCCGGCCCGCCGTCGACCAGGACGAGGACGCGGCGCGGGGCACCGGCCGGGCGCGACGACGCCGGCAGCACGGCATACAGCACGTCGAGCCGGGACGCCGGGACGCCGGCGGGGGTCCGCTGGGCAGGAACCTCAACCGTGGCACAGCGCCACGGCGCCTCCAGACCACACGGGGCGGAGCCGGTCGCGCCGGCGTCGCCCGGGCGCGGTCCGACGGATCCCGGCAGGCCGAGGGCGATGACCGCGACGATCCCGAGGACGAGCGACGCCGCGAGGACGACCGCCAGGACGCGGCGGGTCTCATGGTCCTCGTCGCCCGACGGCTGGGTCGGACGCCCGTCCGGAAAGGGGCCCCCGGCGACACCGTGGACGCCGAAGGTCGGGGTTGGCGGCCGGGGAGGCCCGTGCGGGGGCGGAGGCGGGGGCGCCAGGGCGCCGGGCCGCGGCGCGCCGGGACCGGCGGGTGCGGGACCGGGCGGCGGCGGTGGCTGGGGCCACTCCGGGACCCCGGGCACGCCCGTCATGCCGCCGGAACGCCGTCCATCGCCTCCTCAGCTGGCCGTCGGGAGCCCGCCCTATCAGTGGCTCTCGGCCTGCTCCTTCTTGTGGACCTCGATGATCTTCTCGGCCAGGTTCGCCGGCACGTCCTCGTAGTGGTCGAGGACCGAGCTGAACGTCCCGCGCCCGCCGGTCAGCGAGCGGAGCTCCGTCGCGTAGGAGAACAGCTCGGCCTGCGGCACGTGGGCGCTGATGATCTGCATCCCGTCCGCGAGGTCCATGCCCAGCACGCGACCGCGCCGCCCGTTGAGGTCCCTGTTGACCTCGCCCATGTACTGCTCGGGGATGCGGACCTCGACGGTCATGATCGGCTCGAGGAGCACCGGCTTGGCCTGGAGGACGCCCTCCTTGATGGCCATCGACGCCGCGATCTTGAACGAGAGCTCGTTGGAGTCCACGGGGTGGAACGAGCCGTCATAGAGGGTTGCCTTGAAGTCGATGAGCGGGTAGCCGGCGAGCACGCCCTCGGCCGCCGTCTCGCGCACGCCCTTCTCGATGCCCGGGAAGAAGCCCTTGGGGACCGTCCCGCCGACGACCTTCTCGGCGAACTCGACACCCGCGGCCGGGTTCGGCGCCAGCTCGATCCAGACGTCGCCGAACATCCCGTGACCGCCGGTCTGCTTCTTGTAGCGCCCGTGTGCCTTCGTGGTGCCGCGGATGGTCTCGCGGTAGGGGACCCTGGGCGTGCGGGTCGCGATGGCCGCGCCGAACTTGCGCTTGAGGCGGTCGCAGATGACGGCGACGTGTGCCTCGCCGATCGCGCGCAGGATCTGCTCGCCGGTCTCGGAGCGCTCGACACGCGCGGTCGGCTCCTCCTCCAGCATCCGCTGGAGGGCCGGGCCCATCTTGTCCAGGTCGCCCTTGGACACCGGGTCGATGGCGACCTGGAGCGTGGGCTCCGGGAAGACCATCGGATCCATGCGCAGGGCGAGGTCGCGGGTCGACAGCGTGTCGCCGGTCTCGGTGACACCCAGCTTGGCGACTGCGCCGATCTCGCCGGCCCGGAGCTCGGCCGCCGGCTCCTGCTCCTTGCCGTGGAGGTAGAGCAGCTGGCCGACGCGCTCGTCGTCGCCCTTGGTGGAGTTGAACGTGGGGCTCTGGCTCCGGAGCGTGCCGGAGAGGACGCGGAGGTAGGTGAGCCGGCCGACGAACGGGTCCGCGGCGGTCTTGAACACGCGGACGAGGGCCTGGCCGCTGTCGGCGGCGATGGCGACGTCCTTGCCGGCCTTGTCCTTCGCGGCGTATGGGCCCTCCTCCTCGGGGGACGGGAGGTAGCGGACGATGGCGTCGAGCAGGGAGCCGAGGCCGATGCCCTTGGCCGCGGACGCGACGAGCACCGGTGCGAGGATCGACTCGCGGACGCCCTTGTGGAGGCAGGCGTCCAGCTCGGCGTCGGTGATCTCCTCCTCGCCGAGGTACTTCTCGAACACCGCGTCGTCCGCCTCGGCCGCGGCCTCGAGCAGCTGGTCGCGGCGCATCGCGACCTCGTCGGCCATCTCGGCCGGGACGGGGATCTCGACCTCCTTGCCGCCCTCGAACCGGTATGCCTTGCGGTGGACGAGGTCCACGTAGCCGGTGAAGGTTTCGGCGGCCCCGATGGCGAGGTGGAGCGGGGCGACCTTGTTGCCGAAGGCCTCGCGCAGGGCGTCCAGCGCGGCGGCGGGATCCGCGTTCTCCCGGTCGCACTTGTTGAGGACGAAGCAGGCCGCCGTCGCGGTTGAGCGGCCGGTCTTGACGGCCGCCTCGAGGCCCGACTCGATCCCGCCCGACGCGTCCACCACGAACAGGGCGGCGTCCGCGGCGTGGAAGCCCTGGATCATCTCGGCGATGAAGTCCGGGTAGCCGGGGGTGTCGACGAGCGTGATCTCGTGCTCGCCGTGCTCGAACGTCCCGACTGCGAGGCTCAGCGACCGGTGCTGCTTCTGCTCCTCCGGCTCGTAGTCCAGGTGCGCGGTGCCGTCGTCAACCCTGCCGAGGCGCGGGATCGCGCCGGCTCGAAAGAGCACCTGCTCCGCAAGGGTCGTCTTGCCGCTCCCGGCGTGGCCGGCGAGCACGACGCTGCGGATGTGGGCGAGGTCGTGGCTCTTCAACGTCATCGCGCGCGGTTCCTCTCGAGGTTCTTCCCGTGAGGCCGGCTGGCCGGCCGCGACGGGACGGTTGGCGCAGGGTGCGCAGTTGGAGACGCTTGACCCTCCGTTGCCGGCCGGTATCGCTGGGGTGCCGGGCGCCGGGTCTTCTGGGACCGATGGTAGCGGGTATACTCCCGCCCGATGTCCGGACATTCGAAGTGGTCAACGATCAAGCGCCAGAAGGGCGTCAACGATTCCAAGCGCAGCGCCATGTTCACCAAGGTTGCGCGGGAGATCGCGGTCGCCGCGCGCGCCGGCGGCGGTGATCCCGACGCCAACTACCGCCTCCGCCTTGCGATCGACAAGGCCCGCTCGATCAACATGCCCGCGGACAACATCAAGCGCTCGATCGAGAAGGCGACCGGAGGCGGTGAGGCCGAACAGTTCGAGGAGATCGTCTACGAGGGCTACGGGCCCGGCGGCGTCGCCGTCCTCGTCGAGGCGGCCACGGACAACCGCAACCGCACGGCAGCCGAGGTCCGCTCGATCTTCACCAAGACCGGCGGCCAGCTCGCGGGCTCGGGCGCGGTCGCGTGGCAGTTCGAGGTCCGCGGCCTGATCACCGTGGAGCGCGAGGGCGTCGACCCTGACGAGGTCGCCCTGGCGGCCATCGATGCGGGCGCGGCGGACGTGGACACCGAGACGGATCCCATCGAGATCTACACGGATCCCTCGGAGCTGTACACGGTCCGCAAGGCCATCGAGGACGCCGGGATCAGGGTGGAGGACGCCGAGTCCGCGATGATCGCCAAGCAGACGGTCAGCCTCGACTCGGACCACGTCCGCAAGGCCCTGCGCCTCGTCGACCTGCTCGAGGACCTGGACGACGTCCAGCGCGTCACCACCAACGTCGACATCCCCGAGGACGTGCTCGCCGAGTTGGCGGGGTGATCGTCCTGGGGATCGACCCCGGGACGGCCGCCATGGGCTACGGGATCGTCGAGCGCAACGGCGGCAGCCTCCGCGCGGTGGACTATGGGTGCCTCACCACGAGTGCCGACTCGCCGCTTCCCGACCGCCTCAACCAGATCCACGCGGCGGTCACGGAGCTGATAGAGACGCACACGCCAGACCTGCTCGCGGTGGAGCGGCTGTTCTTCTCGAAGAACGCCCAGAGCGCCTTTGGCGTCGGCCAGGCGCGCGGCGTGGTGCTGCTCGCGGCCGCGCAGGCGGGCATCCCCGTCCGCGAGGCGACGCCCAACGAGATCAAGGTCGGCGTCACCGGGTACGGCGCCGCCGACAAGGCGCAGGTCGGGCGCATGGTCGCGGTCATCCTCCAGCTCGCCGAGGTCCCCACGCCGGACGACACGGCGGACGCCCTCGCGACCGCGATCTGCATCGCCAACAGCGAGCGACTCGGCGACCGCGCGAACACGGGCGCCAACGCCAAGGCCACCGTGATGGACCGCGCGGCCATCGCCCCGATCGCCCGCGGGGAGACGCCCTACGAGCACTCCGTGCGCGAGGCGATCGCGCGCGAGGCGAAGGCGAATCCCAAGGCTGCCGCGAAGCGGCCGTGATCGCCTCCGTCGAGGGCGTGGTCGGCGCGATCGCGGCGGACTCGCTCGTCATCGAGGTCGGTGGGATCGGCTACCGCGTGTTCACGGCCCCGGCGGTGATCGCGACCGCGACGCCCGGGGGCCGCCTGAAGCTCCACACGTATCACCTCGTCCGCGAGGACCAGCAGGCGCTGTTCGGCTTCCGGAACGCGGAGGAGCTGGGCTTCTTCAACCTGTTGCTCACGGTGACCGGCGTCGGGCCGAAGGTCGCGCTGGCGATCGTGGGCTCGCGCCCAACCGCAGACCTCCAGCTCGCGATCCTGCAGCAGGACCAGGCGGTGCTGGTGTCGATCCCGGGCATCGGCAAGAAGCTCGCCGAGCGCATCATCTTCGAGCTCAAGGAGAAGGTGTCCGCGGCGGGCGTGGCGGCGGGCTCCTCGGCGGCATTCTCGACCGCGTCCGAGGGCGAGGTCGTCGCTGCGCTCCAGGCCCTCGGCTACTCGCTGGGCGAGGCGCGCGAGGCGTCCCGGCTTGCGCTCCAGGACCCGGCCGTGGGCGCGGGCCTCGAGGAACGCGTCAAGGCGGCGCTCCGGACGCTGCTGCGGGACTGATGCCCTGGCCGGGCGCCTGATCCGGTTCGTCGGGCGCCACCAACGCATCTGCAGGCACCTCGCATGGACGGCGACGTCGGGGGCTGACCCCGGGGCGGGATAGAGTCCGCGGATGCGGATCGTCTTCTCCACGCAGCCCGCGCTGGGCCACCTGCTCCCGCTCCTGCCGCTCGCACTCACGGCGCGCGACGCCGGCCACGACGTCCGGGTCCTCGGCGGGACCAGCCTCGCGGGACCCATCGCAAGGGCGGGCCTCCGCCACGTGGTCGCGGGGCCGGCCGACCTCCAGGTCGCGTTTGCGATGGTGCCGGAGCGTGCGGGACTGACTGGTCGCAGGCTCGCCGCCGTGACCTGGAGCCGGGCCTTCGGCGGCGTGATCGCGCCCGCGATGGCGGATGCGCTCCTCGAGCTCGCGCGCGACTGGCGCCCGGACCTCCTCGTCCACGAGGACAGCGAGCAGGGGACCTGGATCGCCGCCGAACGGCTCGGCATCCCGCACGTCTCGCTCCAGGCGACGGCGTGGCGTGGCACGGGCCTGCGGTTGTCCGCGGAGCCGCTGGGACGGCTGCGGGCCAGGATCGGCCTGCCGCCGGACCCGGCGCTCGCCGGGTGGCATCGCCACGGGTACCTCACGACGCGCCCGCCGCTGCTGCAGAACCCCGACGACCCCGTCCCGCCGGGATCGATCCCGCTCCGGCCGATCGCCCTTGACGACGCCGGCGGCGGCGCGCCGCCCTGGCTGGCCGAGCGGGACCCGTCACGCGCTCGGGTCGCGGTCACGCTCGGGACGATCCTGCCCGGTCGCCTCGACGTGATGGAGGCCATCCTCGACGGCCTCGAGCGGCTGGACGCGGAGGTCGTCGCGACGGTGGGGCCGGGCCTCGACCCGGACACGCTCGGGGCACGGCCGGCCCGCGTCCGCGTCGAGCGCTACGTCCCGATGTCCCGGCTTCTCGCCGCCGTGGACGCGCTGGTCTTCCACGGCGGCTCGGGGACGATGCTGGCCGCCCTCGCCCACGGCGTGCCGCTCGTCCTCCTCCCGGTCGCCGCGGACCAGCCCGAGAACGCGGACCGCTGCGCCGCCGCCGGTGTTGGGGTCGTGCTGGAGCCATCGGAGCGGACGCCCGGGAACATCGCCGCCGCCGCGCACGCGGTGCTCACCGAGGGCCGCCACCGCGACGGAGCGGTGCGCGTGCGCGTCCAGCTCGAGGCCATGCCGCCTCCCTCCGCCGTGCTGCCGCGGCTCGAGGCCCTGGCGGCCGCCGGTGCCGATGGGACGCTGGCGGGCGGGTAGGGGACCGTCCGCCCTCGGGCGCGCGGGAGCAGGGCCGGGTCAGCCGCCGAGCAGCGGATCCCGCTCGAACGGGATGCCCCGCAGGTGCTCGTCGAGGAACGCGAGCACGGTCCCGTACCACAGCCGCGCGTTCTGCGGCTTGAGCACCCAGTGGTTCTCGTCGGGGAAGGCGAGGAACCGGCCGGGGATCCCCATACGCGCCATGTCGGTCCACAGGATCAGCGCCTCGGAGATGGGGACCCGGTGGTCCTTCTCGCCGTGGATGACGAGCATCGGCGTCTTCGCCCGTGCCATCGCAGCGAGGTGCTCCCGCGGCGAGTTGCGGAGGTACCCGGACGGGTCCGTGTACGGGTCGCCCATCTCGAGCTCCCAGGCCGGCCCGTGGTCCGTCGTGCCGTGGAACCCCAGCAGCTCCCACAGCGAGGCATGCGTGACGATGGCCCGGAACCGGTCCGTGTGCCCGGCGACCCAGTTCGCCATGTAGCCGCCGTACGAGCCGCCCATGAGCGCGACCCGCTCGCCGTCGAGATCCGTGCGCTCGAGCGCCGCATCCAGGCTCGCCATGATGTCCGTGTACGGGTTGCCGCCCCACTGGCCCCAACCCCGGTCGAGCATGGCCTGGCCGTACCCGGTCGAGAGCGCGGGATCCGGCAACAGGACCGCGAAACCCCGGTCCACGAGGACGTGCGGGTTCCAGCGCCAGTGCCACGAGTTCCATGAGCCCAGTGGACCGCCATGGACGAACACGACGAGGGGCGCGGGCGCATCCGGCGACGCGGCGGCGGGCCGCACCAGCCAGGCGCCGATCCGGGTCCCGTCCGCGGCCGTCGCGAGCACGCGCTCGACGATGCCGGGCGCCACGATGCCGAGCTCGTCGATCCCGTTCACCAGCTCGACCGGCGACTGGTCGGGCGTCCGGGAATCGAACCGTACGACGCGCGGAGGGCTGGCCAGCGTGGACTGCAGGGCGTAGACGGTGGAGCCGTCCGGGGCGGGGCAGAGGTCCGTGACGGCGCCGGCGGCGGTCAGGCGCGTCACGCGGCCGTCCGGGAGGTCCACGCGGTACGCGGAGTGGAGGCCCGCGTCGTCGGCGTCGAAGAAGAGCGTCGAGGCGTCCGGTCCCCAGGTGAGGTGGTCGGGCCGGCGGTCCACCTCGGCCGCCAGCGTGCGCTGGACACTGGTCGCGAGGTCGATCAGGACCAGGGACAGGCGCTCGGGCTCGGACGGGGTCGCGTACGTGAGCCGGACCGCGGCGACCGACCGGCCGTCAGGGGCGATGGCCGGGGCGCCGTAGGCCGCGTCGCCGCGGGTCAGCGGCCGGGCCGAGCCGCCGGCGGCGTCATACCGCACCAGGTCGTCGAGCGTCTCGGGGACGGTCGCGAAGACCCGGCGCACCGCGACCACGAACGACCCGTCGGGGCTGATGTCCGCGTCGGACTCGTCGAACGTGAACCCGGTGACGTCCGGCTCCAGGTCCACGGGGTCCACGATCCGCCCCTCGCCATCCGGCACCGCGGCCGCGAAGAGGCGCCGGAGCCGCGGCCCGAGGTAGTGGTCCCAGTGCCGGATCGGGTAGTCGTCGAACAGGAGCGCCTCCACCCCGGCGTCCTTGCGCGCCTTCGTCCGCTCGGCGTCCCCGGCGAAGTCCCGGGCGCCCCGCTGGAGGCTTGCGCCGAACACCAGGGCCTGGGCCGAGCGCGCCGCCGCGATCCCGCACACGCCGCCCTCGGGCGCCGCAAGCAGGCGGGACTCGCCGCCACCGGGCGGCAGCGCCCACAGCGCGTTGATCGTCCGGTCCGGGTCGGGCTTGGCGTCCGGATCCGGTCGCTGGGACTCGAACAGGAGCGAGCCGTCAGGCAGGAAGGCCGCACCGGCGCCCTCGCCCGGCACCGACCGCGTCAGGCGCCGGGCGGGCGCTGCGTCGACCGGGTCCAGCTGCCACTGGGACGTGGTCATCCTCGTGCCGTCGGGGGCAACGCCGCTCACGGCGACGACCAGGCGGGTGCCGTCCGGGCTCAGCTTGAGCGACGACAGGCGGGGGAGGCGGAGCATGGTGTCGATCGCGAACGAGTCGGTCATCGGCGCATCATCGCACCGTCCCACGAACCTCCGGAGAACGGCCATCGGGGTATCGAACATCTGTACCATTCGGGTTCGAACCTGCTATATTCCGCCCGATGACCGACGACCCGATGAGCCTTCTCGCGGCCGGCGCCTCTGACCTCGGTGAGCTCGCCGTGGAGGGGTCGCTGCGTCCGCGCACGCTGGACGAGTACATCGGCCAGAAGGAGGTCAAGGCCGGCCTCTCGGTCCTGCTCCAGGCGGCGAAGCAGCGTGGCGAGGCGGCAGACCACGTCCTCCTGTACGGCCCGCCAGGCCTGGGCAAGACGACCCTCGCGACGATCATCGCGCGCGAGCTCGGCGTCAACGTCCGCTACACGAGCGGCCCGGCCGTCGAGCGGGCGGGGGACCTCGCGGCCATCCTCACCGCGCTGGACGAGCGGGACGTCCTGTTCATCGACGAGATCCACCGCCTCAACCGCGCGGTCGAGGAGATCCTCTACCCGGCGATGGAGGACTTCGCGCTGGACGTCATGATCGGCAAGGGACCCAGCGCCCGGAGCCTGCGGCTCTCCCTCAAGCCGTTCACGGTCGTCGGGGCAACGACACGCGCCGGGCGGATCAGCGGCCCGCTCCGGGACCGCTTCGGCATGACCTACCGCCTGGACTTCTACGCGGACGACGACCTGGCCGCCATCGTGCGCCGGTCCGCACGGATCCTCGGCGTCGAGGTGGACGAGGACGCGGCGAAGCTCATCGCCAGGCGCGGCCGCGGCACGCCGCGCATCGTCAACCGGCTGCTGCGCCGCGTCCGGGACCACGCCGAGGTCCACGGGGACGGGCGGATCCACGAGCAGGCCGTCGCCGAGGCGATGACGATCCTGGACATCGACGACCTGGGGCTGGACACGACGGACCGCAAGCTCCTGGCCGCCCTCATCCAGAAGTTCCAGTCCGGGCCGGTGGGTGTCCAGGCGCTTGCCGCGGTCCTGGCGGAGGAGCCGGACACCATCGAGGACGTGTACGAGCCCTTCCTGCTCCGGCTCGGGTTCCTGGACCGCACGCCCCAGGGTCGCATCGCCACGGAGGCGGCACGCTCGCACCTCGCGAGCCTCGGCTACGAGATCCCGGCCCCGCGCCGGGCCGAGCCGGAGATGCCTGCCCTGTGGGACGACCTGCCGGCCCGCTGACCGTGCCCGGCGCGTCCCGCTTCGAGGTGCTCGTACCGCCGCCCGCCGACGGGTCCACCCGCGCCCGGCTCGGCCGGCTGGAGCTGCCGCACGGGGTGGTCGAGACGCCCCAGTTCATGCCCGTGGGCACGAACGCGACGGTCAAGGCGCTCCACCCGGACGAGGTCGCGGACGCCGGCGCCACGATCATCCTCGCCAACACCTACCACCTCTACCTGCGCCCCGGCCACGAGCGGATCCGGGACCTCGGCGGGCTGCACGGCTTCATGGGCTGGGACCGCCCCATCCTCACGGATTCGGGCGGCTTCCAGGTCGTCTCGCTGGGGGACCTCCGCGTCATCGACGACGGGGGCGTGACCTTCAAGAGCCACCTCGACGGGACGACCCACCGGTTCACGCCGGAGCACTCGATCGCGGTGCAGCAGGCGCTCGGGCCGGACGTCGCGGTCGCGTTCGACCAGCCGGTCTTCCCGAGCTCGCCGAGGCCCGTGGTCGAGGACGCGATGCGCCGCACGCACCGGTGGGCCGAGCGGTCGCTCGAGGCGCACACCCGGACGGACCAGGCGCTGTTCGGGATCGTGCAGGGTGGCCTGGACCCGGAGCTGCGCGAGGAGTCGGCGCGATTCATCGCGGGCCTGCCGTTCGACGGCATCAACATCGGGGGCCTCGCCGGCGACGAGACGCCCGAAGAGCGCAACGCCACGCTGGACGTCACGGTCCCGTTCCTTGACGGGGACCCGCGGCCCCGCTACCTGATGGGCCTCGGCTCGCCCCTGGACCTGCTCGACGCCGTCCACCGGGGCGTGGACCTGTTCGACTCGGTCCTGCCGGCGCGCGTCGCCCGCAACGGCCAGCTGTGGATCCCCGGGGAGCGCCTGAACCTGCGCAACACCCGGTTCATGGACGACCCTCGGCCGGTCCAGGAGGGGTGCCCGTGCCTCCTCTGCACCCGGTTCTCGCGGGCCTACCTGAGCCATCTCTTCCGGGCGAAGGAGATGCTCGCGTACCGCCTCGCGACTTGTCACAACCTCACCTTC
>Ga0302322_100002724_pt1 | contig 14983 bp, 8 predicted proteins | sample Fen_T0_2_FD_203757 | JGI IMG/M metagenome (GOLD analysis project Ga0302322, IMG submission 203757) | Peat permafrost microbial communities from Stordalen Mire near Abisko, Sweden - Fen_T0_2 | ecosystem: Environmental > Terrestrial > Soil > Wetlands > Permafrost | place: Sweden: Abisko... | reverse complement strand
TGGGACAGCGAACTGGCGGATACGACCCGAAAGAAACCAGCAACGCCTCCGCCAATTATTTCGCCGCCACCCGTGGCGGTAATCCCCGCTCCCCCGCCGGTCGAGCCGCCGAAACCTGCCGAAGCTCCGAAGGCAACGGATTCGGAAAAAGAAACGGTGGCACCAGTGGAACTGAAACCGCCGGTGGTTGCCGAAGTTCCGAAACCGCAGGTAAACCGAGAACCACCGTCGCCCCGGGCCGAAGGCAAGGGTGGGGCGCAACATCAGGCCATTCAGCAACGCATCAAAGCAGCGGCGGAAGCGCTGGGATTCCGCAGCGTGATTGAGAAGCAGCTTCCCGGCAGCCAGGAGAGCGTGGATTTGTTGTTGGTGCGAGGGGAGCACACCATCGCCTGTGAGATTTCGATCACCACGACCATTGACCATGAAGTCGGCAATGCCACCAAGTGCTTGAAGGCCGGCTTCACGAAGATCGCGGTAATCTGTTTGGACGAGGTGCGGTTACAGAAAATCGCGGCAGCAGTATCCGGGAGTCTTGGGGAAGAAGCGGTAAAAAGGGTGGTGTATCTGCAACCGGATCAATTCATCGCCGACCTGGAGCACATCCCGCTGCCCGCGCCGTCGGCAGCATCCGAAGCCACCGCCGTGCGACACGGCTACAAAGTGAAACGCTTAACTCCCAAGCTGACCGCTGCCGAACAGCGGCAGCGGGAAGAACTCGCCAACCGGATGCTGGCCGAAGCCATCCGCCCGAAGCACATCAAGGCTGCTGCAAAGAAGATTCGATGAAGGCGGCAAAATCTTGATTTTGCAGCAGTTTGGTCTTCGTCCAAACTGAATTCGGAATCGGAAGCGAGATGAATTCCGCAATGTCACGACGAGAACCTTCCAGCTTGATCAGCAATTCATCCTGCGTGGCGTAGTAGACGCTGCTCATTTGCGCGATCACCAATCCTACGAACAATTCCTCTGTTGGGGTCACTGGTCGTCGGATGACATCCGCCGCCGGATCAATGACTCGCGCCAATTCCAGGGTGTGGAAGAATTCTTTCCATAGTTCACGGTAATTCCCAGTGATGGTCAGGAGATTGGCAATGCGGCGAGTCTTGGTTTCTGAACGGAGCGCATGGCTCGTTCCACTGCCCTTCACCACCTCAAGAGAACAGACGAGGCTTTTGAAAGCCTGCTCCAGGCCGCACTGAAGTTCCCTGAAGTATGGCACGTATCTTACGACCTTTCCTGCGATGCCTCGATTTTGAGGCGCTTTCAAACGTCGAAACGGTGGTTCAAAAAAGCAATGGTGCTGGATGAAAGGCAGACCCAGAGGCTTGGGCTTGACGATCCAAATCTCAAGCCGTTGTGGGACAGCATGAGCACAACCAATTGGACAAAGGAGAAGTGAGTTGGACAAGGGCTTTTAGAAAGTTATCTCGGCGACTGGTGGCCTTTGATCCGCCCAGCCCATAGGCTCCATTGCGACGATGGAAGTCCCAACCGAAAACTTTCCGCGAATCGCAGGGTCGCTGAAAGACTCTGAACGGCACCGACTGCTCCTGCAATTCCCCGCAATAACCCAAGCCCTTCAATTCGGTTTGATGTCAATTGCATCGATCAGCACCCCGGAGGCGCCATCAGTATCCACCGATTGAAAAGTCAGGTGCGTAGCCGTTGACGTCGCGGTGAATACATAATTTGTGGTTTGCCAATCGAGACTCTCCCAACTGTTCTCCGAATCTGGAGCAACTGTTCCCAACAGATTGCCTCCGACCAATATCTGCGCTTGGGGTATGATGTTTACGGGTCCGGCTTCGCCAGTGATACTGCCCGGATTGCGGGCGTAAACAAAGCTGAGCGTGTATGACTGCCCAGGAACCGTGACCACATCCGTCGAGATGCCCCCAGGCTCCCAACCATTCAGGTCTACAAACCAATCTCCTTCAAATGCAGCTGAATTACGATCATCAAGATCAACTTGTCCAAAATCCACCACCCAGCCTTCAGGAAGATGGTCTCCCGCAGAAAAGACATTCAAATAGCTGCCGGTCTCAAACGAGCTGTGCCAGCCTGGAGTCACCGGACCAACGGCGATTGCAATATTTACATCCACCGGGTCGAGTGCAGTACTGCCATTCGTGATGCCAATGTTGCCTTGATAGACCAGCAGCAGTTTGTTGGTGAGTGAAGTCGCATTGGTGAACGTCAAGATCAGGCTGTTGGTGTTGGCCAAGGTTTTGCCGGTATAATTAGTCTGAAACATTAACGAGCGGACGCCGTCGTTGTCATCGTGATAAACGGAGAAGGAACCGCCGTAGAAATCCTGGCCGGAAGTGTTCATGACCACAATAGTGGATTGCTCCGTATTGGTGTCGTAGCCAATCACACTCGTAACCGTGCCTCGAAAGAAATAATCCAACAACCCCGCGCTGTACTTCACCGCTTTAGGAATTAGGATGGCGTGGTAATCTTGCAGCACGTTGGAGTCGTTAATGGTGATCATCCCAAAGTTCGGAAACCTAGCACCGAAATAAGTGAAGCGGCTGTGATGTGCGACGGTTGCTCCGTCTTTGGCCTTGTTCAGATAAATTGCGTGTCCTTGTGCCCCGTTTTTGAATGCAAATGCGTCAACCCCGGAAGCTAGATTAGCGCGGCGTTGCATAAAGTCCGTGCTCGAATTACGCGAAGGATACGGATAATATTTTATGTTCGTTCTCGCATAATATTCACCATACAGGTGCCGCGCCCCGAGAAAATTTCCACTCGTGAACTCAGCAAGTCCGAGCGCCTTCGTCGGGTCAACCGCAGCAGAATCGTCAATTAACGCATTCGCGAGACTGATTTTGTAAAAGCCTCGGTCCCAAAAATCTCCCAATTTTGTGAACCCGTTTGTCCGCCACAGCAACATGCCATGCTGATAATTCAAATTCGTTTGATTGTCTCGACCATAATCTTCGATTGGACTTTCCCAAACAGGACCAAGTCTATCCAAATGCTGTTCGTTGCGCACGTGCTGTGGCTGGGTTGTGTCTTCCAAAAGATGCATGACTTGGCCGACAGCCCTAAACATTCTTGACAAAGATAATTGGCGATCGGATCTATTCGTCTCCGTCAAACCCAGCCATTCATACCCTCGAGCGTTCTGCCACGACCATTGATTGCTTTTGTTTACATTCTGCCCAATATGATGCCAAAAAAGAAAGGAGCCCCCCGTAAAATTAAATCCCATACAGTTAGAAATAGACGCCCAAGCAAATGAATTAGTGCCTTCACGCTTCCGCAAATCGGTAGGATAATCTGACAGCCCCTTGTCATACATACCGTCTAAAGGATCGTAAAAGTGGTTCAATGAGCGCAAGCCACCGCCATCCTCCAGCGGGAAACCCTCATCTTTATTGGGGTCGTCTTCTCGTGCACTTCCTTCTACCAGATTGGTTGTAATGTTAGGATCGGAATCGCTAGAAACCGTAGCGAGAAAATCTGCGAACGCTGGAGAACCTGCCAACGCTGAAGCCACAGCATGTTGAGTAATTTTCCTGTGGACCGGTACGTCGTGACCGAATGACGACCACCCAGACAAAACAAGAGTCAAAGCCAAACAACATTTTGAATCGATAATCATAGCATTCTCGAAATGGTTGCTTAAAAATGCCAATTACATTGGTTTATGCGTCAGATTTGTAATCACAGTCCACTTATTAAGTGTTGGATCATATTGTTCCACGCTATAAAGCGGACCGTTATAAGGTTCTAAGAAAACCAATACTTTCCCATTTGACAGTAAAACCGCGGCGCCACCGGAGCGTGGAGCATTCAGCGGTCCTGTAGCGGTCCATTCTCCAGTATCCGGATCATACAATTCGGCACTTGAAAGATCATGTCCTTGACCATCAGAACCTCCAGCGACTAGAACTTTACCAGTGCTCAACAATGTCGCTGTATGTCCATAGCGCGCAAAACGCATTTTGCCAGTTTCCGTCCATTTGCCGGTTGCTGGATCAACTAATTCTGAACTGGAAAGGAACCGGATCGGAGGAGTAAAAACGGCTGTGGATATGTAGCCTCCTGTAACTAATTCTTTACCATTTTTCAAAGGAGTTTTCGTGTATCCAATACGAGCGCTATTCAAGGGGCCACTATTGACGATGAATGACTCTGCTTCGCCGGCAGTCGCTCGGTCTATTTTCCTCAGGGCCTCAAGAAAGGTGATGTTGGTTTCATTCATACAAATTTCCAGAAGTTTTGGCGCGGCGCGTTTCGACGCCGCGCCATAGCTGCCAAGAGAGATTGCGGCACGTTCACGCGGATATTCCGATTTGTCGTCTAGCACTGGAATAAGAGCGGGCACGGCGATGGCTGGGTCTTTACCCGCCAAAAAGTCCGCCGCATTCCCTCGCACCGTCCAATCCGGGTCGGTGAGGGAAATCCTTAAGAGTTGTATGAGTGCTTGGGGATCCATACCTCCTTCCTGTGCAATACTCCAAATCAAGTTGTTTCTCATCTCCTTGTTTTTCGCCAAGGCGTTCGTCAACACAGTTAACCCTGTGGGCCCAATCTTGGTCAAAGCACGTGCGATTTGAAGTCTGATTTCCGGGTCTTTCAGCAATTTGGACATCTGAGGAATGGCGGATTGCGCGTTGGTCCCCAAGACCGCGAAGCCTTTCACCGCCAGACTTCGCAAGTCTTCTGCATTGGCATCCTTATCCTGGAATCGTTGCTGCAATCCTTCGTTTTGGAGATTGGCTGCAACTTTTCTCATGTTCCGCTGTTTTGCACCTAAGATTTTAAGCAGTGTAGGAATAGCGTTGGTGCCGATTTGCCGAATGGCATTTTGTTGTGCCTCATCTGGGCGGGCCAACAACCAATAGCTTAGCGGTTGGTCATCGTAAACCGGCTCTTTGGCATACGCGGAATATAGCGTGGGTGAGCAAAGGCCTGCTGCTACTAAGAGGATGGCAAAACAGATGGTGCGTTTTCTTGTCTTATCCATAATTTGGCAATTCTTAAAATTCAACGATCTTCCACACCCCGTTTTCCTTCACAAACTCAACGGGAAAGGTGATGGTTTGTCCGGCGATTACCTGCTCAAAGTAGAATTGGGCCGCGTTATCCATGATGAACACGGGAATCAACGTTCCGATGTCGTTCAGAGCGGCGACGGCATTGGTTGTTCCTGCCGTAAGAAATGCGCGCCGGTATTGATCCATCGAAGCAACCGAAAAATTGCAGACCGCACCGGAAAAATCTCCTGTGGCAGCCAGTGCCACCATATTTGTCCACGCGGGAATGGGATTCCCGGCGTCCACTGCGTAGAGCACCACCCTGTTGTTCCCCTTATCCGCAACGTAAAATACGTCGTTCGTTAAACTATCCACCACCGCAACGGCGGCTGGCTGACTTAATCCACTGGAAATCGCAAAACGAAGCTTAGAAGAAGAAGCAGTCAATGGATTGTGCGCGACAGGAGCACTAAAGCTCTGAATGCGATTATTTCCTAGATCAGACACGTAGCCACCGCGCTCGCTGACACATATTCCCACCGGCCCACTCAACTGCCCCAAAGCTGTTCCGTTGGTTCCCGTCACGCCTTCAACGAATCCTCCGCTTGCCAGCACAACCCGGTTGTTCCCCGAATCGACAATATACAAAGTGCCGACGGCGTCATACGTCAATCCCTTCGGTGTATTGAACTGACCTACATTAGTTCCTTGCGCCCCAAACTTGCCGAGGAAGTTTCCTGTGGCGCTGAACTGCTGGATGCGGTGATTGCCCGAATCCGAGACCGCAATTCCGCTGCCGTCTGGCGACACGGCAACATCAAACGGCGCATTGAACTCACCATTGTTCGTGCCCGAAAGTCCATTCGTCAGGCCAATGCAACCGCCGATGCCAAAGTTTGTATCCGCAATGAATGAGCTGTTGGTCGGAAAGAACTTCCACACCTGATTGCTCGCTGTCACCGCCACGTACACATTCCCCGCTGCGTCAACGCCGAGGCCGGACGGGTTTGTCCCAATTCCGCTCAAAGAGCGAACCACGCTCCCACTGTTATCATATTCTGTGATCGTCGCCGTGCTCCCAGACAAAACGTACAGATGACTGCTTGCCGTCCACTGAATATCCACCGGGTCGGTGATGCTGATGGTGGAAAGAATGGTGGCTGCCGCTTGCACATTAATCCGGAGCCGATTTGGATCGACTGAATTCCAACCTCCCGAACTAGAAAACCACCCCATTGAGGTTTGAATGGTGACAACCGGAAAGTATTCCCCGTTCGTGTAAGTGTACGAAACTGGTGTCAGGCTGTTTGTCACCAGATCAATCACGTCATCACCGTTGAAGTCGTAAAGCACCTGCGTAATCGTTCCTGGCAGATTGGTCTGCACGGTCAACGTGACTGGCAGCGGCGTGAATCCGCCCACCGGGTCTGCGGTGAGCTGTACCGGATCAACCAACTCCCCCGCCGAATTGGTATTAGCCACGATCGTGACCGACGACGTGTTTGTCAGGCCGGTCAAACCCTCGATGAGCGCGGTAATCGTGTTCGTGCCTACGTCCAACGGCACATTCAGTGCGTCGAAGTTTGTCCCGCTGGTGAAGGCCAGCACACCGTTGACGGTGATCTGTTTCAGGGAACCGGCCGCGAAATTGCCGCGCACGTTGATGCGGGAAACTCCAAACGAGGAATTATTGGTCGGAGAAGTGATCGCAATGCTGACCGATACGGAATCCAAGACGAGCGTGGTATTCTGCCAAGTCTGGTAAGCGTCCGCAGGCAAGCCTCGAAGTCCGATCCAGACCTCATGGCTTCCCTGATTCGTGCCGAGATTCAGCGTGACAATGGAAGAGGTGTAGGCCATCCAGGTCGCACTCGCAAAGTTCGTGCTATCCACTAGAATCGCCATGCTGGTTGGAACGCCACCCCAAATGGTAATGCTGCCCGAGACCATACTGGTGCTGACATATTGGTTTGGCACCGCGAAGGCGAAGCTGATCTTGTTCGGGTCAACCCCATTCTGATATTCGGTAAAAATGTTGGTCCCGTCGGCATCATAATCCTCGTTGGCAACGTGACTCAGATTTCCGAAGTAGTGCCATAACCACCAATCGGGAATTTCATCCGTGCTGCTGGTGTACAGATAATCGGGCTGGCCATTGGTGTAGGTGGAAATCGGCGTGCCATTGGTATCCACCGTCACGTAATGATACCCAATGTCCACGACGCTATTGGTTTCCTTGATTTCCTGATCGCTGACGATGTTAGTGAGCACCGTATAGTCGTAAAGCCCCAGCGCGTCCGCATTCGTGCCACCCGCATTGAGGAGCGGACTCGTGGCAGATTGATAGTAATTTCCCAGCGGCCCAGCTTGATAGGTTAATGGAATGGTCAAAACGGCATCGTTCGTGGAGGTGGGCTGCAATCGGTCGAAATTTGTCACGTAGGCATTGTAGCCTCCCAGGTAGGTACCGGACTCAGCGCTGTTGTCCGGAATCACGGTTTGATCAAAGAGATTATTTTGCACAACCGCATTCGCATTAATCGGCTTGAAATTGAACGTGCCCCCCAGAAACAAACCATTCTGCACATAGGTGTCGAAGCCACCGTCAACGCTGAGTACTGTGTTCACCCGGTCCAGCAGGCAATTGTTGAGCGCGGGGTCCGAGGCTATGAGCGGGGCTTGGAGATTATTCAAGAACGCACTCGGAGCAGAGGGATAGTGCAGAAACACTGCTCCGCCGTGAAATTGGCAGTCCCGCACCAAAACTGAGGTCCGGTTCGAAATGGCCAGATGTGCGGCATCCTGTGCCAACACCGACCAGTCAGTAAAACGCGCAATCAACAGAGTGGAAGTATCACCAGAGGCATCTACAATCATTCCATTCAGCGGAGTTCCCCAACTGGTGCCGCTTTGTTCTTGAACGGTGTCATATGCCACCACCCGATTCCAATTGGTAGCCAGGCCTTTGCAAACAAGCTTTCCGTCAACTCCCAGATTAAGGCCGTATGGTCGGTCTAACGTGCCAAACGTTGCAATGACTGTTCCCGGGGAAACTGTGGCGGAGGCTCCGCTCAATGAAACGCCACCGAGCGCGTGATCGATCAGCGCATAGTGGTACCCCAAATCGGGCAAGTCGGCGTCACGCTGGGCCTGAGGCGAGAAGACAATGTCAGCGGTGAGGTCCAGATTGGAGAGTACCACCGGCGGCAAAGTTGTTTTCTGTCGGAGTGTCGCCAACAGCGACGCATTGATGTTGGTGGTGCCGACGTCCCGATAGACGCTGTTGGTTGCAAGGTAATGCAGACCACCGCCCACTGCCTGGAAGACTCCAGTACCCGTGCTGTTTGTTCCATTGCTGACACTCGTAAACGCACCTCCCCAGTTGGTGACCAGCACCAATAAACTGTTGGTCAAATACAGCCCGCTCGAACCGGTAAAACCAACCAAATTAGCGACCTCATGAGCGGTGATATGTTCTGCGTTAATGATGACATTAGTGCCAGCAAAAGCGGCGGAGGTGGCGCGATAGATCAAGAGGTTTCGCATATTGACCGTCAAACCCGCCCCGGCACCAGAGATGACTGAACCCACCCGGTAAAATTGGCAGTGCTGCACTTCATGAGTTGCGGAAACGCCGAATTTGATTCCCTCGTTTTTGTAGTTTATTCGCAAATCGTGGGCGTTCAGCGGTGCGCCAGCGTATTCATACTCAATTGCAGCGTTGCCGTAGCACCCGCCGACCGATGGGTTTCCCGTGCTTCCTGAAACTATTTCCCCGACGCTGTCGTCGTCCTTGGCGGTGAAAATTGCGGGCCGATACGGCGCGGTCTCGCAATTCAAAGCCCCGTAAACGTTCATTTGGGTGTTGGTTCCGCTGGCATATTTTAGAACCGCGCCCCCCTCCAGGACATTCGTTCCATAGAGATTTATCGGCAAGGGCAGGTAATAAGTCGTATCCCCCTTAAAAGTGTAATTGGTTAAAGAACCAAAGGGAACGATGTAAGCGGGAAGCTGGACTGTGAGTTCAGCGATGGCGCTGGTAATTGAGCCCGAAATATTTGAAACGACTACAGAATAGTCGCCAGCATTGTTCGGTTGGACTGCGGTTACCACGAGCGTCAGATTGGTCGCTCCGCTGATGTTTGTGCCATTCCAGCGCCACTGGTAGGCAAATGGGGCAACGCCCGCCAAACCGATACTGAAGGCGGCATCGTCTCCAACAAACACGGATTGACTTGCTGGTTGTGTCAAAATGGAGATCCCCCACAGGGTTTCCCCGGCATCCTGAATGCCGTTGCCGTTACTGTCTTCCAGATAATCCGGAGTTCCATCGACATCGGAATCCACCGGATTGTGACTGCCATCCAAGGCCAGATAATGAAAACCGATGTCCACTTGGGAATTCGTTTCCTTCGCCTGATTGGTCTGCGTGGTGTAGTGGTAGAGGCCAATGGCGCTGGCTGTGACGCTGCCGGTATTGATGAGCGTGGAGTTCGTCGGCAAATAGAAATTCCCCAACCAACCGGACTGCCAGTTGAAACCTGACACCGCGACATTGTGCGTTCCGCCCACAGGGAATGGATTCGAGGCATTGGTGTATGCGATGTAGTCGTAAGTTGCCGTGCCTCCGCTCGCCGCCGGCCCCGAAAACTGGTAGGTGACATCCTCAAAAGCCGAATCCAAGATCAAATACGTCGATGTCAGATACGGCACCAATTGCAGCCAGTTGCCAATCTTGGTGCAATTGCGCAGCACCACACTGCACGGGCCGTCTCCATCCACCTGTCCAATGTAGGTGCGCCCGAAGAAGCAGTTCGTGAAATACATGCTGATGACGTATCCGCCAACGCCTCCACTGTAGAATTCGCAATCCTGGGCGCGAAGATTCAACCAACCGTTGTCATCCCGGAAATGGTTGCCGTCCCCCATCAACATGGAAAAGCGCGTAAAACGCGCCTGGACATCGGGGGCATTGGTCAGATTGCTCGCCCACCCGGTCATTCCTCCTGTTCCGTATCCTGCCGTGCGGTCCTGTTCTTGAACCACTCCCAAGCGCACCCAGTAACAAGGGGCGGTAACGGTGCCTTGAAACGCGCAGACCTGCCGGTCTCCCAAATGAATGCCGTGTCCGGCGTGGTAGTATCCCGAGGAAGTCCGAAACCAACCCACTGCCGTCCCCGCCGTAAACGTTATGTTGGAATTGGCGGTGCAACCACCGAACGTGACGTCGAGCGGTTCATAGTGATACCCCAAATCCGGCACATCGGAATCCCGCTGCGCCTGCGGACTAAAATTGGTGGGATTGGTAAACGTGACATTTGTATACGCAACCGGCGGGTAGGTGGTTTTCTTACCGAGGCTGAGCAGGAGATCGGCGTTGAGGTTGGTCGTGCCAGCGTCGCGGTTGGTGCTACTGGTTGCCAAATAATAGCTGCCGCCGCCGACTTTCTGATAAATGCCCGCATTGCTCGCCAACCAGATACTGCTTTCCAAATTGGTGCTGCCTTGCCCTGGGCTGATTCCTCCCCCGCCGGTAATCAGGCTGTTGGTGAGGTAAAGGCAGGAACCGTTGGACGCGGTCGTGGTCAGCAGGTTGGTGACATAATCGGCCGTGAGTTGCTCGCCGCGCAGGTACTGGGCGAGGCTCGAACTGGTATTGCGCACCCCAACTCCACACTGGCTGAGTAGGACATTGTAAAGTCGCACCGAACCCGAGCCGGAACTGGGGGCCGACTGAATGGCCGCCCCGCATTTCAGAAATTGACTGTGCCAGACCGGATTGACGTCGCCGGAGAAACTGGTGTGTGAAATCGCGTTGCTCGCGTACGCAAACCGCAAGTATTGCAGCGGGGTGCTCCCGCCGCCCGTGACTTCCAAGAAAGTGGCTGGCCCAGTGGTCGGACTGCCGGAACTGCCGGTAATGGCCTCGCCAGTCGAATTGTCATTCATGGAGGTAAGAAAGGCCATGCGATAGGCGTCCGTCAGACAGACCGGCGCGGTGGAGCTGATTTTTGCTGAACTTGATTGTGCAAACTTGATAACCGCACTGCCTTCAATCGTCGTCGTTCCGCTAAGATTGACGGCACCACTGATGTAATACGTGGTGTCGCCTTTGAAGGTGAAATTGGTCTGGCTGGTTAGGGTCACATAATCCATCACGAAACTGGGCGATGTTTTAGCACTGGCCCTCGCCATGCGCTTCATTCCCGGTTGCGGCGCACCTTTGGCGTACCGCTTGGGCATGATCTTTTTGAGCCCAGCAAGCACATTGACCCCATTGCCCCGACGTTCCAAACTCGCGCCCTGATATTTCTTGGTTGGAGGAAGTCTTCGCAATTGATCTGACACCAGCTCATAGCGAACTTCTTCAATCAGAAAATTGCGCCCATCCAATTGCTGGTAGCTCTTGGCGACAGGCACCGGGCCAGCCGGCTCGCCTGCATCGTCAATACTGAAGGCTTTGCCCGGGCCGATACTCATCACGCCAAACCCAAGAGTTGCGTCAACCAAACCACCGGCATCGCCGATCGTCGTGGCAGGCGTTTGCGCTTCCACAAACTCCGTCAGCACTTGCAGCCGGGTGGTTTTAGAATCCAGCCCGAGTTCCTCCGGTGTTGGCGGTTGAGAATTCAACACCACGTCCTGCTCAAACCCCGCCAAGGTATACGTGTAACGCAGGTCGGCACCCAGGTCGGTAAAAGCGTCCAAATAAGCCACCACATTGTCGCCGACAATCTGGCCAGTGCTCGCCTTCACCTCAGCCAACAGAACACTTTCTCCACTTGCCGCATCGAAATACGCCAGTCCCCAGACGCGGGAACGCATCCATTGCTGATCAGGCGTCTGTAACTCGATCAGGCCGGCCTTGATTTCGGGCGGGAAGATTACCTTGTGCTGGCCCTTCGCGGCCGTTGCTCCAGCATTGTTAGGCAGAAGCTCAATCTTGGCATCACTTTCCAGCCATTGATCCCCTTCACGATAATGCATTCCAGTTGCCATCTCCTGATACGTGTGAGGGTGCGGAAACACCTTGCCGTCGATGCCCGTTTCATTCTCGACCCGTTCGAAGACCTTGTGGTGCGGCCCACGCTCGCTCACCGAATAGATTGGTTCCGAGGGCGCACCAGCCTGGGACTGTGCAAAAATTGACATGACCGAAAAGGTCAGAACACCGAGAAATACCCACATGGTTTTCATAAATTAGAACAGGGAGGAATGGAAACCGGGGGTTGCGTTGCAAGAGCAATCCGCCGAGCTGAAGCACTGGCGAGAAGACAAAAACACCAATGCTTTAGGAACACATGAGCTGCCAGGGGGTGCGACCAGTTGACCCGCTTCGGTTCTCGCTTTCATTTCCGTCCGTGGAAAATTATCCGATCCAATTTCGCCGAGACGTATCTAGCCCCAAGGATTTCAAATAGCAAGAAATAGTTAGTGGCAATTACGCCAAGTTATGATGTCTCAATACAGTAAATGTGCATTCGATTTTGGCAATTAGCATTTCACATCGTGTGTACAATGTGATTGCATGCTTTTGAAAGCAAAACTCAGGTGGGCCGGCGCAAATCGTGTAAGTTAATTATTCTTACAGCATGCCTCGCCCAATTGCCCCCGGTCAAAAACCCTTCGCGCGCGACTGCGCCTATTCTGCCAAGACAACATTGTTGCGCATCCTGATCTTGCAGCACATTGCCCTCGGACACGGCGTCGGACTCATTGATCCCCATGGTGATTTGGCTGAGGAATTGTTGCATCACATTCCCCCGTATCGGGCGGACCATCTGGTGTATTTCAATCCAGGTGACATCGAGTTCCCCATTGGACTGAATTTGCTCGCCAACGTCGCTCCGGATGACCGACATCTGGTGGCTTCTGGCATCGTGGGGGCGTTCAAAGGAATCTGGCGCGATTCCTAGGGGCCGCGATTGTCCGAGGTTCGCAAGTACCGGTTGTACCTAACGCTCTCGCTCCAATACATCGATCAGCTTCCACTCCCCATCAAACAGGCGGTGTTCTGTCGGCAATGTCGGCACCTTGATTGCCTTCCGCATTGGCAATACTGATGCCGAGGTGATGGAAAAGGAGTTCGGCACAACCATCCCGGCCAGCGCCCTTGCCAATCTTGACCGGTACGAGGCGGTGGTGAAGTTGCTTGAGGATGACACCAATCCGGAGCCGTTCCGAGCGAAAATGCTGCCGCCACGGGAAAACCGCAATGGCCGCAACGAGAGGCTCATCGCTAGGTCGCGCGAACGGTTTGCCACGCCGTGCGCCAAGATTGATGACAAGTTGAAGCGGTGGATGGACGCTCATCCGAGGATACATCCACCAACACCAATGACCGATTGATTTAGCTTTAAGAATCGCCTTAACGATGGAATTTCGTGCAAGCCTAAGCCACAGCATTCGATACCCCGAAGCCACCGCCGTGCGGCATGGCTACAAAGTGAAACGCACCACTTCCAAACTTACGGCGACGGAACAGCGCCAGTGGGAAGAACTCGCCAACCGGATGCTGGCCGAAGCGATCCGCCCGAAGCACATCAAGGCCGCTTCAAAGAAGATTCGATGAAGGCGGCAAAATCTCGATTTTGGATAGTATCCTAATTTGAAATTTTCTGACCTTTGCGAACGTAATACAGGAATGGGCCAACATCTGGACCATTTGTCGGCTGAACTTGCCAGTCTGTTATTTCTTGAAGATTGTTTTTAGTGCCGTCAATCGAAACGCAATACGTTTTCCCAATTTGGGCAATGAGTGGCTTTGATGTTACCACAAGCCCCTTGTCAGCATCCAAAACAAGCCATGATTCATGCGGTGCAATTCCTTGGTCTGATTTTACATATATTAGATTTCTTTGAAAGATAATGTGCCTTTTATTTTGAATATCGGGATTTTCAATTTTGCAATCTGGATTCGCGCCCCTACCTGCCCAGTTAATCAAATCCTCGCGGAGCACATTAAATGGTTGACAAACGTACTACGCTTTGTTAGTAAACAACACGTCTTAGAGCGGTAATTGTAATTGAAATAGCAATGGCCGAAACCGTTTTTTGGAGAGTCCCAAAAGTCGGAGGCGGTTGCATGTTCGTAATTTTCAAATGTTTGACTCTAGCCATAGCAACGTGCTAGGCTCTTTTAGGACTTGCAGGTGTTCCTACTACACGCCTGCGAGGCTGAATCGCCCACTCCGACTGTTTACGGAGTGGGCCCTTTTTATCCCAGGGAAAACAAATGCCCCGCTACCAGAACATTGGTAGCGGGGCAACAACCCGAATTGGCGAGCTTACTGCAACCAAGAATCAAAGACTCCCACGATAATCCCTCGCTCTACTAAAGCGAGGGCTATCACGATGAACGGGATCAATAATTCCTTCGGCAAGGCCGCTACGAGTGCGACGCAGAATTTGCAAAAATCTGCGAACAGTTTTTGCAAATCCTGAAGGATGGCGAGACACGCTCGTCGAAGCGCTCCCTGCTTGTTTTCTGTTTTCATAACATTCCTACTACAACCTACGTTATGCAACCAGCCAACAGCCCAAGGTCGAACGGCGACCTCGGGTTCGCCTTGATTCAGTTTCGCTGTTTAGACGCAAACAAACCAAAGCTCCGTTCCGCAAGACCGTCGCGAGACGTAGCTAAATCTTCCCAATTGGCAATCCGAAAGTAAAGATTTTTTATTGTCTTTAAGCGCAAAAAAGTTGCATTCGAGACTGTTTTTCAATTGATATGAAATGCTTGATTGTTACTCTCTGCGTCCTTTTCGTTACTCTCTGCGTCATCTTTCTGTAAATTATTTTTGCGCAATTTTACAAAACCCTATGGGCGGACAAAATGGTTGGGTCATTTGGTTAGTTGTTTAGGAGTTCGAAGTCGACTGGCGATTGAAAATCCAGGGCGCTATGGGTGCGATGACGATCATCTTCGCCAACCATTCAACTGCCATCCGTGGCGCTCATCCCCGCTCCCCCCGCCGATCGAGAGCCGC
>Ga0302322_100002723_pt1 | contig 14987 bp, 8 predicted proteins | sample Fen_T0_2_FD_203757 | JGI IMG/M metagenome (GOLD analysis project Ga0302322, IMG submission 203757) | Peat permafrost microbial communities from Stordalen Mire near Abisko, Sweden - Fen_T0_2 | ecosystem: Environmental > Terrestrial > Soil > Wetlands > Permafrost | place: Sweden: Abisko... | reverse complement strand
CACAGCCTGCTCGTCGCTGGGGGCAAGCGCGAGAACCTGCTTGTTGCGTTCGATGGCCAGGGGATAGTTGGCCAGTTCTTTTTCGTAGGCACGCGCCAAAGTGCCGAGGAGCGGCAGGCTCGCGTCGCCCTGAAGGGCTGGCAGCACCGCTTCGTACACTTGCACCAAGGACGCCCACTCACCCGTTTCAGCAGCCAAGCGCTGTCCGGCATCGAGCGCCCAGGATTCGATGGGATTCTCGGTGGTCGCCTGCAGGGCCATGGCGAGCGCGGACGACTTTTCTCCTGCGTCGCTGTCCAGGATCTGGGCGATGCGAAGCATCCGTTCCTGGCGAACTGCCACTTCGGTCGTATGCAGAAGCTGAACTTGCAGCACACCAGCCAGCCGGCGCGCGTCTTTGGCCTTCTCGTAGATGGGGATGAGCGCTTCGGCGGCAATCAAGTTCCCCGAGTCCAGGGAGAGGGTCTTCTCGAACGCCTTCTGTGCCTTGTCAGACTTGGCCAAGCGGTCTTGGTAGAGCACGGCGATCTTATTCCACAGGCCGACACGGGTGGCATCGTCCTCGGATTCCGCTTGCCGTTCGAGCACGCGTACGAATTCGTCCCACTTGCTCTGCGCGGAGTAAAACCCTTCGAGGGCGTCCCAATCCTTGCTTTGCAGGAACAGCTTGCGCAAAGCATCCTGCGCACGACGATTGTCCGGCTCGCCTTCGAGCAATGCCTTCCAGGCGGCAATGGCGAGGTCAAGCTTCTGAAGCTTCTCGGTGTAAAGGATCGCCAGCTTGGGCAAGAGTGCCCCACGCTTGGCCGCATCGCTGGTGAGGGCGACCTGCTTTTGCAGGATCGCCGCGAGCTCTTCCCAGTGCTTCTCGCGCTCGTACAGCTTCTCGAGTTCGGACAGGGCCTCGGCGTCGTTCTCGCTAAGCTGGACGACCTTGCTCCACAGCTCGATGGACACAGGGGCCTTCTTCAGCTTTTCGGTTGCCAGCTTGGCCACCTCGGACCACCGCCGGGCTTGTTCCGCTCGATCAGAAATGCGGCCAACTTCTTGGCGCAAGACCGCAATCAAGCGGTCCCAGTCGCGGCGCTTTTCGTACATCTGCTTGAGAAAGCTGACAGCATCCGGGTTGGACGAATCAATCTCAAGAATCGCCTCGAAGCACTTGATGGCCTCGGCCTGATTTTGGAATTTCTCGAGATACAAATTGGCAACGCGAAGTTGCAAAGCCACTTTCTCCGCCGGCAATTCGGCAATGGCGGCTTTCTTGCGTAAAAGCGCGATGATGTCTGGCCAGCGAGGATTGGCGCTCGACTCTAGCTGCGCCACCAGGGCATCCATGACCTCGACGTTGCCGGGCTGGATGGCTAGGATGCGATTGTACGAATCGATGACATTGACATCGAGTTTGAGTCGGTCGCGGTAGATTTCGACCATCTCAAGCAGAAGCGGCACCTTCGCCTCGGGGAGTTGCCAGGTTGCCTTCTCAACAGCTTCCTTTAGGATCTCGACGCATGCCTTCCAGCGTTCGGCCTGCTTGTACACCCGCGCCAGCTCGCGTCTAGGCTCCCAAGTCGTAGGCGCACTCGCCACCAGTTTTTTCCACGCGTCGATCCCCTTCTCGATCGACTGGCGCTCAGCGTCTAGCGCAGCCGATGCCTGGGTGCGCAGTTCGGCAGAAAAGTCCTCAAGGGTGCCGTTCGAAGTCGGATCCATGCCCACGTGTTCCTCCGGAATGAATGGGGCCAAAAGAGAGGCGAAACCGGCTGGCCGTCGTCTCCCGCCCAAATTGGGCTAAAACCGCGGAAAATGGAGCGTTTTTATAACATGCGCCCCAGAATACAAACAACGAGAATGAGGGCCGCTGGTGATGAAGTTCTGATTGGGATAGTCGCACCTTCCGCAGCCTTGGGGACGAATATGCCATGGGGCTCCAGCGGTGGGCACGAGATTACCCCTGATACAGCAAAGGCACCAGAAGCGAAAGAGCCTCCGGTGCCTTCATCGCTAGCTGTCCACGACCACCCTAACCTGCGGCGATCGCGTCGGTGGGAGGGTTAGGAAACCCGCCCAGGGTTCCCGTGACTAGGGTCCGCTCAACGCGTAGAGCTTGTCATTTGCGGCGCGAATGAATCCGGCGGCAGCACCATCCTTGCCGCCACCCGTGGCAACGTACTTCTGCAGGTAGTCATGGGCGAGTGTCTTGTGCTCGTTTGAATGCGACTCCTCGTACCACTCGGCGTAGGTCATGCCACAGTTGTAGACGGCCTCGAACAAGCCGCTATCGAGATCGACAGCCTCCTTGAAAGCGCGTGCGGCCTGGTCGAACTGTTTGAGCTGCTTGAGGGCCACCCCGTGAAAGTTGTGACACTCAGCGCTGTTCTCGTTGGCGCGTACACACTCGCTGAACACCTGGGCCGCTTCCTTGTCGGCGTCCCAGTTGAGATAGAGTTGTCCGAGAGCTACGAAGGGTTTGTCCATCCTCGGATTGAGTTCGATGGCCTGGCGTAGTGCCGCATCGGCCTCTTTGGGTTTTTCGAGATACATGTAGACCAGGCCCAGCCGCCAAAACGCCTTGAACAGCTTCGAATCTAGTTGGGTCGCCTTCTTGAGTGCGGATTCGGCCTTGTCGAGCTGCTTGGCCTCGAGGTAGGCCTCGCCGAGATCGTAGTGGAAGTTGGCGTTGTCGGGACTTCTTTGGATGGCCGACTCGAATGCCTCGGACGCCTTGTCCCACTTGCGCTGCGCCTGATAGACCTTGCCTAGGTTGTAATAGGCTTTCTCATAGGTCGGATCGGTTTGGATCGATAGCCGCAGCTCGCGCTCGGCCGCCTCGTAGGCCCGATTCGTGAACTGCTCCACGCCTTTGTTGGCGATTTCGATGGCTTTGATTCGGCTCTGGCTGCACACGAACGCATCGCATGCCGGCAGAAGCACTGCTAGGGCGACGACGACATTAAAATAGCGCCTCATGGTGTCCTCCAATGTTCCTCAGGCAATCGTCTTCCAGATCATACGGACCTGACGGTCCTATTCGCCCGTACCACCGGCCGTAAAGTTGAACGGATACGAGACGATGACGATGCCGCCACCCATCGGTTTCGGGAACTCCCATCGGCGAACTGACTGAACCACGCAATTCTCGACGCGAATGTTACCCATGGTAGAACTTTGAAGCACGGATGCGATGACCTGCCCCGTTGCCGCAATGGTGAATTGAACCGAGATACGGCCAGAGAGATCCGCCTTCTTCGTCAATTCCGATTCGTAGCAGTACTTCACTTCGTTGATATGCCGTCGGATGATACGGCGAATGATTTCCTTGTCCAGCGAGCCGCGAACATTCGCTTGCCCGGGTATGACGTCTGGGGCACGCGCCCGGCGACCACCAAGCCCGCCAGCGCCACGGCCGTAACCAGAGCCGTTGCCGCCGCCGCCACCCTTGCCGATGGTACCGAAGTTACCAAGGCCGATGGTGCCTTCGCCAGTACCACCGCCACCGGTGCCAGTACCTACAAGGCCGAGACCGCCCACGCCGTAGGCCTCGCCAATCTCGTTACCAATGAGACCACCAAGCACGTTGACCGCGTCTGAACCAGCCGCCGTATCACGACCAAAGATCGACGCCAGGTGAGAACCCTCGTTCATCTTGAGGACGCCGAGGATACCCGCGTTCTTAGCGTTCTCTTCTGCCAGCTTCTTGGCCAGGTGCGGATCGGGATTGTCTTTGGGACCCTTCAGGCCGTACAGACCCTCCTTGTTCTTGGAGGTCTTCTTGCCCATCTTGCCTTCTTCGCCCTTGTGGCGCTTGCCCTTACCGCCCTGTTCGTCGGGGCCCTTCTTCTTGAGCCACTCGGGAATTTCTTCTTCCTTCTCCTCCGGGGGTTTGATGAGGAAGTTGACGAAGCGGCTGTCCGCATTGAAGAGATCGAGAGAGAGGGACTTCGGATCCGGCGGAACCGAGAAGATCATGAGGAGAAAGAGTAGAAGCGCGGCCGCAGTACCGACTGTGTAGGCCTGCTCGCTCCAACGCCAGATTAGGAACGGCACCGGAAGCGGCCGTGGCTTTGGCGTGGCACTGACCAAGAACGTCGTCTGTCCGCAGTCGATCTTCGCCCGGCCGCGATCACCAAGCGAGAAGCTTGACCCGCGCTGTTGCACGAATTGCGGCAGTGGTATCGACTGGCCATCCAGATGAACCTCGCCAGACATGTTTGGCGTGGTGTTGACCATGAAGTCCGAGCCTGTCGTCGAGACCAGTGTGAACGCGCTGGTTCCGATGAATTCCGGAGCGACGGGTGTATCAGCGGTGGTGTCGGAGCCAATAATATAGTTGGGGGTCGTCTTCGTGCGACGCTTGAGTCCCATGTAGACCAGCGAGACGCCCAGGGCAAACCCGCCAAAGACCGTCACATCCATCACGGGCGATTGTCTCGTCCACTGGAAGTTCTTGGACTCGCCGCCATCGCCGAGGTACTTTTCGAAGCGCTCCTTTTCGCGGCCGGCATTTACAATGGTAATGAAGAGGGTCACCAGCGCAATCGCAACGGCCAAGGCCCCGGCTGCCAGGAACGCCTTGGACTGACCGGCCGTGCTCTTTCCGGATGCATCCGTCAGGTGGCGGGTGTTGATGACCACGCCGCGAAAGACCGACTGAATCTCGATAGCTTTGCTTCCATCGAGCATCTCCACCTCTGCGGCGATGTGGCCAGCGGGTGCGGCAAACGTTGGTGCGGCAAACGTCGCTTGCTGGGCTTGTGCCGGTGGCGGAGCGAACTGCTGCTGTGGCGGAGCAAATTGCTGCTGTGGCGGAGCAAACTGCGGCTGTGCCGGGGCGAACTGCTGTGGCTGAGCGACTGGTTGCGTGGGAGGAACTACCACCGTCGCCGCGACCTGTGGTGCCGGTGCTGGCGCGAACTGAATGGTCGCTGGGAACTGCGGAGCCGGTCGAGCCGGCAGTGCGGCCGGGGCAGGCGTAGCCTCTGCGTCCGCCGCCGTCTCGGTGCCGAACGTGACAACCACACGTGTATCGCCGAATTGGACTTGGTCGCCGGAATTGAGAATGGCCTTGTTGATACGCTCGCCGTTGACGGTGGTACCGCGAGTAGAGCCTAAATCGATGAGCTGTATTTCACCGGGCCCTGTGACCTCGACGACCGCGTGCATGCGCGAAACCGTCTCGTCCTCAAGCCGGAGATGCGAAGAGGCCAGCTTTCCGATCTTGATGACCGCCTCGTTTAGGATCTCTTCCCGGACCAGCTGATCCCCTTTGAAAATTTGAAATTTGATGGGGATGGGTGCGTTCGCCATGACGTTCTCCTTGTCTTCCTTACGACAGCGGCGGCCGTTGGCCGCCACCCGCGCTGAAGTATCCATTCGCAGGATTGGCCAGGGTATGGCCAATGCCAGCAGCTAGATGTCTTCGAGCGACTTGAGCATTTCTGGGATGAAGTCTTTTCGAATTTCGATGAGGCTCTCGTGCTGGGCCTTGTTGATGGAGTTCACCAACTCGCCATCGGGACGCTGCAGATCTCCTTCGACGTTGTCGTCTTCGAAGTCGTACACCGTCTTTGACTTGTAGGATGCGTTATCGCCTGCCTCTTGCGCGAACGCGCTCCCCACCCCTGCTAGACTCAGAATCGCTATCATTGCGAAGGTTTTCATAGCGTTTTCTCCTTGGTCACTCGGGGTGGGCGATGGTGCCCGCCCCTACTGACAACTGGAATCAGACAAAGTTCCGAACTTTTTTCGGAAACTTTCTTCAGAGGGAATTCTATGCCCTATTTCTTCTTCTTCTTACCGTCTGCAGGCTTCTTGGCCCCCTCGGCACTTTCGGCCTTGTCGCTGGCGCCCTTGTCATCTGCCTTTGCGGGAGCCTTGCTGCCATCCGGACTATCAGAGTTCGCCTTGGCCTTGGCCTCGACGTCCTTCTGTTTTTGCTCTTCCGCTTTCTTGGCCTTGTCCTCATCCGCCTTCTTCTTGTCATCAGCGGCCTTGATCTTGTCTTCCTCGGCCTTCTTCTTAGCCTCTTCAGCCTTGATCTTGTCGTCTTCGGCCTTCTTCACCTCTGCCTCAGCCCTGGCCTTTTCGTCCGCATCCTGCTTCTTCATCTGCTCTTCCATGGCCTTCTGCTGCGCCTCGGCCTTGCGCTGCATCTCTTCCGATTCCTTCATCATCTGCTCGGCCTCTTTCAAGGCCGCGAAGGTTTCGTCGATGTCCTTGATACGCTTCTCGGCGTCCTTCTTCATCTTCGGCGACTGAGAACGCGTATTGTAGTCGCGGTAGTAGCCCTGTGCCTTTTGCAGCATCGGCTTGTCGCTTCCGCCCTTGTATTCCTGGTAGAGAATGCCGAGGTTGAAGTAGGCTTCGGGACGCTGTGGCTCCATCGATTTGGCGCGGTTGTACTCAGCCTCTGCCTCGTCGAACTTTTTGTTACCCCGAAGAGCCACACCTAGGCCGATGATCGCCTCGTAGTTCTTGGGCTTGGCCTTGAGAACCTCGCGAAGGTTTTGCTCCGCGATGTCGTAGTTGCGGAATTTCAGCGAAAGTGCCGCAAGGTTGAGGCGCGCTTCGTAGAGCGATGGGTCGGCTTCGACGGCATGGGTATAGTTTTTGATCGCCTCGGTGTAGTTCTTCTTGGCAAGGGCGATCATGCCGAGCGTGTTGTAGACAACCGCGACGGCCTTCTTCATCTCCGTGGTGTATCCAGAGCCCCCGACGGTTTCCTCGGCAGCCTTGGCACCTTCTTCCTTGCCCTCCTTACCCTCTTTGGCCTCTTCCTTTTCCTTCTTGGCCTTGACCTTCTTACCCTTCTTTTCCTTTTCTTCGGCGACGGTCGACTCGTCCTCGAATACGCCAGTCGCGATTTCCTTGGCGCGCTTAACGGCCTGAGCACCGACCAGCTTTGCGGCTTCGGGCAAACCGAGGTCGAAGTAGATGTAGGTCAGGCCGGCGTAGGCCTGCAGGCTGTTGCCGTCCAAAGCCAACACCGTACGCAAATGGCGCACGGCTTGATCGTTGAGCGTCTTCTTCTGCCCTTCACCCGCGGTCCTGGCCTGCTCACGCATGATCTGCGCCAAATTGATGCGCGCGAAGATCGAGCCGACCAAAGGATCGGCCAGCACGGACTTGTTGAACATCGATTCGGCATTGGCTTTATTGCCGCCCTGCCAGGCCAGATAACCGAGGTTGGCAAGCGCCGGCGCATAGGGCTTTGCACCACTTGCCATTGAATTCCAGATGCTGACCGCTTCGTCTTTTCGGCCGCACTCAAGATAGATTGTCGCTTCGTTGTTGCGCGCCTCAAGCAGGCTCGGCGATTTGTCCGCAAGCTTCTTGAAAGCATTGGCTAGGGAACTGCAGTCGCCAGGGTTGAGCGTTCCGCCCTTCTTGGCCTTCTGGTAGTCCGCTGCCGCCTTCTCGAAATCAGCCTTCTGATCTTCCGTGACCTGGCGGCCCGAAAGCTTCTTTTTGGTCAGAGGGATATCAGCAGGACCGCTGTTGGCCGAACCAGCGGAGCTGGAGGCCCCTGCTTTCGGCCCGTCCCCTGGCGCCCATGCCTCCTCCTCGTCGGGCAAGGCAGCCTTCTTCTCGGCTGACTTTGATGATGCGCAGCCTGCAGCCAGCAAAGCCAGGGCAGAAGCAGCGAAGAGGGTCTTGAGTGACCACATTCCAAGTCGTCCATGCATGGTCATTCCTGGCTCCTACTGTTTCGAAGTCACTTGAACGTCGTCGGGCAACTCGGACACGACGGCAGATGGGGTGATGGGTGTTGACACGTAGCCAGGCTCGGGTTTGGCCTCCGCGGCGAGTGGGTACTCGCTGGGTTTAAGCTGGTTGAGCTCGACTTCACACATGGTCGACCACTCGTTGAACCACGACTGTTCCGTCGCAGCCTTGAGACAAAGATCGTAACCAACGACGGCCTTAGACTCGATGGGTTCGGCAGTATCGACCATCTTGTCGCAGTAGATCTCACGTGGGCGGTTTCCCCACTCATCCTGCACTTTGAGATCCTTGGGGATTTCCGCGGTGTAGAGTTGGTTCACGAAGTCAGCGAAGACTTGGCCGATGCGCGCCGACGCGGCAATCGTCCAGTGTGCGACGTGGTAGTCGAGCACGAAGTCGTACATACCCTTCTTGTCTTTGCTCGGCCCCGCTAGGCGCTCGACCAGCTTGGTCTTGTCGGTCAGATAGGCCATGAACTTCTTGGACGAGTCCTCGCCCTTCTTCTTCTTCGCCTCAGCGACCTTCTTGCTATCGAACTGGGTGGGCTGTTGGAAGTCGAGTCCCTGCGGGAACTTGACCCTGAGGAATTGCTCGTAAACCTGCTCCGCCTGATAGAAAGCGGCGCCGGCGACCGCGAAACGCATGAACACGTCTCGCGAGGCAGCTTCGCCGGGATTGGGTACCTGACTCTGCAGTTTCTTCTCTGCATCGCCCTTGCCCCAAAGCTTGAGCACCTCGGCGAAGTGCTTCTGGCCGGCATCCGCACTCTGCTTCTGGCGATCGTACATGGTGATCTTAGAGCTGGTGGGTGGGCCGCACTGTGTACTTAGCTTCTCCTTGAGCTTCTTCTTCTTGTCTTTGATGCCCTGGTTGATTTGGTAGAAAGCCTTTCGCTTGCCATCCATTACAACGCGGTCGATCTTGAGGCAGGCGCCGTTGACGCCTTCCTGAGGACAGGACTTCTTCCAGGCAATTTCGCCCAGTTTGAAGTGCGCGAGGATCTGCTTGTCGATTCCGCCCTTGGCGCCCCACTTCTTGAGGTAAGCGTCGAGGTGTTTGGCGAGTTCGTCCGTCTTGCTCTGCTTCTCGTACACTTCGCTCATCTGGAACACCACGGTTGCGGTATCGGCGGGCTTCTTGTCGCCGTAGTACTTCACGAAGCTGTTCATGTCGTCGATCGCCTTGTCGAACTCGCCAAGGCCGATACGGAAGGAGTAGGCGTTGCCAAGCGCAGTGAAGGCCTGCTTCTCGCCGGGGAACTTGCCCGCAAACTCTTCGTATCGCTTTGCCGCCTCTGAGTAGTAGGCCAGCTGGTGATAACCAGATGCGATCTGAAACAGCGCGCGTTGAGCCAAGTTGTCCTTGGGGTGGGCGGCGATAAGCTGCTCACGCGCCTTGATGGCCTGGCCGACCAAGCGTGCATTCTGGAAGCAAAGACCAGCGTTGTAGAGGCGCTGGGCGTGATCCTTGTGGTCCGGAATCGTTTCAGCCGCGGCCACGAAGGAGATGCCGCATTCCTTGTAGTTCTTCTCCTTCTCGTACTGCTTCGCCTCGGCAACCAAGCTATCGGTCTTGAGCGAAACCATCTGCTTGCGGAACTCCTGGTCCTTCATGAGAATCGGATTGCCCAGGTACTTCTCGACGGTGGCAAGCAGATCCTTGTAGCGCTTGAGAACGTTGAGGCAGTCGAGCAGAAGGTTCGCCGAGTAGATAGCGAGTTCGTCGTTCACGTGACGGTCGACGATGTCCGCGAAGAGCACAATGGCCTCGTCGAAGTGGTTGTAGTCGTAGAAGACGCGCGCCTTGCGGTACTTGATCTTGGTCAACTCCGGCGCATCGGGCACGTACTTGATATAGGTGTCGAAAGCACCGATCATCTTCTTCTGGAACTCGGGGATCTCGCGCGGCTTTAGATCCTTTTCCTTGCTCTTGTCCTTGTCCACGGAGTCGCCGTGATCATCGATGTTGAGCGCGTTCTTCCAGGCAAGCACGGCGGCGTACGCAGATTCCTTTACGTACTTGCCCTTGGGGTCTAGCTCAACCACGTGGGTGTAGGTTTCGGCCGCCTCTTTCCACGAGGCCATCTGCCACAGAATCTCACCATAGTAGAAGGTGATCTCCGCCGTGTCTTTCTCCGCACTGAAGTGGCTGAGGAACTCCTTGTAGACCATGCCAGCCAGCTGGTAGGTGTCTGCGTTCTTGGTCCGCTGCGCTTCCTTGTGCCAGATAAGCGCAAGCTCTTTGCCCGTGTCGTGGAATGAGTTCTTGCACTCACTCAAAACGTCCTTCTTGATGCCTTCCTTCTTGACCATCGCCTCGTAAACGTTGCCCAAGCGCTTGAGTTCCTGGACCTGATCCTTCTTGTTGCCGGCCGATAGCGTGTTGCGCAAGATCTTGTTTTGCCACTCGCAGAGCCGGGTCGAGCCTTCGTTGAGCGTGATGATCTTGCGATAGATCTTCGACGACTCGGGGAACATGCCCTGCTCCCAGTAAAGTTCGGCCAAACCCTCGAGCATCTTGGGCGCGTAGTCCCCGCCCATCCGCTGGAAGAAATCCCACGCTTTGTCGGGGCTGGCGCCAGGGGTACGTCCGTACGCCTTGACCAAGTCCTTCTTCGCTTCCTTCTCGAGCGGGCCGGCCTGGTTCTTTGGAATCTTGCCGTTCTGGCAGAGCTGAATGACCTTGACGAAAATTTCGAGCGCACTCTTGAAATTGCCGAGGTTGATCTCGACCCAGCCCTTCTTGTAGAGCGCGAAGCCAAACACCGACGAGCCGGGGAACTGCTCTACCTTCTCGTAGAACTTGCCCGCGTTCTCCATTTCGCCTTTCTGGAAGTAGAACTCGGCGAAAGACAAGTAGGCGTTGGGCACGTACTTGGACTGGGGGAAGTCCTTGATTAGGCGGTGGAAGAATTCCCGTGCCTGATCTTCCTTCTTGATCATCTGCAAGAGGTAGGCGAGGCGAAAGAGAACCTCATCCATGCGGTTGTACTTGGGGTATTTGGAGGCAGAGACGTAGCTCTTGACGGCCTCCAGAGCCATCTTCTCGGCCGCCTTCTCGTACTGCTGCTGCTTCTGCTTGAGGCTGGCCGCCTGGCCTGGGTTCTTCTGCTGGGCCTCGAAGACCTTCTGATCAAGTGCACGGGCCTCGAAGGAGATGTTCCGCTGCTTGTCGGCAAGGAGTTCGCCGAGGCGGAAGTAGTAGTCGGGTTTTTGTGGATCGTCCTCGGTCGAGTTGCGAATCAAGTCCGCCATGTACTTGATTTGCTTGTCGGTGATCTTGTTGATCTTATCGCGCTGCTGGCCGACGAACGCATCGACGGTTAGCGTCGGACCGGTCTGTTGCTTCTGCTCCTTGACCGGCTCTTTGGGCTTGGTCAGCTCGGTCTGCGCGCCGCCCGCAACCTCGATTTCCTTCTTCTTGTACTTGGCCTCGGCATTGGCCACCTGTGCGCCGAGCGCGCCCACCGTGAGAAAGCTGGCTAGCGAGACATAGCGAACGAAGAGTCGATTGCACATCATGGTTAATTCCTTGTCCCTCTGTGGAAGTCCCAGGTAGCCCTATTCAGCTTGTGTCCCGGCAGGTTCTGACGCAGGCGACGTCGTCCCGTCTCCAGGCTGGTTCGCGGGCGCCTTTTCGTCAACGTCCCCGGGCTCGGTCGATGGTGCGACTGCCGCCTGCTCAGGCTCACCGGTGCGGCCGCACTTGTTAGCGAGTTTGTAGCGGTAGTAGCCGAGTTCGTCGCGCCAGTACTCACCGGTGAAGGGCCAGAACTGGTGCTCGTCGTCCACGTTGATGGTAACGATGTCCTTCGCCTTGCGGTCCCGAGTCTTCGATTGCTCGGCGCGAAGATCCTCCTCCTCTTGCCGCTTCTCGCCCTCAAGGATTTCGAACTTGATCTTGACCACTCGGGTGTGGAGTGCGGCGAATTCGCCAACCAGACGCTCGATGCGTTTGCGCGCCATCTCGCCGGCCTCGTTCACCATGAGCGCACGGTTCACGCCGATGTCGGAGAAGATGTTGTTGGCCACCGCCGTTGATTTCCAAGCCACGTCCGCCTTGTCATGCGCGGCGAGCTCCTTGTCGAGCTCGCGCACGTATTCAAAACGCTTGGCCAAGCTGCGGTCGGTTAGCACGGCTCGCGCGGCACGCTCGACGATGGCCTTCATGCCCGAGCGCCCCATACGGACCTTGACCGCCGCGTCGAAGAAATCCGAATTGTCCTTGTACTTCCTCAGCATCTCGTCGAGCCCCTTGCGAATATCGGGCACGCTCTCTTCAAATTCGCTGATGGCGTCGGTAGCGCGATCAAAGAGGCAATTATAGAAGTAGATGGTCGCCTTGACGGTGAGCGCTTCGGCCGCAGACTCGGGCTTGATGAAGTACTCGAAAAAGGGCGCGCGCAAGGTGTGGATGTTACCCAGGGCCTTCGAGTATCCGGCTTGCTTGAGCATGAAATTCGCCCAGGACGACTCGAACAGGCTGTTCGGCCAGTCGTAGGAATCTGGCGATACGCGGTCAAAGTATTTGGTCGCGAGGACGAATTGCCCTGTCGAATAGAAGACGCGGGCGAGCGACAGATTGGCCAGATCCTGGAATGGGCGAACCTTGGGATCCGAACTTTCTTCAGCGACGCGCAAGACCTCTTTGAAGGCCTCCACCGCCGGCTTTGCGGCATATTCACGAACGTGGGTCGCGCCTTCGAACAGCTTGGCCTGCACGTAGAAGGGGCTCTTCGGATTCACCATGTTGAAGAGTTCAACCGACTCCTTGAACTTGTTCTTGGTGTAGTTGAACTTGCCTAGCAGGAAGTAGAGTTCGTCGCGAACCGCCGAGAGCTGTGGATTCTCGAGTTCGGTCCGATCGTACTTGCCGATCTTCTCGAGCACGCCCGCGGATTCTGGCACATCGCGCGTGAGCGCAGCCAGCCACTGCAGGGTCTCATTGTAGTGAGAATGGGCGGCGCCCTTCTGCACGATGCGGTCGAAGTAGCTGATCGCGGCGGAATAGAAGTGCAGCTTGTAGAGCGTCTTCCCCATCTTGAACTCGGCGTCCATCCGGCTGCCCTCGTCGCCGCCTTGCTCTTCGATGGTCTTGTTGTACTCGATCGAGGCCATGTAGAAACTATTGCTGCCGTAGAACTTGTCCCCGCGATCGATCGAATCGGTACCGCCACCACCTGACAAAGGCGCGGCTGCCGTCGCGGACTTGCTCTTGCCTGGACCTCCAGACAGCGTGTCTGTCGCCGGAGTGCTCTGGTCCGTCTTCTTCTTCTTCTTCTTCTGTGCGTAAGCGTCCGGGGCGACTGCCATGGTGAACGCGAACACGAGGAACAGAGCGCAACCCTTTTCACGGCTCATGGATGGACCTCACAAGTGGCGCCCGCCCGGGGGAAGGTTGGACGGGCAAATGATGAAATGGCCTGCAATTCGAAATCGTTTTCGCCGACCTCAACACGCAATTTTGAATCGATAAGAGGCGGGCTTTCACGCACGGCAAACCCGACCTGTCATCGGGAGAGCAGCACATGATCGTCGCTGGTAGGCTAGAAAATCGAGCCATCCTAGGCAGGGCGATCTGCTGTGTCAAGCGAGAAGCATCCACCGCTGCGCTCTCTAACATCGCGGATCCGCGAAGCAAAACCTGGTCGTTCGGAACTGCGATTCCCTGTTGACATGATGCTTTGCCTCGCTAAGATGACCGTCCTTGGCGCCTTGCCGTACTTGACTATTTTCGCGGCCGAACCGGACAGAAGGAGTCCTTTGATGAGCCAGAATCCGCGTGCCAATGCCCAAAAGCTACCATCAGGTTTGTTGCTGCGTTCTCTGCTGGGTGCGTTTCTGCTAGCGGCCGTAGCACTGCTTGGCAACACGGGTTGCGAGGACAAGGCCATCGGTCGTCGCTGTGATGTGCTCACGGTTGCCGGACCTGCCCAAGGCGTTTTCAATTCGGAGGCACTTGAGTGTCCGAGCCGGATCTGCCTAAAACCGGTTGTTCAGCAGGGCGCGACCATGCCTGACCCGCCAACGGAAGCGTACTGCTCCGCAAGTTGCTCTCAAGATAGCGACTGCGAAACTGATCAGAATCGGGTTCAGAGCAATAAGCTGGACAAGCGCTGCAGCACCGGATTCGCGTGCGGTATCGCCTTCGTGAAGGGCAAGATTTGCTGCCAGAAGCTCTGCCTTTGCAAGGACTTCCTAAACCCAGCCGTCGGGGCTCCGACCCCTATCGCTTGCCAGGCCGGCGGCGCCGCCGCATGCGAATAAGGCTCCGGGGTCCGGTTACTGCCTAGTTTCTGAGCCCAGGGAGCGCCATCCCTCATGGCAGAACGTGTGCTCACAAAGAAACAGGCGCTGGGCATGCGCGCGGAACAGCTTGCGGCTGACTACCTAGAACGCCGCGGCTATGGGATCGTAGCGCGCAACTGGAGACGGCCCGAAGGCGAACTCGATTTGGTGGTCAGTTCAGATGGCCTCTGCGTCTTCGTTGAGGTTCGCTCGCGGACAGGCACCGACCGCGGCCATGCGCTCGAAACCGTCGATGCCCGCAAGCGCTCTCGCGTGCTACGCGCTGCTCGCATGTACATCGACGAGGAGCGCCCTCAGGCAGCCGTCTTTCGCTTCGACGTTATCGGCGTCACCTTCGCGCTCGACGAAGAGCCACCCGTTCTCGTTCACATCGAGGACGCGTTTCAGGTCGGAGGTTGATTGTGGTGGGAACCGGGTAGGGTTCACCCACCAACCTGCCCTCCGTTCGCCTCGCCAAACCCTTCCACAATACTTCGCTGCCGTCAGAGACAGCGAAGCATTGGCTTTGCACACGCTAGGCGGACGGCGCGGTCGGGGCAACTGCGGGAGCCGGAACCGCCGCTTCGCTGGCCGACACCTGAATGCGCTCACCCTTGATACGAGCGGCCTTGCCCTGCAGTTGGCGCAAGTAGTTGAGCCGCGCGCGGCGAACCCGGCCTCGCTGCACCACCTCGATCTTCTCGATGCGGCTAGAGTGCAGGGGGAACACGCGTTCAACACCAACCCCGTAGGAAATCTTGCGCACGGTAAACGACGCCAGCGCGGTACCGCTGCGACGGTCAATCACCACGCCTTCGAAGACCTGAACGCGCTCTTTGTCGCCTTCCTTGATGAGCGTATGCACCCTGACGCTGTCGCCAGGACGGAAATCCGGGATATTGTCCCGGCGGAACGAGTTTTCGATTTCTCGGATCAGGGGATGGGTGCTCATGGTTCCGCTCTTAGGTAGGGGGC
>Ga0302322_100002722_pt1 | contig 14989 bp, 8 predicted proteins | sample Fen_T0_2_FD_203757 | JGI IMG/M metagenome (GOLD analysis project Ga0302322, IMG submission 203757) | Peat permafrost microbial communities from Stordalen Mire near Abisko, Sweden - Fen_T0_2 | ecosystem: Environmental > Terrestrial > Soil > Wetlands > Permafrost | place: Sweden: Abisko... | reverse complement strand
CAATTTTGCGGTCAGATCAGTCATTCCTCTCGACGCTTACAACACTGATTCAATCGAAATTAGCCGTGGCCCCAATGCCAATATCTTCGGATTGGGCAATGCGTCCGGCACAGTCAATGTCAACACGGTGCAGGCCAATGTAACCCGTGACACTAATGAAATTATAGGACGAACTGATAGCTATGGCCAAAAGCGGTCCAATATTACGCTCAATCGTGTCCTCTGGAAAAATCACGCCGCGATATTGTTCGAAGGCCTCTATGATGACAAAGGTTTTGTGCGTCAGCCTGCCTATGAAACGATCAAACGCATGACCGTCGGAGTGACTTTGAAACCATTCCAAAGTACCACTATCCATAGCTCTTTCGAAACCTATCGAAACATCTACAGCCGGGCCAACACTACGCTCCCTCGAGATTCGATCACAGAGTGGAAGGCCAACGGCCAGCCGGTCTGGAATCCGGTTACAAGCTCTTGGCGGTATTTGGGCAGTTCGACTTATTCCGCCCCTATCACCGCGGCCAACGAGTCGAGCCAGCTACCTCTGGGCCTGCTGCCCGGCGGCACTAGTTTTTGGGCCAATCCCAGCGTATTTATTGAGCCGTATGGTCGGGCCGTTTTTTACGGTAATAACGCGGCCGCTGCCAATACCACCTCGCCAGCCACGCCATCGTCACCCGTTTATCGTTACGTAGAAACCGGATCCATCTATCGCCGCGGCAGCGATATTTCCAAAAACCCTGCCACCCCGCTCATTTTATTCCAGCCACTCAGCATCACCGATAAATCCATCTACGATTATACCTCAATTAACTTCGGTTCACCCAACTATGGCCGTGATAGAGCTGATACCTACCAGGTAGAACTCGAACAATGGCTCCTCAAATCTCAACATAATAGTCTCGCGGTTCAGCTTGGCTACTATAACGAACGAGTCAGTAGCTACAGTCATTCGGTTTTTTCTGATTCTAACAACGCCGCACCATTTCTCGCGGTTGATGTTAACGAAGTGCTGCTCGACGGCACACCCAATCCGTTCTTCCTGCGCCCCTACATCGGAGGATCGCAGCCACAAATCGGATATAGCTACGAACGCAATGGTGACGGGCGCGGTGCCCTCGCTTACCAGTTCGATTTGGCTGATACGAGCCGATGGACAAAATGGCTCGGCCATCACAACCTCGTACTTTACGGCGAACGGCGTGATATGAGATCCGGAAGTTATACTTCGCGCGATGTAAACAGCAGCGATTACACGTGGTCCTCCGCCAGCGACCTAGCCAGCATACCCGTCCGCAGCAACACCTATCGGCTTTACCCAAGATACTATATCGGTGGGCCGGTGACCGACTCCGGCTCAGTTGTAGATTACGCCCCAGCGGGGAATTTTAACCACGGAAATATCCCGTTCACTTGGTACACCTCGGCCCGCACACCTGTTGTGCAAAATGCCGACGTCGAGGAAGTCGTCGTCTCCGGCACTCCGTTTAAGGATCGGGAGATAGTCACTCAAGGCGCTACGTGGCAGGGATTTTTTTGGAACGATCGAATCGTGACCACTGCTGGTTGGCGCTATGATCGCAACCGTTCGCGCAACGCCAATAATATCAATTCCAACGCACCCGGGCCTACCCAACCCACATCGACCATCGATCCCGATACTCGTCTCAATAATCTGAGCTTGATCTCCTATTTCCCCAATCCGTGGGTTCAGCTAAACGGCAAGTCGCACAATGAAGGCATTGTTATCAAAGCATTACCCTGGCTGTATCTTAACTACAACCAATCCGACAGTTTCAAACCAGAAACCGTTGCCTACGATATTAACACTAATCTCTTGCCCAATCCTACGACCAAGAGCAAGGACTACGGTTTCACCTTGAAGCTCTTCAATGATAAGCTGGTAGCCCGCGTCACTCGTTACGAGACGGTTGAGAAAAATTCTCGCAACGGTTCGATTACCAGCGCCGTTGTCACCCGCACGCTTCGGATGTTCTTCGATCCCGCCCAAGCGCTTGCCACACCCTCGGCTACGGGAACTTATCCTAACGGTAGCAGTGGTGACTCGTTCGATCTCGAGCAGGTCGCTGCGCAATGGTATTTGCAGTCGTGGTTACAGGCCAATCCGACCGCAACTACAATTCCCACGGACGTGGACACCGCGGCTAAACTTTATGCCGTTAATACCTTCCTCATACCGTTGGGTATCGACCAAACCTTTATCGATCGCGTACGCTCGGTCGGCGGCAGTAATTTCACCGACGTCAACACCGTTACTTCCACCGGCACGGAAATCGAAGTCGCCTACAATCCCAATCGCTACTGGACATTGAAGCTCACCGGTGCCCAACAAAAAGCAGTTGATTCAGAATTGGGTAATGCAGTGACAGATTTTATCGCTAGCCGTTGGAACGAAGTCCATTCGATTATTGTCCCAACCAACAACGTAACCACAAGCCAAGGCATCGCTGGTAGGCAATGGTGGTTGGTTGGTCCCACGAGCGTGAACCCGTCCAGCGCCACCAGTGTCCCTTCAGGCTTTTATGTGGCAAACGTGCGTTCCGTCGTTGGTCTTGCAACCGCGAATGCCGGCAAACCCCGTCCTCAAACTCGCGAATATCAATTCAACGCCACCACTAACTACTCGCTGGCCGGCATGTTCGATAATGCGTACCTAAAACGCACTAGCATAGGCGGTTCATTACGTTGGGCGAGTAAGTCGGCCGTCAGTTACTACGGCATGGCTCCGAGCACGGATCCTGAGTACAAGGGTGCAATAATAGACTACGACCCAAACCGGCCCATCTACGACAAAGCCAGAACCTATGTCGATTTCAAACTCGCCCACGACCTGCACCTGTGGAGCGATAAAGTAAAATGCAAGATCCAGTTCAATATAAATAACGTCTTCGAAAACGGTCACCTCCAGCCAATTGCTTACAATCCCGATGGCACTGCTTGGGGCTACCGCATTGTTGATCCAAGGCAGTTTATCTTAACCGTAACATTTGATCTTTAAGACGCGGTTTTGGTACGGAGTACACAACCGCTGCTTCTCGACGAAGCAGCGGTTTTTTTATTCTGACAGCTCATGTCGCAGACGATACTCGCGTGGCGTGCAGCCACAGTCGCGGCGGAAAGCCTCGTTGAAACGACTGATCGAATTAAAACCCGAACTAAATGCCACCTCTACGATCTTTTTTTCCGTCGTCGCCAGTAACCGCTGTGCATGCGAAATCCGGTGATGCGTGAGGTAGTCGATCAGCGTCGTGCCAAAGGTTTTCTTGAACAGGCTCATCGCATAGTTCGGATGGAGTCCGACCTCTTTGCCAATCTGGTCAACCGTGAGTGGTTCCGTATAGCGTTGCGCGACAAGGCATGCCATCTGCTCGACTTTGTTTAGACCGCCGTCGTGCAGCTGAACCGAGCGCTGACGAGCTTTCGGCGGCACCCCAGCCGTGCCCGGTTGTGGTTGGGCAAACGCCATTCGTTTTAACCGAGCCTCTATTTCTAACATGACGACTTGCGCCATCTCTTTCTTCGTTTTTCGCAAGTCATCCTCCCATTGCTCGAAAAGCCCGCGATCCGATCTGTGCCGAACCGTCGTCGGTTCACAAAGCACCTCGCCCCGCAACAAAGGCTGCGCAAAATGCTCGGGCAGCTGAAACTGAAGAAACCACGCAAAGGGTATCGTCACCACGAAATACTCAGTTTTTGTGCCGTATTCCAAAATCTGATGCGGTATCGCCGCCCAAAATACCGATAGGCGCCCCGCCTCGATTCGCACTTTCCGTCCGCCGAGCAAATAGGTCACCCAGCCCGAATCTAGCAGATTAAGTTCGACCTCGTTATGATGATCCGGTCGGCGCATGGGCGAAGGATTCCAGCGGACGCAGGTGAGTCCATAAGGCGTGAAATCCGGGCGATTAGGGTCAAATGAAACCATGAGACGTTTCTTAGGATACTGGGATAAACAGCTGTAAACTGGGAGGAAATGCGTAAAAAGTCACACTATATTTGAGCCCGCCCCCCACACGGCTTAGGCAGCCAATTTCTTTGTTATTACCTTTGATACATGCGTTCTACCAAATTCTCTATAGGCGTTATCTTCGGCAACCGCGACTTTTTCCCCGACCATTTGGTTACCGAAGCTCGTGCTGAGCTCTCAAAACTATTCGCTGAACTCGGTGTTCAAGCGATCATGCTTAGCACCGAAGATTCGAAACTCGGCGGTGTCGAAACTCACGCTGAAGCACGCAAGTGCGCCGATCTTTTCCGCAAGCACAACGACGAAATCGCCGGCGTGCTCGTCTGCTTGCCCAACTTCGGTGACGAGAAAGGCGTAGCTGACACGTTGAAATTCTCCGGCCTCGACGTCCCTGTACTCGTGCAAGGATACCCCGACGATCTCGATCGGCTCGACGTCGTGCGCCGCCGTGATGCTTTTTGTGGAAAAATTTCCGTCTGCAATAATCTTCGCCAAGCAGGCATCGCCTATTCACTCACAACGAAACACGTCGTCCGCCCAACTGATCCGACGTTCCGCGCGGATATGGCGAAGTTCATTAGCGTATGTCGCGTAGTTCGTGGCCTGCAGAATGTCCGCATTGGCGCCGTCGGTGCGCGTCCTGGCGCCTTCAATACGGTTCGTTACAGCGAAAAAATTCTCGAGAAAAACGGGATCAGCGTCACCACGGTCGACCTCTCAGAAATCATCGGCCAAGCCGCCAAACTCGAAGCCGATCATAAGCGTGTCGTCGCCAAAACCGACGAAATTCGCGCCTATGCCAACTCCACCGCAGTGCCCCCCGCAAAACTGGTTCAGATGGCCCGCCTCGGCGTGGTCCTCGACGATTTTGTCGCCGCGCAACAACTGGATGCCACCGCCATTCAGTGCTGGACATCATTGCAGGCCAATCACGGATGCAACGTCTGCACCAGCATGAGCATGATGAGCGAGGCCATGTTACCTAGCGCCTGCGAAGTCGACGTCACTGGCGTCCTCACTATGTACGTGATGCAGCTCGCTTCCAACACGCCAAGCGCACTCGTTGATTGGAACAACAACTACGGGACAGATCCAGACAAGTGCGTGCTTTTCCATTGCGGGAATTGGGCAAAAACTTTCTTGCCCGACATCAAAGTCCTCAATGCCCCCATTCTTGGATCGACCCTCGGCGTCGAAAATACCTGGGGCGCACTCGATGGTCGTACGACCGCCCGTCCGCTCACGTACGGTCGTATCACGACCGACGACTGTGCAGGGGTCATGCGAGCTTACGTTGGCGAAGGCGAGCTCACTAATGACGAACTGAAAACTTTCGGCAACCGCGCTGTCGCCCGTGTACCGAAGCTGCAAAAACTCATGCGTCACATCTGCCGCGAGGGATTCGAACATCATGTCGTGATGAACGGCTCGCATACTGCTGACGTCCTCGCCGAAGCGTTTCAGAATTATCTCGGCTGGGAGACCTACCACCACGAACCACGCGAAGAGTAGTCGATCAAGCATTCGCATTTTTCACGTTTCGCCGTTTTCTTCTTTTCCCATGCTGACCGACCAGCAGCTTGTTCTCAAATCGCTTCGTTATCGACGCAAGATCATCGAGGTGATCAAACACGTCGGCGCCGGCCATACTGGCGGCGATCTCTCCTGTACCGACATCCTAAACGTACTTTATAATCGGATACTGCGTGTTTCGCCCGCCACCTTCGTTGATCCGAAACGCGACCGCTACGTCCAAAGCAAAGGTCATTGCGCCGAGGCACTCTTTACTGTGTTGGCCGATCGAGGTTTCTTTCCCGAAGCCGATCTACTGACTATGTGTCAGTACCAATCTCATTACGTTGGTCATCCGACTCGCCACGTCGCCGGGGTTGAGCAAAATACCGGCGGCCTCGGCCACGGTTTGCCGATATGTGTAGGTATGGCTATTGCCGGCAAGCTCGACAACGCAGACTACAGAGTTTTCACGTTGCTCGGTGATGGTGAACTCGCTGAAGGCTCAAACTGGGAGGCCGCGATGGCCGCTGCACACTACAAGCTCTCCAATCTCACAGCCATCATCGACTGCAACACGCTCCAGATTTCCGGCCGTACTTGCGATGTAATGAACAACGAGCCGCTCGCGGAAAAATTCGCCGCCTTCGGCTGGGCCGTGCGCACCGTCAACGGTCATGATTTTAACGAACTTACCGCTTCACTCCAAGCACCGCTCGCCTCCGACAAGCCCTCTATTGTGATCGCCCAGACAATCAAAGGCAAAGGCATCACCTACATGGAAGATGTGGCGAAATGGCACCACGGTGTACCTACCGACGAAGAATACAGACAAGCCCTCGCTGAACTCGATATGGCGATCGCGCTACAGGAGGGAGCCGCCAAATGAGTGCACCTGCTCCCTCGATGTACAGCGACGCTGCAAAAAAAACAGCGGATAAACTCGGCCTGAAAATGGGTCGAACCAACCTCGACGAATTTGCCTCCACGCTGCAGGCGCTCGCTCAGGCCAATCGCAACGTCCTCGCCGTCACCAGCGATTCCCGCGGTTCCGGTAAGCTCGCGCCCTACGGCAAAGCGTTACCGAACCAAATTATAGAGATAGGCATCGCCGAACAAAATCTCGTTGGCGTTGCCGCTGGCCTCGCTTCCTGTGGGAAAACAGTCTTCGCCGTTTCGCCCGCCTGTTTCCTCACAGCACGTTCGCTCGAGCAGATTAAAAACGACGTCGCCTACTCTGACAATCCCGTGACGCTCGTCGGCATCAGCGCCGGTGTGAGTTATGGTGCGCTCGGCACCACCCATCATTCACTGCACGATTTGGCCGTTCTCCGCGCGATCAACAATCTCACCATCGTCGCACCCGCCGATAACTTCGAAGCTCGTGAAGCCGTGAAGGCCGCCGCAGCCGCGAAGCATCCCGTCTACCTGCGCTTCGGCAAGTCCCCGCTCTACGATTTGCCCACGACCGAACCTTTCGCTTTCGGCAAGGCTCGCATTTTACACGAAGGAACAGATCTCGCGTTTATCGCTACTGGCGAAACTGTCGTGCACGCACTACTCGCCGCCGCGCATCTCGAACAGACTGCTGACCTACGTTGCCGTGTCATCAGCATGCCGACGGTGAAACCGCTCGATACCGAGGCTATTCTTCAAGCGGCACGGGACTGCGAAGCCGTTGTCACCGTAGAAGAACACATGGTCTGCGGCGGGCTCGGAGAGGCTTGTGCTGGCGTGATCGCACAGTCCGGCATTCCCGTGCATTTCCGCATCGTCGGCATCCCAGACGAATACACGGTGACCGGCAGCCAAGCTGACATTTTCCGCCACTACGGCCTGACGATGGAAGGCCTGGCGGATACCGCTAAAAAGCTCCTCGGTCGCTAAGCTCTCCTGCTGCCCCATCCCATGCCTTGCATCCTCGCTGTTGACCAAAGCACTTCGGCCACCAAGGCGCTGCTCTTCGATCAAACCGGTCGTGCGATCGACAAAGAATCACGCGAGCACCGGCAGATCTATCCGCAGCCCGGTTGGGTCGAGCACGATGCTGAGGAAATTTGGCAGAATACGCTCACCACGCTCCGCGCCATCACCACCCGCCAGCCTGAACTCGTTCGTGACGCCGTTTGCCTGAGCATCACTAATCAGCGCGAGACCATCGTCGTGTTCTACCGCAAAACCGGCCGGCCACTGCACAACGCTCTCGTGTGGCAAGATCGTCGCGGCGACCCACTCTGTGCCGAACAATTTAAACGGGGTAAAGAGTCCGCGATTCACGCCCGCACCGGCCTCAAACTCGACGCTTATTTCTCTGGTTCCAAACTCCAATGGCTCGTCCGCAACAACGCTGATCTCGCCAGCAAACTCGCCTCTGGCGAAGCCCTCATTGGCACGATCGACGCGTACCTCATCTACCGGCTGACCAATGGCGCCGTTTTCGCCACCGACTCGACCAACGCCAGCCGTACACTGCTTTTCGACATCGATAAACTTCGCTGGGATGACGAACTTTGTTCCTGGTGGCAGGTTCCTATCAAGGCGCTACCCGAGGTGCGCGACAGCTCAGCGCGCTTCGGCGAAACGACGCTCGACGGTGCACTGGAAAAGCCGCTGCCTATCTGCGGTGTCATGGGCGACTCGCAAGCCTCGCTCTTTGCTCAGCGTTGTTTTCAGCCCGGCTCAGCCAAGGTAACCTTCGGCACGGGTTCGTCGGTGTTGTTAAACGTCGGTCCGAAGATGAAGCTCTCGCAGCACGGTGTCGTCACCGCGCTCGCTTGGGTGCTTGGCGGCGTGCCGACCTACGCTTTCGAAGGCATCATCATCTCGTCGGCCGCTACGCTTTCGTGGTTGCGCGAACAGCTAGGTCTCTTTGAAAACGTCGCCGAACTCGACCGTCTGGCGCTCGAAGTCGAAAGCAACGACGGCGTTTACCTGGTGCCCGCATTTTCTGGTCTGGGCTTACCCTACTGGCGACCAGCGGCGCGCGCCGCCATCGTAGGCCTCAGCGCCCATAGCAACCGCCGTCACGTTGCCCGCGCTGGTATTGAATCAATTGCTTACCAAATCTGCGACGCACTCGACGCGATGCGCGCCGAAGCCGGAGTCACGCTGAAAGCTTTGCACGGCGACGGTGGCACCACGGCCAATAAATTTCTCATGCAGTTCACCGCCGACCTTACCGGCGTGGATTTGCGCATTTCTACGATGGCGGATTGCTCGCCACTCGGTGCCGCTCTCGCCGGCATGCTCGGCCTGGGCATTTATCGGTCTCTCGACGAAATCGCCTCGCAGTCCCGAGAAGAGATTCTATACCGGCCTATCATGGCCCCCGCCGAAGCCCAACACGTCCTCGCCGGCTGGCAACGCGCCGTTCGTCAAGTGCTCCCGCAAAACTGATCTGCTGCCATGCCCTCAGCTCGCTCCGTCCTTTTAGTTTTTTTCGCCCTTTTCGTGTTATGTTTCTCCACGTACGCGGGCGAAAAGTCACTCATCAATACAACGCGTTCGCCCTACGCGAAAATGTACATGGTCGACCTCTCCGACGTGAAATGGAACGGTGGACTCTGGGGTGAACGTTTCGATGTTTGCCGCACGACGATGGTTCCCCATCTCTGGGAAATCTTCCGCGATCCGAACGAAAGCCACGCGTGGGATAACTTTCTTATGGCCGCCGGACTCGGTGAAGGTCGCGGCGACGGTAAACCCCACGGTCCGCCGTTTAACGACGGTGATTTTCTCAAATGGCTTGAAGCGCTTGCCCAAATTTATGCCGTCACCCGCGATCCGGCGATCGACGCGCAAATGGACCAGATCATCGCCGTCGTTGCCAAGGCCCAGCGCGATGACGGCTACCTGCACACGCAGAAAATCATCCCACAGCGCCGCGGTGAGGCAGGTGACAAAGCGAAGGAGTTTGAAGATCGTGAACACTTTGAAACCTACAATATGGGCCACCTCATTACGACGGCCTGTATTCACTATCGCGTTACGGGTAAGACCACGCTTCTCGACTGCGCGAGAAAGGCGGCTGACTATATCGACCGCCTGTGTAAGGCTGCGCCCGCCGATCTCGCTCGCAATGCCATCTGCCCGTCTCACTACATGGCAGTGGTTGAGCTTTATCGCACCACGCACGAGCCCCGCTATCTTGCACTCGCCAAGCAGCTCATCGAAATTCGCGGTCTCGTGGACAGCAAAGACGGCTCGGATCAGAATCAAGATCGCACGCCTTTCCGCGAAACATTCGAAGCTGTCGGCCACGCTGTACGCGCAAATTATCTGTACGCCGGCGTTGCCGATTTGGTGGCCGAAGACGGAGATCAGACCCTCTTTAAGCCGATCGACGCGATCAGCCACGACGTCGCCGAACAAAAACTTTATATCACTGGCATGACCGGTGCGCTCTATGATGGTGCTTCGCCCGACGCGGCGGAGAACAACCTTTATCCTCAGATCAAAACCACGCATCAGGCCTATGGTCGAGATTACCAACTGCCAAATCTCACCGCCTACAACGAGACCTGCGCCACGATCGGCTACGCCATGTGGACTTGGCGCATGCTGGAACTCACCGGCGAGGCGCGTTACGCGGATCTTTTTGAGCAATCGCTCTACAACGGCGTTCTTCCCGGCATCAGCCTCGACGGAAAAGCGTATTTCTACGTCAATCCGCTCCGAAAATCCGCGGATTTCAAATGGCCGATGCGGTGGTCGCGCACTCGCGTGGCGAATATTCCCTCGTCCTTCTGCTGCCCGCCCAATCTCGTCCGAACCATCGCTGAGGCACACAACTACGTGTATTCGCTTTCTCCCGACACGCTCTGGATCCACCTCTACGCGGCCAATACCTTGGATACCGCTTGGACCGACGGCAGCCGTATCAAACTAAAGGAGGAAACTGATTATCCGTGGGACGGTGCGGTTAAGATCACCATCGCCGAGGCGCCCGCACGTCCGATCATGCTAAAACTCCGCATTCCAGGCTGGTCGCATACCGATGACGTCACCTTAAGCATCAACGGTCATCCTGCTGAAAGCAGGCCAACACCCGGAAAATATTTAGAAATCAAACGAGCATGGAAAGCCGGCGACACCGTGGAACTTGTCATGACTTTCAAGCCCGTTCTCTTGGAGGCGAATCCTCTCGTCGAAGAAACTGCTAATCATGTCGCCGTGAAATACGGCCCGCTGGTCTACTGCCTCGAAGGCGATGATCTGCCCGAAGACGTTCACATGAGCGATGTCGCGCTTTCGATGTTTGGCGAAAAGCCCGCTTTCCAGATCCAGCACGAAACCATCGCTAGCTCCAAAGTGCTCACTCTGTCCACGAAAGCGCTCGACTTACACCGCAACACTTGGAACGCAGCGACTCTCTACCGCGAAGCTGGCACCAATAAACCCCACGAGATTCGCATCAAACTCGTTCCCTATTTCGCCTGGGGCAATCGCGGCGACACTGACATGACCGTCTGGCTACCCGCACGCTAACTTCACCACATACCTGTTTTCAAATGAGCACCCCCCAAAAAAATGCCTCGCTCGTCGAACGTCTCGACGCGCTCTACGAATATGACCGCCAGCCGGTCACGGAGAAAAACCTGCATGGCTGGAAAATCTTCTGGGCCACCTTCGCAGGTGAACACATTGCCGGCACCGAATTTGTTATCGGACCACTGTTCGTCATGCACGGTTGTACAGCCACGGACGTTCTGCTCGGTTTGTTGATCGGCAATTTCCTCGCCGTCCTCAGCTGGGCTTTCGTTTGCGCCCCCATCGCAGTGAAGACCCGCCTCACGCAGTACTGGCAGTTGCGCAAACTCGGCGGGCCGTGGCTCACCGTAGCCTACAGCGCGGTCTTCGGCGTAATCATGTGTGTGCTCGCGGGAGCAATGTTGCGGGTCTCGATGACTTCGATCGCTCTGCCCTTTGAAAGATTTTTCGCCGACCCGGGAATGACCGCCGGAATTTTGCCCGGTTGGATGTGGATCATCCTAGCGGTGGTTGTAGGTTCGGTCATCGCGATCTTAGCCGTCCTTGGCTTCGAAGGCATGGCCATTTTTTCAAAAATGTCGGCGCCTTGGATGGTAATCGTGTTCTTCATCGCCGCGATCGCCACGTTGCCGTCGCTCGGCTGCCATTCGCTCAGCGATTTCTGGCACATCGCCAATGAGAAAATTTGGACCGGCCAAGTCGCCCAGGGCATGGGTAGGTTCACCATCTGGCACGTCATTGGATTCTCCTGGCTTTGCAACATGCCCCAGCACATCGGCATGGGCGACATGACGATCCTGCGTTACGCTAAAAAATGGCAGATGGGGTTCTGCTCCTGTGCAGGCATGTATCTCGGCCACTATTGCGCATGGATCGCCTCAGGTATTCTTTGCGCCGCCGCTATCCAGGCTGGGATTGCGACCGATCCGGGCCCGATCGCCTATCTCGGGGCTGGCTTTACGGGCGCCATCTGCGTCGTTGTCGCCGGTTGGAACGTTGCGAGCCCGACGCTTTACCGCGCAGGTCTTGCCCTCCAAATCACCACACCTAACTGGAGCCGCTGGCGCGTCACGCTCGTCGTGGGAGCCGTCATGATCGTCTGCGCCTGTATTCCCGCAATCATCAAACATCTCGATCTGCTCGTAACAACTAACGCTCTTTTGCTGGTGCCGCTGGGTGGATTTATTTTTATCGATATCTGGCTTTTCCCTAAGCTCGGCCTTCAACCCAATATAGCCGAAAAAACCGGCTCTTTGATCAGCTGGCCCGCTGCCGTCGCGTGGATCGCCGCCACCTGTTTCTCGATCGCCGCGTTCATCTACAAAGACTGCGATCCGATCTTTCCAATTTTCCTCGTGCTTCCTGAATGGGCCGTAGCGGTCGTCCTCTACATCCTTTTCAGTTTTATTCAGCAGCGCTCGGCTCCCGTCACCCAAACCGTCAACGCCTGAGTCATCATGAAGATTATTCTCAAATATATCTCGTTCGCCGCACTCATCGCGATGCTCTATGCCTCGATCAGCGTCTTCCGCGGCACCATGCCAAAAGAAACTTATCACGTCTGGGCACTCGTTGGCACGGTTATCTGGTTCGTCACGGTGCCGTTCTGGATGAAACGTAGACTGCATCATTAAAATATAATAGCCGGGCGTTGCGGATCGCGACGTCCGGCAGTTTCGTCAGTTTTCTTCAGGCAATTCTCTTTTCCGCATGTCTTCCGAACTTTGCGTCGTCCACTTGCGCTGTGAATACCTCGTCAACCCACTTGGAATTGACGAACGCGTTCCCCGTCTGAGCTGGCAGCTCGAATCCGCTCGCCGCGGCGCACGTCAAGTCGCGTACCACATCATCGTAGCCAGTACACCGGAAAACCTCGCTGCTCGCAAAGGTGATCTCTGGGACAGCGACCGCGTCGAAAGCAACCAGACGACTCACATCGCTTACGCTGGCGCGCCGCTGCGTTCGCGACAGGTTTGCCACTGGTCCGTCGAGGTCTGGGACGAAACCGGAAACAGTACTAAATCTCACGCGGCAATTTGGTCGATGGGTCTGCTCGAAAAAACCGACTGGTCCGCGCGCTGGATCGCCGCCAATCCCCAAATTATAAGCCGAGACTCCGGCTCCGTCGCACCAACACTTACAGAACCTGGTACTCCCGCCCTCTTCCGCAAAGAGTTTGAAATTCCTGGCACCATCAAGTGCGCCACAATCTACGCCAGCGCTCGCGGTCTCTTCGAATTTCGCGCCAACGGCCAGCGCGTCAGCGAAGACCTCTTCGCGCCAGAGTGGACCGATTACGACAAACGTATTCATTACCGGACCTACGACATCACTCCGCTACTCACCCCCGGTCACAACGCGCTCGGCGCCACACTTGGCGATGGCTGGTGGTCTGGCTACGTCGGCTGGCAGGAAACGCGCTGCCGCTACGGGTCACTCGAGAACAGCTTGATCGCACAAATCGAGATCGAGCTCACTGACGGCAAACGCCTCACCCTGGTCACCGACGACTCCTGGCGTTGCGAGACCGGCCCGATCATCAGTTCCGATTTCATGATGGGCGAAACCTACGACGCTCGCCGCGAGCGTACCGGCTGGGATGTGCCGAATTTTGAATCTCCAAATCACAAATCTGAAATTCATAATCCTTGGCTAGCCGCTCGTGAAGTCGCCGCGCCCACCGTTCCGTTGGTCGCACAGCGAGCCGAACCAGTGAGTATCACCGAGCTGCTCAAGCCCATCTCGCTCGCCGAGGTCAAACCCGGGGTCTTCATCTACGATCTCGCTCAAAACATTTCCGGCTGGGTCCGCCTTAAACTACCCAAGATGCCGACCGGCACACGTGTTGTTATTCGCCACAGCGAACGTCTCGGTGCCGACGGCACCCTCTACACCGAGAATCTCCGCCGCGCCAAAGCCACCGACGTCTACATCGCCCGAGGTGATGCCGCTGAAACTTACGAGCCACACTTCACTTTCCACGGCTTCCAGTACGTCGAACTTACTGGCTTTCCTGCCGGCGTGAAGCCCGACCTCACGACCGTCACTGGCTGCGCCATCAACTCTGCAACTCCGCCCGCCGGCCATTTCGAATGCTCCCACGGCGGCGTGAATCGCCTCTGGCTCAACGGCGTCTGGTCGCAGCGCGACAATTTCCTCAGCGTCCCCACGGATTGCCCGCAGCGCGACGAACGCCTCGGTTGGATGGGCGATGCGCAGGTTTTCCTCCGCACCGCATCGTACAACATGGATGTCGCTGCATTCTTCACCAAGTGGATGGTTGATATCGAGGATGCACAAACGCCCGAAGGCACTTTCCCAGACACCGCACCGCGCCTCCGCGAAGGCGAAAACTTTATCGGCCTCGGCAATTTAGGCGGTTCAGCCGGTTGGGCTGACGCAGGCGTGATTATCCCCTACACGATCTGGCGCGTTTACGGCGATCGCCGCATCATTGAGCGCCATTACAACGCGATGGTGAAATGGGTCGATTGGATCGCCGGTCACAACCCGAATGGTCTTCGCCTCAATCAACTCGCCAACAACTACGGCGACTGGCTCTGTATTCCGAGTGACACATCCTTCGGCACGCATTCGCCGATGAAAAACCTGCTCGCCACCGCCTACTGGGCCGACGACTGCACGAAGCTAGCGCGCGTCGCCCGTGAACTCGGTCGCAAAGCCGACACTCAACGTTTCCAAAAAATGTTTGAGCACGTCCGAACCGCTTTCCAGAAGGAATGGCTGCGTGCCGACGGACACATCATAACCGAAACACAAACCGGTTACCTCCTCGCACTCGCCTTCGACTTGCTTCCTCAAAATCTTCGCGCCGCAGCCACCGAGCACCTCGTCGCCAACATCCGCGATCTCGACTGGCACCTGAGTACCGGTTTCATCGGCATCAGCCATCTCAATCCACAGCTGACGCTCGCCGGTCGCGCCGATGTCGCCTACCGCCTGCTGCTACGCGACGATTATCCTTCGTGGCTCTATCCG
>Ga0302322_100002721_pt1 | contig 14990 bp, 17 predicted proteins | sample Fen_T0_2_FD_203757 | JGI IMG/M metagenome (GOLD analysis project Ga0302322, IMG submission 203757) | Peat permafrost microbial communities from Stordalen Mire near Abisko, Sweden - Fen_T0_2 | ecosystem: Environmental > Terrestrial > Soil > Wetlands > Permafrost | place: Sweden: Abisko... | reverse complement strand
GTCCATCTTCGGGTCGAGGTCGCCGAACGACTCCGCCACGGGCTCGATCGCCTCGTAGTGGCTGCGCGCGGTCGGGTAGAGCGCACGAGCACGGTCGTCGCGCCCGGCGGTGTACGCCGCCAGGAACTGCCGGGTCGCCACGACCAGGGCCTCGGACTGGCGCTGTACCCAGGTGCGGTACCGGTTCTGCGCCCTGCTGATCAGGACCTGGTCGCCCGACGGCGCCGCTGCCCCCTTCGCCGGGGCCGTCACGGTGAACGCCGAGCGGATCCCCGCGCCCGCCATCCCGGGCTTGCAGGCGGCGAGGTAGTCACCCTCCTCGGCGGTCACGGTGAGCCTGCCCTGGAGACCAGGCCCGATGTTCTCGACCTCGCCGACGATCCGCTTGCCGTCGGCGGAGTAGAGGTAGAACTCGGTGACCTTCGAGCCGCCGTTCTCCACCGTGAAGCTGACCGGCCCGGCCGGGGCCTCGTCACTGGACACCGTGCACGAGGAGTCGGTCGAGGTCACGGAGATGGGACCCCCGCCGCCGGCGGCGTCGTGGTTGCTCGTGGTGGCGTTCTGGGTGCAGGCCGCCAGCGCCGGTACGACGACGAGGAGTGCGGCGGGCAGGACGAAGCGCATGGGTTCCTTCTTCGTGTCGGCTCGGTCCTCAGACCGGCTGCTTGTCGGGTGACGCGGCAGGGGCGGAGGCGACCGCCGGCCGGCTGCGACGTCGTACGCCGAGCACGAACACGAACACGGTCATCGTGATCGAGAGGTAGAGCACCCAGGCGACGGCCTGGAGCCAGGTGGTCTGCGCCGAGAAGTTGAAGACGCCCTTGAGGAGGGTGCCGTACCAGCTGCCCTCGTTGATCGTGCCCGAGACGTCGAAGGCCAGGTTGTTCAGCCCGGGCAGCACCCCGGCCTCCTGGAGATCGTGGATGCCGTAGCCGAGGACCCCCGCCGCGATCACGATCAGGAAGCCTCCGGTCCAGGTGAAGAACCTGGTGAGGTCGATCCGGACGGCACCGCGGTAGAGCAGGTACCCGAGCACGACGGCCGTCGCCAGGCCCAGCGCAGCGCCGACGAGCGGCTGCCACGCGGGCACCGTCGACGCGGTGTGCGCGCCGGTCGCGGTCTGGGTCGCCGCCCACAGGAACAGAGCGGTCTCGAGACCCTCGCGGCCGACGGCCAGCGCCGCGACGACGGCCAGCGACCAGCGCCCGCCCTCCGCTGCGCGGTCGATCTGGCCCCGCAGCTCGCCGCCGAGGCCACGGGCAGCGCGGGCCATCCAGAAGATCATCCAGGTCACGAAGACGACCGCGATGATCGACAGTGTGCCGCCGATGGCCTCCTGCGCCTCGAAGGTCAGGCCACGTGGACCGAAGGTGAGCAGCGCACCGAAGGCGAGACTCACGGCGACGGCGGCCCCGACCCCGACCCAGATCCGCGGCAGCAGGTGGCGCCGGTCCGACTTGACGAGGTAGGCGATCAGGATCGTCACGACCAGCGAGGCCTCGAGGCCTTCGCGGAGGCCGATCAGGTAGTTGCCCAGCATGGGCGACACTGTAACGACTTTACTTAGGATTGCCTAACCTATCCTTGGTCCGGCCCGGTGATCCCCACCAGGCCGTCCCGAGGTGGCCTCGGCCCTCAGCAGAACTGCTGCGTACCGCCCCCGGCGTACTGGCAGGTGTCGACGACGGCACCCGACGCGTTCTTGAGGACGGCCTTGTCGCCGGAGTTGTCCCACCGCGGCGACGTCGAGCCCCAGTAGCGCTTGCCGGGCCGGTTGGTCCCGCTCCCGGTGTAGAGCGTGACCGTGTGGCCGGGCGCCACGTTGGTGCGCGGGAAGAAGTAGTGCTGGTTGTCCGAGCTCGGTGCCGAGATGATCTCCCACCCCTTCATGCGCACCGTCGAGGCCGAGGTGTTCTTGAAGACGATGTACTCGGTGTCCAGGTTGGTGCCGGACTGGGCGTAGTGGATCTTGGAGATCTTGACCGGGCCGGCGGCGAGCGCGGGGCTGGGCAGTGCGAACGGCGCCACGATCCCGAGGAGCGCGGCGAGCAGGACGAGACGCGAGGTCTGACGCGTGGACATGGCAGTGCTCCTCAGGTGTGCGGGGTGTCGAAGAAGGTGCGCAGTGTGCGCCGCCAGGGGTTGGTGGGCACGTCGAGGCCGAGGGAGGCGACCCCGAGGCAGTACTTGCTGATCGCGGCCGGACGCTCTCCCATGGCGCGCAGGATCCGGTCGGCGCTGGAGGCGTGCCCCTCCACCTTGCTCTCGAGCACGACGTGGCCCGGGCGGAGCGTGGTCGTCAGGCCACCCCAGCCGCAGGTGAGGTCGGTGTCCACCGTGAGCCGGGCCGTGTCCGTCAGCGACGTCAACGTGGCGCGGCGGTTGCTCGTGGCGACGACCGGGACGAACGCCGAGACCGGCGGTACGCCGTGCGCGTGCAGGCAGTCGACGACGAATCGCCGGCCGTCCTCGCCGAGGTCGGACTGCTGCCAGGTCGCGTGCGGCTGACGCTCCTTGACGGTCCGGCCCCGCATCCCCTTGGTCTTGACCTCCAGCATGCAGTCGTCGGAGTCGACGTACCGCCGGACCCGCACCTTGTAGCGACGCCGCCGACGCTGCAAGTGGGCGCGGTAGGTCAGCAGGTCAGGGGTGTCGAAGTACACCGAGGAGTAGCCGAACAGCCGACTGCCGCTGATCTCGAGGGCGCTCCAGTCGTCACCGAGCGTCCTGACGAGCCGCTCGAAGGTCGCCAGCGGTACGACGTACTTCCGGTCGACGCGCGTGAGCAGGGCCGCACCCGCGTCGAGGGATGGGAGGTCGACCGCGGGCAGGTTGCGCACCACCGACGACACCCGGTCGGCCGTGGGCGAGAACGGGACCAGCTCGCCCGACTCCTGGCCTACGAGCGCCGTCACACGATCACCTCGTGCTGGTCTCGTTCGGCCTGCTCCCGTCTCTCGCGACGCGGCAGCCGGCTCACGGGCACGTAGCGCACGTCCACGACCGTGGTGTCACGCACGTAGTCCGTCTCCTTGACGAAGAGTCGCTTGACCTTGCCGCCGAGACGGGACTCGAGGTCGGTCCGCAGATGGGCCTCGGTGGGATAGACCATGTCGAGCGTGACCACCTGCCGACGCGCGCGCGGCATCACCCAGTGGTTGTCGAGCACGACCATCACGCTGACGAGACCGACGTCCAGCAGCCGAGCCAGCGGGGCGTTGTGGAAGACCATGCCGTTGATCAGGCCCAGGACGAGGGCCACGAAGTAGTAGGCGCCCTCCTCGGGTGCGATCGGCTCGGACCGGAGCCGGATGATGGACAGGATCGCGAACAGCCCGAACCCGAACGCCACGCCGATCTTCATCTGGTTGACGATCAGCACCGCGACGCAGAAGAGGCTGACGTTCAGAGCGACGTAGGCGAGGGCGAGGTCAGCACGGCGGTGGCGGCGGTAGTACACGCCGAACGCGATGACGATGATGCAGACCAGGTTGACCAGCATGGCCTGGCCGACATGGCGGGTGAGGGGCGTCAGCAGGACCACCATGGTGGGCAACCGTTCTCTCGGAGAGGTCGCGGCAACCCCCCGGTGCCACTCATGTACTCATGTCACGTCGATGGCAGAACGTTACGAGGAATTCGGCAAGAGTTTGCCGGAATCACGATTCGTACAGGATGTTGACAGGTTCGTCAGCCGACCGTGACCAGCAGCTCCCCGTGCGGCACGGAGATCCAGCCGTCGGGGTCGGTGGCCCAGTCGCGCCAGGCGCGCGCCACCTCCTCGAGCTCGCCGGCGGTGGCGCGGCGGTCGCGCAGGAGCTGCTCCGCGAGCGCCGTACCGGTGATCCGCTCGGCCCACATGCCGCCCCACCACGCCCGGGCCTCGGGCGTCGCGAAGCACCACGTGCTGGAGCTCGCTGTGATGTCCGTCAGCCCGGCCGCATGCGCCCAGGCCAGGAGGTGGCGGCCGGCGTCGGGCTCGCCGCCGTTGGCCCGGGCCGCCGCCTGGTACAGCGCCAGCCACTGGTCGAGGCCCGGCAGCCGGGGGTACCACGCGAACGCCGCGTAGTCGCTGTCGCGCACCCCCACCACTCCCCCGGGCTGGGTCACCCGAGCCATCTCCCGGAGTGCGGCGACCGGGTCGGCGACGTGCTGCAGGACCTGATGAGCGTGCACCACGTCGAACGCGTCGTCGGCCAACGGGAGCGCGTGCACGTCCGGGACCCGCACCTCGGCGTTGGTCACGCCCTGACGCTCGAGCTCGGCCCGGGTCAGCGAGGCCGCGTCCTCGCTCACCTCGACCGCGACGACCTCGGCCACGACGCGGGCGAGGTCGGCGGTGATCGTGCCCGGACCCGAGCCGACGTCGAGCAGCCGATCGGTGGACCGCAACCGTGGCAGGAGGTACGCCGCGCTGTTCGCAGCCGTGCGGGCGCGGTGGGAGCGCAGCACGCTCTCCGCGTGCCCATGGGTGTAGGTCACGGCTGCGCCTCAGGGGCCCTGCCGGTCGGTGGGTGGTGGGTCCGGGACCAGGTCGTGGAGCTTCAGGTCGAGGACCTGGCAGAGCGCGACCAACGTGGACAGCCGCGGGTTCAGCGGCGACCCGGGACGCGACTCCCCCTTCTCGAACTTCTGGTAGGTGTACGCCGCGATACCCGCCAGGTGGGCGGTCCGCTCCTGACTGAGCCCTTGCCTCTCGCGCGCACGCTGCAGGCGGACCCCGATCTCACGACCGAACTCGTCCCAGGTCGGCACTCCTCGTCGTACAGCCACGATCCGATTGTCACGTCCCTGGGGACAGGGATGCCCATCTAGGTATGGTAATTCGCAGGTGCCGCCCTGCAGGCTGTGGACAAGGTCGCACCAGGGCGTGCCGCTGTCGGACGCCGTGCCTAAGGTGCCGAACGGGGGTCGATCCCGGAAGGAGACCGCGTGCGACCCAGCTCGCAGCCGCGCGATGACCTCGCCCCGGTGTGCCCGCCCTGGTGCCGCCGCGACCACCACCCCGGCGACCTCGCCGACGACCTGCTCCATCAGAGCGGTCCGGCCCATGTCGCGGTGGTCCACGGCGACCCGCGCTTCGGGCTCGACGAGGACCCACGGGCCGACACCGTGGTGCTTCGCCTGGTGCAGCGGAGCGACTCCACGGCGGTCTGGCTGGAGGCGGCCAGCGAGGAGGGTCGGCACCTTCATCTGCTGCTGAGTGCGGAGTCGGCCCGGCGCCTGGCGAGCGCCATGGTCGCCCTCCTGACCGAGCCCTGACGCCGCAGGCACCTTCTCCACAGCCTGCGAACACCATCTATACATGGTCATCTGTGTATGCGATGCTCGCTCCACGATCGACCCCCGTCTCGGAGAGGAAGCGAGCATGACCACGACTCGGACGCGGTGCTGGCTGATCGCCCTGGTGGCGCTGGTGGTGGCGCTGTCCATGACGTGGGCGACGGCCACGCCGGCCCGGGCCGGCCGTCCCTACGACCGGGTCCCCACGGCCCGGCACCGCATCCTCGGCCAGCACCTCACCAACCACCACACCCACATGGAGACCTGGATCGTGGGCTGGTTCTCCTACCACCGCCGCGTCCGCATCCATCACCACTGGCGCACGAAGACGTTCTACGGCCTCCGGGTCTCCGCCCAGCACTGCACGACCCACCGCTGCTGGGGACCCGTCGTCACCGGGAAGCTGCGGTCACCTCACCAGCCCGGTCGCCCGCTCCGCCACGCTCGCACCCGTGGGTCACACCCCCCCACAGGGCGTGGCGACCTGTGCATCCAGGGGACCACCGCCTGCGCCGCTCCGTGGAACTGGTTCGCGGGTTACGTCGACCAGCGGCAGCGCACCCTCGTCCGGCTCTTCGTGGACCCCTGCGGCGAGGGATCATTGGCGGGTGGTGGCGTCGTCCTCTCCAAGAACCTCTCGGCGCGCATCCTCTTCGAGGGTGGCGTGCTCACGGCCGCTCGGGCAGCCTCGGCGTTCGAGGGTCCGCCCGGCGTGGCGCTCGGAGCGCTGGGCGGCTGTATGACCGGCGTCGGAGCCCAGGGCTTCCACACCGTGCGCGGTCTCCTCGGCCACCTGAACCCGTTCGACCGAGGGGTCGTCCCACGTGGCTAGGCGACCCCCGTTCCGCGCCAGCAGGCGCACCCAGGAGATCGTCACCTGGACCATCGGCGTCGTGGTGGTCCTGGTGCTGTGGTTCCTGGGTGCCCTCCTGCTGCGTCACCTCGGCCTCGGGTGACACTCACCGCGTCGCGGTGCCCTCCACGTAGTCGCTGTCATGGCTCTTGACCCACGACATCAGCTTGCGCAGCTCGCGGCCGGTGCTTTCGATCGGGTGCTGCTCGCCCTTGGCCCGCAGTGCCTTGAACTCCGGTCCGCCGGCGTCCTGGTCGTCGATGAACCGCTGGGCGAAGGTGCCGTTCTGGATGTTCTCCAAGACGGCCTTCATGTTCTCCTTCACGTGCTCGTCGATGACCAGGGGCCCGGAGACGTAGTCGCCGTACTCCGCAGTGTCGGAGACCGACCAGCGTTGTTTGGCGATCCCACCTTCGTACATCAGGTCGACGATCAGCTTCAGCTCGTGCAAGCACTCGAAGTAGGCCACCTCGGGCTGGTAGCCCGCCTCGGTGAGCACCTCGAAGCCGTACATGACCAGCTGCGACGCACCACCGCAGAGCACCGCCTGCTCACCGAAGAGATCGGTCTCGGTCTCCTCGGTGAAGGTGGTCTTGATGCCCCCGGCCCGCAGGCCGCCGATCGCCTTGGCGTACGCCAGGGCGAGGTCCCAGGCCTTGCCCGACGCGTCCTTCTCCACCGCGACCAGGACCGGCACGCCTCGCCCGTCGACGTACTCCCGACGCACCAGGTGACCCGGGCCCTTCGGCGCGATCATGATGACGTCGACGCCCTCGGGCGGGGTGATGTAGCCGAAGCGGATGTTGAAGCCATGGCCGAAGACCAGGGTGTCGCCCGGGGTGATGTGGGGCTCCACGGACTCCGTGTACAGCTTCCGCTGCACGTGGTCGGGCGCGAGGATCACGATCACGTCGGACTCCTCGACCGCCTCGGCCGGCGTGAGCACGCGCAGTCCCTCGGCCTCGGCCTTGGCCCGCGACTTCGAGCCCTCGGGCAGGCCGACCCGCACGTCGACGCCGGAGTCACGCAGTGACAGCGCATGGGCGTGCCCCTGGCTGCCGTAGCCGAGGACCGCGACGTTCTTGCCCTGGATCAGGGACAGGTCGGCGTCGTCGTCGTAGAACATCTGGGCCACGGTGGGCTCTCCTTCGGGTGGGTGATCGGGATGACTGGGCAGTAGGTGGGTTCGGCGCGAGACTCAGGCGGAGGACCCGGCTGCGACGGGCACCGAGATCGGGCGGGTGGTCCGCTCGCTGATCGAGCGCGGGCCGCGCCCGATGGCGACCATGCCCGACTGCACGAGCTCGCGGATCCCGAACGGCTCGAGCACCCGACGGAAGTCGGCGAGCTTGTCGGCGTTGCCGGTGACCTCGATGGTGACGGCGTCGGGTGCCACGTCGACGACCTTGGCTCGGAAGAGCTGTACGGCGTCCAGCACCTGGCCGCGACTGGCCGCGTCGGCCCGCACCTTGACCAGCATCAGCTCGCGGTTGACCGAGCCGGAGCCGTCGAGCTCGACGATCTTGATCACCTCGACCAGCTTGTTGAGCTGCTTGGTGACCTGCTCCAACGGCGACTCCTCGACGTTGACCACGATCGTCATCCGCGAGATCTCGTCGTGCTCGGTGGGTCCCACCGCGAGCGACTCGATGTTGAACCCGCGGCGGCTGAAGAGGCCGGCGATGCGGGCCAGCACACCGGGCTTGTTCTCGACGAGGACGGACAGAGTATGGGTGGTCATCTCAGAGGTCGTCCTCGTCGAAGGTCGGGGCCAGGTCGCGCGCGTACTTGATGTCGTCGTTACTCGTCCCGGCAGCGACCATCGGCCACACCATCGCGTCGCGATGCACCCGGAAGTCGACGACCACCGGTCGATCGTCGACGCTCATCGCCTTCTCGATGGTCGCGTCGACGTCGTCGGGTGCGTCGCAGGCGAGGCCCACACAGCCGTAGGCCTCGGCCAGCTTCACGAAGTCGGGGATCCGTTTGCTGTCCAGATCGGTGTTGGAGTATCGCTCGTTGTAGAACAGGGTCTGCCACTGGCGGACCATGCCGAGCGACTCGTTGTTGATGATGGCGACCTTGATCGGGATGTCGTTGATCGCGCAGGTCGCGAGCTCCTGGTTGGTCATCTGGAAGCAGCCGTCGCCGTCGATCGCCCACACCGTGGTCTCGGGACGGCCGACCTTCGCGCCCATCGCGGCCGGCACGGCGAAGCCCATGGTGCCCAGGCCGCCGGAGTTGATCCAGGTGCCGGGGTTCTCGAAGTCGACGTAGTGCGCTGCCCACATCTGGTGCTGACCCACGCCGGCACAGTAGATCGTCTCGGGCCCGGCGATCGCGCTCAGCCGCTCGATGACGTACTGCGGTGCGAGGCTGCCGTCGGCCGGCGCGTCGTAGGCCACCGGATACCGCTCCTTGAGCCCGATCAGGTAGTCGACCCACGCCTCGTAGTCGCCGGTGTGGCCGGCGGCCGACTCGGTCCGCAGCAGGGTGGTCAGATCGGCGATCACCTCGCGGCAGTCGCCCACGATCGGGACGTCCGCCTCGCGGTTCTTGCCGATCTCGGCCGGGTCGATGTCGGCATGGATCACCAGGGCACCGGGCGCGAACGAGTCGAGGTTGCCGGTCACGCGGTCGTCGAAGCGAGCGCCCAGCGAGATGATCAGGTCGCTGCGTTGCAGTCCGGCCACCGCCGCGACCGTGCCGTGCATGCCCGGCATGCCGAGGTGCTGCGGGTGGCTGTCGGGGAAGGCGCCGCGCGCCATCAGGGTGGTGACGACCGGGATCCCGGTCAGCGCCGCCAGCTCGAGGAGCTCCCGCGACGCCGCCGCCCGGATCGTGCCGCCCCCCACGTAGAGCACGGGCCGCTTCGCGTCGAGGATCAGCCGGACGGCCTCCTTGATCTGCTTGGCGTGTGGGCGCGTCACCGGTCGGTAGCCTGGCAGGTGGATCTCGCTCGGCCAGTCGTATGTCGTGGTGGCCTGGAGCGCGGACTTGGCCACGTCGACCAGCACCGGCCCGGGTCGTCCGGTCGACGCGATGTGGAACGCCTCGGCGATCGTGCGCGGTATGTCCGCAGGGTCGGTCACGAGGAAGTTGTGCTTCGTGATCGGCATCGTGATGCCGCGGATGTCCGCCTCCTGGAAGGCGTCGGTGCCGATCGACGCGGCGCCGACCTGGCCCGTGACTGCCACGATCGGGACGGAGTCCATGTAGGCGTCTGCGATCGGGGTGACCAGGTTCGTGGCCCCGGGCCCGGACGTGGCCATGCAGACGCCCACCCGGCCGGTCGCGGCGGCGTACCCCTGGGCCGCGTGGCCGGCACCCTGCTCGTGGCGTACGAGGATGTGGCGGATCGAGGAGTCCATCAGCGGGTCGTACGCCGGCAGGATGGCGCCGCCGGGGATGCCGAAGATGTTCTCGGTGCCGGCCGCCTCCAGCGACCTGATCAAGCTCTGCGCGCCGGTCATCGACGCGCCCGCCTGCTGGCTCATCACCGTGTCCGTTCTCGTGGGTGGAGGGAAAGAAAAACCCCTCGGCCGCTGACGGCGAGGGGTGACGCGAAGGAGGAGCCGGAGCTCAACCCGCGCGTCGGGTGCGTACAAGGAGGTTCGTGCGCATGGTCCTACGGTCCCCGTCGCGTCCCGACGCCGTCAAGCCAGTGTGCCAGGCGTCCCACCATCTGGTACGTCTGTCTCAGTCCCCGACACCTCTACGCTCAGTCGCGGCCCAGGCCGGTGGTCACGCACACCTTGTTCCCCTGAGCGTCGGCCAGGACCGTGAAGCGGGGAGCCTGCTCGTCGCTGACCAGCACCCCGCCGGCGGCGAGCGCCGCGGCGACGCGCTCCTGCGCGACCTCGGGCGGGACTCGGATGTCGAGGTGGAAGCGCTGACGCGGCTCCTCGTGGGGCGTCGTCTCCTGGAACCAGAGCGTGGGCAGCGCACCGGACGGGTCGAGCAGCTCCTGGTCGTGCGTCGGGCTGTCCTGGAGGCCGAGCACGGCTCGCCAGAAGGGCTTGACCGTCCGATAGTCGGGGCTGTCGAGCGCGATCTCGACGACGGCGTTCGCCGTCGGGTCGGCCTCGACACCGAGCTCGGCGGCGGCCGCGCTGATGCTGCGGGCCAGGTCGATGTCGCGCGAGGTCACCCCGGCCACGTCGTGGCTGGACAGCGTGACGTTCACGTGCGGGTAGCGCAGGTCGACATCGGGATGATGGTTCGCCTCGTCGGCGAGCGCGGCGATCCGGGTCACCAGGGCGAGACCCTGGTTGAAACCGCCGGTCTCGAACCGGGTGTGGAGCGCCTCGAACAGCTGGCGCCAGTCGGTCAGCCCGGCGGCCTCGACCTCGGCGAAGGACAGTGTCGTGGGGTCGGTCATCCGGCCAGCCTGCCACGTGGGGTCAGGCGAGGGCGCCGAGCACCTCGCCGACCGCGAGGATGCCCCGCTCCAGCTCGTCGTACGACGTGGAGAGGGGCGAGAGGCCGACCCGTAGACCGCCGGGGTCGCGGTAGTCGGGGATCACGTCGCGCTCCCAGAGGGTCGCCACGACCTCCTGCATGCGCGGGTGGCTCAGGGTGATGTGACCGCCGCGGAGCTCGGGGTCGCGCGGCGAGGCCACCTCCACGTCGTACACCGCCAGGTGCTTGTCGGCGAGGTCGACGGCGTGCGCCGTGAGCTGCTCGGACTTCCTGCGTACGGCGTGGAGGCCGGCCTCCTCGACGAGACCGACCATGTCCTGGATGGCGAGCATCCCGACCACGGCCGGGGTCCCGGAGAGGAAGCGCCGGATGCCTTCCACCGGCACGTAGTCCGGGCCCATCCGGAACGGGTCGGTGTTGCCCATCCAGCCCTGGATCGGCTGGGTGAAGGTCTCGAGGTGCCGAGCGGCGACGTAGCAGAACGCCGGCGATCCGGGTCCGCCGTTGAGGTACTTGTAGGTGCACCCGGCGGCGAGATCGACACCCCAGGCGTCGAGCTCGGACGGGACGACTCCCGCCGAGTGACACATGTCGAGCAGCACCAACGCGCCCACGTCGTGGGCGGCGCGCGTGATCGCCGCCGTGTCGGCCAGCCAGGCCGAGCGGTAGGACACGTGGTTGAGCACCACCAGGGCCGTCCGCTCCCCCACGACCTCCGCGACCTGGTCGGGGGTGAGACCGGTCGTCGGGTCGACGTCGACCCAGCGGAGCGTCATCCCGCACTCGTCCGCGATCCCCATCGCGACGTAGCGGTCCGTCGGGAACTGGTCGCGGTCGATGACGATCTCGGTCCGCCCCGGGCGAGCCGTGACAGCCGCACGCATCAGCTTGTAGAGGAGCACGGTCGTGGAGTCGCCCACGGCGACCTGGCCGGGCGCCGCGCCCAGGCATACGCGCGCGAGGTCGTCGCCGAGGGCGAGCGGCAGGTCGAACCAGCGCTCGTCCCAGCCGCGGATCAGCCGGACGGCCCACTCCTCCTCGACGAAGCGCCGGAGCCGCTCGGCGGTAGCCGCCAGTGGCCGGCCGAGCGAGTTGCCGTCGAGGTAGACCAGCGGGGACTCGGTCCCCACGAAGCGTGCACGGAAACCGGCGAGCGGATCGGCGTCGTCCATCGGGTGGCTCATGGTCGTCAGTCTCGCGCACGTCCGGGGCCGAGGCACGTCCCGCCACTACGCTCGCGGCGTGACCGCTGCCCGTGCCTGGCATCTCCTCACGGCCGTCGTCGCGCTGGCCGCGCTCGGGCTGCAGCTGGTCCTGGTGGTCAACGGCGACGCGATCCTGGTCGACCACGACCCGCCGAACCTGGCCGAGCGGCTGCTGCGGTTCCTCGCGTACTTCACCATCGAGAGCAACATCCTCGTCCTGGTCACCACCGCCCAGCTGGCTCGCGACCCGGCCGACGACGGACCGCGTTGGCGGGTGGTCCGGATCGCCGCGGTCAGCGGGATCACCGTGACCGGGCTCGTCCACTGGTTCCTGCTCCGCCCGCTGCTCCACCTCGACGGCGCCGACCTGGTCGCGGACAAGTTCCTCCACCTCGTGGTGCCGATCCTCGCGCTGGTGGGCTGGCTGGTGTTCGGACCCCGACCCCGCGTCGACTGGCCGGCCTGCCTCCGGGCCGCGGTGTGGCCGCTCGCCTGGCTCGTCGTGATGCTGGTGTCCGGCGGGCTGACCGGCTGGTACCCCTACCCGTTCCTCGACCACCGCGAGCACGGCTGGGGACACGTGACCGTCGTCTGCGCCGGGATCCTCGTGCTGTTCTTCGCGATCTTCGCCGGGATGCGCGAGTACGACGAGCGGATGCGCCCGGCGCCGGTCACTGGTAGCTGACGAAGCTCACGCGCGGCGTGATCCGGCGTACCTGCTGAGGCGTGAACCGCTTGATGTCCCAGTGGTAGAAGAGCTTGAAGCCCTGACGGAACTGGGCCGGCCGGGCGACCGTGTGGTACGTCGCGAGCTTCTGCCCGCGGGTGCCGAACCCGTCGGTGTGCTGCACCATCGCCAGCCCCGGCCGGTGCACGATCCGGCCGATGTCGGGAAGCATGGACAACCGGAACTGGTGCAGCACGAACAGCTTCTCGGGCAGCCCCTCGCGCCCGACGAGCCGCGAGAGCCACCGCGACGTCCGGTTGACCTCGCGGGCCTTCACGGACCCCACCACGTGGGCGGGCACCTGGTGCGGGCCCATCCGCCACTCGGGGTCGAGCGCCAGGCCGACCGACGGGTCCTTCAGCGCCCAGGCCCAGCGCCGTGCCACGGTCGGGAAGTCGGCGCGGCCGGTCTGCAGGTCCAGCAGCAGCAGGGCGTGGTGGCGATGGGCCGCGCGGAGGTACTGGCGGACGTAGGCGGTCGGGATGTCGTGGCTGTAGTCGTGGTCAGGGCCGGGCGACCCGTCGGCGATCGTGACGATCAGCTCGTAGACCGGCTGGATCTGCTCACCGGGCTCGCGGAACGGCCGAGCCGCCCGCATCAGTCGCCGCTGCATGGTGCCCGGGTCGGACTGACCCAACACACCCATCGAGCCGGTCTGGGCCGTGCCGTAGTAGGCGACCAGGAACCGGTGCCGGCCGAAGATGCGCCTCCCGCCGAGAGGCAGCTCCGGCTTGAGTGAGATCGGGGGCATCGCCTCGACGACGTACGGCGCATGGACGGCGGTCTCGGTCGTCGGAGCCGTGCCGTCATCGGCGGGGCCCGTCATCGCCCGCGCCGGCGGTGGTGCTGCGGAGGTGGCCGGGCTGTCGTCGGCGCGTCCGACGACGCCGGCGACAAGCAGCAGCCCCGCGAGAGCGACCAGGGTGAGGCCGACGGGAGAACGCAGGCGCGACCGTACGGCGTACCTCATCACGCGAGTGTGACGCCGGGCGCCGGGACGAAGTTGTCGACGCGCAGAACCCGGGACGGCCAGGATGGTCCGATGGAGCAGCGAGGGGCAGCACTGGAGCGGGCGTACCGACATGCGGAAGCGTGGCTGGGGTCGCTCGACGACCGGCCGGTGCCGCCGACGATCGACACCGACGAGGTCGTACGGCGGCTGGGCGACCTGCCGGACGGGCCCACCCCGGCCGCCGAGGTGGTCGACCTGCTGGCGCAGGCGTGTGAGCCGGGGCTGGTCGCGATCCCCTCCGGTCGGTTCTTCGGCATGGTCATCGGCGGCACGTTACCCGCCGCGCTCGGCGCGGACTGGCTGACCTCGGCATGGGACCAGAACACGGGGCTGCGCGCGCTGACCCCCGCTGCCGCGGCGGTGGAGGAGGTCGCCGGCCGCTGGCTCCTCGACCTGCTCGGCCTGCCCGGCGAGAGCGCCGTCGGCTTCGTGACCGGAGCGACGATGGCCAACTTCACCTGCCTGGCGGCGGCCCGGGACACCGTGCTGATGCGGAGCGGCCACGACATCCGCCAGGGCCTGGTCGGCGGGCCGCGGGTCCGCGTCGTGGTGGGCGCCGAGCGGCATCCGGCCGTCGACCTGCCGCTGCGGTTCCTCGGCCTCGGCGAGCCGGACGTCGTACCGGTGGATGCGCAGGGTCGGATCCGGCCCGACGCGCTGGCCTCCGCACTCGACCGAGGCGACGGACCGACCATCGTCGTGCTCCAGGCGGGCAACATCCACTCGGGTGACTTCGACCCGTTCGCGGAGTGCGTCGCGATCGCCCACGCGCACGGCGCATGGGTGCATGTGGACGGCGCCTTCGGGCTGTGGGCGGCGGTGTCGCCGCGCTGGGTCGACGACGTCCGCGGCCTGGCCGAGGCCGACTCGTGGGCGACCGACGCCCACAAGACACTCAACGTCCCCTACGACTGCGGCCTGGCCATCGTCCGGGACCGCGACGCGCTGGCGTCGTCGATGGCCATGCACGGCGAGTACCTGATCGAGGCGACCGGCGACCCCCAGGAGCGCGTGCCCGAGCTGTCGCGACGCGCCCGCGGGTTCGCCACCTGGGCGGCGCTGCGCAGTCTCGGCCGGAGCGGGGTCGTCGCCCTGGTCGAGCGGCTGGCCGCCCGCGCGCGAGACTTTGCCGAGGGCGCCGCCGCGATCGAGGGCGTCGAGGTGCTCAACGACGTGGTCTTCACCCAGGTCTGTCTGACCTTCGGTGACGACGACCGCACCCGCGGCGTCGCGGCGGCCCTCCTCGCGGAGGGCACCACCTGGATGTCGGGCTCGCGCTGGCACGACCGGGCGATCGTCCGGATCTCGGTGAGCAACTGGAGCACCACCGAGGACGACGTACGCCGTTCGCTCGACGCCCTGCGCCGGGCTGCGGAGGTCTGAGCCGATGAGCCACGACCTCCTCCGCCCCGCCAAGGCCGCCCCCGGCGACAAGGTGGCCGTGCTGTCGCCGTCGTTCGCCGCGCCGGCCGCCGGCCCCGCCGTGCA
>Ga0302322_100002720_pt1 | contig 14991 bp, 13 predicted proteins | sample Fen_T0_2_FD_203757 | JGI IMG/M metagenome (GOLD analysis project Ga0302322, IMG submission 203757) | Peat permafrost microbial communities from Stordalen Mire near Abisko, Sweden - Fen_T0_2 | ecosystem: Environmental > Terrestrial > Soil > Wetlands > Permafrost | place: Sweden: Abisko... | reverse complement strand
CCGTTGCGCGGAGCAAGGTATGATCGAAGCCAGTCCAATCCTCGACAAGGGCTGGGAGAGTCTCGACGAAGGGGATTTTGCCGGGGCTCGCCGCCAGGCCGAGCGCGAGATGCGTGAGAACCCCGAAAACCCCGAAGCCCTGCTCCTGCTGGCGGCATGCTGCCGCGGGGAAGGGGACGCGGAAGCGGCTTTGAAGCTGCTTGCGCAAGCATCGACCGCTGACGACACGTGGGGAGCGCCCTCGCAGTGGATGGCTGAAATCTTGGCCGAGGATCTAGACCGTCCTGCCGAGGCGCTCAAGTACGCCGCGGTGGCCCTCGATCTCGCCGAAGAGGAGAACGAGTTCCTCGACGCGGTCGTCCTCAAGGCCGGGCTCGAAATTCAACTGGGCAAGATCAAGGCGGCGCAATCCACCCTGGGTGAATTGCCACCGGCGGACGAGGTTCCGTTGCCGCCCGATCTCTCCCTTGATCTGGCGTACCTGTTCCTCGAAGCCGAGGTGGCGCTGGAAGCCGAGAAGCGCTTTCGAGCGCTGGCGGAGGCGGATGCGAGCGATTCAGAGGCGTGGTACGGAATCGGCCTGTGCGCCGAGGCGAAGAACGACGAAGAAGCCAAGCGGGCGGCGTGGTTGCGGGTCCTTGCGATTGATGAAAAGTCGCCCTTGCAGGCGCCGCACATGAGCGAGGCCGAGATGGCTGAGGTTGCCGAGCAGGCGCTGCTCGAGTTGCCCGAGGCCGCCAAGAAGCTCATTTCGAACGTCCCGATCTTGGTGGTCGACCTGCCTGCACGCGACGAGATCGAACAGGGGTTGGACCCGCGTCTCCTCGGCATGTTTGAGGGGACGTCCCACTCCGACGGCGGGGTGCTCGGTGGCGCGCCCCAAGTCACCCGGATCCTGCTCTTTCGCAAAAACCTAGAGCGCATGGCCATCGATTCGGAGGATCTGCGCGAGCAGATCCGCATCACGCTGCTGCACGAAACCGGCCACTTCTTCGGCATGACCGAGGACGACCTGGCCGAAGTCGGGTTGGATTAGGCGCCAGTCCTCCAACGAAGAACGGCGGCGAGATTGCTCTCGTCGCCGTTTTACGTTCAGACGGATGGTCTAGAAGGTGAAGAGGTCGGGCCGAGCCGCCGCCTTGTCGATGGCGTCGCCGAGTTCCTTTCGGGTGGAACCAAGGCGCGCCAGGATTTGACGGATATTGTTGTAGCGCTGCTTGTATTGTTCCATGCGGACCTGCTCCGGTGAACCGCTCATGACCGCCTCGAAAAGCGGCGTCCGCTCGATGGGAACAACTTTGTCGCCCTCCGGCTTGGGGCCAATCTTGCGTGGCGACCAGGGGGCTCCCGTATTGGAACGGATTTGGAACCCTTCGTAGTCGGCCGCACCGCAAGTATCACCGCCGCCCTTGCAAACAGGCTTGCCCATTTCAACCAAGTTGCCGATAGCCAGCTTGCCGCTCGACGAGAACACGACGCCATAGTTCACGGCGGGCTTGCCCGCGTCCGCGCCGCCTTTTTCGCTCATCTTGGCCGCGAAGGCTTCCAGCGTCGCCTTGTCAGCGTGGGTGCGCTTGATGTGACGTTCAACTTCGCCGTAGAGATTGATGGTGTCGTAGTAGTACGTCATGAGACGGTCCACCGCGAGATCCTCAAGGAGGTAGTAGTTCACCTTGAAAATGCGCGAGGTGTCCGGACGGGGATCCAGTTTCACCATCTCAAGCTCGGAAATCAGCCTGAGATCGTAGGACAAGGGATCCTTCTTCTCACCCGCCAGGCGCTGCTGGCTCATCGCCACCGCGCTGCCGATCTGGGTGACCGTCTTCTGCATTTCATCCAGCTCGGCCTTGACCCGCTTGGCGCCGAAATTCGCAGCATTGAACATGCGACGTCCGACTGCGGAAGCGCCAAAGCCGAAGCCCACCGCGCCGGCGATGATGACCGCGATGATCAAGATGATCCGGCTGGCCATGCCACCGCCCTTTTGCACGCTGACCGAAGGGCGCCCATCGTCTGCAACGGAGTGCAGATCGAAGTGCTTGCCCTCGGGCGGCCGCATGGCAGCGAAGGGGTCGTTAAACGCCGGAGCCACGGGCTGTGGAGCCGCCACAGGGGCGACGGGCGCGGCGATGGGGTTGGGGTAGGGTGCCATGGGATTCGGCACTGCACTGGGCGGAGGAACCGCCGGAACACTATGCGCGGCTGGGCCAGGCATTGGGGGCGCTGGCATCTGACCAGGCATAGGCGCGGGGCCAGGAGCCGGACCGCCTCGGGCCAAGCCGAGTCGGGCTTTCAGGTCTGCGATGTCTCTTCCAGGACCGGGCTTTTTCGGTTGCTCCAAGACATTATCTCCGTGCGTGAGGGGTCGAATTGCTCCCGGGTTCTCTCCGCGGGGACGGATGAAGATATGAGCGAGGACAGGGCATACCTGTCAAGCGCCGAAGACAACTATTGCTAATTTCTTTACGCCTCCAATGAGAGGCGGCGCCATTTCTAGCATGTCTTGCAGACAATGATGACGCTCGAATGCGCGCATTCACAGAATGCAGGTGTGCCGACGGGCAGAGCCCGCCAGCACGCCAAGGATGGGTTGTGATCTAGGGCGGAGACGGGTCTAGTCCGGAAGGCGCGTGGCTAGGAATCGTCCGATGCGTTCCGCCGAGACGGAGGGCATGCGCGTGAAGCGTACGCCAAGCGTCCCACCGGTTGTTCCGGATGACACCACCTCGCCCGAAGCGGTAATGACGTCACCACAGCCGGGCAGTTGGAACTGCAATCCGACAAAACGGATCGGTGCAGCCGTTCCGCTAATGGGGTGGATCCTCATCCCAGTTCGGCTGATGTCCGACGCTCGGCAAAGGTAAGGGTATCCATTGAGGAACCTATTCATGAGCACGTCGATTTCGCGCCGGGCATCAGCACGGCGGTCTTGGTTGCTCGGCTTCTTCCCCGTATCACACGACGATGTATGCATACTCCTACATGTAGGACATCCACTTTCTGCTGTCAAATTTATATCCAGCATGGACTGGCCGATGTTTGCGAACGATGTTCGCGACATCGACCTCAGGCAGCTTGACGTGCCTGGCATGTGATGCTGATAATTCGCGCGGCGTTTGCGAGCCCGGCGCGGTTTGTGGGAAGCCATCGCCTGCCTGTTCACTCCCAAAAGTGCGAGGAATCAAATGCACCGTATGAAGATCGGACTCATCGCCGCGGTTGCCCTGGCGGGGCTGACTGCCATTTTCCACGTTTCAATCACGGCCACGCTGAAGGAATCCATCCGGCAGAATGTGGAATCGCGTGTGGCGCGCGCACAGCGGATCTACCGCGACATCAGCCAGCTAAGTGGCCTCAAGCTGGCGAACCTGGCCTCCGAGCGCGCGCGTTCGCCTGGCGTGTTGGCGGTGTTCGAAAAGTCCGACGCGGCCGCGCGGCAGTCCGCGGCCTACGAGGTTTGCGAGAAGCTTAATCAGCAGCTCAAGCAAGACGGCCGCAAGGCGGACATCGTCGCTCTTCTCGATACCAGCGGCAAGATCGTCGGTCGGGATCTGAATCCCAACGCCGACGTTGGACTAGATCTGATGTCCAAGTATCCCGCCGTGGGGCACGCGCTCAAGGGGGCGGCGGTCAAGGACGTGTGGACCTGGCAGGATCGCGTGCACGAAATCGCGGTGGCTCCCGTGGTCAAGGCGGATAACTCGGTGGTCGGTGCGGTGCTTTTCGCGTGGGTGGTCAGCGCGGTCACCGCCCAGGGCAACCGCGATCTACTCGACACGGAAATCGGTTTCTTCCATGCCGGCAAGGTTTACGCCTCTAGCTTCGTGTCCAGCATCGATAAGTCGAAGGAAGAAGTTGGGAAGTCGCAAGCGCTCAGCAATCTGCTGTTCTCCGCCGAAAAGGTTGCTGAGGGAGCGCTGCAGAAGGGGACCCCTACGCCGGTCAAGACGTGGGACATCGAAGGTCGCGAGTTCGCCGGTGTCGCCGCGCCCATGCCGGGCAACTTCGCCGACAAGACCAGCGGTTTCGTGGTGCTCGCCTCGCTTTCCGAGGGCATGGCGGATGTTCACGCTGCGGGCATGAAGATCATTTGGTTTGGTCTGCTAGCGATTCTTGTCGCCATCGTGGCTGCGTCTTTGACGGCACGGCGCTTCGCCGCCCCGCTCGACCAGATTGAACTCGGCGTCGCCGAGGTGATCAACGGTAACATCGACTACACCTTCAAACCGGTGGGCGAGGACTTCGAAGGCCTGTCCAATAGCTTGAACGTCATGCTGGCGCGCCTCCTTGGCCGCGAGGAGCCGAACGAAGAAGCCGTGGAGGAGGAGGACGAAGGCGGCGCGCAGAAGTGGAAGGCCGAGGCCATGGTTATCGAGGAAACCGACGGCAGCGCGCCCGCCGCGACGGTGGCGGCCTTGGCCGAGGAGGGCGAAGCCGCCTATTTTCCGCGCCTATTTGGCGAATACGTGGCCACCCTGCAGAAGCTGGGGCAGCCGAGCGAGGGCATGAGCGTTCTCTCCTTCATGGCCAAGCTCAGCCTGACCGAAGCCGGCCTGCGCGAAAAATGGGAATGCAAGGTCGTTCGCTTTTTGCTGACCGCCCAGGGCAGCCAGATCACCTTCCGCCCGGTCAAAATCTCGTAATTCGACCGGACGACGGTGTTCGTCTAGGGTTGGGCCGCAATGGTCCAAACTGGCCTGGATGTTTTGCTTGAAGATGGAATCGGCGGACTGCGTGGCCGCCGCGTGGGCGTGCTTTGCCACCCCGCCAGCGTGAACAGCCGCCTTGTTCATATCGTCGATGCGCTGGCGGAGGCGCGGGTCAAGCTCACCCGTTTGTTCGGACCCGAGCATGGCATCCGTGGCGAGGCCCAGGACATGATTGGCGTCGAGGGTAATTGCGATCCCCGGACCGGGATTCCGGTGACCAGTCTTTACGGTGAAACGTTCGAATCCTTGCTGCCGGCCGCCTCCGAGTTGGCCGGCATCGATGTTTTGATCATCGATTTGCAGGACGTGGGCAGCCGCTACTACACCTTTATCTGGACGATGGCGATGTGCCTGCAAAGCGCGGCGCGTGCCGGCGTTGCCGTGATGGTGCTCGACCGTCCCAATCCCATCGGCGGCGCGGCCGTTGAGGGCGGCGAGGTCTTGCCTGGGGTCGAATCCTTTGTTGGACTGGGCTCGATTCCTGTCCGCCACGGGCTGACCATCGGCGAGGTTGCGCGCTTGGTGCGTGCGGGAATGCCCTGGGGAGGCGAACGGTTCAATCGGCCCCTCGACTGCGACCTACAGATCGTTGCCATGCGCGGCTGGCAGCGGGGGGATCTATTCGATGCGACGGGACTGCCCTGGGTGCTGCCATCCCCCAACATGCCGACGGTGGATACGGCGCTGGTCTATCCCGGGCTGTGCTTGCTTGAAGGTACCAACATTTCCGAGGGCAGGGGAAGCACGCGTCCGTTCGAGATCTTCGGTGCACCCTTTCTCGATGGCTACGGCTTGGCGGATCGGCTTGCCGCGGACGGGCTGCCGGGCGTGCGTTTTCGTCCCCTATCGTTTCGCCCGACCTTCCACAAATTCGCGGGCCAGGTGTGCGGCGGCGTCCAGCTCCACGTCCTGGATCGGGTCGCCTTTCGCCCGTATCTGACGGGTGTCGCAATTCTTCGCGCCCTGCGCGCGCTTGCGGGTGAGGCCTTTCGCTGGCGCACCGAGAAATATGAATTCGTTTCCAACCGGCCGGCTATCGACCTGCTGACCGGAGGCGACGCCATTCGGCGGGGAATCGATGCTGGTAGCAGCCTGGATGACCTGCGTTCAACTTGGCAAGCGGCCGAGGATGCCTTTGCCGAGCGCCGCCGCGCCTGCCTGGTTTATTGAGCCCGGCATCCTGGGGGGATCCTGTTGTATTGTCAGCCCATGCGGGTGGCATTTTTCGGCGGCAGCTTCAACCCGCCGCACGTAGCTCACCAGCTCGTGTCCCTGTACGTGCTTGAGACGGCACCCGTGGACGAGCTGTGGCTGGTGCCGTGCTGGAAGCACCCGTTCGACAAGGCGCTGGCGCCCTATGCCCAGCGGCTGCGCATGTGCGAGCTGGCGGCCGCGGCCCTGGGCCCACGCGCGCGCGCAAGCGACATCGAGGGCCGCCTGGGCGGCGAGAGCCGGACCTTGCTTACCATCCAGGCCCTGCGCGAAGAACGCCCCGATTGTGAATTCCAGCTGATCGTCGGCGCGGACATCGAGCCCGAGTTGCCCCTGTGGCATGGCGCCGAGGAGCTTCTGCGCACGGTGCCGCGCATCGTGGTCGGCCGGGGCGGCTTTTCCGGTGGCTCTCCTGTCGCCATGCCTAAGCTCAGCTCGACCGAGGTGCGCCGCCGCTTAGCGGCTGGCGAGTCGGTGGCTGGTCTTTTGCCCAAGACGGTCGCGGACTACATCCGGGAACATCGGTTGTACGTCGGGTAGTGATCTTTCACCACAGAGGCCCGGAGGGCCCTGAGCCGGAAAGAAAGGGGGTTCGGATCTTAAGTCAGTACCCACGCTGTTTCTGCGCCCTCTGAGCTCTCCCTATCTCTGTGGTGAAAAAATCCGTAAGGCCGCGTTGTTGGCAGGATGGGCGACCTGATAGTCTTCACCCGTCTTGCAAACGCAGGTTCCTTTTCAGCATCTCGCGCTTCTCGGGGTCGGCTACATCGGTGGCTCGGCCGCGCTTGCCGCGCGCCGGGCCGGCCTGGTGGGTGAAGTTACGGGCTACGATCCTTCGCCCACGGCCACGCAGGCGGCCATCCGCCTGGGCATCATCAATGCTGCTGCCGCGAGCCCGCAAGAAGCGGTAGCCGGGGCAGCTCTCGTGCTTCTGGCCGCGCCGGTGCGGAGCATGGAAGCTCTGTTGCGTGCCATGGCTCCAGCGCTTTCGCCCGATGCCACGGTCATCGACGTCGGCAGCGTGAAGGCCGGCATCGTGGCCGCGGCCGAGTCCGCGCTGCCCGCGGGCCGATTCGTAGGCTGTCACCCCATGGCTGGGGCCGAGTTCTCGGGCGTCGAAGCCGCGGACGCACACATCTTCGCTGGCCGCGTCTGCTTTGTTTGTCCGAGCCGCGATGCCCATGCCTCGGCTCTGGCAGCCGCCCACGCGTTCTGGCGCGGCGTCGGTTGTCAGACAGCGACCATCGACCCGGGCATTCACGATCGGCTGATGGCGGCGCAAAGCCATTTGCCCCACGTCGCCGCGTTCGCGCTTGCTGGCGCGCTTGGCCCGTCCATGCCTTTTCTCGACGCCACGACCACGGCGGCCAGCCCCACGACCAGCCTGCGCGATACCACGCGCATCGCGGCCTCGGGGCCCGGGGTGTGGCGGGACATCCTGCTCGCCAACGCCACCCATGTGCTGCCCTTGATCCAGGAACTGGAAATGCGCGTGTCGGAGATTAAGTCTGCGGTGGCCACGGGCGATGGCGAAGCGCTTGAACGAATCCTGACGGCCGCCCAGTCGTGCCGCAAGCGGTTGGTCAAGGAATGAAGGGTCGTTCGGCCTTTCTTTTCTTGCCGATCTTGTTCCTTGCCGTGGGCTGTGGGGAAACCTCGGCGGTCGGGCTGGCGGGTCCGGCCGCACCCCGTCCCGCCCCGGATGACGACGACCTGTTTGCCATGATCCCGGCGGAAGCGGATCTCGTACTGTCGGCGGACTTGGCCAAGCTGCGCTCTTCGCCATGGACGCGCGAGAGCTTTGCCAAGGTCACATCCACGGCGCCTAGCGCCAGCGAACCCTCGTTCGGTGAAATTCGCGACTTGGACCGGCTGGTGTTCGCGAAAGTTCCCTCTTTCGGTGATGGCGCTAGCGTGCTGGTGGCGCAAGGCAAACTCGACCGCGAACGCATCAGCAAGGCCTTTGCCCGCAGCGGTGGCGCGGTCGAGGCCACGGCGTACCGCGGGGCCGACCTGCTGGTCCGCGGCGACGAGACCCTGGCCTTTCTCGGCAAACGAACCGTGATCTCGGGCCTGACTGTCGCTGTCCGCGCGACCATCGACTGCAATATCGGCGTAGCCCGGGCCATTGATTCAGAGTCCTGGTGGAAGGGGCTGCGCACCCAGCTTGCGCGCGCCAAGGGCGATGTGCCGCCGGTGGCCGCGCTGTACGTGCGTCTGCAACCGGCCACGCGCGAGGCGCTGAAGCGCGAGATGGGCGAGGGCGAGGCCCTGGAGGAATTCGCCGGCCGCGTCGATCTGGGCGGCGACCTTGATGTCATCGCCATCGGCAACGTGCGCACAGAGCTGCAGGCCCACGACCTGGCGGCGCGCATGGCGGAACGCATTCACGACGTGCGCACCCGGCCCATCGTGGCCGCGTTTGGCTTCACCAGCGTGTGCGAATCCATGAGTTTTTCCGCGAAGGGAACCGGCGTCGAGGCGACCCTGCACATTTCGCAACGGGAACGCGCTGAAATCTCGGACAGAATGGCCATCGTGGCGGAGACCGTGGCAAGCATGCGCAAAAAACAGTCCGAGGAGAAGAAACAACCATGAGCGATAGCGCGGCCCAACACATCCTGCGCGTGGGGCACAGCCCGGCCTTGCGCGGGGTTTGCAGCGTGCCTGGCGATAAGTCCATTTCACACCGCGCGCTGCTGTTCGGGGCGCTTTGCCGGGGCCCCGTGGAAATCCGCGGGCTGGGCTTGGGCGGTGACAATGCTTCCACTGCCGCTGCCTTGCGCGCGCTCGGGGTTCCGGTGCATGTGTCCGGCTCCAGCGCCCTGGTCGATGGGCGAGGATTCTCGGGCCTGATCGAGGCCAAGGCCGCCCTCGACTGTGGCAACTCGGGTACCACCATGCGGCTGTTCTGCGGCCTTCTGGCCGGGCGCCCTTTCGAAACCACGTTGACCGGTGACCCGTCGTTGTCCAGGCGCCCGATGGGGCGCGTGGCCAAGCCGCTGCGCCTGATGGGGGCGCGCATCGATGGACAGATCGATCGTGAACGGCCCGAACGGTTGCTTCCGCCCCTCGTGATTTCTGGCGGGAACTTGCGTGGCATCGACTATGCCTTGCCCGTGGCCAGCGCCCAGCTCAAGAGCGCGCTCGTGCTAGCGGGTCTGCAGGCCAGCGGCAAGACCAGCCTCGAAGAGCCCGGCCTCTCGCGCGATCACACCGAGCGCATGCTGCGTTTTCTGGGCGCGCCCATTCACGCCGATCCGGTGACTCGCCGGGTGGTGGTGGATCCCTCGGGTTGGAATGGCGAGCTGTCGGCAACGGCCGTGGAGGTGCCGGGCGATCTGTCGTCCGCAGCTTTCCTGTTGGTGGCGGCCGCGGTCGTCCCGGGTAGCGATGTCACCGTCGAGCACGTCGGGCTCAATCCCACGCGCACCGGCGTTTTGGACGTGTTGCAGGCCATGGGTGCGAACCTTGAGGTGGTTCAGACCTCGCAGGCCATGGGCGAGCCAGTGGGTCGCGTGCGGGTGCGCTGGGCGAATGGTTTGCACGCCACGCGCATCGCCGGCGAGCTGGCCTTGCGCTCCATCGACGAGATTCCTGCCTTGGCGGTTGCCTGCGCGCTGGCCGAGGGGCGTTCCGAGTTCGCCGACGTGGGCGAGCTGCGCGTGAAGGAATCCGATCGCATCGCCTCCATCACGCGCGAACTGGAGCGGGCTGGGATCGAGGTCGAGCAAACGAGCACGGGATTCTGCGTGTCAGGCACGGTCGGGGCGCCACCCAAGGGTGGTCGCGTCCTGCCCGATCGCGACCATCGCATCGCCATGGCGGGCGCCATCCTTGGTTTGCTCTCGGACGAGGAAACGACCGTTCCGAGCGAAGACATCGCCACGTCTTTCCCGACCTTCGTGGAGATTCTTCAAACCCTGGGCGCCAATATCAAGTAGCCGCGTGGTCGGGGTCGCGCGAAGCGCCCCTTCTAGGGGGCTCGTTTTAGTGGCCTAGAACTTCCCGCCCACGGCGAGACTGCCCGGGGTTTTCCCAGGCTCGCTCGGCAAGGCCACTAGCACGTAGCAACCCAGCACGCTGGCGCTGGCGCCTAGCCCGATGAGCAGTCCTCCGATGCCCGGCTGCCAGCGATGGCCTTCGTTGCTGGCGTTGGCGAAGATGGCGCCACCGGCGACAGCGGTGGCGAAACCCAGGGCCAGCCCCACCGCAGCGATGGGGCGCCGCCAAGATTTCGGGGGCGGGGGGGGCGGCGGTGGCGGCCGCCAGGTGGAGAGCCAGTTCTCGATGGGCCGCTTCAGCTCATCGCCAAGTTGAATCATCCTTTGCCGGGCTTCGTCCACGGTGCACACGTTGCAGAAACGGGTTTCCGTGACCACCGGGACCACGGCTGGGGTCGGCTCCTCAGTGCTGAGCAGTCGCCCAGTCATGGTGTACGTATTTCCCGTCACCTTGACCGTGACCCGGATGAGGTGGCTGACGTCGAGCAGTTGCCCGAAACGTTTGATGCAGATCGAGCCGTCGCACTTCTGCAGCTCGGGAAAGGTGTCCATGTAGCGGGCAACGTCTACCGAATCGAGCACGTAGATGGGAGCGGTGCGGGTCACGCCTACTACGAAGCCATCCTGCAATTGCATGGACAGTGCGGGCGAGGCACCGTCGCCCTCGACCTTGAACTCGGTAACGGCCACGCGCGCGGACATCACGCCTCCGTGGGCCGACGGCGGGGCAACCGGCGGGACCGGGGTCGGCGGAATGATTGGGGGCGCGGTCGCCGGGGTTGGCGCGGCGGGCACTGGCGCAGGCTGGACAGGCGTGACTGGCGCCGGCGTGGCGGGCTGAAACTTCGCTGCCGAAGCCTCGGTCGCGCCTTTGGGCTGCGCCCACGCCATTCCGCCTGCCCCGGTGATTGCAAGAACCAGCGCCGAAGAGATGGCGAAGGCCGGAAAGTTACGTTGGAGATTCACGTTAACCCAAGATTGTTGCACACGATGAACCAGACTACTCGGTCTTCTCCAGACGCTTCTTCATGCGCTTGAGAAGGGCGTCGAAGGATTCCTTGGTGATGATCTTGTTGAACTCGGCGCGGTAGTTCTCCAGCATGCTCTGCTCGTCGGTGATCACGTCGTAGACCAGCCAGCGGCCGACCTTGTACAAGAGCTTGTACTCCATCTCGACAGTAACCTTCTTGCCGTCGTGGGAGGCGTCCAGGGTTGAATCCACCGTCGCTTCGCTGTCCTTGATGGCTTCCTTGTTGAAGCGAAGTTCGTAGTTGGGCTGGCCATGGACCTGTTTGATGTAGTTGCGCTCGATAAGGTCTCGCAGCACGCCCACGAATTCGGTCCGCTGCTTGGGGGTAAGGTCTTCCCAGTGGCGCGCCAGGGCCCGGTGCGCGAGTTCCTCGAAGTCAAGGAAGCTGCTGACGATCTTGCGCATCTCGGAGCGCTTGGCGTCGTGTTCGGGCGACCACGAGGGTGACGACTTCTGAAACAGCTTCCGAAGAGCCGCGTTCGACTTCTTCAGGTCGGCCATGGGACTTGTGCCCGCCGGTGGCAGCGAGGGCGCTGGCGCCGCCGGCTCGGCCTCGTCCTTGGGTTCGGCCTTGAGCGGGGTTGCCTTCGTGGCCTTCTTGGCCGTTGCCGCCTGGGCGGCACCGCTGGGTAGCGTTCCCGCGAAACAGGCAAACAGAAACCCGCCGATCAGGATCCGACGTCCACTTGTCAAACGTGAAGCTAACTGCATGGTTCTTCCTCTATACCGTGCCTTGCCCCGCCTGGGAATACACTCGGGAACCGACCTCGTGCTACGATCCTTTGGCCGATGACGCCCGAATTCGATCCCAAGGCCTGGCTTGCTCAACTTTCGGTCGAGATGCGCGACGGTTTCGCACGCAACCGGCGGGTCATGTCCTTTGGCGAATACATCGGGCTGCTCCACAAGGACATGGCCAGACAGGCCCGTTCGGCGGCGCACTACCTGCGCGATGTCTTTGACCATTTCGGCACCGTCAAGGTGCGCGGTCCGCGCGGCGAGGCCACGCGCTTTTGCCTTTTTGATTGCCCTTGGGATGGCGGCAAGGACTGCCTGCGCGGGCAGGAGGAAGTGCAGGCCGCCATCTACCGCCTGGTCTCGAACTTCGCACGCGAGGGCCGCACCAATCGCCTGACCCTGCTTCACGGCCCCAACGGCAGCGCCAAGTCCACGGTGGTGGCGTGTATCGAGCGCGCCATGGAGCACTACTCCCACCTGGACGCTGGCGCGCTGTACCGCTTTAACTGGGTCTTCCCGGTTCAAAACGTCAGCAAGGGCGGTATCGGATTTGGCGGTGGGCGCGACAGCGTCTCGGATGCCGAAACTTACGCCTATCTCGACGAGGATGTCATCGAGGCCAAGATCAGCGACGAGTTGCGCGATCACCCGCTGTTGCTCTTGCCGCGCGACAAGCGCCGCGAGCTTGTCACCACCCACCTGGCGAGCGAGATTGCCGCCGGGTTCCGTCCGGCGCGTACCCTGGTGGACGGCGATCTGTCCCATCGCAACCGCCAGATCTTCGAGGCCTTGCTGGCCGCCTACCACGGAGACCTGGGCCGGGTTTTGCGCCACGTGCAGGTCGAACGCTTCTTCATTTCCCGCCGCTACCGGCAATCCCTGGCCACGGTCGAGCCGCAGATCACGGTCGATGTTCGCACCCGTCAGCTATCTATGGATCGCTCGCTTTCCTCGCTGCCTTCGGCCCTGCAATCCGTGTCGTTGTTCGAGATGCAGGGGGAATTGGTGGATGCCAACCGAGGCCTGCTCGATTTCGAGGATTTGCTCAAGCGGCCCTTCGAATCCTGGAAGTACCTGCTGGGCGTGGTCGAGAACGGCAGCACCTCGCTCGATTTCGGCACACTGGAAGTGGACACCGTGTTTCTGGCCACATCGAACGAGAGCTTCCTGGCCGCTTTCAAGGAAGTGCCTGAATTCCAGTCGTTCAAGGGCCGCATGGAGCTGGTGCGCGCGCCTTATTTGCTTGATGCGCGCGTCGAAAAGCAGATCTACGACGAGCACGTTGAGCGTGGCCTCGCGGCCGGCAGCGGGCGGCACATCGCCCCGCACGTGACTTGGGTGGCGGCGCTGTGGGCCGTGCTGACCCGCCTGCGGCGTCCGCAACTCGACAAGTATTCGGGGCGCCTTTCCAGTCTCATCGCGCGGCTTGGCCCCATGGAAAAGGCCATGCTCTATGCGGGCGAAAGCAGCGACACCTTCTCGCACGAGGAGCACAAGGAGCTTTCGGCGGCAGTCGAAGACCTCGCCCGCGAAACCGACAGCGACATGATGTACGAGGGGCGCAGCGGTGCCTCGCCGCGCGAAATGAAGCTGGTGCTCATGAACGCGGCGCAAAGCACGAAGTACGCGTGCGCATCGCCCTTTGCCGTGCTGGAAGAATTGGACGAACTGGTGCGTGCGACCACCGTCTATGAATTTCTGCGCCAGGCCCCGGCGCCCGGCGGCTACCACGAAAACGCCGCATTTGTCGATAAGGTGCGGGTCCGGCTGCTGGCCAAGATCGCCGACGAGGTTCGGATCTCCATGGGTCTCGTGGAAGAGCGCCGTTACATCGAGCACTTCGAGCGCTACGTCACCCACGTTTCGTACTGGCTCAAGCACGAGAAGGTACCCAATCCCTTGACCGGGGTGGACGAAGAGCCCGACCAAGAATTCATGGCGGATGTCGAGCGCCTGGTAGGTGTGCGTTCAAGCGGCGTGGCCCCGGCCGATTTTCGCAGCGAGGTTATCAGCAAGATCGGCGCGTGGTCGCTCGACAACCCTGGCCAGCGGCCCGATTACGAGCGCATTTTCCCGCGTCCCATCTCCGATCTACGCGAGTCCTTCTTTTCCGAACGCAAGCGCCAGGTCACCCGCATCAACCAGGACTTGCTGGTCTACTTGGTGGACGGCCCCGACCAGATGATGCCCGACGCAGTGATCGCGGTGCGCACCACGCTCGATAACCTCAAGCAGCGTTTCGGCTACTGCGACAAGTGCGCCAAAGATGCCGTGCTGGCGCTTCTGAAAAAAACCTGAAGTGCGGCCTGCGTTGGTGACAGGGGCCTCGGGCCACATCGGGGCGAATCTGGTGCGGGTTCTGCTTGGCCAGGGGCGCCTCGTGCGGGCGCTGGTGCATCGGAACACAGCGGCCGTCGAGGGCCAGCCGTTTGAAGTCGTGCGCGCGGATTTGCTGGATGCCGCCGCGTTGTTGAAGGCCTGCGCGGGCGCGGGCACGGTGTTTCATCTGGCGGGAAAGATCTCGGCGGGGTGGGAAGCGGACGAGGAAGTGCACACCATCAACGTGACGGGCACCCGCAACGTCGTCGAGGCATGCCTTGCCTCGGGTGTGAATCGGCTGGTGCACTTCAGCTCGATTCAGGCGCTTTTGGGCCAGGCTCTCGTTCGCAGCGCTGCCGTCGATGAAACCTGCGAACTCGTTGCGGCGGACGATCGCACGCGCGGGGCCTATGACCGGGCCAAGGCCGAGGCCGAGCGGCTGGTTCTCGGCGCGGTTGAACGCGGGCTAGACGCCGTGATCCTCAATCCCACCGCGGTCCTTGGCCCCTTCGATTTTCAGCCCTCGCCCATGGGTGAGGTCTTGCTGGCGCTCGGACGCGGCGAGCTGCCTGCCCTGGTCGCTGGCGGCCATTGCGACTACGTGGACGTCCGCGACGTGGCGACCGGCGCGCTGGCAGCCGAGCAGTGTGGTCGTCGTGGTGAGCGCTATATATTGTCGGGTACGCGGCTGTCGCTGGTGGCGTTGGCTCGACAATGGGCGAGCGTGACGGGTCGGGCAGCGCCACGCTTCGCGGTGCCCATGGGCCTGGCCAGCTTGGCCGCACCCTTCGCACCGGCGTGGGCGCGCTGGCGCGGCCGGCGGAGGGCCTTGTTCACCTCGGAATCCTTGCGCGTGCTGCGTACGCAGCCCCCGGCCAGCCACCACAAGGCCGGGGCGGAACTCGGCTACCGGCCACGGTCCATTGACGAAACCTTGCGCGACACCTGCGCCTGGATGAAAACCCAGGGCTGGCTGTGA
>Ga0302322_100002719_pt1 | contig 14992 bp, 15 predicted proteins | sample Fen_T0_2_FD_203757 | JGI IMG/M metagenome (GOLD analysis project Ga0302322, IMG submission 203757) | Peat permafrost microbial communities from Stordalen Mire near Abisko, Sweden - Fen_T0_2 | ecosystem: Environmental > Terrestrial > Soil > Wetlands > Permafrost | place: Sweden: Abisko... | reverse complement strand
TACCACGGAGTGCGCGGTGGACGGTCTTCCGCCGATCGCGCTCGCTCCGTTCCATACACTGGTGGTGACGTCGGATGCGGGCACGGCAGCACCGGCATTGCGCGTGCGTCCCCTTGCCGCAGGCGCGGTCACGCTGGTTGCGGCGATCCGATTCACTTGAGCGCCCGGCCGCCCGTCCACAGGACCGCGACGTGCTGAAGCTCGCTGCGGGCGATGCACTGCTGCCGGAAGGCTGGGCGCGCAACGTCGTCTTCACGATCGACGATTCAGGTGTGCTCGTGGCCGTCGAGCGCGATGCCGAAATCGAGAACGTGGAGCGCGCCGCCGGTCCTGTCGTCCCTGCGATGCCGAACCTGCACTCGCACGCGTTCCAGCGCGCGCTCGCCGGCCGCACCGGACGAGCGTCGCCCGCGCACGACGACAGTTTCTGGACGTGGCGCCAGGCGATGTACGCGTTCCTGGACCGCGTCGACGCCGACGCGCTCGAAGCGATCGCGGCGCAGGCCTATGTCGAAATGGCGAAGGCCGGGTACGCGTCGGTCGCGGAATTCCACTACGTGCATCACGATGCGGCCGGCAAGCCTTACGACGACCCCGCCGAACTTGCATGGCGCATCGTCGCCGCGGCGCGCACTGCGGGACTGGGCCTGACGCTGCTGCCGGTGTTCTACGCACATGCGGGCTTCGGCGGATCGGCTCCGACGGCCGGACAAAAGCGCTTCGTGCACACGACATACACGTTTACGCATTTCTTCGATCGGTTGCAGCAGGGCGCCGCAACGCATGGCTATGTTCTCGGCGTGGCGCCGCACAGCCTGCGCGCCGTCACGCCGGAGGAGATGGGCCACGTGGTCCGGCTCGCGGCGCCCGGCGCGCCCGTGCACATCCACGCGGCGGAGCAGACGAGGGAGGTCGACGATTGCTTCGCCTGGAGCCGACTGCGCCCGGTCGAGTGGCTGCTGACGCAGGCGAGCGTCGATGCGCGCTGGTGCATCGTGCATGCGACGCACATGACGGAAAAGGAAGTCGCCGGCCTGGCGGCAAGCGGCGCGGTGGCCGGGCTGGCGCCAACGACCGAATCGGATCTGGGCGACGGCACCTTTCCGGGCCATGCCTATCTCGCTGCCGGTGGCCGATTTGGCGTCGGCAGCGATTCGAACACGATCATCGATCCCTTTGCCGAACTGCGGCAGCTGGAATGGTCGCAGCGGATGCGCGCGCGCCGGCGCAACGTGCTCGTCGCGGCGGGCGACCAGACGATCGGCACCATGCTTTGGGCGAGCGCGGCGCGCGGCGGCGCGCAGGCGCTGGCACAACCGGTTGGTGCGCTCGAGGTCGGCCGTCGCGCGGACCTCGTCGTGCTGAATCCCGCCGATCCGGCGCTGGCCGGCCAGTCTGCGGACGACGTCCTCGACGCCGCGATGTTCGGGCCGTCCCGCGCTCCGGTTCGGGACGTGATGGCCGGCGGAAAGTGGATCGTCCGCGACAGCCGTCATGTCGCCGAAGCGGAAGTCTTTGCCCGGTACGTCGCAGCGCTTGCGCGCATCGACACCACGCGATGACGCCGGCGGGATTCGACCTGTTGCTGGTCGACGCACACCTGGCCACGATGCGCGGCGACGGCGTTCCCTATGGCACGGTCCGGGACGGCGCGGTCGGCATCGTCGGCGACAGGATCGCCTGGGTGGGCCGCGCGGTCGATGTCCCGCGCGACGCGGTGGCGCGGCGCACGCAGGACTGCGGCGGCCGCTGGCTGACGCCGGGCCTCGTCGACTGTCACACGCATCTCGTGTACGCGGGAAACCGCGCCAATGAGTTCCAGCGGCGATTGCTCGGCGCCACCTACGCCGACATCGCGCGCGAGGGCGGCGGCATCAACGCGACGGTGCGCGCGACCAGCGCTGCCGACGCCGACGAACTCGCCGCGGAAAGCCGGCCCAGGCTCGCAGCGCTTGCCGCGGAAGGTGTTACGACGGTTGAGATCAAGTCGGGCTACGGGCTCGACACGGCGACCGAGTTGAAGCAGCTCGCCGTCGCGCGTCTGCTCGGCGAGCTCGTCGGCGTTGACGTTTGCACGACGGCGCTTGCGGCGCATGCGCTCCCGCCGGAGTTCGCTTCCCGCGCCGACGACTACATCGACTACGTCTGCCGCGAAATGATTCCCGCGATCGCGCGGGCCGGCGCCGCCGACGCCGTCGATGCGTTCTGCGAGACGATCGGCTTCACGCCCGCGCAGACGCAGCGCGTGTTCGCGACGGCGAGCGCGCATCGACTGGCCGTGAAACTGCACGCGGACCAGTTGTCCGACACCGGCGGCGCGGCGCTGGCGGCTGCCGCTGGCGCGCTGTCCGCCGACCATCTCGAATACACGAATGCCGCAGGCGTGGCCGCGATGGCGCGCGCCGCGACGGTGGCCGTGCTGCTGCCCGGCGCTTTTTACGCGTTGCGCGAAACGCAGTCGCCGCCCATTGCCGCATTTCGTGAGCATGGCGTGCCCATGGCCGTGGCGACGGACTGCAATCCGGGGACTTCACCCACGACCTCGCTGTTGCTGATGCTGAACATGGCGTGCACGCTGTTCCGCCTGACGCCGGAGGAGGCGCTCGCCGGCGCCACGGTCCACGCAGCGCGGGCACTGGGCCTGACCGACCGCGGCACGCTCGGCATCGGGCAGCGCGCGGACATCGCGGCGTGGGACATCGCCGAGCCGGCCGAGTTGAGCTACCGCATCGGCGGCAATCCATGCGCAGGCGTGATTCGCGGCGGCCGCGTCGCGCGGTGGGGCGCTTGATGGACCTGTGGACACTGCACCGCGGCGACAGCCCGCTCGTCATCGACGTTCCGCACGCCGGCACGCACGTTCCCGATGCGCTTCGGCCGCGGCTCAGCGCGATCGCGCAAACGGTGCCGGACACGGACTGGCATGTCGAAAAGCTCTACGCGTTTGCCGCGGCGGAAGGCGCCACGCTGTTCTGCGCGACGCACTCGCGGTATGTCGTCGACCTCAATCGCGACCCGTCGGGAGCGGCGCTTTATGCCGGCGCCGACAACACCGAACTGTGTCCGACGCGGACATTCGGCGGCGACGCAATTTACATCGACGGTTCCGCGCCTGCACAGGCGGAAGTCACCGAACGGATTGCCGCCAGCTTCACGCCCTATCACGCGGCACTCGAGGAGGAAATCGCGCGCGCGCGCGACCGCCACGGCTTCGCCATCGTCCTCGACGGCCATTCGATCCGCAGCATCGTGCCACGTTTCTTCGAGGGCAGGCTGCCGGACTTGAATCTCGGCACCGCCAGCGGCACGAGTTGCGCGCCGGAACTGGAAGCGTGTGCGGCGCGCGCGCTGGCGGAGGCCGACGGCTTCACGCACATCGTCAACGGGCGCTTCAAGGGCGGCTGGATCACGCGCCGCTACGGCCGGCCGCGCGAAGGCGTGCATGCGCTGCAGCTGGAAATTGCCCAGGATTGCTACATGGACGAGGCGCCGCCGTACCGTTGGGACGCCGGCAGGGCGGAGCGCCTCTGCGAAGTGCTGCGTCGCCTCGCGCGCGCGCTGACGTCGTTCCGGCCGCCGGCATGATCCGGGTCTACACCGCGCGGCAGCGCTACGATGCCTTCCTTGTCGCCGATCGCCTGAACCAGGCCGGCATCAAGGCGCACGTGTTCAATCAACATGCGTCGAGCATCGTCGGCGACCTGCCGCCGGACAACGCGCAGCCGCAAGTCTGGATCGAGCGGGAATGCGACCATGAGCGTGCGCAGATCGTGCTGCGCGACATCGAGTCCGCCGGGTCCGGACAGGTCGACGTCTGTTGCGGCGGATGCGGCGAGCCGTCGCCCGCCAATTTCGACCTGTGCTGGAACTGCGGGGCCGCGCTCTAGCGAACGTTACTTGTCCGGCTCGTCGCCCAGAAGCCGGCGCGCGCGTTCCTCTTGCTCGCCACCGACCTGGCTCGGCGCGGGCGATTCGTTGTCGTCTTCGCCGCCGCGCCGACGCCGGCGCAGCACGACGAACCAGATCAGTCCTCCGCCCAGGAGGAACGCGAACGGTCCGAACCAGAGAATCCACGTCGTCGGCTTGACCGGCGGCTTGTACAGAACGAAATCGCCGTAGCGCGCGACCAGGTATTGCTTGATCTCGGCGTCGGTCTTGCCCTGTTGCGCGAGTTCGCGCACCTCGCGTCGAAGGTCCTCCGCCAGCGGCGCGGTGGAATCGGCCAGCGTCTGGTTCTGGCAGACGAGGCAGCGCAGCTCCTCGGAAAGTGTCTTCAGGCGCGCCTCGAGGGCGGCATCCTTCGGCGCCTGCGCGGCGGCGGTGGCGGCCATGAAGCATAGCGATGCGGCGAATCCCGCGGTGATGAGCGCGCGCTTCATGATTTCTGCAACTGTTGCACCAGCGGCAGGATCGTCTTCTGCAGGCTTTCCTGCGTGATCGGCCCGATCTGCTTGTAGCGGATCACACCGTTCTTGTCGACGACGAAGGTTTCGGGGACGCCATAGACGCCCCAGTCGATGCCCACGCGACCGTCCGCATCGACTATGGACACCTTGTACGGGTCGCCGTTTTCGGCGAGCCAGCGGCGGCCGAGGGCGTTCGTGTCCTTGTAGTTGAGCCCGATGACCGGGACGACGTTCGTCTTGGCCAGTTCGACCAGCAGCGGATGTTCGACGCGGCACGACACGCACCACGATGCCCACACGTTGAGCAGCCAGACCTGGCCCTTGAGGTCCTCGGGTCCCAGCTTCTTCGTTGGGTCGTCCAGCTGCGCGAGCCTGAACGCGGGCGCGGGCTTGTCGACGAGCGGCGAAGGCACTTCGTGCGGATCGCGGAAGAGGCCGACGTAGAGAAAGCCGACGAGGACGACGAAGAACCCGAGCGGCAGCAGGAAGCGCATCGCTTTCATGGTTCAGGCCGCCCGTGCCGCGCCGGACGGCGCCGTGAATTTCTGCTTGACGGTGAGGCGGTAGCGGCGGTCGCTCATCGCGATGAAGCCGCCCAGCGCCATCAGGAACGCGCCGCCCCAGATCCAGTCGACGAAGGGCTTGACGTACACGCGCACGCCCCACGCGCCGGCCTCGCCCTTGTCCGTGGTCGGCTCGCCGAGCGAGACGTAGCGATCGCCCAGGAACCCGGTGTTGATCGCGGCCTCGGTCATCGCCGAGCCGGACGCGTTGTAGACACGTTTCTCCGGCCGCATCGTTTCCACCAGCTTGCCGTTGCGACGCACTTCGATCGTGCCCGCGACGCCGCGGTAATTCGGTCCCGTGACGGGGGTAACTCCGCGGAACGTGAATTCCTCGCCGGCGACCGTGACGCTTTGTCCGACTTCGAGCGGCACGTTGACCTCGAATTCATAGCCCTTGACGAGCGTCACGCCGACGATGAACGTGGCCACGCCCAGATGCGCCAGCAGCATGCCGTACCACGCCGCCGGATTGGCAGCGAGTTTCGCCATGAGTCCTTGCTGCGGCGCCTTGCGTACGCGATGCGCGACGGCGGCAATGGTCGTGACGACTATCCACAGCGCCAGGAAGAGGCCGAGCGCGACGAGCGGCGACCACTTGCCCAGCGTGAACGGCAGAAGCACGGCCGTGGCGGCGGCGACGACGAACGCCCACTTGAGCCGTGCCGCGAGGTCGGGCAGTTCTGCCTGGCGCCAGCTGGCGATCGGGCCAATGCCCATCAGGAACACCGCAGGCGCCATCAGGATCGGAAACACGAGGTTGAAGTAGGGAGGGCCGACCGAGGCCTTGGGAAGATTGAGCGCGTCGAGGAACAGCGGGTACATCGTCCCCAGGAACACCGCGCTCAGCGCAACGACGAGCAGGATATTGTTCGCCAGCAGCGCCGATTCGCGCGAGACCATTGCGAAGCCGGCGCCGCCACCGACGGCACCTGCACGCATCGCGTAGAGCGTCAGTGAGCCGCCGATCACGACCGCGAGGAACGCCAGGATGAACACGCCACGGGCGGGGTCGGTCGCGAAAGCGTGCACGGACGTCAGGACGCCGGAACGCACGAGGAACGTGCCGAGCAGCGACAGCGAAAAGGCGATGATCGCCAGCAGCACCGTCCAGCTCCTGAACGTGCCGCGCTTTTCCGTCACCGCCAGCGAGTGCAGGAGCGCGGTGCCCACCAGCCACGGCATGAACGACGCGTTCTCGACCGGATCCCAGAACCACCATCCGCCCCAGCCCAGCTCGTAATAGGCCCACCAGCTGCCGAGCGCGATGCCGATGGTCAGGAAGGACCATGCCGCCGTGGTCCAGGGCCGCGACCAGCGCGCCCACGTGGCGTCGAGCCTTCCGCCCAGTAACGCCGCGATGGCGAACGCGAAGGCGACCGAGAAACCGACGTAGCCCATATACAGCAACGGCGGATGGATCACCATGCCGGGGTCCTGCAACAGCGGATTCAGGTCGCTGCCTTCGGCGGCGGCCGGCACCAGGCGCAGGAACGGGTTGGACGTGAACAGCAGGAACATCAGGAAACCGACGCCGACGAGGCCCATCACCGCGAGCACGCGCGCCAGCAACACGTCGGGCAGGTTTTGCGAGCGCAACGTCACCGCGGTGGCCCAGCCGGTGAGCATCAGCACCCACAGCAGCAGCGAGCCTTCGTGCGAACCCCACGTGGCCGCGACCCGGTATTGCAGCGGCAGCTGCGTGTTCGAATGCTCGGCGACGTTGACCACGGAAAAATCGCTGGTGGCGAAGCTCCACGCCAGGCATCCGAACGCCAGCGCGACCAGGAAGAACTGCGCGCGCGCCGCCGGCTTGGCGATTCCCATCAGGACTGCGTCGCGCCGGTGCGCGCCGATCAAGGGGACCACGCCCTGGACGATGGCGACGAGAAGGGCGAGGATGAGTGCGAAGTGGCCGAGTTCTGGGATCATTTGGAAGTGCTCAGTGAGTTCATCGACATGCCGCCGCTGCGCGCGCCCTTTTGGGCCTTGTCGACCGCGGCGGCAGCTTCAGGGGGCATGTAGTTCTCGTCGTGCTTGGCGAGCACTTCGGTGGCGCGGAACACGCCGTCCGGGCCGACGCTGCCCTGCGCCACGACGCCTTTCCCTTCCTTGAACAGGTCGGGAAGCATGCCGTTGTAGGTGACGGGCAGTCGCTGCACAGTATCGGTCACGATGAACTTGACGTCGAGCGAGTTGGGCGTGCGCTGCAGCGACCCGGCCTCGACCAGTCCGCCGATGCGGAACGGACGGCCTTGCGGCGCCTCCTTGGCGACGACCTGCGACGGCGTGAAGAAGAACACCAGGTTGGACTGGAACGCGTTCAGCACCAGCGCCACGGCCAGGCCCAGGACCGCGACTCCTGCGGCGATCCATGCAAAACGGCGATGGCGCGGCTTCATCGTACTGCCTCGGTGCTTGCTTGCAGCGCGGCACGGCGGCGTGCGCGCAGCGCAATCAGCTCGACGACGACGGCAAGCGCCGTGACACCGTAGGCGCCCCAGACGTAAAAACCATAACCACCCATTGCAAGAAATTCGCTCATGTCTTTCCCGGTTCAGTCATTTGACCTGTCCATGCGGCGCCGCGTTCCCGCTCGAGGATGATGCAGCGGACGCGAACGAGCGTGACCGCTATCGAGTAGAACCATACGGCCAACGCCATGACGAGCATGCCGGCGAGCATGATCGCCGCCATCTTCGGCGCGGCGACCATGCTGACCGAAGAGCCCTGGTGCAGCGTGTTCCACCACTGCACGGAGAAATAGATGATCGGAACGTTCACCGCCCCGACCAGCGCCAGCACGCCGCAGGCGCGGTCCGCGCGGCGGTCGTCGTCGATGGCATTGCGCAGCGCGATGACGCCGAAATAAAGGAACAGCAGGATCAGCTCGGACGTCATCCGCGCGTCCCACGCCCAGTAGGTGCCCCACGTCGGGCGGCCCCAGAACGCGCCGGTCCACAGCGCGATAAACGTCATCAGCGCCCCGGTCGGCGCCATCGCCTGCGCCATCATGCCCGACAGCCGCGTATTGAAGCCGAGCGACAGCGCGCTCCAGAACGCCATCACCAGATAGATGAACATCGACATCCATGCGGTGGCCACGTGGATGAAGATGATCCGGTAGGCCTCGCCCTGCTGGAAATCGGTGGGCGCGATCCCGAAGCCGATCCACAGTCCGACGATCGCGAGGATGAGAGCACTCCATCCGAACCACGGCGCGAGCTTGCCGGCGAGCGGATAGAAGGTCGATGGGGAGGAGTAGCGGTATAGGTTCATCAGTCAAGGGCTATGCGGACAGCTGCGGAGGCGGCAAGTGGCGCGCCGACGATGGCGACCAGCAAGCCGGCGCCGAGTAGGGACAGGTTCGCGGCAACGCCAAGGCCGGCGTGTACCGCGTCCACCGTGCCCGCGCCGAAGATCAGCACCGGCACGCACAGCGGGAGGACCAGGAGTGCCAGCAGGCTGCCGCCGCCGCGCAGGCCCAGCGTGAGCGCCGCGCCGATCGCGCCCAGCAGCGACAGGATCGGCGTGCCCACCAGCAGTGCCACGGTCAGGGCCGCCAGCGCTTCGCCGTCGATTCCGTATTGCAATCCCAGCAACGGGGCCAGGACCACGACCGGCAGGCCCGTGGTCAGCCAGTGCGCGATCATTTTACCCGACACGAGCGCTGACAGCGGATACGGCGACAGTGCCATCTGCTCGAGCGTCCCGTCAGCGTAGTCGGAGGCGAAAAGCCGTGGCAGCGAAAGCAGCGATGCCAGCAGCGCGGCGACCCAGAGCACGCCGGGACCCATCAGCGCGAGCTGGTTCTTCTCGGGCGTGCTGGCCAGCGGGAACAGCGAGACGACGATCACGTAGAAGAGTACCTGCACGCCGAGCTCGGCGCGCGAGCGCAGCGCCAACTTGAGGTCGCGCGCCAGCGCCCAGCGCACGCCGGACCACGCGCCCGAATCGGGCGTGTGCGCGGGCATTTCGCGCAGGGCGACGACGGGTTCGGCCATCATGACAGCGAGAGCGCGCGCGAATGCGCCGCGGGGAGCTCGAGCGCCTGGTGCGTCGCGACCAGCGCGCTGCCACCGTGCTCCAGGTGCCCGGTGATCAGCCGCTTCAGGAGCGCGATGCCGGCGGTGTCCAGGGCCGTCGCCGGCTCGTCCAGCAGCCACAGCGGACGGCGCGAGAGTGCCAGGCGCGCCAATCCCAGGCGGCGGCGCTGTCCCTGGGAAAGCGCGCGCGCCGGAAGGCGTGCCTGGCGTTCGAGCGAAACGCTGGCCAGCGCGTCGCGGAGCCGGGCGGAATCCACCGTTTCGCCGGTCAGCGCGACCAGCAGCACGAGATTTTCCTCCGCCGTCAGTTCATCCTTCAATGCCGGCAGGTGTCCGCCGTACGCGACGTCGTCGCGCAGGCTCTGCGCGAAGGGTGCGACGTCCACGCCGCGCCAGCGAACCTTGCCTCCGGACGGCGCGCCCAGGCCGGCCAGGATGCGCAGCAGCGTGGTCTTGCCGGTGCCGTTGGCGCCGGTGACGAACAGCGCGCAACCGGGTTCGACGCTGAAGGACAGCGACGAAAACAGGCGCGAGGAACCCCGCCGTGCGGCCAGTTCAATGGCTTCGAGCATGGGCGGGGCGGGCGGTCTGGGGGGGCATCGGCGGGCGGGTGCGGCCGCTTTCCGGCGATACCGCGGGGGGTGTTGAAAACAGGTGCCATTATAGCGGGGGCATGCCTCGCCCCGGTCGGCGCGGACCGCGATTGTTACGGGGTACGTGCCATGTTCTTGACGCCGATCAAATCGGAGGGGTGCGGCACCTGTCGGCCGATGGTCCTGTCCGCGCTGTCCAAATCGTCCGACCGCCTATACACTCGGCACCTCGTTCGACGCGCTCCGGGGGGCTGCGCGCCGATGCCGAACGGCAGTCCGAAGGCCTGGAGGTTAGCGTGCGGCATCAGTCCTTGCTCGCCTATGCCCGGTACCGTTATCTCAAGGTGGCGCTGGTCGTCGTCGCGCTGGTGATCGGAGCCTATGTCTGGCATCGGCCGCCGACCGGGCCCTACGGCGGGACCTGGCTGGGCTACACGCTGGGGACGATCGGCGCCCTCCTGATCCTTTGGCTGTCGTTCTTCGGCGTCCGCAAGCGGCGCTATCGCTCGACGCTCGGCACGCTGCAGGGCTGGCTGTCCGCGCACGTCTACCTGGGCGCGTCGCTGCTCGTCATCGTCACGCTGCACGCGGCATTCCAGGTGGGCTGGAACATACATACGCTGGCCTACGCGCTGATGGTCGTGGTGATCCTTTCCGGGTTCTATGGCGTCTTCGCCTACCTTCGGGTGCCACCGCGCATCACCGACACGCTGGGCGACGAGACGCTCGAATCGCTGCTGCTCGGCATCGCCGACCTCGACCGCGCGCTGCGCCCGCTGGCGCTCGGCCTGCCCGACGCAGTTAACCAGCTGGTGCTGACGTCCGCGCAGGAGACGCGGATCGGCGGCACCTGGCGCCAGCAATTGAGCGGCCGGGACGCGAGCTGCGCTACCGCGGCCGCCGTGTCCGGCATCCAGGCCGTGGGCAAGACGCTGCGCGGCGACCAGGCGCGGCAGAACGAGCAGGTCTATGCGCTGCTTGCGCGCAAGCAGGAACTGGTCAGCCGCGCGCGCCGGACCGTCGCGCTGAAGGCGCGCCTCGACCTGTGGCTGTTCATCCACGTGCCGCTGTCGATCGCGCTGATCGCGGCACTCGCTGCCCACGTCTTGTCCGTGTTCTTCTACTGGTAGGCGAAGGCAACGATGCGCCTCGCGCTCACCACCGTTACGCGCAACCGCAAGGGTCAGGCCGTGCGCGTCACGCGCCTGCTCGAGGGCGAGACGTTCGCGCTCGGCCGCGGCGCGCAGTGCACGATCCACTTGCCTGATCCTCGGGTCGCACTCGAACACGCGACCATCTATGTTTCCGAAGGCGGCATCCGCCTGGGCGTGGTTGGCTCCGCGACGATGCTGGTCAACGGTCGGTCCGACCCGGAAGTCCGGCTGGCGCCTGGCGTGACCGCCGAGATCGGTCCCTATGCCGTCGTGGTCGAGGCGCCACCTGCCGGCGCGGACCTGGGGCTGGCCATCGAACTCGTGCGCCCGCTGCCCGACGACTTGGTCGAGATCAAGAAGCGGTCGCGGATATCGCTCAATGCGACAGGCCTGTCGATGCGGCGACCCGCGTGGGTGCTGGCGGGCGTCATCCTGCTTCTGTTCCTCGCCGTGCCGATCGTGAACGCGTTGATGCCTGCGCTGCGCGCCGCGACGGCGAAGCTGTCCGTCACGCCCGATGCATCGTGGAATCCCGGACCGCTGACCGCCGGGCACACCGGCTTCGGCGGCAATTGCGCCGCATGCCACGAAACGCCGTTCCTGCGGGTACGCGACAACACCTGCCTCAAGTGCCACGGGAATATCCCCGGCCACGTGATGCCGGTGTCGGTGCAGGCGGACATGTTCGGCGGCACGCGCTGCGCGAGCTGCCACGCCGACCACAAGGGAACCGACGGCATGGTACGGCGCGACGCCGGGCTGTGCGAGGCATGCCACCAGGACTTGAAGCGCCGGCTCCCCGGCACGCAGCTGGCCGACGTCGGCGATTTCGCCGCCGGGCATCCGGAATTCCGCATTTCGTTGTGGGCCGGCCCTGGCAGCGAGGACTTCGCGCGGGTGGCGCAGAGCGACAAGCCACGGCTCGTCGAGCAATCGCATCTCAAGTACCCGCACGACGAACACCTCAAGGCCAACATCCGCGGCGGCCCCCGTGGCCGCGTCACGCTCCAGTGCAGCAGCTGCCACGTGCCGGATGCGTCGGGGCGATCGTTCCTGCCGATCGACATGAACCAGCATTGCCTCGAATGCCATACGTTGCAGTTCGAGCCTGCGGTCACGCCGAGGCAGGTGCCGCACGGCAACGTCGACGACGTGATGGCGACGATGCAGGAGTTCTACGCGAGCCTGGCGCTGAAGGATGTGGCGGTCGACGTCGCCGACACCGGCGCCATCCGGCGCGGCATTCCCGGCGGCGGAAGCGCGTCGATCTCCGACGACCAGCGCAGGCGCGCGCTCAAGTGGGCCGAAACCAAGGGCGCCGTTGTCGCGCAGGACCTGTTCGAGAAGCGCGTGTGCGTCGTCTGCCATGAAATCATCAGGACGCAGGGAACCGCGCAGGATCCGACGGCCATCCTGTGGAACGTGATGCCGCTGCACCTGCCGACGACGTTCATGCCCAAGGCGCGCTTCGATCACGACAAGCACACGACGTACAAGTGCACCGATTGCCACGAAGGCATCGCCAAGTCGAAGTCGAGTCGCGATGTCCTGCTCCCCGACATCGCCTCGTGCCGGATCTGCCACGCCGGCAGCAAGCCGGTCACCAACAAGGTCGTCTCGACTTGCGTCTCCTGCCACGGCTTCCACGAAGCGGGGCATCCGCCGTGGAACCAGCGCGCGTCGCTGGTTGACCGCATCGCGCAGGCATCTTCTCCGACGCAGCGTCGTTCCGCTGGGAGCGAGCAATGATTGCCATCTGCGACGTGCGGCGCGTGGGTCTGGCGGTGGCGTTCGCGCTGCTCGCGCTGCTGTCCGGCTGCGGTGGCGGCGGTGGCGGCTCCGGCGCCGGCGGCTGCAGCGGCGATTGCCAGGTCGCGACTCCCAATGCCATGACCGTGGCCGACGTGCAGCAGGTGCTGGCGCAGGCCATCTTCGAAGCACAGGCGCGCAACCTGAATGCGACGATCGCCGTCGTCGACCGCGTCGGCAACGTGCTCGGCGTATTCAGGATGAACGGCGCGGCGCCGACGTTCACGATCACCTCCGGCACCGGCGCAACCGGCGGACTCGAAGGCGTCAGCGGACTGCCGTCGGAACTCGCGGCCATCGCCAAGGCCGTGACGGGCGCCTACCTGTCGTCGGAGGGCAATGCGTTCTCGACGCGCACGGCGAGCCAGATCATCCAGCAGAATTTCAATCCGGGCGAGAACAACCAGCCTTCGGGTCCGCTGTTCGGCGTGCAGTTCAGCCAACTGTCGTGTTCCGATCTCAACCAGCAGGCCACCGCCGGCACCATCGGCCCGAAGCGTTCGCCGCTGGGGCTCGCCGCCGATCCGGGCGGCCTGCCGCTGTACAAGAACGGGACGGTCGTCGGCGGAGTGGGCGTGATCGCCGACGCGACGTATTCGCTCGATCTCGACATCCAGGACCAGGACACGGATGGCGACGAGTTGATCGCAGTCGCCGGGGCGAGCGCGTTCGCGGCGCCCACCGATCGCCGCGCGAACCAGATCACCGTCGACGGCCGCACGCTGCGCTACGTCGATTCCGAGGCGCTGAAGAGCAATCCCGCATCGGCGCCGGCGTTCGGCACGATCAACGCAAGTGTGGGCACGCTGGTCAATGTCGTCGGCTATGGCGGCAATCCGTTGGTCGCGGGCACCACGTTCGGCACGCCCGCCTCGGGCTACCGCGCGGACACCTCTCCGGCATTCGCGGGCCTGGGTGCGTACGTGCTGGTCGACGCGGTCAACGCCAACCGCTATCCGCCGCAGGCCAGCGCCGATGGCCTGCTGCAGGCGGCGGACGTCACGCAGATTTTGAAGAGCGCGCTCGACGTCGCCAATCGCGCGCGCGCGCAGATACGGCGGCCTCTCGGTTCCGCCGCGCAGGTGACGGTGACGGTCGTGGACACGAAGGGCGTGGTGCTGGGACTCGTGCGCACGCCGGATGCGCCGGTATTCGGCACCGACGTCGCGCTGCAGAAGGCGCGCACCGCGGCGTTCTTCACCAGCATGACCGCAGCTTCGCAGCTCAATGCGCTTCCGCCCGCCAATTACCCGACGCCGCCGTCGACGTACGTGACCGCCCTGCGCACGTTCCTGAACAACACGGGGTCACTGGCCAACGGCATCGCCTACAGCAATCGCGCCATCGGCAATATCGCGCGTCCGTATTTTCCCGATGGCATCGGAGGCACGGACAACGGCCCCTTTAGCAAGCCGATCGGACAGTGGAGCATCTTCAACGACGGCCTGCAACTCGACCTCGTGCAGAACAAGCTGGTGGCGTCGCTGACGACCGGCGACAACTCGACCGGCTGCACGGGCGTAGGCGGGCTCGTCAACGGCATCCAGATCTTTCCAGGCAGCGTGCCGATCTATCGAGGCAACGTGCTCGCCGGTGCCATCGGCGTTTCCGGCGATGGCATCGACCAGGACGACATGGTGGCGTTCCTCGGCCTCGCCAATGCATCGACACTGCTCAACGCCACCATCGCGAATGCCCCGCCGGTGCTGCGTGCGGACACGGTCGTGCCGCAAGGCCAGGGCACGCGGCTGCGCTACGTGAACTGCCCACAGACACCTTTCAACGGCAGCACCCAGCAGAATGTGTGCGCGGGCTTCTGATTCCCTCCGGGCCTGGCCGCGCTCGGTTGCGCGCGCTGGCGCGATCATTCTGGCGCTGTCGGCAGGCGCGCTCACTGCATTGATTGCGAACGCGCAGCCGGTCGTGCCGGCCCATGCCGCGCCCGCGCCGCCGCCGGTCTCGGCGGACGGCCGCTATGGTCTCCAGGTGCTGGTGGCGACGCTCGACGTCTACGAGGAGCCGAAGCGCGGATCGCCGGTGATCGCGCAATTGCAGGAGGGTGCGCAGGTCGAAGCGCTCGAGCGGCGCGACGCGTGGTATCGCATCGTGCTCGCCGACGGCCGCGCGGGCTGGATCGATCGCGTCGACGAGAAGACGGGCCCCAACTTCTCCGTCGCCATCGCGCCGGCATGGTTGCGGGCCTGGCCGGATGCAGTCACACCAGATGCGCTCCCTGACGACCGGATCGCGCAACGGCAACCAATGGGCAAGCCGTTCGAAGCGCTGATTCCGGACATCGATCCGCGCCAGGTGCCTCCCCCGGAGGCGCTCCTTCCGCGCGAATCGATTCCGGTCCCCGACCGCTGGCGGCTGATGGACCAGCTGGGCCTCGTTCATCAGCGCTGGTACGACCCCTACAAC
>Ga0302322_100002718_pt1 | contig 14996 bp, 10 predicted proteins | sample Fen_T0_2_FD_203757 | JGI IMG/M metagenome (GOLD analysis project Ga0302322, IMG submission 203757) | Peat permafrost microbial communities from Stordalen Mire near Abisko, Sweden - Fen_T0_2 | ecosystem: Environmental > Terrestrial > Soil > Wetlands > Permafrost | place: Sweden: Abisko... | reverse complement strand
AATCTGGAAGAACAGCATTTGGCTCGGTTGCGTAAACTTGCCTCAAGTTGCCCAAAACTTGAACAACCTTTCAAGCTAATAGCCAAAACTCGAAAAATGTTAGAGCAAGAAATCTATTTACGGAATTAAGCATGGAAAACTTGCAATTACTGGATGAAAAAATTACCTACTGCGTTAAAAAATTGATTGCAATTAATTCAATCAGTTATTGCTATATTGAGTTGCTTATAGACCAACACTGCGCCCTCTTTGGAAGAAATAATTTAGGCAAAACCGCTTTGTTGAATTCCCTAAAGCTACATCTGTATCCAGAAATCAGTTTTAACGATTGCAAGACTAAGTTTGCGTTTAAGTCTTCAAAAGGCGAACTGTATTCTACAGAAGACAGTTATAAGCATTATTTTCCAACCGACAACAGTTTCTTGATTCTGGAAGCGGAAAACATTCATGGTGCTTTTAGCCTGATCTTGTTTAAATCGAACAACAGTTTTGGTTACGAACGGCTAGTTTTGCCTTGCGCTTATGACGAAATCCGTAAGCATTTTTGGGACATCGACAATCTTGGAATCAATAATGGCTTAGGCAGTCCGGTCACAGATTTAGGGTTACCCAAGATGTATGCGCTATACGAAGAATATAAGGCAAAAGGCGCGGTGATTTTGAAATCAAGCAAGGAAATAAGAGAAAAGCTGTTTACCCACAAGCCTTTAGATAAAAATAAAGGCCGTTATTGCTTAGTCCCATTAAAAGAGGCGGGGGTAGAACGTGAATTGAGGGCGTTCAGGCAATTGATGAACTTTACCTTTGAAATTGCCAAAACAGACACCAAAGGGTTGACTGAAACTTTCGCTACGATTATCGAAAGCGGCAAAATAAACGCCCAAGATAGATTTCATCAAGATATTCAGAAAATCCTGGATGATTATAAACAGCTAAGGGATGCCCAAAACAAATTAACTGCGATAAAAAATTACCGCGATAATTATCAAGGTCTAACTCAGACGCAACGGCTTCGAGCCGATAAGTTAATCAACTATGCGACAGATTACCAAATAGCGGTTGTTAATTTGGATCGTGTATTTAAAGAACAACAACAAAAACTAAAGCGGTTAGAGCCAGAATTCAATAAGCTGGGAATTGAAGAAAAACGGCTTGTAGCTTTAGGTAGTGAATTACGCACCAAACACGGTGGATTGGAAGGTCAACAAATACAAATTAATAACGATATTGAAAAATTAAACCAAAAAAAGCAAGGCTATGAATGCATAGTTAAAAAATTTGCTCATTGTGACAACGAAGAAATAAGGGGGCGTTTAAACGCTGAAAAAGCAGAATTAGAAGAAACCATAAAAAGCCTGAAAGATAAAGAATTAGCCAGAGAAACCCTGAGCCGCAAGGTCACCTTGCAAAATAGCAAAATTGAAGATCTTCTTAAGAAGAAATTAGCTATCGAACAGCATGAAAAGCTGTTACTCAATAAAACCGATACGCATACCGCGACAGTTCTCAGTAACCTCAACGAAAATTTCTCGATCATTGCCGCTAGCCCTAGCGAAGCGCAATTAGCCACAATAAATCAATTCGGCAGCCTGTTTAAATTTACGGTCGATAGGTTGTATTTTTTGGATAAACCTTTTGCTAACGACAATTTGAAAACACTTCAAGATGTGAGAATACGGTTGGAATCGGATGTAAAAAGACTGAATGATGAAATAGAAAGTCTTGATAAAGAGATTTTAAAACAAAGAGATATAGTGGTATCAACAAACCAGAAAATTGATGAGGAGATTGGTAAAACTGAGAATGAATTAGGAAAAATTAAAGCCTACTTAGTGATTGTAAATGCCATTGAGGATACCAACAACGAATGGCATACCAAACAACTCGATCACGACGGAATAGAGCAAGAGATAAAGCAATTATCTCGGCAAATTGACGAGACAAGGGATCAACACATAGACGCGCTGGACAAAAAGAATCAAACCAACGACCAACTTAAGGAATTACGTCCGCAGCTAGACAAAACAGACGGGTTAAAACAGCAATTAGAAAAGCTACGGTTTGAAGGAATGCGAACTTCTGGCTCTCCCGCTTCGGCTGAAAAAGACATCAGTACTGCCGATATTGCGTTGCTCGAAGCGGAAAAACAGTCGTTAGATGGATTAAAAGAAGCACTAGCCAGCCAGATAAACGAATTTATCAAATCGAACATCTTCAATTTGCCGATTGACATGCCTTATGCCAGTTACAATTCCGAGCAAGAAAGCGCACTCATCGAAAGCCTACGGAATACCTACGAAGCACTTCCTGTACAAGAAGAAACGCTACAAAGCCAAATTATTGAACACAATAAAATGACCGGCACCAAAATTACTGAACTCACTTCAAATAGGGATAATATCAGTAATTTTATCAATAAAATTAATAAACAATTTGAAGATTACCAAATTTCTAACTTGAATGAGATTCGCGTGGAAATTGAGTTAGATCCTCGCTTTGAAGATTTGGTTGAGGAGTTAAAAAACACTAATTTACACTCCCAAGATATTCATGATGATGCTCTCTATCAACGCTTGAACCAATTTTGTGAAGAGTTTTTTGCGGATAATCGGGGCAGCCGTATTCTGGAAATCAGTAAGATTATCAAAAACGTGAAGTATTCGTACAAGAAAGATGGGTTGGATAAACGCGAAGCAAAAGATCAAAGTACCGGAACCAATGCGTTGATCAACTGCACTTTGTTAACGATTTTGTTGCGCGATCTGTTGGCTCAGGAAACCCGGATGACCCTGCCTATCGTTTTCGATGAGTTTTCTTCTTTGGATGAATACAACCAAAGCACAGCGATAAAGGCAGCAAGCGAACACGGTTTTGCCTTATTTTGTGCATCGCCCACGGTAACTGCCGAAGTGGCTTCGGTGGTCGATTATTACATCACTTTGGATGATTTCCATGCGGATACCATTTACGATAAGAGTGGTGAACGTGATATTGTTTTTCATCATTTTGGTGAAAGAATTTATCCCATCTCAATTGGGGGCTAAGTCCCTGTGTATATTGCATTAGATCGTACCCTGATTCTGCTTATTGAACACAAGGATGTCATGTACCGTTTAATCGATTACATGGATTTGCATCAGCGTAAAGACGTACCCACCGAGGTGTTTTTTAACTGCATAAAAGACAAAATTACCTCTGTTAAAGCCAAAAATGATGCCGAGCGATTGAATGAAGCTTTCGATTTGGGTAATTTGGTCAAAACCGGAGTGATCTCTGAACATAATAAGTCTCGCGGTATTGTCGCCTTTCAACCAGCCATCGTCGAAATTTTCCGCCTGTTCGACAAGGAACGCATGCGTGGCCTTAAAAAAGCCGAATTTGAGAATATCCGAATCCAATTGGAGAATGCTTTTGAACAGCACCAACCTCTGACATTCGATGACGACAATATCCAATTTCAGGAGCAAAAGAATCACTTATTCGATTTATTAAGACAGATTAACAGCCAAGTTCAAAACAACTCCGCCCATTTGCAGCATGAAGCGGATCGACTATCAAAGCATTTGGATCATGACAGTGCGCTATTATCTTTGCATGAATCAAAACAACACCAGGAAATGCTGGTGCAGGTAAAAAATATATATGATCGTGAAATCATTCCCATGCTGGAGTTTTTGAACGAAAAAGAATATAGCAAAACCAAGCCGCCGCTGACACTTATTGATAATATCGGAAAACTTTACGCCATTCGTGGCTATGAAGACGATAGTTATTACATAGGGCAATATAAGCTCTCAATTCTTAGCCATTACAAAGTGGTGGAAAAAATTAAACAAACCTTGCAACGCTATCTTCATCAAGAGCGCGAACACCGGTTGACTTATAACGCGATTGAACAGGCTTATCTAAACCTGCTTGAGCTTGCCCAAAAAACCTTCACTGAAAATCTTAAAGATAAATATATTTTTAAAGCGATTGATCCGCAAGAAATCTATTACCAGGGATTAAAATCCCATTCCAGTGGACAAGATGCGCTCATTGAATGGCAAGATAGAAACCATGTCGTCTATTTCAATGAATATTTGATTGATAAACAAGCAAAGCAACGCAGTGATACCTCGGCTCCGATCACTACTTTTTCTGAAAAAAATACCGCGCACGACCCACACAACGCCATCAAGCGAAAAATTAAAATGATCGTAGATAAAGCAAATATATCACCACCAATAGATGATCTTTATTTGGTTGTTCATGACGTGCTGATGGAAGAACTGGGACAAGAATACCATCTCAAATATGTTTTGTATGGTGTCAGTTGCTTTAAACAAAAGCATGGTCGACGTTTGAAATTGCAAATCAGTTTTGAACAGCCGCAACGTCAAATTCGGCATAACAGCTATGTTTTGGAATACAACAAGCGGGAATTTAGCGCATGATCAGCAAAGAACTTAGCCAAAAGTTATATGCAGACCTTATTAACGGGAAAACCGTTAATAAGCAAAGTTATCTAATCAAGACCAATGAATTGGTCGAGAACCCTTTTTACAATGAGGTTTTTAATAATCTGGACGAATATAAAGCCTTATATGAAAACATCAGCTTTGAATTGGTTCACAAACATCCAGGCTTTTTCTATGTTCGTAGCCTCAATGGTGATGAAGCTAATGAGACCACCATCAAAATTCAGGCATTACTAATTGTGATTGGTCGTATTGTTACGGAAAAGGGTTACCTCTTTGATACGCTGACTGATTATCGCGCTGGCATTAAACTGGAAGACTTGAATGCGGCAATGGAGGAAGAACGATACACCGATATTTTGCACACGTGTAAACTTTGTGTAGGGAAGAACATCGAGGCTGAAATCAAGAATAACCTGATATCGCGGGAACTTATGTTTATAAACAGTCGCGGACATTATGTTTTGAGCAATGCTGGGCAATCATTTTTTTCAGCGTTGAAAGATGGTTATGAAAGAGATGGTTAGCCTAGCATTAGCGAAGTCGCTGAGTTAATGAAAACATGCTGAGAGGTAATGGACTGGAATTAAACAAGAGGCATTAATTCTTTTTCCTGTCTTCATCTGCGTTTCCAAGCGTGATATTTTGCCACCATTTACAGTCTTTTTCGGCGTTGATGATTTTTCTTCCAAATTCCTGCAACGTATTTGTTGGCTTCGGCAAGGGTTGGGTAGATGTGTATGGTTCCCAGAATTTTGTTAAGGCCGATGCCGTGCTTCATTGCTAGCACAAATTCCGCATTCGGATCGCCAAGATAGTCAACTTCAATCGTCACGTCAAGGATGCAATTGCTACCAGGTTTGTTCTGCGCTTTCAGAAGGGTATGACGAGCTTGTGGATTGAAGGGGCAGAGTAGGATTAAGGAAGCTCTGATTAAGTCCTTCGACAGGATCAGGACGAACGGTATATTGTTGATTTTATTAATGGTAAGTCGTGATATTGTCGAGCGGTCAAACCCAAAACAGAATCATCCTTATACCAGATTCCTCAAATTGTTAATGACCAAAACGCCATAATCCCGTAAAATCCCGCTGATTTATGTTTTTTGATAACGGGGTGCAGCCGTCAGGTTTCATCCCGTTTTGCACATTTAAGGTGACGTGTTTGGCTAAGTCCGCAGTATTGGTATTAGAGGATGGAACGGTGTTCAAAGGGGACGCCATAGGCGCTGATGGCTATTGTGTGGGGGAAGTCGTGTTTAATACGGCGATGACGGGTTATCAGGAAATTCTCAGTGACCCTTCGTACGCCCAGCAAATTGTGACCTTAACTTATCCGCACATCGGAAATGTCGGGATGAACAGCGAAGATGACGAGTCGGCAAAGGTATTTGCCAGCGGCTTGGTCATCAGGGATTTGCCTTTGCTGGCGAGTAACTGGCGAAGCGAACTTACCCTGCAACAATATTTGCTGGATAATCAGGTGGTTGCGATTGCCGAAATCGATACACGTAAATTGACCCGCTTGTTGCGCGATAAAGGCGCACAACGCGGTTGTATTGCGGCAGGTGAAACCGTTGATGTGGAAAAAGCCAAACTTATGATTGAGGGTTTTCCCGGCTTGAAGGGAATGGATTTGGCGAAAGTGGTCACTACCGATAAGCCTTACGAATGGACGGAGAATATCTGGGATTTGCACTTAGGCCATACCCAAGGTGAAAGTTTATCTAAGCATGTGGTTGCTTATGATTTTGGCATTAAACGAAATATCCTCAGATTATTGGTGAACAGGGGTTGCCGGGTGACGGTCGTACCTGCGACGACCACGGCGGATGCGGTATTGGCAATGAATCCCGATGGCGTTTTCCTGTCCAATGGCCCAGGCGATCCTGAACCCTGCACCTACGCAATTGAAGCTATCAAAACGATATTGACGACGAAAACTCCGGTGTTCGGTATTTGTTTAGGCCACCAATTATTGGCTCTGGCAAGTGGCGCACTTACCGAGAAGATGAAATTCGGCCATCACGGTGCGAACCATCCAGTGCAGCACAAGGCAACGGGGCGGGTGCTGATCAGTAGCCAAAACCACGGCTTTGCGGTCGATGAAACCACTCTACCCGCTAATGTCGAGGCGACTTATCATTCCTTGTTTGATGGCAGTTTGCAGGGGATTAAACGGACGGATTGTCCAGCCATGAGCTTTCAAGGTCATCCCGAAGCCAGCCCTGGCCCGCACGATGTTGAGGGCTTGTTTGACGGATTCATCGACATGATGAATCAATCTAGCAAACACTAATTCAGGTTATCAGTACATAAAATGCCGAAAAGAAGCGACATAAAATCGATATTGTTATTGGGCGCAGGGCCAATTGTGATCGGGCAGGCGTGTGAGTTTGATTATTCAGGCACACAAGCGTGCAAGGCGTTACGGGAAGAAGGCTACCGCGTCATCCTGGTGAATTCCAATCCCGCAACCATCATGACCGACCCCGATATGGCGGATGCGATATACATTGAGCCAATCGACTGGCAAACGGTAGAAAAAATTATCGAAAAAGAACGCCCCGACGCCATATTGCCGACGATGGGTGGACAAACGGCGTTGAACTGTGCGCTAGACCTTGATGCTCATGGGGTGTTGGCGAAGTATAACGTTGAAATGATCGGCGCGACCAAAGAAGCGATAAACAAAGCCGAAGACCGTGAGCTATTCAATCAAGCCATGCGGAAAATTGGCTATGAAGTTGCCAAATCCAAAACCGCCCATTCCATTGAGGAAGCGCTTGCGGCACAGCTAGAAGTAGGTTATCCAACCGTTATCCGGCCTTCGTTTACCATGGGCGGCAGCGGCGGAGGTATCGCGTATAACAAGGAAGAGTTTCTCGAGATTTGTGAGCGCGGACTGTATTTGTCACCTACAAATGAGTTGTTGATTGAAGAATCTGTCCTGGGTTGGAAAGAGTTCGAGATGGAAGTCGTGCGTGATTCCAAGGATAATTGCATTATCGTGTGTTCGATCGAAAATTTTGATCCTATGGGTGTGCATACCGGGGATTCGATTACCGTCGCACCAGCACAAACACTGACTGATAAGGAATATCAAATTCTCCGTAATGTGTCTGTCGCCGTATTGCGGGAGATCGGCGTGGATACTGGCGGTTCCAACGTGCAGGTTGCTATCAATCCAGTCGATGGACGTATGATAGTTATCGAAATGAATCCAAGAGTGTCGCGCTCTTCTGCGTTAGCATCCAAGGCAACTGGCTTTCCAATTGCAAAAGTGGCTGCAAAACTGGCGGTCGGCTATACCCTGGACGAACTGAAAAACGAGATTACGGGCGGAGCAACGCCGGCCTCGTTTGAGCCGACGATTGATTACGTGGTGACAAAAATACCGCGCTTTACCTTTGAAAAATTTCCGCAAGCGGATGACCGCTTAACGACGCAAATGAAGTCCGTTGGTGAGGTGATGGCGATAGGCCGTACCTTCCAGGAATCCCTGCAAAAGGCCTTACGGGGCTTGGAAATTGGTATAAGCGGCTTGGATGAAATTATCGATTTACAGGCCGAAGACACCTGCGACCTTATCCAGCGGGAATTGCGTCATCCCGGGCCAGATCGATTGCGCTATGTGGCGGATGGTTTTCGTAGCGGCATGTCCTTAGATGAAGTCCATGATGCCAGTAAAATTGATCCCTGGTTTTTGGCGCAAGTGCAGGATTTAGTGATAACCGAGCGATCATTGGCGACTAAAACCTTATCGACCTTGAACCCAGGCGAGTTGTACAAATTAAAGCGCAAAGGTTTTTCTGATATACGTTTGGCAAAGTTGCTGGATACCTCTGAATCTGAAGTACGCAATGTGCGGCATAAGCAAAATATTCGTCCGGTTTATAAACGTATTGACTCCTGTGCGGCAGAATTTTCATCTGACACTGCGTATCTGTATTCAACCTATGAGGAAGAATGCGAGGCGCGGGTTACGGATAAGGAAAAAATTATTATTCTGGGCGGCGGCCCTAATCGCATTGGGCAGGGTATAGAATTCGATTACTGTTGCGTACATGCGGCTTTGGCGTTGCGTGAAGATGGCTATGAGACCATCATGATTAACTGTAATCCTGAAACCGTATCCACTGATTTTGATACTTCAGACCGTTTGTATTTCGAGTCTTTAACGCTGGAAGATGTGCTAGAAATTGTGCATCTGGAAAAGCCTAAAGGTGTGATTGTGCAATACGGCGGTCAAACGCCTTTAAAACTTGCCCGTGCATTGGAAGCGGCGGGTGTGCCTATTATAGGGACTTCGCCAGATTCGATAGATTTGGCGGAAGACCGTGAGCGTTTCCAGAAATTGTTGGAACGGCTTGGTTTGAAACAACCGCCTAATGCCACTGCGCGTTCGGTTGAGCAAGCGATTAATGCCGCAAAAGAGCTCGGTTATCCTTTGGTCGTGCGCCCGTCTTATGTTCTAGGCGGTCGGGCGATGGAAATCGTCGTTAATGAAGAAGGCTTGCAACGGTATATGAAAGAAGCGGTAAGCGTGTCGAACGATTCGCCCGTGTTACTGGATCGCTTCCTTGATGATGCGGTTGAGATGGATGTTGATGCGATTTATGACGGCGAACGGGTGCTGATTGGCGGCCTGATGGAGCATATCGAACAAGCCGGGGTGCATTCGGGTGATTCTGCGTGTTCGTTGCCGCCTTATGAACTGGCGCAGGATCTTCAAGATCAATTGCGTGAGCAAGTCGGCAGAATGGCGGAAGCATTGGGTGTACGAGGATTGATGAATGTCCAGTTCGCCATTCAAGGCCAGGATATTTATGTGCTTGAGGTGAATCCTAGGGCATCACGTACCGCGCCGTTTGTTTCGAAAGCAACTGGCTATCCGCTCGCTAAAATTGCTGCCCGTTGCATGGTCGGCCTTACGTTGGCGCAGCAGGGCATTACTGAAGAGCGTATCCCCAACTATTATTCCGTGAAAGAGGCCGTATTCCCCTTCGTTAAATTTCCTGGGGTTGATCCCTTGTTAGGCCCGGAAATGAAATCAACCGGTGAAGTCATGGGAATAGGCAAAACCTTTGGTGAGGCTTTTGCTAAATCGCAGCGTGCTGCTGGGGTTAATTTAAATGATAGCGGTAAAGTGCTGATTAGTATTCGTGATGCAGACAAAGTCAAAGCACCGGATATTGCCAGGATGCTGGTCAGCAAGAATTACCAGATCGTTGCCACCACAGGCACGGCACGATTCCTCCAGCAAGTGGGCATTCCCTGTGAGATCGTATATAAGGTCAATGAAGGCCGACCCAATACCGTTGACATGATTAAAAATGACCAAATTCAACTAATCATCAATACCACCGAAGGCAAAAAAGCCATATCGGATTCATTCACTATGCGACGAGAAGCGTTACAGCATCGCGTGACGTATTACACAACAATGGCTGGGGCAAAAGCTGCCTGTTATGCCTTAGGTGAGCTGGATGCAGGCGATGTCAATTGTTTGCAGGATTTGCATAACAGCTTGACTTAATAAAGAAATTCCACAATTGGAGCAGTATTTGTAATGAATAAAGTACCCTTGACAGTAAAAGGCGCGGAAAAACTACGGGCAGAATTGGAAGAACTGAAGTCTGTTGTCCGACCACGCATTATTACCGCGATTGCCACAGCAAGGGCACACGGTGATTTAAAAGAAAATGCCGAATACCATGCCGCGAAGGAGCAGCAAAGTTTTGCTGAGGGGCGCATTGGCGAAATTGAAGGCAAGCTGTCTAACGCGCAAATTATTGACGTTACCAAGGTGGATGCCAATGGGAAAGTCGTATTCGGGGCGACGGTCGAAATAGAAGATGTCGAGTCTGAAAAACGGGTTACTTATCAAATTGTTGGCGAAGATGAGGCCAGTATAAAAGAAGGTCGTATTTCGATTGGCTCGCCGATTGCCAGGGCGTTAATCGGGAAACAGGCTGAAGATGTCGTTACCGTGAAAGCGCCAGGTGGCAATGTGGATTATGAGATTATTTCGATAGAGTATGTTTAACTTAGGTTCAAGGCGAAAGGCACAAGGCGAAAAAAAGCTACTTCTTTGGGTTTAGTCGGTAGATGACGGTTATTTGGCCGATGCTTTGGATCAGCGTCGCACCTGTTGAAGCGCACATTTTTTCGCTAATTTGATTTCGTTCTTCCCGTTCGGCGCGAATTTTTACTTTAATCAGCTCATGGGTATTGAGGGCGATTTCTGTTTCTGCCAGCACGGCATCGGTCAATCCAGCTTGTCCAACAATAATCACAGGTTTTAAGCCGTGGGCTTGAGCCTTTAGTTTCTTCTTTTGTGCCGCTTCCATCATGTTATTCCATATTCAAACGCTAATTTTACCTTAAAAGAAAACCATGAGCCGAAGTAAAAGTAGCAGCCGCTGGATGCAGGAACATTTCGATGATGAATATGTCAAATTAGCTCAAGCACAGGGCTATCGTTCGCGGGCAGTTTTCAAGCTAAAAGAAATCCAGGAAAAAGACAAATTCATCAAGCCCGGTATGAATGTTATTGACTTAGGTGCAGCACCCGGTGGGTGGTCGCAGTTTGCCCGGCCCATTTTAGGCAAAAAAAGCAAGCTCATAGCCTTGGATATACTACCTATGGAGCCTATTGAAGGAGTGGTTTTTATCCAGGGTGATTTTCGTGAGGCTGCTGTTTTGGATGCCTTAATCACAACTCTTGAATCTGCTCCTGTAGATATTGTGTTGTCTGATATGGCTCCCAATATGAGTGTCAGTAAAGGAATTGACCAACCCAATGCCATGTATCTTGCTGAATTGGCATTGGATACAGCAAAAACTGTTTTGGCAAAAGGCGGTGATTTTTTGGTTAAAGTGTTTCAGGGTGAGGGTTTTGAGGCTTTTTATCGGGACGTGCAATACCATTTCGAAAAAATCGTCATCAGAAAACCTAAAGCATCGCGGCCAAGAAGCAACGAGGTTTATCTTTTGGGTAAAGGGTTTAAATAGCTCCCCGTCGTCCCCATAACGTTGAAAAGCCTCGTTGGAATGTAAAAGTGAGTAATGCAGGACAGTCAGGATGCTTGTATCCTGATATAATTAAAGCTGTTTTTAACCGAACCGTTCAGGTCTGGGGTGTATAAATTGAATGACATGATGAAAAATATAATCCTTTGGGTTGTTATAGCCGTTGTTTTGATGTCCGTTTTTAATAATTTCGGAGCACAGGGCGATAAGGGTGATTCAACCGCACTTTCCTATTCCCAATTCATAGAAGCGGTAAAAGCAGGGCAAGTGCAGCAAGTGATGATTGACGAGCATGTCGTTAAAGGCAAATTACTGGCTGGACAGGCATTTAGGACTTACGCGCCAACAGACGCACACATGGTTGATGATTTGCTGGCTAATGGTGTTGATATTAAGGCCGTTCCGCCGGAACAACCTTCTTTGTTGATGCAGTTGTTAGTGTCGTTTGGGCCTATGTTGCTATTGATTGCCGTTTGGGTTTTCTTCATGCGGCAAATGCAGGGCGGCGGCGCTGGTGGACGTGGTGCGATGAGCTTTGGCAAAAGTAAAGCGCGGATGCTGGAAGAAGATCAGATTAAAGTCACTTTTGCGGATGTTGCAGGTTGTGATGAGGCTAAAGAAGAAGTAGTCGAAATGGTCGATTTCCTAAGAGATCCAGCCAAATATCAGAAGTTGGGCGGAAAAATCCCCCGTGGTGCGCTGATGATAGGGCCTCCGGGAACTGGTAAGACCTTATTAGCAAGAGCCATTGCTGGTGAAGCAAAAGTCCCGTTTTTTACCATTTCAGGTTCGGATTTTGTGGAAATGTTTGTCGGTGTCGGCGCTTCCCGCGTCAGGGATATGTTCGAACAGGCAAAAAAACATGCGCCGTGCATCATTTTTATTGATGAAATCGATGCCGTGGGCCGTCAACGTGGTGCTGGTTTGGGTGGCGGCAATGATGAGCGTGAGCAAACCTTGAACCAATTGCTGGTGGAAATGGATGGCTTTGAAGGCAATGAAGGCATTATTGTGATTGCCGCAACCAACCGGCCAGATGTGCTGGATAAGGCCTTATTGCGTCCTGGCCGTTTCGACCGCCAGGTGACAGTCGGCTTGCCCGATGTCAAAGGCAGGGAGCAGATACTCAATGTGCACATGAAGAAAGTGCCTACTGCGTCAGATGTTGAAATTAAGTACATAGCCCAAGGTACGCCAGGATTTTCCGGGGCTGATTTGGCTAATTTGATTAACGAAGCGGCTTTGTTTGCGGCACGTTTTAATAAGCGCGTGGTCAGTATGTCTGATCTCGAAAAAGCCAAAGATAAGTTAATCATGGGGACGGAAAGACATTCCATGGTGATGGATGAAAAAGAAAAAAAGATGACCGCCTATCACGAAGCGGGCCATGCGATAGTGGGTAAGTTGGTCCCTGAACATGACCCTGTTTATAAAGTCAGCATTATGCCCAGAGGACGCGCCTTGGGTGTGACCATGTTCCTGCCTGAACGCGACCAATACAGTGCCAGCAAACAAAAGTTGGATAGCATGATTTCGAGTCTATACGGTGGTCGTATCGCCGAAGAATTGATTTTCGGCTGGGAACAAGTGAGTACCGGTGCTTCAAATGATATAGAACGTGCGACTGAACTGGCCAGGAATATGGTCACCAAGTGGGGCTTGTCGCAACGCTTAGGGCCTTTAGCGTATAGCGAGGAAGAAGGCGAAGTTTTTCTGGGCCGTTCGGTAACGCAACATAAGACGGTTGCAGAAGAAACCTCCCATACGATTGATGAAGAAATACGTTGCATCATTGACAAAAATTATGAGCGGGCGGTGAATATACTGAAAGAAAATACCGATATTCTTCATGCCATGTCCGCAGCCTTGATGAAATATGAGACTATCGACAAATTTCAAATCGAAGACTTGATGCAGCGAAGACCGGTAAAAGCGCCAGCGGGATGGGAAGATTTGCCGCCTCGTGGTGGGACTGAAGTTGAAGGCGCTATTGAAAAAAAGGATGATATTAAGCCTGAGAAAACCATTGGCGGCGCAGCTGAACAACAAAGCTAACGGCTGTTAAGGCCAACAAGAAGGAGAGATCGCAATCTCTCCTTTTTTATGTGCGTTTCCAGTAACTTGATACGTAGACTGAAATAATATGGCGAAAAAGTATTTTGGTACCGATGGCATCAGGGGCAAGGTTGGTGAGTATCCTATTACAGCCGATTTCCTATTAAAGCTGGGCTGGGCAGCCGGACAAGTTTTTGCCAATCAAGGCCACGATTTTGTCCTGGTTGGAAAAGATACCCGTATTTCTGGTTATATGTTTGAATCCGCCCTTGAAGCGGGCTTGACCGCATCTGGGGTTGATACGCATTTGCTGGGCCCTATGCCGACGCCAGGGGTTGCTTACCTTACTCGCACTTTAAGGGCGCAAGCAGGTATCGTTATCAGTGCTTCTCACAATCCTTATTATGATAATGGTGTTAAATTTTTCTCAGTTCACGGTACCAAGCTGCCTGATGAAATCGAGCAAGAAATCGAGCGCTATATCGACTCGCCCATGACCACCGTGGAGTCTTCAGGCTTGGGCAAAGCTAAGCGGATAGATGATGCAGCCGGGCGATATATCGAATTTTGCAAGGCCAGCGTCCCAACCCGGCTTGATTTTGACGGCTTGCGGATAGTTGTCGATTGCGCCCACGGTGCAACGTATCACATTGCGCCGCACGTATTCAGTGAGATTGGCGCAGAAGTCGTTTCCATTGGGGTAGAACCCAATGGGCTCAATATCAACGATGAATGTGGCGCAACTAAACCGCAAAAACTGGCTGAGACGGTACTGGCGTACCGCGCAGACCTGGGCATTGCTTTGGACGGTGATGGCGACCGTTTGATTATGGTCGATCATAAAGGTGAAATCGTCGATGGTGATGAGATTATCTATATCATCGCCAAGTCCAAGTTGGAGGCCAATGAGCTTACCGGCCCTGTCATTGGGACGTTAATGACCAATCTGGGGATGGAGCTTGCCTTAAAGCAACTGGGCATTAACCTGCTTAGGGCTAAAGTCGGTGATCGTTATGTCATGGAATTGCTGGTTGAGAATAAGGGCATATTAGGCGGAGAAAATTCAGGCCATATTATCTGCCTGGATAAAACAACGACAGGCGACGGTATTATCGCCGCCTTGCAAGTTATGGCCGAAATGCAACACACTGGAAAGAATCTGCATGAACTTAAGTCTGGTATGACCAAATATCCCCAGGTTTTGCTGAATATCAAGACGCAGTCAAAACCAAACCTTGATAGTGATGAAGCTATTCAAAAGGCAGTAAAAGACATTGAAAAAAAGCTGGGCAATACGGGGCGCGTATTGTTAAGGGCATCTGGGACAGAGCCGTTGATTCGGGTTATGGTGGAAGGGGAAAACGAAGACAAAGTGACCGCTTATGCAAATCAATTGGCAGATCAAGTGGCTAAAGCATATGGATGCTTGAATTAGCGGCTATTAAAC
>Ga0302322_100002717_pt1 | contig 14996 bp, 11 predicted proteins | sample Fen_T0_2_FD_203757 | JGI IMG/M metagenome (GOLD analysis project Ga0302322, IMG submission 203757) | Peat permafrost microbial communities from Stordalen Mire near Abisko, Sweden - Fen_T0_2 | ecosystem: Environmental > Terrestrial > Soil > Wetlands > Permafrost | place: Sweden: Abisko... | reverse complement strand
AACCACCCAATGCCATCACCACTGTCAAAGCATTTTCAAAAGCCGTGAGAGTCATGATGTCTCTCGGTTTCAAATCTTTTTCCAGTAAAACACGAATTGCTTTTGCCGCATCTGCACACTCGTTCGATTTCTCTTTGCTTAGCGCAGGATTTGAGGAAGTAAACGGTAATGCCATGCCGAGCGCTTCAATTGCTGATGCCATTGTGTTTGCCGTGTACATACCACCACACGCACCAGCGCCCGGACAAGAATTTTGAATGATGCCTTTATAATCTTCGTCTGAAAGTTTATCAGCTAATTTTTCACCCAGCGCTTCGAAAGCTGAAACGATGTTTAAGGATTTTCCTTTCCAGTGCCCGGCAGCAATAGTTCCACCATAAACCATTATGGCAGGTCGATTTAATCTGCCCATAGCGATGAGTGAGCCTGGCATATTTTTATCACAACCAACAACTGCAATCAATCCATCATAATATTGGGCGCCACAAATTGTTTCAATTGAGTCAGCAATCACTTCCCGGCTTACTAATGAATAACGCATTCCTTCTGTGCCGTTGCTCATGCCATCACTTACACCAATCGTATTGAAGATCAATCCCACCAACTCTTGATCCCATACGGCTTGCTTGACTTCAGAAGCTAATGCATTGAGGTGCATGTTACAAGAGTTGCCATCGAAGCCAGTGCTTGCAATTCCTACCTGGGCTTTTTTAAGATCGTGTTCAGTTAAACCAATGGCATAGAGCATCGCCTGTGATCCAGGCAAGGTCATATCTTGAGTTACTGTCTTACTATATTTATTCAATTCCATTTTTAAAATCTCTCGCTTAAACAATTACGTAGGCATTGCTCTTCTCCATGACAATATTTTTATAGGCTTCTTGAACTATCAATCCAAGAGATGATGTCCAGGGTTTATTAAGTCTTTGTCCTTCAATGGAACCAACCGCTGAAATCTGCGCAGCAGTACCGCAGAAAAATGCACTATCGGCTTCAAATAATTCTTCCGGTTTAAATAGTTTTTCTTTTACAGGTAATTCCAGCTCATGGCAAATGTCTAAAACGGTTTGTCTAGTGATGCCAGGCAAAATGTTTCCTGCTGGAGGTGTGTAAAGAACGCTGTCTTTTTCGTAGAAGAAATTTGAGCCGGGGCCTTCTGCAACAAAACCACTCGCATCAAGCATAATTGCTCCATCAAATCCTCTTTGTTTGGCTTCGGTAAAAGCGAGGACGGAGTTGACATAGTGGCCACATACTTTCGCTTCCAGTTTGGTGCTTTTGGGGTTAAGGCGCTGATAGGAAGAGATGCATACAGATGCTTCGGTATGGTTGAAGTACTTATCCCACTCATAAGCACAAATCATCAACGATGATTCTTGCGATGAGGTAAGTGTAAGATTTTCTCCTGCCATAACTAACGGACGGATATACGCGTGAGAAAGATTATTTTTTTCGAGTACTTGATAGCTGATCTGCGTGAGCTCTTCAATGGTATAGTGAACAGGGATTCCTAAGATTTCACAACTTCGTAAAAGCCGGGCAAAATGCTCGTATGGTTTAAAAATTTTTGTTCCATGGATTGTATTGTAAGAACGAATTCCTTCGAAAGCTCCGTACCCATAGTGAAGGGTTTGGCTGAATAAACTTGCTCCGGCATTTTTTGCTTTTACAAATTCACCATTCAGAAAAAGTATCGAGTCTTCGTTGTAGTATTCCATAATTTTTTTGAACAATCGTTAGTTTGCGGTTGTCTTTATAAAACAAAACCGCCCCGAAAAATCGAGGCGGTTAATATTTTTAGTTATAAATAAAATCACCTCTTCTTTTTCTTAGTAAGTACTAGACCACTGACGAGCTCAAGTGAACTGACAGTTATTCTTAAAGAGTTAGTGACTGTGTTTGTCATGTTGTAAATACTCTACAAGGTTAAGAAAAATTTGTGAGAGGGAATCATTTAATGATAAAAAAATTATTGATTATGTAAACAAGTGTTAGGTAGTAGAAGCAATTTTTTTTGATCGATGTTATTCAAAGTTCAATTAATTATTCCATCTTCGCACATAAGAAGTAAAAGTACAATCGCCCTGCCCAGACCATCGTGTTTCGGCAGGGCGATTGTCATTTAAAACTAGTTGATACAAACTAACGATTGTTGTGAATTCAAGTCCAAAAACAATTTTTGAAAAGATCTGGGACGCTCATGTAGTGAAGCGTGCTGAAGGTTACCCCGATGCCCTCTTTATTGATCGCCATTTTATTCATGAAGTTACAAGTCCGCAAGCGTTTGATGGACTGCGCAAAAGAGGAATAAAAGTTTTTAACACAAGTCGCACAACGGCTACTGCCGATCACAATGTGCCTACAAAAGACCAGCATCTTCCGATCAAAGAAGCATTATCTCGGCATCAGGTAGAAACGTTAAGAAAGAACTGCAAAGACTTTGGTGTTGAGCTATATGATCTTGGTCACCCATATCAAGGTATCGTTCATATCATCGGGCCGGAATTAGGATTGACTCTCCCGGGCATGACAATCGTTTGTGGTGATAGTCATACATCAACGCACGGAGCTTTTGGAAATATTGCATTTGGTATTGGCACGAGTGAAGTCGAACAAGTATTGGCAACACAATGCATCTTGCAATACAAACCCAAGACCATGAAGATCGAGATCAATGGCAAGTTGGGCAAGGGTGTGGTCAGTAAGGATATTATTTTGTATATCATTTCTAAGATATCAGCCAGTGGTGCCACTGGCTTTTTTGTTGAGTATGCCGGTGATGCCATCCGCGGTCTTTCGATGGAAGCGCGCATGACGATTTGCAACATGAGTATTGAAATGGGTGCTCGCGGCGGATTGATTGCTCCTGATGAGACTACTTTCAGTTATATTAAGGGAAGAAAATTTGCTCCGCAAGGAAAAGCATTTGATCAAGCCGTTGAGAATTGGAAGAAACTGAAGACTGATGATGGTGCAAAGTATGATCAGGTATTGAAATACGATGCTGCAGACATTGCGCCGATGATTACCTACGGAACAAATCCGGGTATGGGAATGAAAGTTACTGACCGCATTCCAACCGCTGAAGAATTAAAAGATATCAGTGAACAGACTTCATTTAAAAAATCGCTTGAATACATGGGACTTGAGCCGGGCTCTGAATTACTCGGCAAAAAAGTGGACTACGTTTTCATTGGAAGTTGTACCAACGCTCGCATTGAAGATCTACGATTAGTAGCTGGTATGGTGAAAGGAAAAACAAAAGCCAGCGATGTTGAAGTGTGGGTGATCCCAGGTTCAAAACAAGTTGAGGCACAAGCCAAGAGTGAGGGCCTTGACAAAATTTTTGAAGCTGCTGGTTTTGAATTAAGAAGTCCAGGCTGTTCAGCTTGCCTCGGCATGAATGAGGATAAAGTACCGCCAGGAAAGTATTGCATTAGCACCAGCAACAGAAATTTTGAAGGAAGGCAAGGACCAAAGTCAAGAACATTCTTGGCGAGCCCGCTGAGTGCTGCCGCTGCAGCTATTACAGGTAAAGTAACGGATGTAAGAGAGTTTGTTTAATTATGGCAAAAGAGAAATTCATAACACTAAAGTCAACGGCCGTTCCGGTAGCTGTTGAGAACATTGATACTGATCAGATTATTCCAGCACGCTTTTTAAAAGCAACTACCCGCGAAGGATTTGGTGATAATCTGTTTCGTGATTGGCGATACGATAACAATAATCAACCAATCAAAGATTTTGTGCTCAATCAATCTGCATACTCGGGCAAAATCCTTGTAGGTGGAAAGAATTTTGGATGTGGAAGCAGCCGCGAACATGCAGCATGGGCGATTCATGATTTTGGATTTAAGGTAGTGGTGTCTAGCTTTTTTGCTGACATATTTAAAAATAATGCTCTTAATAATGGCCTTTTGCCCGTAGTTGTTTCTGATGATTTCTTGAAGAAAATATTTCGGGCAATTGATAAAGATCCAAAAACTGAAATCGAAGTTGATTTGCAAAATCAGACCATTGGATTTGATGGGCTGAAAGAAAAATTTGAAATCAACCTTTATAAAAAAACTTGTATGATCAATGGCTACGATGACATTGATTACTTATTAAGTCTGAACAAAGAAGTTAGAGAATTTGATTTAGCACATTCATGAAGAAGAAAATTGTTATTCTACCCGGAGATGGCATCGGCAAAGAAGTAACAGCCGAGGGTAAAAAGGTATTGGAAACTATAGCTTCCCTTTTCGATTATGAATTCGAATTTGATGAGGCAACAATTGGTCATGATGCCATTGAGGCAACCGGCAATGCCTTACCGGATGAGTCATTGGCTAAATTGAAGAATTGTGATGCGATTTTATTTGGTGCGGTTGGCCATCCCAAATACGATAACGACCCGACTTTGAAAGTAAGGCCTGAACAGGGATTGCTTAAAATGAGAAAAGAGCTTGGGCTTTATGCTAACCTGAGACCGATTAAATTATTTGATGAACTGTTGGGTGCCTCAAGCATCAAGCCTGAAATATTAAAAGGATCGGATATTCTTTTCTTTCGTGAGTTGACCGGTGATGTTTACTTCGGTGAGAAGGGCAGGAGAGATGATGGTAACACTGCCTTTGACTTGATGATCTATCAACGCTACGAAGTTGAACGGATTGCACACAAAGCTTTCCAAGCTGCAAGAACCAGGAAAAAGAAAGTAACCAGTGTCGATAAGGCCAACGTGCTTGAGAGCTCAAGATTGTGGCGCGAAACTGTACAAGAGATTGGTAAACAGTATCCTGATGTTCAGCTTGAACATCAGTTTGTTGATTCAGCTGCAATGAAACTCATTCAAAACCCAAGAAGCTTTGATGTGGTAGTTACCGGAAATTTGTTTGGTGATATTCTCACGGATGAAGCTTCCCAGATTGCAGGATCGATGGGGATGTTAGCCTCAGCATCCGTCGGCGATTCAGTTGGATTGTACGAGCCTATTCACGGAAGTGCACACGACATTACAGGAAAAGGAATTGCCAACCCGCTTGCTTCGATTCTGTCGGTGGCGTTGTTGTTGGATATTTCTTTTGGATTGAGAGAAGAATCGGAATTAGTGATCAAAGCGGTTGAGGAAACTTTGAAACAAGGTTATCGCACCGTTGACATAGCTGACAAAACTATTCCCAAAGAAAAAATATTGAATACACAACAAATGGGCAATCTAGTGATTCAACAATTGGAAAAGGTAAGTAAAGAAGTGGCCCGCATTTAAAACACAAAAGATTTATGGCACAAAGAATTCAAGTATTCGATACCACTCTTCGCGATGGCGAACAAGTGCCCGGCTGTCAGTTGAGCACGGAAGAAAAGGTAGTGGTAGCAAAAGAATTGGAAGCCCTTGGTGTGGATGTGATTGAAGCTGGCTTTCCAATTTCTAGCCCTGGCGATTTTCTTTCTGTTGTTGAGATTTCAAAAGTGGTGAAAGGCCCTGTCATTTGTGCACTTACCCGTGCAAAGAAAGAAGATATTGATGTTGCGGCCGAAGCGCTGCATCATGCCAGGCGTGGACGAATTCATACGGGTATTGGCTCGAGCGATGTGCATATCAAACATAAATTCAAATCTTCACGGGAACTCGTATTAGAGCAAGGTGTGTCGGCAGTAAAATATGCAAAAAGCAAAGGTCTTGAAGTTGAGTTTTTTGCTGAAGATGCAGGTCGTGCCGATCTTGCATTCTTAGCGCAAATGACCGAAGCGATTATTGCAGCAGGAGCCGATGTGGTTAACATTCCGGATACTACCGGTTACTGCTTGCCTCACATGTATGGAAAGCGAATTCAATATTTGTTTGAAAACGTAAAGAATATTGATAAAGCAGTGATCTCCGTCCATTGTCATAATGATCTTGGTTTGGCAACTGCCAATACGATTAGTGGCGTAATGCATGGCGCGCGCCAGGTGGAAGTAACGATTAATGGAATTGGTGAACGTGCCGGAAATACTTCACTAGAAGAAGTTGCTATGGCCTTTCAAGTACACAAAGATTTAGGTTTTGTTACTGGCATTAAATCAGAAAAAATCTATCCGCTTAGCAAGTTGGTTTCTAAGCTGATGCGGATGCCTGTTCAGGCAAACAAAGCAATTGTGGGAGCGAATGCATTTTCGCATTCCTCAGGAATACATCAGGATGGTTTCTTGAAGCATCCTGAAAATTATGAAATCATCAACCCCGCTGAAGTAGGTGTTCCGTCTTCATCGATTTTACTTACGGCAAGAAGTGGACGTGCAGCATTGAAGCATCGTATGGAATTATTGGGCTACAAATACGAAGGAGAAGAACTTAATACGCTTTACGAAAACTTCCTGATCGTTGCTGACGAGAAGAAGGAAGTGAACGATGAAGATTTGATTATCCTTGCAACGAGTTTACCAGTATTGCACCGATAGGAAATTTTCGTTTAAAATCTAATATAGAATTCTATTCGCTTGGAGTTGTCAGAAGGCAAAATACAGCAATTTTTCCACCGTATTGATAGTTTGGTTTTAGAACAAGAACCTTTGTTTGGTAAAATGAATGCGAATCAAATGATTTGCCATTGTACGGATCAGATAAGGATGGCAATTGGAACTAAGAACGCCACAGTAGAAGGAAAAGTTGATCCAAATGAAATTATTGCAATGGCTAAATCTGGAAAATCTGTACCAACTCCAAAAGGTTTAGGACAAGTTGAGGGTGATGGAACTAAACCAACTACGTTGGAACGTGACAAGAAAATTTTAAAAGAACATATTTTAAATTTTTCAAAACTGGACGACAATTTTGGTTATGCATCACATCCTTACTTTGAACAAATGGATAAAAAGCAATGGACAGCTTTAGTGATATATCATCTCAATCATCACTTGAAGCAATTTAATGTTTGATAAATAAGATTTCTCTTATCCTTGCAACAAGCGATAAGAAACTTTTAAGATTTTATTGATTTAATAGTTGGCACCTCAACGGAACGTTCTCGTTCATGTCTCTTTCGTTCAACGAGATAGAATAAAGGAGGAATAACAATAGGGGCGAAAATCAATGTACTCGTCAAGCCACCAATGATTACAGTTGCTAGTGGACGTTGAACATCTGAACCAATACCTGTGCTGATGGCTGCAGGAACCAATCCTACAATTGCCACAACCAAAATAGAGAGTATTGCCCGCACCTGCTCAGCGGATGCGAGAATGATAATTTCTTTTAAACTGCTCTCATGATGGGTTTCCTCCATTCTCTTAATAGCAGAAACCAGTAGTGTACCCGCCATTACTGAAATGCCAAAGATCGAAACAAAACCAACACCAGCTGACACATTAAAATGATACCCACGAATAAAGAGGGCAAGAATTCCACCTGCCAGAGCAAATGTGATACACGACATAGTGACCAATGTATGCCTTGTGTTTTTGAAAAGCGAGAATAGTAGTACACCCACTAAAACAACTGTGAGCGGAATAGTAACTGAAAGTTGTTTGCCAGCTCGTTCAAGATTTTCGTATTGCCCGCCATAAATAATTTTGTAGCCTTTAGGGATATGCAGGGTTTTACCGATTTTCATTCCAACTTCAGCAACGAAACCTCCCTGGTCGCGGCCGCGTATGTTAGTTCGTACCGTTACCATCCTTTTCCCATTGATGCGGTAAATATTGGTTTGACCTTCCACATAACTGATATCAGCAAGCTGGCTCATAGGCACCAGCGCACCATTTGCCGCAGGCACCTGAAGGTCTTTGATATCTTGCACTGTACTTCTGCTTTCCGGTAAAAACCTGGCTACAATATCGTAGCGTTTATTTCCATCGTATACTTTGGAAATCACTTTGCCACCAATTGCGGCTTCAATCATTCCCTGAATATCACTCACATTGATTCCAAATCGTGCTGCATTCTCACGATTGACATTGATAGCCAACTGTGCTTGTTCACCTTCTTGTTCGAGATTAACAGCAACCGCGCCCTTCATGTTGCGAACAATATCTGCAATGCTGTCTGCTTTTGTTCTCATAAATTCGAGGTCGTCTCCCACTACAGATATAGCAAGATCGGCAGCGCTTCCTGTTACAATCTCCATTACCTGGTCAATGATTGGTTGACCGGTTGAAAAGAAAGCTCCCGGAAACTGATTTTGCAACTGAGTTTGCATTCTTGCTACTAAATCTTTTTTCTTGATCGTGTCACTCCAAAGTTTGTACTCTTTCAGGCCGACAAGAATTTCAGTTCGGTTGGTAGGAAATGGGTCAGTACCGTCATCATTACGGCCGGTTTGTGTAATCACATAGTCAACGGGAGGATAAGAGGCGATGATCTCACGAATTTTGGGAGCAATTTTAGCGTTCTCCTGAATTGTTACTCCGGCAGGCATAAAACACCGTAAGAAAATAGATCCTTCATCAAGCTCCGGCAAAAATTCAGTGCCGAGTGTGCCTCCCAGGAAGATGAGCGAACTAACAATGGCAAAGCATATTGTGACGATGGATTTGGGTAAGTTCAATAAGGTTATCAAACCTCGTTCATAACTTTTCTCTACCCAGTTGAGTATGGGGTTCTTTCTTTGTGGTATTGGTTTCTCAAGATTGGCCAAAGCTTTCTTGTAGGCAAAGGATATCAATACTGGAATAAGGGTAAGAGCACAAATCATAGAGCCGACAACTGCGAAGGCCAGCGTGAGCGCCATCGGAGAAAAAAGCTTTCCTTCCACCCGTGTCATCGTGAGGATAGGCATATAGGCCAACATGATGATGGTAATAGAGAAAAATATTTCACGACCTACTTCTTGCGCAGAAAGTAGCGTGATCTTGATGATTCCTTGTTCTTTTTCTTCTGGTGTTGCGTTTCTGTATTTACGGATTAGATGCTCTGCCATAATACAAGCGCCATCTACAATAATTCCAAAATCGATTGCCCCCAGTGAAAGTAAATTGGCAGGAATGCCAGTCAATCGCATGAGTATAAAAGCGAATAATAGCGCAAAGGGAATGGTGAGGGCAACGACAACTGCTGATCGGATGCTACCCAAAAAGAAGACCAGGATAATAACAACAATGGAGACGCCTGCGAACAACGTTTCACCAACTGTTTCAAGGGAGTGGTTGATAAGAAAACTCCGATCATACAAAGTTTTTATTCGAACGCCTTCCGGCAATTCATTCCCTTCCATGGAGGCGATCTTATCTTTAACTAACTTGAGTACTTCACTTGGATTTTCTCCTCTTCTCAATAAGATGATCCCTTCGGTACCGCCATTGCTTTCGATTCCCTCATTTTTGAATGTGTATCCCAATATGCCAGATGGAGGTGGAGGAGCAATCTCTACCGAGGCAATGTCACGAATGAAAACAGGTACTCCGTTTGTAGACGTAAGCACAATATTGTTTATATCATTCTCGGACTTAATCGCGCCTAATCCGCGTATCGCAAAACCCTGACCTCCGCGTTCAATCACATTTCCACCGGTGTTCTGATTGTTGTGTTCTACTGCACTGATTATATCCTCCAGGTTCAATCCATATTTTCTTAAACGCTCAGGGGAAGTAAGAATCTGAAATTGCTTGATGGGCCCGCCAAAAGTGGCAATGTCGGCAATGCCTCGCACCTGCAGCAGCGCAGGTCGGATCACCCAATCCTGTAAGTCACGAACTTGAGTTGGAGTTAATGTGGGTGGAGCATCAATTACGTAACGTAATATTTCACCAACTGCGGTAGTGAGTGGGGCGAGTTCGGGTGATACCCCAGGAGGGAGTTCAGCACTTTGCAAACGCTCAAGCACTTGCTGACGCGCAAAATAATCGTTAACACCATCTTCAAAAGTTAATTGAACAACAGCAAGACCAAAAATGGTACGGCTTCTTCGGTCAAGGACTCTTGGCACGTTGTTGAGTGCCCGTTCAATCTGCATCGTAACTTGCAACTCTACTTCTTCGGCAGCGCGGCCATTATATTTGGCAATGACGATTACATTGGTATCCGCAATATCAGGGTAGGCTTCAATCTTCAGTTGGCTAAAGCACCAAAAGCCGATAGCCGAAACTACAACGGCTAAAGAAATAACCATCCATCGGTTGGTGAGCGAAAAAATAAGTAGCCCTCTGATCATTTTATCCTATTTCCAGATTTCAACTTGATTGACTACAATGAAGCCGGACTTAATTTTCTTTCGCAGTTCAGTAAGTGTTTTGTTTACACGTTCGTCCTCGTCAACGAAAGTGATTACCATGGGCGGTTCATCAAATGAAAACAGTCGGCCTGGCCTTTTGATCTGATGGTTTTCACCAATTCCAGCTTCGCCTCGAAATAACGTTGCTCCAATGACGCCTTGATCTACAAGAAATTCCATCAGGAAATCTGTCATCGATTTATCTTTATAGTACTTGTCTTTGTCGAAGTAGATGCTTGCTTGTTTCATAACTTGTAAACTTAAAGTCAATAACCGAATGAAAGTCCTTTTAACTGCATCGCGCCTTTAATTACAACCATATCCTGATCAGTGATGCCGTCGAAAATGATCACGTTGCCATCCGCTTGTTGGCCGGTACTTACTGCCTTCCGAACAAATTCTAAATCTGATTTTTTAACAAAGACGTAATCCTTTCCCATCACGGTGACCAATGCTTCTCTTGGTACGGCAAGAAATTTCCCCTGACTCAAACCAAATTTTGCTGTGCCGAACATTCCTGCCTTTAATTTTCCATTCGGATTAGTAATGGTTATCCGAAGTTTAACCATACGTGTTACATGGTCCACCACATCTCCGATATTTTCAATAACACCTAAGAACTGCTCATTGGGAAACGAAGTGAAATTTACAATGCACTTGCTCCCTACGCCAATCTTATCGAGTTGGTTTTCCGGAATGTCGCAAACAACCCAAACTGTTTTAGGCTTCGCTAGTCGCAAAGCATCGGGGTTGAAGCCACCTAATTTTAACTTCGCTTCATGCTCAAGGTTAGCCGCCTTCTCATTTACTAAATTAGTTTCTTCCATCGCTAAAGCAGTTTGCGCTTCCAATACTTCACGACCAGTAGCTGCTCCGTGCATTTGTAAATCTTTGGCTCGCTCAAGTTCAATTTTTCTTTGCTTGATTGTTACATTCTGGATTTGATTAATGTTGGCGAGATGTTGTAACAATTGAGTGTAGGTGGATGTCAAATCCGGGTTGTCGAACAAAACTAGATTTTGGTTAGGATTTTCCTGACTAGGTACAACCGTAGCTACAACCCGGGCTGGCGCTGTTAAGTTGGCAAACAGTTGTTCTGTTTCTGTATCGTGAATAGCAAAGAAGTCGGCCGTTTTCTTGTCTGCAAAAACAATTACCTGTCCGTTGTCGGTGACTTTTGGTTTTGCGACTTGCAGGATGCTGTGATTTTCTTCTTTCTTACCGCACGAAACAAGAAGAACTACGGCAATGAGTGCGATCAGCTTTTGCATATTCTATAACTGGTTAATAAGCCCTGTAACATATAACACTCGAATGTAACCTTGATGGTAAGACAATAATTGATTGAGATAAAGCTGTCGTGTGTCAAACCAACTGCGCTGAGCATCCAAGAAGTCAATAATGGTGGTGCCTCCTTTTAGGTAGGAGTACCGAACGTTTTCAAGAACCTGTTGTGACTGATCTAAAATTGTTTCAAACCTTTTCAAATTCTCCTTTTCGGTTTGGTATGTTTGAAACGCGGCCCTTACCTCCGTGCGCAACTGCAGTTCAACATTCTTCAAATTTTGTTGTGCTTGAAGTTGCATGTATTTTGACTTTTCGATTTCACCTTGATTCCTATCCAGGATTGGGATTTTAATTGTGCCAAAGAACCCCAGGTATGGAATTGTGTTTTGAGGGTTCCAGATCATTCCTAATTCTGGCACGGGCAGCACAATTGCTTTTTGTAATTTGATATTACTTTCCGTAAACGCAATTTGACTCTTCGCAACCCGCATATCATTTCTTCCTGATAGCGCGGTATTGAAAAGACTGTCAAGATTATAAGGAATTGTAATTACTTCGATAGGCGAATCAATGTCTACATCAACGCTGTCGGTTGATCCTATAAAAAATTTCAGTCGTTGAATTTCATTTTTAAAATCTTTGTTGGCGTTTATTCGCTGAAGGTCATATTGCTCAAGTAATAGCTGGGTACGCACCAAATCCGTTTCAGTGATCACTTGGTTGCGCAGCCTTGCCTTGTTGATCCTCACTAAACTATCCAGGTTCTTGTAGGCCTGTTGTATCAAGTCAAGACGAGACTCAATGATCCAAGTATTGAGCCATTGGTTTGCCGCATCAAAGGAAAAATTACGAACAGTTTCGCCAAAGCCTTGTTGAAACAGCATAAGGTTTTGGTTGGCTACTTCAATTTTTGATTTCCGAAGTGAAGGCAATTGAAATGGCTTTGTAAGCTGCCACCAAACCTGACGATTAAGACCATTGTTCCAATCAGTTCCACTTGCATAATACTTTGAGTTAACCATTTGCAATGACTGATTATTTAGAACCGGGTTGGGTCGCAGTTTCGAAGTAGTCACATTGCTTTGTGCGATATTGACATTAAACCCCTCGGTTTTAAGTAATGGGTTATTGGCACGAACGGCTGCTAGCGTAGTCTGTATCGAATACTTAGTTTGTGACTTAGCATCCAATGCGATGATTAAAAGAATGATCAGGCTAAAGAAAACTCGCATGCGGAGCTAAGAGGTATTGGTTTTAAAACTGATATTCTTGCAATGTTACGAGAATTTCGGGAAGTGATTTGTCTTTAAACTAAAAGATTTTCACCGTTCGAATAAGTATTTAACTAGGTTCTGGTTTTAGTTGATAATCCTATCCTTATTTTTGAAGGGAATTATGAGTCACCACGATCACCATGAAAACCACCATCACCATCAGCACGATTCGGTGAACCGTGCTTTTTTGTTTGGCATTGCGCTGAATATTGTGTTCGTGGTGATCGAATGTGGTTTTGGTTTGTGGGTTGGATCTCTTTCTTTATTGACTGATGCAGGCCACAATCTGGGTGATGTCGCAGGACTTGTGTTAGTCGTATTAGCTATCCGCTTATCTAAGAAAAAACCGAATAAAAAATTTACCTACGGCTATGGCAAAACCACCATTCTTGTGGCATTGGCAAATGCAGTTACATTATTAATTGCCGTAGGAGCGATTGGATGGGAAGCCATTGGGCGGCTTGAACACCCACAACCTGTACAAGGACAAACCATTGCCTGGGTAGCCTTTGCAGGGATTATAATCAATGGTGTGACAGCTTTGTTATTTATGAAGAACCAGGACAAGGATTTGAACTCGAAAGGTGCCTTTCTTCACATGACTGCTGATGCTTTGGTTTCTTTGGGCGTGCTCGTTTCGGGGATAATTATTTTGTATACACAATGGTTTTGGCTTGATGCTGTTATTAGTATTGTGATTATGGTAGTTATAGTAATGAGCAGTTGGAAGCTATTAAAAGATTCATTGCGCCTTACGTTGGATGGTGTGCCTTCTGATATTAACATGGAAGGTATTCGGAAATATTTATTAGGGATCAAGGGCGTAACAGGCTTACATGATTTACACATCTGGGCGATGAGTACTAATACCACTGCATTAACAGTGCACCTGGTTATGCCAAATGAAATGGAACCATCGTTATTATCCTCAATCAATTCTGATCTCCACTCGCAATTTCATATCGACCACACCACCATTCAAATTGAAAAATCACAAGAAGTCGAGTGTGAACAGCGGTGTTAGAATTCTTAGAAGGGCGAATAGGCCGGTAACTGAAACTCTTCTTCTTTAATCGAGCTGAACAAAAACCCGCAAATTACTTTCGGATAGAAGTAAGTTGACTTCTGTGGCATCGTCGAACCACTGTGACAAACGCGCTTCACTTCTTCAATGGAAACTTCTTGCGTGATGATGGCCATTTGGACTTCTTCCTTCAGCACTTTAGTCAGGCAATCACTGAAACTTCTATCAAAAAAAATGTTTTCTGAAGTGCGCTGATCTTTGCCTGGGATGCCAAGAATCTTTTCAATAATAAAATAGTGAAGTACCGTTAAGTCCAGTGTCTTGACTTCTTCTGGAAAGTGCCATCGCATGGAAGGAAACGCCTCAGGCTTTAGTCTGACTTTAAAAGCGCGATCATTCATTAAGATTCCAAAGGCCCATTTTTTTCCTTCGATAATTTCATTCAACGTATGGGCATCTTCTATTTCACGAACAGTAAAATCTTGATTGAACTGCTCAACGATTTTGTCAATATTAAAATTCTTCAAATTTTTAATTAGACGATGTGTTGGCAAAATCCGTAAATCACCGGCTTCAGTATTGGTCAGGTACATCAAATGAAAATTGTAACCCTCTTTGCCCGTGTGTTTAGGATTTGTGGCTTTGCAATTTTGCATGTGTACCAATGAACTTTCATAACGATGGTGTCCATCGGCAAGGATGATCGTTTTGGTTTTGATGCAATCCATAAATTTTTTGATCACTTCAGCATCGTGGATCACGGCCAAAACATCTCGCACTCCCTGGTAATCTTCGGTTTCATAAATAGGACTGTTGATTGCTTCGTCCATATATTTCTCCAGCTCAAAGGTTGAATCAGTGAATAGCCCGTGGGTAGGGCTTACATGCAATTCGGTTTTCGCCAGGAGCTCAATACGATCGTTTACAGATTGTGGTATCGTGTTCTCATGTCTAAGAATAATATTTTCTTCAAATGGATAGGTTCGGATATTACAAACAAATCCTTTACGACAATATTCTTTAGGGTCTCCGGCTAATTTGAAATATTGATAGTAAACATAGATGCCAGGCAGTTTGTCTTGTAAAATGATTCCTTCCTTCTTCCACTTTGTCAAAAGCTTTTGCGCTCGGTTGGCCGCATCAGGCTGTTCGGGAACAGAAAGATGAATGGAGTTGAGCTGATTTTGATACAATGCAGCTCTCTGTTTGTCAGATACGACATCAAACAGAGGAGCGCTA
>Ga0302322_100002716_pt1 | contig 14998 bp, 13 predicted proteins | sample Fen_T0_2_FD_203757 | JGI IMG/M metagenome (GOLD analysis project Ga0302322, IMG submission 203757) | Peat permafrost microbial communities from Stordalen Mire near Abisko, Sweden - Fen_T0_2 | ecosystem: Environmental > Terrestrial > Soil > Wetlands > Permafrost | place: Sweden: Abisko... | reverse complement strand
TATTGATATGGAGGATCTCGACTCTGAAACAATTGCATCAATGAATGTTCTTAAGGATAAATCCGCAACAGATAAATACGGAGAAAAAGGAAAAGACGGAGTAATTGAAGTAACAACTAAACCACAGAAATCCCTTCAAAATACAACCGGAAAGGAAGTCGTTGTGACTGGTTATTCTTTACAAAAAGCAAAGACGCTTGATTTCAGAAATACTGTCGATTCTCAGGGAAATCCACTTTATGTCTTAGACGGGATAATAATTGATAGAACTGAAGTTAATAAAATGGACCCTAACGATATATCATCAATAAATGTTTTTAAAGGGGAACGGGCTATGGCTAAATATGGTGAGAAAGCTATAGATGGAGCGATTGAGATAACATCTAAAAAAGCAGAGAGTGTTAACAAAAATCTAAAACAACAATCTGTTATCGAAGAAAAGGATAAAACTAATGGGAAGGAACCATTTGTTGTTGTTGAGGAAATGCCGATATTTCCCGGAGGTGAAAAAGCCATGACAACATGGATTTACAATAATATCAAAGTGATGGGGCCTCAGGGTAAAGTAAATAGCACAGAACCGGTTTATGTGATCTTTGTTGTGAGCAAAACAGGGAAGATAAAAAATGTGAAAGTTAAAGATCCAGTTAATCCTGCAATTGATGCTGAGGCAATAAGAGTCGTGAGCAGTATGCCTGACTGGATCCCTGGAAAACAGAATGGGAAATCGGTTGATGTTAATATGCAGTTGCCTATCGACTTCAAAATAAAATAAGTTTTCCCGCAGATTTCGCAGATTTTCGCAGATCAAAACCCCTCCGGCGCTTCGCGCCACCTCCCCTAAAAGAGAAGCAATTCTCAGATATTTAGTGAATTAACCCCCCCCTTGGGGGGGCAGGGGGGTAAAAATCCAGGAGTGGTAAAAAGTCCGGGAAATTCTTTTTCAATCCTTATCCTTCTTATTATCCGTCATAAAGAATGCAGCATGTACTGCTGGAGGACATGGAGAATCAAGCCCTTTTACAGCCTTCCAGATAACCTGGTTGAAATCAGCATCGCTTACCATGTCTTCTTTTGTAAAATCAAACTGTTCGCTTTTTTTCTGCCAGGCACTTGGTGTCGTGTTCTTCAGATTCAGGTCAATATTGTTGGGTCTGACAACGAATGCAGGGTGAATGGCAGAATTGTCCATGCTTCTCCATATTGGAACAGCCGGTGCGTCATACTGGCTCATGGGTGGCAAACCGAGAATCAGTTCTATTGTCCGCAGCATTGATGTAGTTGTATAAGCGGTATGATCGACAAAGTTCTTCTTTACGAAACCTCCTGCAAGATAAGCAGGGCTACGATGGGCATCCACATGATCGGGACCATTCTGAGCATCATCCTCAACAATTATAATCAGGCTGCTGTTCCAGATTGAACTGTGGCTAAGATAATCCACCAGGAGTCCGACTCCCAGATCATTGTCAGCTACATGAGCAAACGGAGTTGGTTTTCTCAGGCTTAATCCTTCAGTATGATCGTTACCCATACGAATTGTACTAAGCTGAGGAACTGCATTCGCTTTCATGAGTGAATCAAAATCGTGTTTCCATTGACCGAAACGAACAGTATCGCGTATTCCAAGACCCCAGTTTGCATAAGCAGCACACAGATGGTCTTTTAGAACAGGAATACTTGGCTTAAAGTTCTCAACAAATTCCCCATACGAACGGAAGCTTACCCCATTGCGCAAACAATCATCCCAGAGGAAGCCGTTCTTATTATTTGCAATCTTCTGCTTTCCTTCGCCCGGATAACCACCGCCTCTTCCCCCGTAGCTTGTGGGCCAGGTCTTTTCGAGGAAGTCAGTTCCATAGGCTCCCATTGTCCAGTTATGGCCATCGGCGCTTACTTCACCATTGACATAAAAATTATCTAACAGAACAAATTCTCTGGCCAGAGCATGTTGATTCGGAGTTATATTCTCCCCAAAGAGAACAAGATTCGGATCGCCGTTTCCTTCTTTAATATCGCCCAATACCTGGTCATAAGTACGGTTTTCCTTGATCACATAGAAAACATATTTAATAGGAGAGCTGTCTCCAATCTTTTGAGGGATGGGGTTTCCTGCAGCACCTTCTGACATCATCTCCTTATTCTTTATGTATGGAGTGTTATTATAAACTGCTTGTGAATAATTGGCTATCTGTTTCGCATCAGGAACATTAATTATACTCAGTGTTCCACGGAACAGACCTCCGATATACTGAACTTTCATCTTTTGCTCTCCCCCTGCAGACTGGTAAACCACCTCTCCTCCTTTTTGCATAGGATTAGGACCAAACGGATTAGCCCTTGATGTCAGTCCTTTCCCGTTGCTTACCAGGATTTTATTTTTCACAACTCTGACACAGGTCGGATACCAGGCAGTCGGAATGAACCCTTTACTTTTAGAGGCTCCCGGGGATGTTATATCAAATACGGCAAGGCAGTTATTATCAGCATTTGCTATATAAAGTGTCTTTTCATCTGAGCTAAGTGCAACACTATTAGTTGTTGATCCCGCAGGTGAATTTGGATAAAGAGCGGTATTGAGTGTTTCAATTACCTTGTTCTGTCGGGTATCGATAACCGACACACTATTATCATCAGCATTGGCTACAAACAGATACTGACCGTTCCCGGAAATACATAAATCATTCGGGTGACTGCCTACAGCGATAGAACCGGTTACTTTTTGAGAAACAGTGCTGAACAGAACTACTTTCTGGCATCCCCAGCATGAGATATAAAGGGTTTTGTGATCGGGCGCCAGAAGACATGTATATGCTTCAGCATCAAGCTGAAACTTTGAAACGATTTTTTTCTCCTTAGTATCAAGAACATACAGAGAATTATCTTCCTTGGTTACAGCATAGAGCCTGTTCTTTGAATCATCAAGAGCAATACCGGTTATTGAGATTTTTACCGGCCATGCTTTCCCGATCCATATAGTGTCATAGTTTACCAGGCGATTTTTTTGAATAGCATAACGGATGATTATGTTATCATTTCCCCCGGAAGCATAAAGATATTTCCCGTCGTCAGAAAATGTCAGACCAAGCCATGATTTTCCGATTATGACCGAATCGAGAATTACTTCATGTTCAATATCTACCAGCTGAATAGTCTGGTCACTCTCTCCGTTATTTGTAACAGCTGCCAGCTTTTTTGAAGGAGACACTGCTATATTCAGAGGTAAATCCCCAAGAGGCAGAAGCTTTCCGACAGGAGTTAACTTCCATCCGTTTGGCAGGGTAACGCGATGAGATTCAATTTCATTCAGAGTCTGAGCCTGAAGATTAATGGTGAAAATAATCAGGAATATTATGAAAAAATTAAGTGTGTTTTTCATTATTGGTAAGTTGGTAATAGACAGTTTATTAGGCAATTATCTTAGTCTCTCTTCTTTAAGTCTTCGGGTTTCAAAGTTATCAGGTGACCAATTTGTTTCCCGTTCCGGTAGGTTACAACACGAAGTGTAACAGGGCCTTCAGGAAGATCAAACGGGGTTGCATATTTTGACGAGAAGGTGTTAGGCATGGATCCATCGAAAGAATAGAAAATATCGAGTCCGGGCATTTCAGATTCCAGATTAATAGTCATTTTGCCATCTTTACTCTGAACAGTTATAAGAGCATCATAAATTGCAGTGGAAAAGTTTATCCCGGCTATTGCAGAACGATCGAACTGTTTTTCAACTCTCTGTGCAAAATTTTCCCAGTTTTTTACCTCTTTTGGTGACCAGAAATCCTCAGATAAAGCCCATCCGCGTGGCCAGACCATATATTCGGCGTGATGAAAAGTTGAAATCTGTTCGGTCCAGAGGTTTCCCCCGCCGCCGAGAATATACTTTGGATCAACACCATCAGGAATAGGTTCATAACTATAGCATTTCTTTAAGCGGAGACCAGAATAAATCGGAGGTTCAATTGTAGCTTCCCCCTGCTGGTAATCCAGATAAGCAAAAGTAGTTGGAGTCATTACAACATAGTGACCTAATTTTGCAGCCTCAATTCCACCTTTAATACCACGCCAGCTCATAACACTTGCATCAGGGCCCAATCCGCCTTCAAGAATTTCGTCCCACCCAATCAGTTTTTTCCCTTTTGCTTTCAGGATACTTTCAACCCGTTTCATGAAATAAGATTGCAGTTCCTCAGGTTTAGTCAGATTCAGTTTTTTCATCAGAGCCTGGCACCCGGGATCAGCTATCCAGAAACCTTTATAACACTCATCTCCACCAACGTGTATGTATGGATTTGGAAACAAGGCTGCTACTTCAGTGAACACCTTATCAAGAAATTCATATACTTTTTCATCTGAAGGATTTAGAGTATTATTAATCAGCATTTTAAAAGTTCCGTCCTTATACCATTCCGAGTCCGGAGAACCAGGATTAACATATGTTTTTGGATCCTTTGTTGTAGAAAGTTCAGGATAAGCTGCAATTGCCGACAGACTATGGCCGGGGACATCAACTTCCGGAACAATTGTCACATTGCGGTCGAGTGCATACTGAACAATTTCTTTTATATCGGCCTGGGTATAAAAACCTCCGACTGTTGCTGCCTCTCCTGGTTTAGGAACAGCACGCTGACCGAATTGTCCAAAGCGTGGAACTCTCCAGGCACCAACTTCTGTTAGTTTTGGTAATGATTTGATCTCAATTCTCCATCCGTTATCGTCTGTAAGATGCCAGTGGAAAGTATTGAATTTGAATTGAGCAATCTGGTCGATATATTTTTTAACTTCTTCTTTTGAGAAAAAATTACGACTCACATCCAGCATTATTCCTCTCCATCCGAAACGGGGATAATCGGTAATCTTAACTACAGGAATTGTCCATGGAATATTTACAGCGGTTTTGCTTTCAATCTCTTTTGGCAGAAGCTGGAACAATGTTTGCATCCCATAAAAAAGCCCGGCTGCTTCATTGGCAGAAATGACAACACCCTCAGGAGCAGATATCAGGGTATAACCTTCTTTACCAATTTTTTCAACCGGCAATTTATTTATATTGAATTGTACTGTAGCTCCCTTGTCCTCCCTGGCATTTAAAGAAATCCCTGCCGCAATATTTAATTTATCGGCAAACATTTCAGCTGCTTTGCGGCTGTCTTTACTATTAAACCCGATAGTTGTTGTTTTTGTAAACATAAAACTACCCGCAGATTGTTGTATTTCAACGGGTTGGGGAATAAGGTGAATTGCCGGGTCTTGCCCATAGACTTTTGTCAGAGCAAAGAAAAGCACGAATAAAAGAAGGTGTTTCATATTTTCATGAATTAAAGATTAATTTATTTCGGGATGTTTTCAGAACTTTCAGGGTCTCTTTTTTTATTTTTACAACAACTTTACCCGAAATTTTCAAAGGTTCTCCATCGATATGGAATCTGGTTTCATCTGTCTCTATAACTATCTCTTTATCAGTTTGAATATGCCTGACATATTTAGATTTATTTATTCGTTTTGTAAAGAGGCGGATAATGAACAGTGAGCCTAAAATCTTAGGAAAAGGTTTAATTAATACAATATCAATTTTCCCGTCATTAGGTAATGCCAGAGGTGCAATGAATGCATTATTCCCGAATTGCCGGGTATTGGCAATTGTGAGGACGAATAATTTTTCATCGACAATAATTTTTCCCTCACTTTTAATGGTTACGTGAAAAGGACGAAGCTGCAAAAAAGTTTTAAAGGTCAATGCCATATAAGGAAGGAATCCTCTCAGTTTAAGGTTGCTAAATGAATGTGCAACAAAGCTGTCCAAACCAATTCCGGCTACATTCAGGCATAATTTTTCATTAACTTCAATAACATCGATATCAACGGTATCGCCTTTTTTAATGTTCGATATAAGCGATCTGACGTTCAAACTAAAACCGAATTCCTTTGCGAAACCATTCCCGGAACCAAGAGGCAAAACTCCGAGAATTTTATCACTGCCTACCAGTTTTGATGCAACGGTATGGACAGTACCGTCTCCTCCGGCAGCGATAAAAACGTCATAATTATCAATGTTCTCTTTTATCAGCGATTCAGTATCAGCAACACTTAAGGATTTTGAATATGATATTTCATGTTTTCGGAGATCCAGCTCTTTTGATACCAGGAAGTTAACAGGAGGTATACCTGAAGTTGGATTCAGTATGATGAGCGCTTTTTTCTTATTTTCTGTACGGGAAATTTTCATGCCCAAATTTACTGAAGTTTTTGGCAATACAGGTTAATAGGAAGTTAAGAAGTGTTAACCTCTTTCCTGAGGGGTTGTATAAAAAGTAAAATCCATTAACCGCAAAGGTCGCAAAGGCTTGATAAACATTGTTTTAACTTTGCGTCCTCTGCGCCGACTTTGCGAACTCCGCGGTTAAAAATGGCTTTCTAAACAACCCAGGTTAAGAAAGATGAAAAAATTGATTTATTCCATGAATGGATATTTGAAATCTGTAGCAGGGATCAGAGTCTCTTTAATTGTTCTGGGACTTACCCATCGTATGAGGTTCAGATGACTTCCGGCCTTATCGTTTGTTCCGGAACCCCTTGCACCTCCAAAAGGTTGTTGTCCTACCATTGCACCGGTAGGTTTATCATTTATATAGAAGTTCCCGGCAGCATAGCGTAATACACGGCATGCCCTGATCATTGCATATTTGTCGTTACTGAAGATTGCTCCGGTAAGGCCATAGGGTGATGTTTCATCACAAAGCTGAAGAGTCTCATCAAACAGATTGTCCTCATATAAATAAATTGTCATAACGGGTCCAAAGATTTCCTCCTCCATAGTGAAAAAGTGAGGATTTTCAGTAACTATAACTGTTGGTTCAATGAAGAATCCTTTCGACTTATCACCGTTTCCTCCGGCAATTATTTTTGCATCAGCAGAAGATTTTACCTTCCCGATACATGACATTATTTTATCATACGAAGCTTCATCGATCACCGCATTGACGAGGTTTTTAAAATCAGTAACGTCACCAATCTTTATTTGGGAAATCATCCTTAACATATTTTCTTTCGTTTCATCCCAGATCGATCGGGGGATATAGGCCCTTGAGGCCGCCGAACATTTTTGTCCCTGATATTCAAATGAACCTCTCACAATTGCCGTTGCAAGTTCGTCCGGATTAGCAGAATTATGAGCAAAGATGAAATCCTTTCCTCCGGTTTCGCCAACCAGTTTTGGATATGATTTGTAGGTAGTCAGATTATCAGAGACCTGTTTCCATAAGGTATTGAATGTTGAATTTGAACCTGTAAAATGTATTCCTGCAAGATCTCTGTGTTTCAGGACAATACTACTTATCAATGATCCTTGTCCGGGAACAAAATTCATGACCCCCGGAGGTAGTCCGGCTTCTTCAAAGATCTTCATCAGGTAGTAATTTGAAAGGAGGGACGTGGTAGCCGGTTTCCACACAGTTGTATTTCCCATCAATACTACACTGGTATTTAGATTCGAAGCTATAGCGGTGAAGTTGAAAGGGGTAACAGTAAATACGAATCCTTCAAGCGGACGATATTCGAGTCTGTTAATCGTTTCATTTTCTGAAATTGGCTGATCCATGTAAATGAGCGAAGCAAAGTGAGTATTAAACCTAAGATAATCTGCCACTTCACAAGCGGAATCGATTTCTGCCTGCAATACATTTTTCCCTTGTCCGAGCATTGTGGCTGCATTTATCTGATATCGGTATTTCTTTGAAATTAGTTCAGCTGCTTTAGCCATTATTGCTCCTCTTTCAATCCACGAAAGTGTCATCCATTCGCATTTTGCAGCTAGTGCAGCTTCAATAGCAAGAGAAACTTCTTTCTCTGTTGCCTTATGATATGTAGCAAGGACATGATTGTGGTTACAGGGATTTACGATCTTTCCTGTTATACCCGTCCGGATCTCTTTCCCCCCTATAATAAGAGGAATATCAATTACTTTGTTGCTTTGAGCGAGCAGCTCATCTTCAATTAATTTACGTTCCGGGGAACCGGGTTTATACGAAAGAACAAGTTCATTCTTTGGTTCGCGGAAATTATATGTAGCGTTATTCATATTTAAAATTTTAAATGCAATGTTACTTTATTAAACTCTAATAGGACAATGACTTATGCCCTCCTCTCCTGGTTTTACCCCCCATCCCCCCTAAAGGGGGGCTAATCCCTGTAATAGATAGAATATTAATTACATATGCGGAATTTACCCCCCTTCAGGGGGGCAGGGGGGTCAAAAAGCGGAGGAATACTCTGCATTTTGCTTTTATCCCATTATATTTTACTTAGATGAATAACATATCGGTTGTAGAAATGTTTAATTTAAATTGAGAATGAAATTTTCCTTAGGGATTGATTATTTGAAGTAATTTTGTTTCGAATTTAAAACACCTCTTTTACCTATATCAAAATCCAGACTTATGTCAGAATCAAAGTTCTATCATTTTACTCCAGACGGGCTATTCTATGGAGTTGAAACACTCGAAAAGGCAATTGCTGCATCAAAAGAAGGAGGTTTTGTCTGGTATAATTTCTTTGATCCATCAAGAGCAGAGATAAATTCCCTTGTTGACACTATTGGAATACATCCTTTGTCGGTAGAGGACTGCTTTGATGATAAGCAGGTTCCGAAGATTGAGTATTTCCCAAATAATACTTTTATTCTTTTTAATGCATTTACCTATAATGAAAAGGCACTTATAATTGACGAAGTAAATCTTTTTCTCGGACAGAATTTTCTGATTACAATCAGCGGCCATAATTCCGGAACAAGAAGGCCATTAAATAATATTGAAGCTCTGATTGAAAATGGTCCTGCGAAAGCTAAAGCAGGCCCCGATTTTCTGATGCATATTGTTCTAGATCATCTTGTGGATCAGAAGTATAAAGCATTTGACGATATGGAAGATGAGCTTGAAAGTGCTGAAGAATTATTACTTTCTGATGTTGAAAAGTTTGAACCGGTAAAGCTTATCCGATTAAGAAAAGATTTGTTGAATCTTAGGAAAAGCCTGTATCATGAAAGGGAAATTCTTGTTAAAATCTGCAGGCAGGATTGCCCTTATATATCTGAAAAAGCCATAGTTCACTTTCGTGATATTTATGATCATCTGGCTAAGTTCTTTGAGCTTACAGAAACCTACCGCGAGATTGAAACCAGTTTGATGGAGTTATATACTTCTCTTCTGAATAATCTGATGACCAAAATGTCTAATGACACCAATATTTCTGTAAGGAGACTCACCCTGATTGCAACAATTTTTATGCCCCTTACTGTGATTTCCGGTATCGGCGGCATGTCGGAATGGTCGATGATGACTGGCCCTGATAACTGGAAAATATCATATCCTCTCTTTCTTTTGGGGATGGTTGTAATTGCAGTGTTAAATTACCTCCTGATAAAAAGGATTGAAAAAAGGAATAATTCAAAACCAATTCAATAATCAGGTAATTATAGGGGGTTTTATATTGCCAAGATTGAACATGGCAAAATGTTTTTCACCATAGGAACGAATAGCGTAAGAAAAAAATATTCCAGAAAGGATGTCGATGCTATAATGCCCGTGTGCCAGGAATAAAGTAATGATCACTATAACAAGACAAATTCCAATGATCCATTTATAAGTACGGTCATTAACAAGTAATAAGATTAAAAAGACAACTCCTGCATGTCCTGAAGGATAAACCCCGAGTTCGTAGTTTGCAAAACCGTGAAAAAGCGGGTCCGATCCATTAAACATCGGAGGATTACCAAATGGAGTTAATACGATAAAAATTCCACGGACAATATAAAAAAAGCCGATCATGAGTAAAAAGAAAGGGATTCTTTTGAAGTCTTTTTTATGAAATATATATACAAAAGCGAGGATTAGAGGGATCAAGGCGACAATATCATAAATCAGTGACACATCAATAACGGGCAGGTTATCGAGAATTAAATCGGAAAGCATTGGTAATGATTTTCCCATGCTTATGTAGTTGTGAAGATAGGTCTGAGAGGCAACATTTAATCCCAATCCTGCTCCAAGAGCCAGAAGACCAATATAAAAATACCTGCTTTTTATTACCAGAATGAGGGAACTGATCATTTCAGAAATATATTCAAAGAATTTACCTTCCCGCTTAATAGCCTTATTCATTGTAAGTTATTATATAAAATATATTACAGCATTACCTGATCCAGATTGCATAAAAATAAATGCAACCAAAGATAATAACTTTAGTTAATTATGCAGATGTTATATGATTGACGACTGACGAGACATTTCATCATAGATGCTCAGAATCTCTTCCCGGTATTCTTCTTCTGCTTCAACATGACCCCATCCCGACTTTAATTGCCACAGTCCATCATAAGCGGAATCGTGATACGATCGAAGTAAATGTGGAATTTCCTTGTCTGTAAGTATTTCATCGAGGAGCAGTGCTTCAACTTCGTTTTTAAACACCAGAATTTTAACTGAATTACCCATTGTTGTTATTTTTTGTTTTGTATAATAGCACAATTATTCAAAAGAACATCCATAAGAAAACCAGAGCACTCTCCCCGGAGGGTGATCTCTTCTCCGACACTTAATTTTGAAGGATTGGAAATTGCAGGAAAAGTACAAATAACAGAAGATAAATCGCTTCCGGTTACAAGGCTGATACTTATAAACTTGTTCTCGGCGGGTTTTACTGAAGCTATTTTGCCGCTTACCTCAAGAATTTTATTTATATATAGTTTTGATGCAGCTGTCTCATTATCTTCAAATGCTTTCTGAAGAACAGTGGCAGTGATTTTGAAATCTGGTCTGGCTTTTGCCATATCTGAATGCTTAAGATTAAACATATACAGCGCAGCCAGAATTCCCGCCAGGGCAATAAATACTACAAAGCCCAATGCAATTTTAACGTAAAGTTTCATATCTATTTTTCATTTTTTGTCTCTTCGTATCTCTCCCAACTTATAGTTCTAGCTAAAGGTCTTTTTTTCACCACGGAGTACACGGAGTTTCACGGAATTTTATTCTCCCTATCTCCTTTTCTCCCCGTCTCCCCCTCTTTTTATTTTCCCGCCAATGGAGCATACTTAATGATAACCGTTACCTCCAGATTTTTATTGATCTTTTCTCTTACCACTCCGGGAATAGCAATCTTATAGTCTTCTGGTACAATATTGAATTTTGCGGTTGCATTTATTCCTTCGGCTGCAACCACGAGGGCTCCTTTGGTACTTATCTTATTTGTTACATTGTGAATTGTCAGGTCCCCTTCAACAGTTACGTCATAGGTTCCGTTCTTAGTAAAATTGACAGAAGAAAGATTTGTGATCTTTCCTTTAAAAGTTGATTTAGGAAACTTATCAGATTCCATATAGTTTTCATTGAAATGTTCTTCCATGAGTGCCCTGTCGAAGTGGAACGATTTTATCAGTGCCTGAAAAACCATGTCTCCGGTTGAAATATCCAGAATTGCCGCTACCTGGTTATTATCTCCTTTTATATCTTCCATTGCGGTATGTGAAAAGAAGCCTATAAAACCATTTTTGGTCATATATTTCTGTGCATTGACAGTTATTGCAAGTGCCAGGAGGAAGAATAATAGTGATAATCGTTTCATAATGACATAATTATATTAAAAATTACTTATGGTTTTTTTAACCGCAAAGAGCGCTAAGGTTTTGCGCAAAGATCGCAAAGAGCAGAAATATTTGGTGATTACTTTGCGTCCTTTGCGACAACTTTGCGAACTCTTCGGTTAATGGATTTCACTTTCTTCAATTAAACAAAAAAACCCATCTAATAGTTTAGCTTCTCCTTGTTTTTCTTCAACGTAAATACTCTTGAAATATTGAATCCGAAATGGATATCTCCTTTTCTCCAGCTGCCTGTTGTTTCTCCTATAAATCCTTTTTCGATCATGGCAATCGAGTTGGTAAATATAAACTGAAACACATGTCCCCCTGTTTCCAGATCAAATCCTACTGATAATGGGTTATAAATCTGCTGGCTCATAAAGCTTTTAGGGTTTGCCAAATAAAAATACTCTGCATTGACACTGATCCTTTTTGTAAGTTTAAACCGGCCACCTGCACCAAGAGCATACAGGTCATTTGGATCAAGTTCTGTGGTAACCAGATTGCGGTGAACATAAGACGGGGTCAGCTGGAAAGAAAATGAATCATTGAACTTTCGTGCAATAAGCACCTGTCCAACATATGATAATCTTGATGAAAAATAATTGGTCCTAGTAAGGTCAGTCCACTTCAATGTATTAACAGCAATGGAAGAAAAAATTGAAACAGATACTGGCATAACTTTAGCTCCCGAAGATTGTCTCAGGACAGAGAATTTTGTAAATCCATCAAAGGTCTTTTCATAGTTTCCTCTTCCTACTCCTACCATAATCCAGTTAAATATTCCGTATTCAAGGCTGAGATGCATGTTTGCCTGGTCGAGGCCATAGAAGTTATATGCGCCGGTGTTGAGAGTTCCGAAACGGTGTGAGATTCTTACATCTAGTTGCCCGGCTGGCATTCTCTCTATTGAATGACCATTCATTATCCGGGTCGATTTGAAAGTGGCAGTCGTTAAAAGTGTTTCCTTAGCAGCATTTTCGTTAAGCAGATTCATGAGATCGTCCTGGGCAAATAAGCAGGTCGGAATCAGGCATGCCAACAAGGAAACAGATAATTTTCTCATATTAAAATATTATAATACATAATTCATTCCTCACTTTTATCCCCGCCGAAGCGGGGTCTTCGCTACACTTCGACTTGTGACTTTCTTTGTCAACCGTAGCGTTTGCTAAGGTTGATGTCCTTTGTCTTTCCATTCTAATTATTAGGCATCCCTTTTCGAACCCATATATCAAACTGGTTAATTGAACAGGTTTTTATCATACCGCCGGTCTTTGGCATAGCAGAATAAGTATCGAGATGTTTAATTGACCCGACAATCCTGTCTGCCCTGGCAAGAACGTCAGCATAATTCTGGAGACGAATGTTATTTCCGTATGAAGCAGCTGTACTGTTTGAGTGACATGAATAGCAGTTATTGTCGAGTATCGTGACAATTGTACCACTGAAAGTGACATTGGTTGTATCGCATGAAGTAGAAAGAGCAGGATACAAGGCCTCTTCGCTGTCGTAATAACAGGAGACGAAGAAAAACAGAAATATGACAACAGTAGCAAGAGACATTAATAATCGCTTCATCTGATTGAGATTACATTTAGTTTAATGATCATTTAGGGGTATTTGCCGGGCAAGTTGTTTCAGCGGCTCCTTGTTCAATCCATACCCTTATTAAAGTTCTGTTTTCAATTGAAAGTGGTTGTTTTGGGGGCATTCTGTTAAAGCCCCAGGTATCTGTTATTACCTGGTAGAGTATGCTTTTGTTTGGGTTCCCGGGAACCACATGATGACGTATAGTGGTATAATTGTCAAATGTTTCTCCTCCATGGAAAGCACCATCATGGCATCCTTGCATATCACAGCTGCTAGCCAACATTGGTAAGATGTCTCTGTCAAAACACACAACCGGCTGATCTGTGATATTGGCATCGTGAGTACAGGAGGTAATCCAGGAAAGGGTTGTGACTATAATAAGAAGAGTCAGGGAGAGGTAAATTTTATTGAGTTTCATATTAAGGGGTGAATGGTTAAAAGTCCAACTAATTGTAAATATACGATAATCTCAAGATTTTATTGTTGTCCGGGAAGGGATAAAAAACATCCTGAATTCATTCTCAAAATTTGGCGTGAAGATCTCTTTCCCGAGGTTCTCCAGTATCTCTTTAAGTGACCAGAACCTCCCCTCGTCAATTTCATCTTTATTAACTACCGGAATCTCATCGGATGTTGTTGAAAATGAATTAACAAGTTCCTTTTCTCTGGTCGATTCCCAGACATATCTGCCAATGAATACCGGCTCAAAACCTGTCAGTCCAAGCTCTTCTTTTGCTTCCCTATAAAGAGCTGTTTCAATTGTTTCTCCAAGGTCAATATGACCACCCACAGAGGTATCCCACTTGCCAGGTTGAATATCTTTTGTAAGGGCACGCTTCTGAAGAAATAAATCCCCTGAATTATTGAAAAGATGAAGATGCACGACAGGATGAAGCAACATGCTTGTTCCGTTGTGACAAACACTTCGAGGGGCTTTGCCGGTAACACTTCCATCTGAGGTCACTATAGGGAACCATTCCTCATTGTCATAACTTCTGTTCCTGATTTTATTTTTTATCCAGAGGTATACAAAATATGCTGCAAAAAGTATATAGAACAGCCCGCCACTGATAAAAAACCAGGCTTCTTTCGACATATATATAGCTGAAAATAAAACAAGTATAATATGAAAAGCAGTTATCCAGAACATAGCCAACATATTGTTCCTCATAGCTTTTTCCTGTTCTGAATCGAAGTGCATCTCTCCCATATACCTTTGCGACATTGCCATTATAAGGTTTTTTGGACCCCAGAGAGAAAATCCAATAACTGAAAGGAGTATAGCTTCAATAAGTGCAGGCTTAATTTTGAAAAAAATGTCATTTTCAAGGGCTATCGAGACAACACCTAAAATCAGAAGCAATCCTGTATCAAGGAGAATGAATTTATCGATTATTTTGTCTTTGATGTAGTAAAAAAGAAATTCTCCCACTCCCGAACCAAGTGCTACATACAGACCGACTTTCGTTCCCCAGATCTCATCAGCAAGTATAAAAATAAGGAGGGGTATCAGGCCCGGAAGAAGTTTTTTGAGAAGCGATAAGTTCATTTAAATAAATTATGAATTGGCAAATGTAAGGAATATTCTTAATGGATTTCTTTAAGGTCCGGGATCAGTTCTTATACCATACTTCAGCTTATTTTTCTTCTTTTTTGCCTCTTCCCCCTGCCCCCTTCTCCCGGGGGAGAAGGGGGTAACTAAAAGATATAGTGTTTGTTAGCCCCTCTCCCAAGGGAGAGGGGTTGGGGTGAGGTTAAATTATTGTAAACCCGCACCTG
>Ga0302322_100002714_pt1 | contig 15000 bp, 10 predicted proteins | sample Fen_T0_2_FD_203757 | JGI IMG/M metagenome (GOLD analysis project Ga0302322, IMG submission 203757) | Peat permafrost microbial communities from Stordalen Mire near Abisko, Sweden - Fen_T0_2 | ecosystem: Environmental > Terrestrial > Soil > Wetlands > Permafrost | place: Sweden: Abisko... | reverse complement strand
AGGTGTGAGCGGATAGGTGCAGTGAGGTCGGTTTAGGGTTCCTTGCGATGGGCCTAACAACGGCCCGAAGCCGCCGATTCGGCCCTTCTCCGACCGCAAGGGTCCTGGGTGCCAGGACCGCCGTACCATTGCTCCCTCCCCCCTGCCGTCCCATCCTCCAACCCATGACGGACGTTCTTGTCCCGCGCCGCTCGCGACCGGGCTCCGGCGTGCTTGTGGCCGTGCCCGCGGCATCGCTCCTGCTGCTGCTTGGTCTTGCGGCGGTCTCCGCCGGTGGCCATACGGACGGCAAGGTCGGTAACGCATCCGGCCCTCCCGGGACCGTGACGGCCGGCGGCGCGACCCTGGCCGCGTTCGCCTTCTTCGGCAAGCGCCGCCGCGATGACGAGGGGCCCGAGGACGGTCTCGAGTCGGCATCGGGCGTGGACGCGTCCGAAGCCGGGGCCGTCCTGGGTCTAGAAGCCGTTGACGAAGCCCTGCTGCCGCGCTGGCGGAGGCCGTCGTTGCAGCAGGTCAGGCGCGCCGATCCGCTGCGGGCGGGCGAGGCTACGCCGTCGCTCTCGTTCGAGTCGGCCGGCGTCAAGCCTCTCGAGGACTACGAGCGCCGAGTCATCGGCTATCGGCTCGTTCGGCTGCTCGATTCGCCCGACGAACTGCGCTCGAGGGAGATCGGCGTCCTGGATCAGGGCGACGAGGTCCAGCTGCTGGAGCGCCGTGGCGCCTTCTGGCTGGTCCTGTGCCCGGACGGGCGGACCGGCTGGCTGCATCGCATGACTCTGGCCGACCCGCGCGAAGCTGAGTTGATGGCCGACGCGGCGGCGCCGCTCGAGCCGGATCCCGCGCCCGAGTACGTTGACGAGGCCGAGGCGTTCGAGACTCTCGAAGATCCGGAAGCCCTTGGCGACGACGGTCTGCTCGAGGCCTACATGACGGCCCGCCGCGATGTCCTGAAGACGATGGCCGACGAGTCGGCCGCGCCGGATCAGGCGATCGACATCATGGGCCGTGCGGCCTTCCAGGGCGCCACGTTCGCCTCCGCGGCGATCGAGCCGAGCGCGGCCCCGCTGCCGGAGCCCGCCGCGGCCGTTGCCGCCCAACCAGTAGTCGCCGCCCCGCCCGCAGTCGCCGCCCCGCCCGTGGTCGCCACGCCGCCCGTGGTCGCCACGCCGCCCGTGGTCGCCACGCCGCCCGTAGTCGCCGCCCCGCCCGTAGTCGCCGCCCCGCCCGCAGTCGCCGCCCCGCCCGTGGTCGCCGCCCCGCCCGTGGTCGCGGCCATCGAGCCGCCGCAGGCCGAGATCGAGCCCTTTACGTTCGACCTGCCGCTCGAGGCCGAGCTGCACGCGGGCGAGTTTCATTCCGCAGGATCAGCACGTGCTGGTGCGAAATATTCGGCACGAAAGAGTGCGGGTAGCCATAAGGCCGCAGCCGCGTCCCGGCCTGGTGCCAAATCACGTCGCCCTTCACGGTGAACCCGGCACGAGTCGCGCGATCCGCCAGGTCTGAGCCCGTGAAGATGTATCGCCCCTGCTGATAGGCGTCGCGGACGATCACGGCCGCGTAGCGCTCGGGTCGCAGGACGCGCAGCAGCTCGACGAAGATCTCCTGCATGCGGTCCAGGAACGTGGCGTAGTCGGCGCTGTTGGCCAGGTCGCCCTCGTGTTCGGTGACCATGGCGTAGTCCGTCCGCCGATTGGCGTGGTCCTCGGCAAGCTTGCCTCCGGACATCGTGATCGGCAGCTGGATGTTGTACGGCGGGTCCGTGGCCACGAAATCGACGCTGGCCGGTTCGAGCTGCGGCAACAGAACCAGCGAATCGCCCAGTCGCATCTCCAGGCCCGACGCGTCGAAGGTGCGCCCGCCGACCGGATCCGATGAGCCGATGTCCGCCAGGAGCGGCCCCCGGCCGTCGCGCTCCGCGGCGAGATCGCGGACCAGGGCCTCGTAAACGCCGACCCAGCGAGGCTCGATCTCGAGGCCCAGAGCCCGCCTGGGGCCCCGCGCCACCGCGGCGCCGAGGAGTGTCCCGCCAACGCCCGCGAACGGGTCGAGGACGAGTTCGCCGCTCGTGGTGAAGAACTCGATCAGCCGCGCCATCAGCCGCGGCGGTTTGTTGGCGCCGTGCTGCTTGCGCGCGGCGTGGCCCAATTCGGACGGGTATGCCGTGCCCCAGATGGACTTGGTGAAGTAGAGCCACTCCTCGCCGGAGAGCTCGTTCAGAGTATTCGACGGGTGCCGGGGGCTCATGCGCACAACCTTAGCGTCTACGGGAGCAGCCATGCGGCGGCGCGGGACTGGTACGAAATCGCCGGACGCCCGAGCGCTCCGTGCGGTTACCCTAGTTGGGTTCGAGGGGAGGACAGGGTGCCGCGCTGTGCGGTGCCGGCTCTGGGACCTCGACATATGACTATGACAACTCACGACAGAGGCGGCTCGAACCACATCTTCGACGGCCGCCCGCCGCGCCACCGGCTCTGGAGCGACCGCTTCGTGGGTCGCGAGCGAGTCCTGGAGCGGGTCGCCATCGGGCTGCAGAACGTCGCCGACGGCAAGCCCAACGCCCTGATTCTGTCGGGCACGGCCGGCACCGGCCTGACCAGGCTGGTCGGCGAGACGAGCCGCCGGATCGGGGCGCTGGCCGAGCCGTTTGCCGCGATCCACGGTGTGGCGCTCCCGGCAACCTCGGGCGTCCCGTATGCGCCGGTCGCCGCGGCTTTGCAGCGGCTGCTCACGCCCCTCCCCGACGACGTTCTGGCGACCCTCGTCGGACCCACGGGTGACGCCATCGCCCGCCTCGTGCCCGCCATCAGCCCTCGACTCGAGGCGCTCGATCTTCTGCCCGACCGGCCGCGCATCGCCGCCACCGAATGGCGTGAAGCCCGGATGTTCGAAGCCGTCCTGGGGCTGCTGGAACGGCTTGGCGAACGCCAGCCGGTAGCGGTCCTGCTCGAGGACCTTCATTGGGCCGACGCCGCGACCCGCGGGCTGGCCACGTTCCTGGCCCGCGTAACGCGCGGCCAGCGGGTCATGTTGATCGCGACCTACCAGCCCGACCGGCTCACGCGATCCCACCCGCTGCGCGCGACCCTATCGACGCTGGCCGCATCGCCGTCGGTCGGCACGATGGAAGTGGATCCGCTCGATCGTGCCGAGCTGGGCATGCTTATCGAGGCGATCGAAGGCACGCGTCCGTCTTCCACGACGCTGCTCCTCGTGGCCGAGCGCTCCCGCGGCAATCCGCTCGTCGCCGAGGAACTGCTTGCCGCCCGTCGCGAACTGCTGGGGGTCACGTTGGCAGGCAGCTTGGAGCGTTTGGTCACGGCCCGAGCTTCGCTGCGGTCGCCCGAATGCCGGCGCGTTCTGCGGTTGATGTCGCTGGCCGGCTCGATGGTCACGCTGCCAACGCTGATGTCGATGGCGACGGAGTTCGAGGCGCGGTCCAGTGCCCGCCCGCCCCGATCCGCTTCGGCGGCCCGGCACGGCGACATCCTCGAATCGGATTTCTCCGTCGGTCTGGCCGAGGCGCTCGAGCACGGCTTCCTGATCGAGACCTTCGAGGGACCCGGCGGTGCGGCCGGCGGCGGACTGCGCGGCTGGGGCGGCGAACGGGTACCAGGCGATTCCCGGGCCGAGGCCGCCAGACCGGCCTCGCGCCGCGAAACCAGCCGGGCTGCTGCGGGGCGGATCTCCGGCCGAGCCGCCGGACGTGCCGCTTCGGAAGATGTGGCCGGGCAATTGCCGGATCGCGTATCCGCCGGGCGCAGAGCCGTCGGGCGCAGCGCCACCGGGCTGGGGCAAGACGATCCGACGCTGGTCACCGAAGAGAGGCTGATCGGCTTCCGCCACGAGCTCATCGCCGAAGCGATCGCGGGCGACCTGCTGCCGGCCACGCGCCGCCGCTACCATTCCGCGCTGGCCGCGTCACGGAGCGATTCCGGCGATCCGCAGCCGGCGGCGGCATTCGGCCACTTCATGGCCGCGTATCAACTGGCCGAGGCCGAGACGGCGGCACTGGACGCCGCCGCAGTCGCCGAGGGTCTGGACGCCGGAGCGGATGCGCTGGCCCACTACGAATCGGCCCTCGGCCTGCACGAGATCGCCGACGGCAACGAAACCGAGACGCGCTCGTCCGACATGTACCTGCGTGCCGCGGAGGCCGCGTTTGCCTCGGGCGATCCGGCCAGGGCGTCGGCCTATGCGGAGGCGGCGGCGGCCGTGCTCGACGATCCGCGCGAGCGTCTCTCCCTGGGTCTCGTCATGGAGCAGCTGGGCGGTTACCGGCGCGCTTCCGGCGACTACGAAGGATCGCTCGCCGCATACAGGCGGGCGGTTGAGCTCGTGCCGCCGGAACCGACCGCGGCCCGGGCGCGCGTCCTTGGGGCGCTGGCGCAGTTCCGGATGCTCGAGGGCGTCTTCTCGGAGGCGAAGCGATACGCGCAAGAGGCAGTCGAAGTCGCGACCGAAGTCGGCGAAGATGCCCGGCAGGAGTTGCTTCACGCGACCTGCACGCTGGCCGTCGCCGACGCCTGGGGCGAGGATCCCGAGCCCGCGGTCTGGAAGCTTCGCCAGACCCGCGACGCCGCCGCGGACCTGGGGCATCTCGACGACCTGTTCCGCGTCTACGCCAACCTGACCACCGTCCTGGACCTCCTGGGCCGGCGCGATGAGGCGATCGCGATCGCCTACGAAGGCATCGCCGAAGCCGAGCGCGCGGGTCAGGCCACCGTATACGGCAACTTCCTGCGTGCCAACGCGGCCGAATCGCTCCTCTTCCTGGGCCGATGGGCGGAGTGCCGCAAGCTCTGCATGGATGCGCTGAGCTGGAACCCGGTCGGCATCTGGTACCTCTCGCCGCTGCACAATCTCGCCACTCTCGAAGTGGCGATGAACGCCGGTGAGTCGGCCGGCCGGCTCCTGGGCCAGGAACTGCTGGCCATCGAGACCGTCCAGGATCCGCAGTTCTCCGTTCCCGCCCAGCAGACCGCGGCCGAGTACGCGCTCTGGCAGGAGGATCTCGTCGATGCCCACAAGGCCGCCGAGCGTGGTTGGCTGCGGGTCAGCGACACCGAAGACTGGCTGCTCATGGCGCGCATGGCGGCGACGTATCTGGAGGTGGACTCGGCCGCGGCTCAGGACGCTCAACGCCGCCGCGACTTCGCCGTCCTCGCCTCCGCGCGCGAACGGAGCCTGCCGGTGATGCTCCGGGCCGAAGCCGTCGTCCGGGCCTGCGGCGTCTCGCCCACGACGGGCTCACGACGTCAGGCGGATCTATCGATCAGGACCGCGAGGGCCTTCCGGACCCGCATCGAAGGCCACGACGATCCGGAAACCTGGAATCGGCTGGCAGTCGATTGGGCCGAGCTCGGCGATCCGTATCAGGCCGCTCGCTCGCGCTGGCACGAGGCCGAAGCCCTGCTCGACATGGCTCGCGGCCGCTCGACACGGACGATCGCCCGTGAGCCGCTCACGGCCGCCGCCGAGGCTGCGTTCAAGCTGGGCGCCTGGCCGCTGCTGCGTGCCGTCGCGGAACTGGCGCGACGGGCGATGCTGACCCTCCCCAAGCCGATCGAGGCCGCCCTGGCCGGCCAACTGGAAGCGGCGCAAACGCCGGCACGGCCCCAGGGACGCCCGGGTGCGCCGGCTCGAACGGCCGGCCAATTAGGACCCGGCGGTGGTCGCGCTGCCGCCGCCGGCACTGCCGCCAGGCCGGAGCACGGCATGCTGTCCGATTTCGCGGCATCGCCCGGCGAGCCCGCCCAGCATGACTTCGGGCTGAGCAAGCGCGAGCTGGAAGTTCTGGCGCTTATCGCCGAGGGTCGCAGCAATCCGGAAATCGGGCGCCGCCTTTTCATCACCCGCAAGACCGTTGCCGTGCACGTCAGCAACATCCTGACCAAGCTCGGCGTCTCGGGGCGAGTGGAGGCTGCCGCCGCCGCAATCCGCCTCAACCTGACGGAGCGAGCCTAGGCGGACTCGTGCTGCGCCGCACCAGCTACAAAGAAACCCGGGCCCCCGAGCCCGGGTTTCTACTGGACGACCGGACCTACCAGCGCCGGCCCCAGATGCCGATCAATGCCAGCAGGCCTAGCAACATTGAATCCACCGTTGACTCCTAGTTGAGGATCTCCTTGCCCGCGCATTCCGCGTGCAGCGGGGCAACCGTAACCCCGTCGGGTGCGATCGCACAATCGGCCTTCTGTAGGGTCCGGTCCCGACCGGCCGTTCGGCCCGTCCCGCTCCATTTCTGACGAAGGGCCTACGCAACCTTGCTCATCGGGTCTCGCCGGCTACCGGCCACCAGGCACCGGCCACCGCCAGTGGGCCTCTACTCGGCTCCGCTGCGAGACATCACATTCTCGACGGCCGCGAGGAGCGCCTCGGCCGCAAACGACTTGGCGATGAAGTTGATGCCCGGCTCGAGGACACCGTGGCGAACGATGGCATGTTCGGCGTGGCCGGACATGTACAGCACCCGCAGGCCCGGCCGCGTCGCCGACAACCGCGCGGCAACATCACGTCCGCTCATGTTGGGCATCACGACGTCGGTCAGCAGGAGGCCTATCGTCTTGTGCCTGGCCAGTTCGAAGGCTTCGGCGGCGCCGGCAGCCGAAATCACGTGGTGTCCGGCGCGCTCGAGGACAGTGGTCACGAAGCCTCGGACCCCGCCGTCGTCCTCCACCACGAGGATGGTGGCGGTCTGCTTGACCCTGGGCGACTCTGCGACGGCCGGTTTCCCGGCCGGCTCCTGGGACTCCGGCGCGGTGTGCGGCAGATACACGGTGAAGGTGGACCCTTGGCCGAACTCGCTGCGGGCGACTACCACGCCGCCGGACTGGCGGACGATGCCGTATACGGTGGCCAGGCCGAGTCCGGTGCCTTTGCCAGGACCCTTGGTGGTGAAGAACGGCTCGAAGAGATGGGCCATCGTGGCCGAATCCATTCCGGTGCCGGTATCGGTAACCGCGAGCATTGAGTTCGGGCCCGGTGTCGCCGCGGGATTCTGCCGCACGAACTCGTCGTCGAGGTCGACGTCGCCTGTCTTGATCGTGATCTGGCCACCGTCCGGCATTGCGTCTCGGGCGTTGACGGCCAGATTGACGATCACCTGCTCCATCTGGTTCGGGTCCGCCAGGGCGAGGCCTCGCGCTCGCGGAGTGATGGTCGTCAGTGAGACATCCTCGCCGAGCAGGCGAGTGAGCATCGGCTCGATGCTGCGGACGATCTTGCCGAGGTCCAGCTGCTCGGGCTGCAGGACCGTACGTCTGGCGAAAGCGAGCAGCTGGCGAGTCAGCCCCGCGGCGCGGTCGGCGGCGTGCTCGATCTGCTCGAGGTCCCCGCGGAGCACCTCATTTGGTGCGGCGTCCCGGAGGGCCAGCGTTGCGTAGCCGCGAATCGCGGTCAGAAGATTGTTGAAGTCGTGGGCAATTCCGCCGGCTAGCTGGCCGATGCCCTCCATCTTCTGGGCCTGGCGCAGCTGCTCCTCCAGCGCCGCGCGGTCGGTTTCGGCCTGCCGCCTGTCGCTGATGTCACGGGAGATACCAAGGACGGCGACCCGGCCGCCCATGTCCAACGTCGTGAGGCTCATCTCGACGGGGAACGTCGTCCCGTCCTTTCGGAGATGCACGGCCTCGAAGTACACGCTGCCGTCGGACCGAAGGCGCTGCGTCCGCTCCTCGGAGAGCGGGGCCATGTCGGCCGGGTCGATGGCCTCGGGCTTCATGGCGAGCAGCTCCTCGCGCGAGTAGCCGAGCCGGTCGCACGCGGCCTGGTTCACTTCGATGAACTTCCCTGCCGGGTCCCACATGAAGATCGCATCCGCCGCGTTCTCGAACAGAGCCCGGAATCGCTCCTCGGAGCGACGCAGGGCCTGCTCCACGGCGACGCGGTCCGTCATGTCGATGGCTGCGGCGATCACGCCGGTGATGGTTCCGTCGGCGGCCCGGAGGGGTGCCTTGGTGAACATCAAATGGCTCGTTCCGCCGCCGACGGCGGCAACCTGTCCCTCGTGAGTGTGCACGAGGCCGTCGGTCATCACGGCTGCATCGACTGCCGCGTGCACGTCGGCGTCTTCGATGCCCAGCTCGGGCATCTTTCGGCCGACGGTTGCAGTAGCTGAAGACCCCGTGCCTCGGACGAACTCCGCGTTGGCCAGCGTCACCCGCCCGTCTCGGTCTTTGGCGATGATCGGGATGGGGATGGCGTCGAGGATCTGCTGCAGGAACGTAGCCTGCTGCCGCATTGCCTCCTCGGTTCGCTTGCGTTCGGAGATGTCGCGCTGGACCGAGAGGATCGCCGGCCTGCCCTGGAACTCGATGCGACGCGCCGACACCTCGACCGGGAAGCGCACGCCGTCACGCCGGACGTGGACGGTCTCGAAGACCGACGACCCCTCTCTCATGATCTGGGCGGATCTCTCCGCGATGGTCTCGCGCAACTCCGGCGCGTTGATCGCCGCGACCGGCATGGCGAGCAGTTCTTCGCGGGTGTAGCCGAGACGCTCCGAGAGGACCCGGTTCGCTTCCACGAAGGTTTTTCCCGGCTCGTGGATGGCCACGGCGTCGCCGACGTTGTCGAAAATGGCGCGGAACTGCTCCTCCGACCGCCGCAGCGCTTCTGTGGCCACGTGTTCCGGGGTGACGTCGCGGTAGGTTGCCACCACGCCCACGATCTCGCCCAGGCTGTTCCTGTGCGGTCTGTAAGTCGCCGTAACCCAGCCCGAGATGCCGGTGGGCTCGGCCCGGTACTTGATCTCGAGAGTCGTCGGCGACTCGCCGGCGAGGACGCCCTGCAGGACCTCGCGGATGCCGGGGGTCACCAATTCCGGCGTGGCGTCGGGCGGGCGTCTGCCGATGACCTCCGAGGCCGGGCGGCCCATGATCCTTTCCATGACCGGGTTCCAGACGGCATATCGCAGCTGCTGGTCGAAAACGACGAGCCCCTCGGCCAGGCTGGCGATGATGGTTTCGGCATAGGCGGTTCGTTCGCGTATCGCGGCCTCGGCCCGGCGGGCCTGCGTAACGTCGTCGATCAGGACCACGATCCGGCTTGGGCCGGCGCGCGAAATCCGGATGACCACGGCCCGGTCGGACGGCCGATCGTCGACGGCGATCTCGGCGGGTTCGCCGGTCAGCGCCACACGGGCAACTTGCTCGACCAGCCGCGGCTTCAGATTGGGCCTGAGTTCGAAGGCGAGCTTGCCGTTCATCTGCTCGGCCTTGATCCCGGTCAGCTTCTCGAAGGCCGGATTGACGTCCAGGATGCAGTAGTCAACCGGATTGCCGGACGCATCGAAAAGCGTTTCCGCCAATACGACCGCGGTAGACATCTGCTCGAAGAGCAAGGAGTACACGTTCAGGGCCGGATTCCGATCGCCGCCGTCTGCCGGTCCGGGGCCGCCGGCCCCCGCGTATATGGCCGGATCGCGCTCGACGGCTCGATCATCCGGCCGCGCGGCGACCGGGTCGTGGATTCTGTTCGACCCGGACCGGCCTGCGCTCTTCACGCAACGTCCTCATGCTCCGAACGATTGGCAGTGCGCTACCCACCACGCCAACACGTATGCCGGAGTCGGGCCAATCGCGCCCCGGAGTATGGCTCTCCGGCGTCGCCCGGCAGCGGTCGACACGCTGATGATTGCACCGTGTCGGTGCCATATCAATGCCCCAGCCGGGCCAGCACGATGCCGGCCGCCCCGAGCCCCGCGCCGGCCACCCCGAGCCCAGAAGTTACAGCGCCTTGACCGCCGTGATCAGCTCGGCGAGACCCTTCTTGGCGTCGGCGAAGAACATCCCCGTCTTGGGGTTGAGGTAGAGCGGGTTGTCGATGCCGGCGTAACCGCGGCCCATCGAGCGCTTCAGCACGATGATCGAGCGAGCGTGGTCGACGTCGAGGATCGGCATGCCGTAGATCGGGCTTGAGTGGTCCGTTCGTGCCGCCGGGTTGGTCACGTCGTTGGCGCCGACGATCAGGGCGACGTCCGTCCGCTCAAACTCGGGGTTGATGTCGTCCATCTCACGCAATTGCGGATAGGGCACGTTGGCTTCGGCGAGGAGGACGTTCATGTGGCCCGGCATGCGCCCGGCCACGGGGTGGATCGCGTACGAGACCTCGATGCCGCGGGCCTCGAGGAGGTCGGCCAGCTCGCGTACGCCGTGTTGGGCCTGGGCCACCGCCAGCCCGTAGCCGGGGACGATGATGACCTTGCTCGCGTAGGCGAGCTGGATCGCGGCGTCGTCCACGGAGACCTCGCGTATCGTGCCGTCCGCTCCGCTGAGGGCCGTCTGGGTGCCCTCCGCGGCGCCGAAACCGCCGACGAGGATGTTGCCGATGGACCGGTTCATCGCGGTCGCCATGAGCCGCGTCAGGATCGCGCCCGACGCCCCCACCAATGCCCCGGCCACGATCAGCATCACGTTGCCGACGACGAAGCCGGCCATCGAGACGGCCGTGCCCGTGAAAGCGTTGAGGAGCGAAATCACGACCGGCATGTCGGCGCCGCCGATCGGCAGCACCATCAGCAGGCCGAACACGAGAGCGCAGACCAGGGCCGCGACGAGCAGTACGTACAGGATCTCGGGGTCGTAAGTGACGACGCCGGCGCCCGAAAGAATGAGCACGATCGAGACGCTAAGGGCCGAGATGACGACGATCCAGGACACGATGCGTCCCAGCGGGATCACGATCGGCTGACCGCGGATCATGCCCATCAGCTTGGCCGAGGCAACGAGGGACCCGGTGAACGTCACCGATCCGATCAGGACGTCTGCCAGGATGAACAATGTCCGCCAGCCGTCCAGGCCGGGGGAACCACCGGCAAGGACTCGCTGACCGTCCAGGGCGATGAAGTCGTTGAGTGCCAGGAGCGCCGCGGCGCCGCCGCCGACGGCGTTGAACAGCGAGACCAGCTGGGGCATCGACGTCATGGCGATTGTCCGAGCCATCCTCAGCCCCAGGCCTCCGCCGACGACCAGGCCGCCGATGATGATCGCCCAGTTCACCAGACCGACTCCGGCCTGGGTCACCTGAATCAGTTCGGCCACCACAGCGACGATCATGCCGGTGGCGGACAGGCGGTTGCCGGTTCTGGCGCTGGCCGGCGAGTTCATCAGGTGCAAGCCCATGACGAACAGCGCCGCGCCGGCGATGAATGCGAGTTGGACCAGATAGCCGATGTTGGTGGCGTTCATCGAGCTCCCCTCGTTACTTGGCGGCTCGGTCCGTCGCCTGGGTCGGGCGCCGTTTGAACATCTGAAGCATGCGGTCCGTCACCCAGTAGCCGCCCACGACGTTGGCTCCGGCGAAGGCCATGGCCACGAAGGCAAGCCCTCCGGCCAGCGGGTTGTTGGCCGTGGCGGCCAGCCCGATGGCGCCGACCAGAACGATGCCGTGAATCGAGTTCGTGCCCGACATCAACGGCGTGTGGAGCGTGGCCGGGACCTTGCTGATGACCTCGAAGCCGAGCAGGATCGCCAGAACGAACACCGTCAAGGAGTCGAGTAGGGTAGCGACGTTCATGCCTTGGCGCCTCCTCGGGCTTTCGGCTGTAGGAGCTGCCGGGTGGCCTCCTGGACCACCTCGCCTCCGTGGGTAATGACGGTAGCGGCCGTGACCTCGTCCTCGAAATCGAGACGCAGCTCGCCGAGCTTCACGAAGTTGAGGAGCAGGTTGGATATGTTGCGTGAGTAGAACGAACTGGCCCCGGCCGGCATCGAGGCCGGCAGGTTCAGCGGGGCGTGGATGGCGACGCCGTTGTCCGTCATCGTCACCTTACCCGGTCGGGAGAGCTCGCAGTTGCCGCCCAGGTCGCTGGCGGCCATGTCCACGATGATCGATCCGGCCCGCATGCAGGCGACGGCTTCGGCCGTGACCAGAACCGGCGGACGGCGGCCCGGCACTTGCGCCGTCGTGATGACGATGTCGTGGGAGGCGATGATGTCGTTGAGTTCTTCCTGCTGGGCGGCTTGTTCCTCGGCCGTCAGCGCTCTGGCGTAGCCGCCCTCGCCCGATGCCTCGATGGCCGACTTCAACGTGACGAACTGCGCCCCGAGCGACTCGGCCTGCTCCTTCGTCGCGGAGCGGACGTCGTAGGCCTTGACCTGAGCCCCAAGGCGTCGGGCGGTGGCGATCGCTTGCAGTCCGGCCACGCCGACACCCAGGATCAGGACCTTGGCCGGCTTGGCGGTTCCGGCCGGCGTCGTCAGCAGCGGGAAGTAGCGATCGAACGCTTCGGCGGCCACGAGCACGGCCTTGTAGCCGGCGACGTTTGCCTGCGACGACAGAGCATCCATACCCTGCGCTCGCGACAGCGTTCGAGGTATGGCGTCCAGGCTGATGGCGGTGACACCGAGGTCGGCCAGGGCGGCCATGGCGGCCGGATCCACGAGCGGCGCCAGCATTCCGATTACGGTCTGGTCCGGACGTAGCATCTTCATTTCTGACGCGGACGGCCGGTTGATTCGCAGGATGACATCCGACTGCGAATAGAGGCTCGCGGTCGTGACGATCTTCGCCCCGGCCTCGACATAATCGACGTCCTGGAAGAACGCCTCGGCGCCGGCGCCGCGCTCGACGAGTACGCTGACCTGAGCGGCTCGCAGCTTCTCGACCGCCTCGGGGACCAGCGCCACGCGCCGTTCTCCAAGAGTGGTCTCCCTGGCGACGCCAACTTTCATAGCGATATTCACCTGCTGTACTCGCATGGATCGGCCCCGTTCAGGCGAGAGCGTCCAGCGACGGCACCCGGTGTCCGCGAGGACTCCTGGTGGCGGGGCAACTAGGACGCCTCCGAAGTCTAGCGGTGCCGGGCGGCGGATGTCTCGGGCGAGGCCGTTTGGAGGCGACCCGAACCCACCCGGATGGGTTGTGGTTCGTACCGCGCAACTTCAGCCACGTACGCCGGTCTCGTCACGCCAAACCGGGCCGCCGGTGAGCGCGATGAGACTCACACTTCCGTCCCGAGGGTCTGGTTCGGCGGAGAAATATCACTGGTCACGCGATGTCAAAAGCGTATAGTCGGATGCGCCAACGCCCGGTCATGTGAGATCAATTTGATCCGCGCCCTGGGCTCGGAGGAGAGGCTCGGAATGGTCACAGTTCGCAAAGCCGATCCGGCGCTTATGGACAAAGGAAGTCAGCGACCGCGAGAACTCAGCCCGGCCGCTCGCGAACGCGAGCAGCAGCAGCGGCAGTTCAAGAAACTGATCGGACAGCTGAAAGGACCGGAGCAGGTCTTCGAGGTCCGGCTCGATCCCAACGAGAAGCCGATCACGATCCGTCAACGCCTTCTGCGCGTGGCAACTGAGGCCAACGTGGAAATCGCGGTGCGAAAGCACGGCGACGGATTCCTTGTCGGGTTGCTCACACCTGAGCGCCGCACGAATCGCGGCCGGCGCGCATCCGGATCCGGCCCCACGGCCTGACCTGAGGCGGGTCGCGGGAAATCCGGCCGCCTTTCTGGAGGCTCTCATTTGGGTGCCGATCCGGACAAGCTGGAACGCGGTCCAGATACATCGTCGGCCGGCGAATCGGCCGCCCCCGAGCACGCCGGCAGCCGCAGAAGGCTCGTCGAGACCCGCTGCGGCTTCGCCGACATGGCGCGACGTGAGGCCGATGCCGCCTCCACGCGGGCCCTGGAGGCCAGGCGACGGTACGACGAGCGGCTCCAGGCCGTGATCCGAGCAGAAGCTACCGTCGATCCCGTTGCCGCCCACGCCGCCAAGGACGAAGCGCATCGCGCCTTCCGGGCCGCGGTGGCAGCTGCCCGCGGATACCAGCAGGTGGAGTCCGCGGCCAACTCGTGGCTGACGGAGATAAACCGGGTGAACGCCCGGGTCCGGGCCACCGAGTCCGCCGTCCGCCGCGAGCGGGACGCCGCCCAGGCGCAGCAGCGGGAGCTGACCGAGCTGTACGAGATGGCCGAGTCGAGCGCGACGATGGCCGCCGAAGCGATGAGAGCCTGCCAGGCCGCGCAGGCCGCGCTCGAAGCCGAATCGTCAGGCGGAGCCGAGGCCGAGCCTCCACCCGCTGCCGGGTCCGGCCCCGTGGCCGTGGCCGAAGCCCCCGCACCCGCCGCCGGCCCCGTCGTGGTGCCCGGCGCCGCGCTTCCGCCGCCGCCACCGGCCCGCCTGCTCGCACCCGCGCCCGTCGGCCCGGAACCGATCGACGGCGATCAGCCCGGCGACTGGCTCGTCATCGACATCAGGTCGTCGCAGCCACAGGCCGTGATTCGGCTGATGCGTCGCGAGGGTGCGGTGTTCGCGATCCTGGTGGACCGGCTGGCCGCGAGGGATCCTGCGGCCCGGAGCTGCTGGCAGTTGCTGCTGTCCAACTTCGTCGATGCCGTCGCGGCGGCCGCGATCGAGGATGCCTGGCTCGAGTTCGGGAAGGACGTCCCGTTCTGGAGTCAATTCACGCCGGACGAGGCCCGCGAAGTGGCGCGCGGCCTGGCAGCGCTGGGCTTCCGCTTCGACGGCTTTGGTTCGTTCGTGGGTGGACGGATCCCCAGCCAGCGGGACCTGGCACTGGCGGTCGGAGCGGCGGGGCTGCTCCCGGTCAGGATCAGGCGCTGGCCGGCACCGGATGAGGCGGCCGCTCTGTTTTCCGGCGCCAAACCGGCCGGCGACGCGTTCATCGCGGCCGGGGCTCCGGCTCTGACGCTCGGCGAGCTCGTGCGGTTGCTCGGCCGCCGGGCGGAGCCGCTGGCCGACATCTGGAACGATTGGGATCGCGTCCGGCCGCTGCTCTTCGCCACCAACCTGTAGAGGGTCAGCCCTCGTCGGGCTCGACCGGATCCTCCTCGATCACGACGACCCGGTAACCTTCGGCTGCGGCGACTCCGAGCCGTGCGCCCGCCTCCGCGAGCCGGCCTCTGACCCGCCCGAAGACCGCCTCCGCGTCGTGGATCTGGCTGGCGTGGCAGCGCAGCGCCGAAATCTTGCGGTCTACGGTCGCCGTGACGTCGATCCAGGAATCGGGCTGGTTCCCCCACATCAGATACAGCCGCCG
>Ga0302322_100002712_pt1 | contig 15009 bp, 9 predicted proteins | sample Fen_T0_2_FD_203757 | JGI IMG/M metagenome (GOLD analysis project Ga0302322, IMG submission 203757) | Peat permafrost microbial communities from Stordalen Mire near Abisko, Sweden - Fen_T0_2 | ecosystem: Environmental > Terrestrial > Soil > Wetlands > Permafrost | place: Sweden: Abisko... | reverse complement strand
TAGGCCAGCGCTGCGGTGCCGCCGGCATTGGTGGAGAGATTGCCGCCGATGGTGCAGCTGCCTTCGGCGCCGAGCGAGAGCGGGAACAGCCGGTCGACCCCGGCGGCCTTCTGCTGCGCCACCTGCAGCACCACGCCGGCCTCGCAGGTCATGGTGTTGGAGGCGGTGTCGACCTCGCGGATCTTGTCCAGCCGCCGCAACGAGATCACCACTTCGCCATTGTGCGGCGTCTGGCCGCCGACCAGACCGGTGTTGCCGCCCTGCGGCACCAGCGCAATCTTATATTCGCTGGCGAGCTTGCAGATCGCGGCGACCTCGGCGGTCGAGCCCGGGCGCAGCACAAGCGGCGTTCTGCCATGGAACAGATTTCGCTCCTCCGTCACGTAAGGCGCGACGTCGCCCGGTTCCGTCATGGTCTGGCGCTCGCCGACAATGGCGCGGAACTTTGCGATCAATTCGGGCGGCAGTGGCGCCGCCGCGGTGTGGCTGATGTTCATCGACTCGTATTCCCGGGTTCCTCAAGAATCCAATGGCGCGATCGCAAGGCCTTTCGGCGCGGCGGCGCGGCGCAGCCGGTCGTTGATCGCCTCGCCCAGCCCATGGTGGGGGATCGGCATCACCGCGATGGCCCGCGCGGCCGTTGTGTCGAGCATGCGAAGATAACCGAAAAGATTGGCGGCCGCTTCTGCAACATTGCTCCGAGCCGACAGATTCATCACCGCGCGCGCGTGCTCGGCGCCGGGCAGGGCGTCGGGGCCGAAGGCGAGCAGCGCCTCGCCGGGCCTGACCTCGCTCGCGTCCAGCCGTACGGTTGCGCGCGGCGCATAATGCGAGGCCAGCATGCCCGGTGCCAGAGGTTGCGCCAGCAGCGGGCTGGCGTCGCCTGCCGCCTCGGCCAAGGGCCGAGCGAGCCGACGGCCGAGCACTGCCTCGATCGCCTCGGTCGGCACGCCGCCGGGCCGCAGCAGCACCCCCTCGCCGAAGCAGCCGACGATGGTGGATTCGACGCCGACATCGACCGGCCCGCCGTCGACGATGAGGTCGATGCGCCCGTCGAGATCGCTCCGCACATGGGCTGCCGTGGTCGGGGACACGTGGCCCGAGAGATTGGCAGACGGCGCCACCACCGCCCCGCCAAAGGCCCGCAGCAGTGCTTGCGCGGCCCTGTGGGCAGGGATTCGGATCGCAGTCGTACCGAGACCTGCGGTGGCGAGCTCAGCGACCCGGCAATCGCTCGCCTTGGGCAGGACCAGCGTCAGCGGTCCCGGCCAGAACGCCGCGGCCAGCTTTTCGGCGGTGGCATCGAACCGCCCGATGCGGCGGGCGCTCGCGAGATCGGCGACATGCGCGATCAGCGGATTGAACGCCGGCCGGCCCTTCGCCTGGTAGAGCCGGGCAATCGCGGCGGCGTTGGTCGCATCAGCGCCGAGGCCATAGACAGTCTCGGTCGGGAACGCGACCAGCCCGCCACCGGCGAGGCAAGCGCTGCCAGCAGCAATGCCGGCCGCGTCGGCGGCCAGGATCCGGGTTTCGAGGACGGTGATCTCAGGCGGTGTCATGATCGGCTTGCGATGGAAACCGTTGGTCGAGGGGGTTATTCCCCACCCCTGCTGGAGCGCTATCGATCTGTTGCTGGCGATGGGTCTTACGGCAGCTGGTGCAAATCGGCTAAGGGCGGCACGATTGAGGGAATCACCGTAGCCCTTTCGCAGCCCTGCTCCAAGCACGCCAGGCACAACGCTCAATGCGCCAAAGGCTTGGCTTGGTGGCTTTCCGTCCCTCCGGCAGTCGGCATCGTCGGACCTCGACTGGCCGTCCACCACGCGCGCCGTCATGCTTGGGCCGCGCCACGGGGCGATCCTCATCGGGCTGCGTTTGACTTCGGCGCTTCGGCGGGCCGGCCAACAACGACGGGACGCGCCCCCGCGGCAAACTGAAACGCCGGAGCCGGGACAGCCAACGATAATCAGTATTGCACGCGGGCGCCGACCGACACCACGGTTGCGTTGAGATTGTTCTCCATGGCGTTCGATCGCGTCGCCTCTTGCCGTATATTGGCCTTGAGCTGAAGAAACCGCGACACTTTGTACAGCATTCCGATATCGACGAAGTAACGCTTGTCTATCCGCGAAGAGCCGACGAACACATCCGTGCCGAATCCCGTCATCAGCGTTGTGACCAGCCATGGCTGGAACTGATGATCGATCTCCGCGATGACATCGCGTTTGAGAACGCCCGATATTCCAGCCTCGGCGATCTCGGCCACCTGCGACTTTGCGCCAAACAGCAACGTGGTCTCCTTGCTGTACTGGTACGTCAGATTGGCATCAGCAATGAATCCGCTAATCGGCCGCAGCATTGCATCCTGATATTGTCGAACCAGATAGCCGATGGCGGCATCGCCGGTCAGCTTGTCGGAGATCGCGAAGGTGACGCCGCCTTCGATCGCCGTTCCGACCGAATCGCGTTTGAAACCGAGCATGTCGATCGGCATTTCGTGCACACGCCGATCAACCGCGACATCGACGAAGGGTCGATACTCGTCTGTCAACGCATAAGTGGCGCGGCCCTGAACCGCGTATTGGTTGAAATTGCGGTCCCGATTGCTGAGGAGCTGGCCGTCGGTCAGCGTGACGTTTTGAAATTGGACCCGGTCGACGGCGCTCTTGACGGATACTTCCAGTGGATCGAACTTGTGCGTCACACCGACGCTGCCACCCGTGGTCGAAACCAGAGGAATCTTGGCGAACTGGCCGGTGAAACGCGCGGTTCCGGGGTCATCGGCATCGAGCATGTAATGCCCTTCGCCATTCAACGCCGTCGTATCGGTAAAGTCATAGCGACCATTGACTCGTGCGTCGACGGTCGGATGGTTGAGTTGCTGTAGCTGGGTATCGTTGACATAGGCAGCGCGCACGTCGGCATTGAGCTGATGGGTATCGAATTGCGATCGCACAGATACCACTGGCGCGATAACAACGAACGGCGAGCCAGTTCCACCTGGCACGCGCGCGGGATTGCTGTCATAGCCCGTTGTCAGGTCCACTGCCGGCTTGACGACGAAATTTCCGACAGTAAATCCGGTTGGTTCATACGGATCCATCGCCTGTGCCGGCATCGTCATGGGTTTGTCGGCGGCGACCGGCGGAATTGGCTGCGCGTCCTTCGGTGCGATCCGTGGCAGGTTTCGCGGCAGCACAGCGCGGGTGGCCGGCGGCGGAGATACCGCAAAGGCAAGGGCCTGCATGCATCTGTCGGCGGCGTTGTCCTGCCGGCGTCCATTCGGACTGACACCGCAGCCGCCCGTCAGCATGCCAGTCGGCGGTGCCCCGAAAAAGCCATACGGCTCGCGGCGCTCGGTGGCAGCGATCGAATGCGTGGCGCCGTACAATGCGGCCGATGCTGCGGGTTCGCGAAGCTGAGCCGCCATGTTCAGGGCGTTATGAGGATCGGACTGAGGGAATGTATCCGGCATGGCCGCGGGTGCGCCGCTTGGTTGCTGCGTCGAACGGTTTTCGGTTGGAATTTGTCCCGACTGTCTCGGACGGGCGTCGATTTGGCCACGCTTAGCGCCGGCTGCGGTCTCCGCTGAGATTTTGACCTGCGGGACAACAACCGGCCCGTCGTTTTTCGCGCTGCGGGAGGCCGGCTGCCGTGCGCGCTGGGCAGGCGGTATCACGACCGGCCCGTCTGAGGCGGTTGTACCATCATCAGGCGCGGCCTGCGTCGGACGCGTGAGGTCTTGCGCTTGGCTTCGCGACGAAGCAACCACGACTAACAACGCCGTAGCGAGGGCTCGAAACAATCGAGTGGTGCGAGGCGCCAAATAAATGATCCTCGGACCCGCGATCATGTCCTCTCAACCTCCGGACATGACGTCCGCCCTATGAATTCAGACGTTAGGCGGATTGGTAGCCCAGACGGAGGCGTAAATCGGACAGGGGTGTGATTTCGGAAGATCAATAGCGGCGACTTGTTGATCCATTGCGGCAGCGCCTACAAGCTGCGAGCAATCACCTGCCTTTGCCGTGAAGCGCGAATCCTCATTGGCTGAAAGGGAGATCCTTCTCGCGTCGGCCGAGGGATGTCGCGGCATTTGAAGATCTTTGCACGGGCCGGTGGGTGTTTGAGCGTTCGCCGCATCGCGATTCCTCAACCAGACCAAGAAGCAGTCAATCTCAACTCTGTAATTAGCCGCAATCCAACTTTAAATGATTCAGAGGTGAGGAAGTAAAACCAATTACGCACTGCGAACGAGGCGCTTCCGAGCTGACTTTATCCGAGATCCTAGACCGCAGAAAACGCCGGTCGATTTCGTCCCGTCAAAAACCCGAAGAAAGGAAGTTCGAAAAATGACAGTGAGGAAAATAGCAATTGCCGCGGCAGTTGTAACGTCGTGTGCATTTGCAGCGCCTCTGTCACGAGCCGACGGTGGTACCACGTTCGAGGTTTCGGTGAAGGATCATCAATTCCAGCCTGCCGAATTCAAGGCCGCTGCTGGGGTCGAGATCGTGTTCAAGGTCAAGAACCTGGGGACGGAGCCTGTGGAATTCGAAAGCGAGCCGTTGCAGTTCGAGACGATTGTCAAGCCGAATGCCGAGATTGTGGTCAAAGTGAAGCCGCAACAGCGCGGTCGCTACGTCTTCTTCGACGATCTTCATCAGGAGACGAAAGGCACCCTCATCATCGAATAGGTCGTCGTTCTTGCGGCGGCCGGCATCTGTCGGCCGTGTCGACGCCAGCCGTAACTTGATCAAATGCTATCAATGCTCGGGCGGCACATTATCGCGTGGACATTTGCCCGGGAGCCGCATTGTTCGGTCGCGCCATGCGCCAATTCCTCGTTCTGGATCGGCTGACGTTCGGCACGACGTCGATCTCTTCGAGGTGGCCTGCCGCGTGGCTGACCATGCTTTGGCCAGCAGTGGTGCCGGGAGCCTATGCGTGGTTGTTCGAAGGGATGGCGACAGTACGAGAAGGTGGCAGCACAGGCCGCCGCGACCTGCGTGGATATCGAGCTTGGTCTTGAAGACGACCTCTTCGGGAAGGGCTGGTGCAGCTGTTTTCGGAAGCCGCTGTATCCAATAAAGCCGCCCGGCGTCGTCGCCAACGCTTCCTCGTCGAACGCCGCATGCCATGAGCCTCGGACGATGGGTCGCGATAGCAGGTGGCGGGATCGGTCCAAGGTCGGGCTCACGCCGCCGCCGGTTTGATCAGCGCTCCGAAAACGTTTCGGCGGTCTCGCAGCAAGCCTTTATGCAACTGAGGCACCGTATAGCTAGCAGCGCCGGTTGTGCGCGCGGCTGCGGTCGAAGCGCCGGCCCGATAGGTGGCGGTGATGATCTCGATCGCGGAGGGCCTGGAGTAAAGGTGTGGACTGCGACCGGCCACACCCGACATGGCTGCGGAACGAACTCGCTATAGCGCGCCGAGGTAGGCGACGAGATCGTCGAGTTCGGCGTCGGTCGGAACGCGCCCCGTGTCCATCTTTTTTGCGTAGACGTTCCACATGAGTGCGACAGCATCGCGCAACGATCGTGTTCGCCCGTCGTGAAAGTAAGGCGCGGTGGAGGCAACGGCGCGCAATGATGGCACCTTGAAGCGTCCTCCGGTGCCGATGTCGTCGCGGCTGGTCTTGTCGAAACTGGAAAGCATGTGGCAGGTGCCGCAACCCGCGTCTCCCACGTACAGATCGAATCCGCGTTTAACCGCCGTCGTCGCGTTCGGCGACGGCGTGCCGTCGTCGTTGAGCTGCCAGTTCTTGGGATAGGACAGTGAACGGACATAGGCGACGAGCGCTGCGAGCGTGTCCTTTGTCGGCTCCGGTCCCTTCATACGGTTGACGATGATGCCACGAATGCTCTCGTCGAGGGTGGGTGCGGTTCCGCCCCAGCCGTAGATTGACCGTTCTCCGGCTCCCCAAAGGGTTGGCGTGTTTCTGCCATTGGGGTCGCCGTCGGCGACAATGTCGAGGCCGACATAGGTTTTGTTGTTCGTATGGCCGGTCGAGAAGTGGCAGGTGGCGCATGACACCTCACCGTTGCCAGAAAGACTTTTGTTATTGAAGAACTCCAGTCCTTTGACGGCGAGTGCGGGATCAGGAGGCGTCAGCTCTGATTTTTCTGCAGCCAATGCTGGTACGACAAGCATGCCAATCGTAAACGTGATCAAACGCAGTCCGACGAAAGACATCACGGTCTCCTGAAGCACTAACCCGGCAATCACTCCTGTTGGTTATTTCCAGGATATTGCGACCAAAGTGCGACTGTGACTCGCGCGAGTCCGATATCTCGGGTCGGTAATAAGTCGCTCCTGGGCCATCTTTATCGAAAGACATGAATGACAAAGCAGGGCTGAATCCGGCGAGGCATGGCTGAATACCGTGTCTGGCGAGCGTGCTGCGTGCGGACAGCCTCGGCGCCAAAGTGAAGCGCCTAGTCAGCGTAGTGATCAGGTTGCAGTAGGCCAGGGATGCGATGAAAGTATGGGCTCGATATGCGTCTCGTCGTGATGGAACGCCGGGCAGATCGCCGCGTCGCCGTTAAGTGCACAGAACGATTCTGCGCCGGCTACGAACTGGACGTAGTATTGCTTTAGCAGTCCGGGATCCTGGTCGGTGAGATCGGCGCACAGCGGATAACGGCCATCGCGTCGTCGCACCTTTCTCAGCTTCTTGCTCCTGCTACACCACCCTAGGGGGCACACCTTCTCGCGGTTGAACGCGAATGTGAAACTCCGGCGCTCCTTGTTGTCTTGATATCGGCGAGACACCAGGCGGCAGATGCTTCGATCACGCGATCACGCGCGCCACCGAACTTCATCGGCAGCTTTCACGCGAGAACCCCATGGCGGCGGCGATCTCTGGGAGCCGCTTCCATGGCTACTTCATTTGTCAGTCGGCAAATCAGAAATTGTCGAGATGCGGGAGCTGGACTCGTCCGCTGGTGATGACCGGCCCGGCACAAGACCGGCAGCCGCTCTACGGCCTGCAGCGGCGCGCTATGGAGCTAGACGCGCGCCGATGCAAGACGCAACGGCAGTAATTCATTCAGGTAGCGGTCTGCGACGCCAAGTTTAGGCCGTCATCTTGGCTCGCCGAAAAAGCGGAAGACCCGATCGCACCTTCGAACCGGCACCGCATATTCCCAAGAAGCCGACGATCATCATGATCCATGTCGAGGGCTCAGGGACAGCAGAAATCGAGCCGCTCAGGATCAGACTACCGGGGTTAAACAGGGGACTGTTAAAATAGTCGGCACCGAACTGGTTTGTCGCGAGATAGTAATCGTAGCTCTGGCCGTTTGCGACAGAATATACATTGAAGAAGTAGCCGCCCGCGTCGAACAGGACTCCGGAGCCAGTCACGTAAGGTGCTGCACCAAAAGATATCGTGTTGTCGCTCGTAAAATAAACATTAAACTGCCCATCGATTCCCCCAATGGGCGCATTGAGAAGGCCGGTCACGTTGCCAACGATCGACGTGATCAAATTGCCGGTCGTCGTGATTTGTCCGGTCACGTCATAGTTAGCGCTATCCAACGCGAAATTGTACAACGCGGCCTCGGCATTCCAGCTCGTGACGACGGCTACCGCAATTCCAAGCAATACGGATTTTAGTCTCATGTTGGCCTCCAAGTTGATTGATATAGGCGCGTTTCTGACGCTGACCCGTGTTCATTCATTTCTGCACTTGCCGTTTCGGCGCTTGCCAAAGCACAAGTGGCCTTCCGTAGCGCGCGCCCCAACCCTGCCGGACGCGGAGACCCAGACTCCGCGTACCGGCCGTATCACGAACGCCTGTGTCAAAAACACGACCCAGGCGCAGCACTTGTTCAGCAGCCAATTGTCGCAGCTTGCTGCCGCAACCGTGTGTGAATGACGTCGAGTTTCTGCGGTCCCAGCCACGGCGTGGCCAAGCTGCGCATCCGCGCCGCGATCGTGCCCCAGTTGCCACCGGAAATAAGCGGCGCGCAGCGCGCCTCACTCTCCAAGCCGTCATGGATCGGAGCGGAATCGGCCAGATCGCCGAACGCGTTGGGATATTTCAGAAGCGTCTCGGATGGCGCTCCCGCCGCGAAAATTACATCATGGCTTTCCAGCTTGATGTGAAAATATTCGAGCTCATCAGTATCCTGCGCATCATCAAGGGTGATGCTGGTGTGGTTTACGAGCTGTCCGGCCGGAATGAGCACGCCATCGATGAAGATTGCATGTCCCTGTGTTACGTATAGATCCGTGTAGGGGATGTTGGGACCAAGTGCCGATTGCTTGATGCACACGGGGCGCAGGTCCTTGCTCCAAGGCTCCCCGGTCCTTTTGCGCGCGTGCCAACGGCCAACCGATTGGACGGCCCGCGATTGGCCGAAGGCAGTCAGCAGTTGATCGCCGACCGCGATTTCCTCGATGTTGCGTTCTCCGTTCGCCGTACGTAGCTTGGTGCCTCGGAGGAAGCAGGGCGGCCGCGGAGCGGCTTTGGCCACATTTGCGGTAAGCAAGGCTATGCCAAAGGCGAGCAGGCCCCTGCCCTGATTTTTGATAAGGCCGCGGCGAGACGTTGCGGTCTCGTCCGACCCGGGTTCGCGAAGCTGCTTTCTGATCATAGCCATTTTCCCTAACGGTGAGCGAATGTGCACACTGCCAAATCACAATAACCGTGCGACCGATGATATAATCCGGCAACTATGCGATTATTATGATAATAACTTATTATATATAACATAACTTAATTTGCAAGCGTCCACAAGCGTGCAGTCGCATCGACCTGGATCTGCAGCCGGGTTTTTCTTGTCCGGCGAGGGCCACCTCGATTCATGATGCGGCGCTTCCCCACCAGCAGATCCTGCTGCTGGCCTGGCCTGCTGAAACAATTTTGAGCGCGCGGCGACCTGTGCCAGCCCTATCTTCAAGGCGCTCGGTTTCACTGTGCCTTTGCCACTCGTGCTGAGATGGGATCGAGCAAGGAAGCAATTAGCAGGACGCCCCTCTCCAGGAGCTTGGAGAACGAGGGCCGGCAGCTGTCATCCAACTCGCACACCAAAAGATATCCACAAAGAAACCGCCTGCCATCCGACCGACGCAGGTCGTATATCCGACATGGAGCGCCAGCGATGATTGCTTGCGCACAACGACGTCAGCCTCTGTTTCGGGTCCGGTGGTGACGTCCATGAGCCTGCGCACCATGCGCGCCTGACATTCCAAGCCTGTAATTTTGCTTATTCGTTAACAGGCCAACATTACAATTTGGCGACCTTTTGCCTTCCGTTTCGCCGCGGGAGTAACCGCGCAAGCATGGGGGCCGGCATCACCGCAATGGCGTTGTAACCATTGCGGCGCGTGGGCGAAGATAGCCGAACAGCGGCGCTGCGCTTCTGCGACATTGCGCCGAGCCGACAGAGTCCCAGCAGTCGCGTGCCTGAGGCCGGGCAGGGCGGCGGTCCCCAAGAGTTCGTCGACAGCCGGCAGAGCGCCTGGACGGCCCTGTGGGCGGGGATCGGGATTGTGACCGTGTGGAGGTTTGCAGCGGCCAGTTCCGCGACCGGCAGTGGCTCACCTTGGTAAGACCAGCGTCAGTGCCGGCCAAAACGCCGCGGTGGGCTTTCGGCGGTGGCATCGAACCGCCCGCCGCGGACGAAGCGCGCGCGGCCAGCGGCAATACCGGCCGGGTTGGGGCCAGAAACTCGGGTTCGGGGCGATGCGGGCTGGAAGATCGCATTGCGGGGATGCTGGCGATGGCGCTCTCGGTTTTTGTCCGCCGCTCTCGGGAGGGCGCGCCGTCCGACCGGCAAGTGATCGGGCGGTGAAGGTTCGAGCACCGTCTTCGGGCCGGCCGTTCCAAGAAGCTTCGTGGCAAAGGATCAACGCGGCAAAGGCTTAACTCGTGCCCCCCGCTGCAGATGTGCGTGGAATTTCCTTGGCTTTGCGCCTTGCGGATGCCGAAAGCCGAGGCTATAAGCCGGTCTCTCAAGTCGGAGTGTGGCTCAGCCCGGTAGAGCACTGCGTTCGGGACGCAGGGGTCGCAGGTTCGAATCCTGCCACTCCGACCATTTCCCAAGACACGTAGGGTTTCGATCTCAAGAATAACGATCTTCTGCGCTTTTTGAGATCTTTGCGCGGCGCAGGTGGTCGGCTATACATCGCGTGGCAAGCCAATGGAGCCTGTCAAGTGGCGCCTGGGAGCAATGCCGGAGCGTCATCGTCGGATCTGTATTGCCCGAGCATCTCGCGCATGATGCCTTGTGGGCTCAATTGGTGGATGGCCCGACCCGCCAGAATGTCACTCCCAAGCCGAGAGTTCTGGCTGGTAGAACCATCTGCCCGTTCTGGACTTGAGTTGAGAACTGCTCGACCATTTGCAGGCCAGGGTCGGGCCGGCTTGGCTGCAGCAGAAACGCCTCCAGATTGCTGGTATTGGCATCGATCAGATAACGCCGAACTGTCACGTCGCCGTTGAACGGCAGATTTTTCAGCTCTACGGAAAATGTCTCCGGCGTGTCGGTGAACGCGCTGTTGTAGTTGGTTACGATGACGCCGGCCGAGTCTGCGTCGCTCGCTGCAAATGCACCAAGCGTCAGGCTGGCTGGAATCATCGTCGATCTGCGCGTGCCCGTCATCGTCGCGAGCATCTTGAAAACGTTCGCGGGCGGCTTCGGATAGTAATAGGCCTTGCCGTCGCTATCGATGACCTTGTGCATCAGGCTGGCCATGCCCAGGATGCCGGGATCGGAGCCGATTGCATCATTCATAATAAGAAAGGATCCGGCTGAGATCTTGTCCTTCACGGCTTCGCTCAGAAACGCTGCCGCCCACGCCGCGCCCTTATGCGAGTAGTTGATATCGGTCGTTGTACCGGCCGAGGGTCCCCATTCGGATAGGAAGAACGGCATTCCGCCACGGCCCAATGCGGAGAGTTTGCTATGGATTGTGTCGGTCAGGTATTTCAGCGTGGTATATTGGGGCACCTGCGGATCCCAGCCATTCTGGAAGTCGCCGTAGAAATGGAATGAGTAACGGTCCAGCGGGGCATTGAATCTGCCGCGTCCGGTCGCCGGATCGACGTTGGTGTTCGGATCCAGCATCTGGTCGAGAAAGCGTTCCTCGAGCGTCGGAAGTCCGTGCAATGGATAGTAGTGGAAGCTGACACTGGAGAAGGCCGGACCGGCGATTTCGATGGTCCTGCCGGGATAGGTAACGTGGAAATTCGGATCATTCCTGATTGCGTCGATCTGGTCCGCAAAGATCTTCTGCACCGGCGCGATGCCGTGCGCCAGGCGGCGCGGATCGATGCTATAGGGGTAGGAATTCGCGTCGACCACTGGCCATTCCCCGAGATTGTACGTCGCTGGATCGACCCACCACAAAAACCGGCCCCACGGTCCGAGCGGCAACAGCGTAAACAGTGCGGGGTCGGGCGGATTGGCCGTGAAGAAGTTGGCCGGCTCCGGATCGGCGATGTCGATCTCGTTGCCGACTTCGAAGATGATGGACTTGGCGCCGCCGTTTGGCGCAGTGGGGTCGAACGATTTCCTGACCACATAGGCGACCAACTGGCGCGCATAGGACGTGTAGCGAGCGAGCGTCTCTTGAGACCATGTCTCGGCCGATCCGGCTCGCGCGAAACTGACTGGCAGAAAGTTCGCGACGGCGACGTGCGGTGCAAGCCCGGTGGACAGCGCCCAATCGATCTCCTGGGCGAGCAGAGCGCAATCGCCTGGAACGACCGCACCGGGATTGCCGCTTGCGTCAGTAGGTACGTTGCCGAATGCGCCATTGGCGTCTAGATCGCAGTAGACGTCAGCGGACAGTAGGCGCAAGCGTTTCATCTTGAGGTCGGCGATGAGCTGTCTCATTGGATCGATGGTGCTGTCCTGCGGTGCATTGGCACCCTGGAAGATATTCTGCACCGTCGAAAGATCATCGCCGTTGACGCTCTCGATGACCGTCGTGCCGGCATCCACGACAATGGTCGGAGCGTTTGAGGGGGAGGTCTGGCCGAGGCTGGCTCCAGTGCATATGGAAACGCCGAGCGCGACGATGCCGAGCAGGGGGCGCTGGTTCAGTCCCATTGGCTTTTCCGACCTTTGACGCGAGACGAATCGCTTGAATTGCAAACCGCTCAGACTGTATCTGGCGACGATGTCGTTCGAGTAACATTGGAGGCAACGTTGAACGACGCCTGCGGCGACCAACGATTGTCAGCCACTACGGTTCGATGTGTTGCTACCGGTGATGGTGGGCCGCGCTGAGTTAACTCAGGCTGATGACGCGCGGGAGCGTCGTGCACGGACGGAAGATTAGTCCGCCGCCTGCGGCGTTTCCTGCAAGAAGGCCTGATAAGCGCGGTGGATGCCGTCTTGAAGCGAGGTCCCCGCGCGCCAGCCGAGCCGATCGAGCCTGGAGACATCGAGCAGCTTGCGCGGCGTGCCGTCTGGCCGCGACGGATCGAAGCTGATGCGCCCGGAATAGCCGACTGTGTCCGCGACGACGCGGGCGAAGTCCGCAATCGTGATGTCCTCGCCGGTGCCGATATTGACGAGTTCGTGATCGGAATAGGTCTGCATCAGATGCACGCAGGCATCCGCCATGTCGTCGACATAAAGGAATTCGCGGCGCGGCGTGCCGGTGCCCCAGACCACGACTTCGGGCGCGCCCGACCGCTTGGCCTCGTGGAAGCGCCGGATCAGGGCCGCGACGACATGGCTGTATTCGGGGTGATAATTGTCGCCGGGGCCATAGAGATTGGTTGGCATAACGTTGATGAAATCGGCGCCATACTGGCTGCGATAGGCCTCGACCATCTTGATGCCCGCGATCTTCGCAATGGCATAAGGCTCGTTGGTCGGCTCCAGCGCCCCGGTCAGGATGCAATCCTCGCGCAAGGGCTGGGGTGCGAGCTTCGGATAGATGCAGGACGAGCCTAAGAACATCAATTTCTCGGCGCCGTTGCGATGCGCCGCATGGATCACATTGGCCGCGATGGCAAGGTTGTCATAGATGAATTCGGCGCGCAGCGTGTTGTTGGCGACGATGCCGCCGACCTTCGCCGCGGCCAGGAACACGATCTGCGGCTGGGTCCTTGCGAACCAGCCGAAAACCGCAGCCTGATCACGCAGGTCGACCTCGCTGCGGTCGACCGTGAGCAGCCGGACCTCCTCGCGCCCCAGCCGACGCACCAGCGCGCTGCCCACCATGCCGCGATGCCCGGCGACGTAGACGCTCTTGCCCTTCAGTTCAAGCGGTGTGGTGGCCATTGGCGACCTCGCGCTTGGCATCTTTCAGGTCGCTCGCCACCATCTCGCGGACGAGATCGGCAAAGCTGTGCTTCGGGGTCCAGCCGATCGTCCTTCGGGCCTTGCTCGCATCGCCAATCAAGAGGTCGACCTCGGTCGGTCGGAAATACGTCGGATCGATCCGTACCACGGTCTTGCCGGATCTGCGGTCGATGCCAGTCTCGTCGACGCCCTGGCCGTGCCAGTCGATGCTGCGGCCGACTTCGGCGAAGGCGCGCTCGACAAATTCGCGCACCGATCGGGCCTCGCCGGTCGCCAGTACGAAATCATCCGGCCTGTCGGTCTGCAGGATCATGTGCATGCCCTCGACATAGTCTCGGGCATGGCCCCAATCGCGCTTGGCTTCGAGATTGCCGAGATAGACCGTATCCTCCAGTCCGAGTTCGATCCGGGCGACGCCCCGGGTGATCTTGCGCGTAACGAAGGTCTCGCCGCGGATCGGGCTCTCATGGTTGAACAGGATGCCGTTGCAGGCGAACATGCCGTAGGCCTCGCGGTAGTTCACGGTGATCCAGTAGCCGTAGAGCTTGGCGACTCCGTAGGGCGAGCGCGGATAGAATGGTGTGGTCTCCTTCTGCGGCGTTTCCTGGACCAGCCCGTAGAGTTCGGAGGTCGAGGCCTGATAGAATCGGGTCTCCTGCTCCATGCCGAGAATGCGAATCGCTTCCAGCAGCCTGAGCGGGCCCAGCGCGTCGGCATTGGCGGTGTATTCCGGGCTCTCGAAGCTGACCCCGACATGGCTTTGGGCTGCGAGATTGTAGATCTCGGTCGGCCGGATCTGCTGCATCAGGCGGATCAGATTGGTCGAATCCGTCATGTCGCCATAGTGCAACAGGAACTGCACGTCGCCGGCGTGGGGGTCCTCGTAGAGATGGTCGATGCGCGCGGTATTAAAGGAGGATGAGCGCCGCTTGACGCCGTGCACCGTGTAGCCTAGGCCCAGCAGATATTCAGCGAGATAGGCGCCGTCCTGCCCGGTGACCCCTGTGATCAGCGCCACGCGCCGTTTCGAATCCACAACCATAACGTCTCCACCCGGCCAAGCCGCCGCAACGATCACACCCACGCCGCCCCCAAAGAATTCAACTTCGGGTCGAGCTTGACGCGTGCGTTCGCCAGCCGGGCCGAGACCATCATCGATGGTCAGTGTAGGCAGGCTACCTTTAGACAGCAAACCATGACGTAACGTTATCGGTATCTTAACGATGCTCGTCAATCTCTAACGCGTAGCTGCCGGGCGTGGTTGCTGCTTCCGTTGATTTCTGCCCTGCCGCGAACTGACAGCCGGTCGAAAACGGGAACGCGGAATTTACCGAATCTCGGCCGCAGCATGCGGCTGAGGCTGGCCGGGGCTGAAGGCCATCCAGACATTCGGGTCCGTGGAACTCTGCCGGGTCAGGAATCGGTAGTCGGTCTCATACCAGAACAGGATTTCGGGTGTCCGGTTGTCCAGGACCAGTTCGCCCCGATCCGTGTAAACGGTCAGCACGGCATGGCGCCCAATGTCGCTACCGCGGCCTTCGACGGTCGTGATCAGCAGCGCGCTGATTGGCCAACCAGACTTCGACAATAGCCGGCGTTTCAGCAGAACGATGTCCTCGCAATCGCCACGGTCGAGCGGATATGCCCAGCGTTCATTCTTTCCGTAGAGTTCGATGTCCGCCGTCCATTTCACCCGCTCGTTCGCATAGGTGTTGATGGAGAAGAGCTGCTGAAGCAGTTC
>Ga0302322_100002711_pt1 | contig 15009 bp, 18 predicted proteins | sample Fen_T0_2_FD_203757 | JGI IMG/M metagenome (GOLD analysis project Ga0302322, IMG submission 203757) | Peat permafrost microbial communities from Stordalen Mire near Abisko, Sweden - Fen_T0_2 | ecosystem: Environmental > Terrestrial > Soil > Wetlands > Permafrost | place: Sweden: Abisko... | reverse complement strand
CGATGATCTCGGCCATCTGCCTCGTCGTCGCGGCAACCTCGCGCGCGGCGATCTGGATGTCGGAGGGCGCGCCCCGAAAGCCGGCACTCCCCTGATGGATCATGAGCTTCGCGTTCGGGAGCGCGAAGCGCTTTCCGGCCGCGCCGCCCGTAATGATCATGGCCGCAGCCGACATGCCCATGCCGAAGCAGATCGTCGACACGTCCGGGCGGACGTGCTACATGGCGTCGTAGATCGCCATGCCCGCGTACGCCGATCCGCCCGGCGAATTGACGTAGAGGGCGATGTCCCGCTCCGCGTCGTCGGCCTCGAGGAGCAGGAGCTGGGCCACGATCAGGTTCGCGATCTCGTCGTCGACCTCTCGGCCGAGGAAGACGATGCGATCCCGGAGGAGGCGCGAGTAGATGTCGAACGCGCGCTCCGCGCGTCCGTCCGATTCGATCACGGTCGGGATGACTGGCACGACGGGCCTCCTCTCGCTAACGTGCAACTGTTCGGTTGCCCAATAATACGCAACTTGGAGGTTGCTCGTGGAGGTGGTACGCGAGATCGAGCTCGACGCCGACCCGCAGGACGTCTGGACGGCGCTCACCGACGAGGCACAGCTGGAGGAGTGGTTCGCGAACGACGTCGAGCTCGATCCGAGACCCGGGGGACGCGGAGTCTTCCGCTGGGACAACGGCGAGCGGCGCGAGGCCGTCGTGGAATCGGTCGAGGAGGGGTCGCGGATCGTCCTCCGCTTCGACGACGACGGCCTCGTCGACCTCAGCGTCGTCCCGATCGAGGGTGGGACGCTCGTCCGGGTACGCGAGGCTGCGCCGTCCTGGTCGACAGCCCTGGAGTTTCTGGGAAGCAGCGCGGGGAACGAACTTCGCTCCGCCCTCCACACAGGTCGATGCGCGATCCGGTAGACGCCGTCTTCTCCGCGCTGGCCGACCCGAGCCGCCGCTTCGTCGTCGAGACCCTCGCCTCACGCGGGACGGCGACGCCGACGGAGCTCGCCGCCGGCCTACCCGTCACGCGGCAGGCGGTCGCCAAGCACCTGGCCGCCTTGCGGGCGGCGGGTCTCGTCGAAGCCACGCGGGCGGGCCGGGAGACGCGGTACGTGCTGACACCGGAGCCGCTCGCCTCGGCCACGGAGTGGCTGGAGGAGGTCGGTGCGGCCTGGGACGCCCGGCTCGGCGCGCTCCGCCGACTCGTGGACGGCGGTTAGAGGCCCGAGACTTCGGAAGGACTGGCGGTCAACGCCCGCACGGTGCCGACCGTCTCGGCCGAACGGGACTCGCGGGGCAGGTCGCCCATCATCGCGAGGAACTCGTCGCGGTCGATCGTCTCCTTCTCGAGCAGCGCCTGGGCGAGCCGGTCGAGCGAGACGCGGTGCTTGCCGAGCAAGCGGAGGGCCTCCTCGTAGGCGTGATCGGTGAGGCGGGCCTGCTCGCTGTCGCGCATCCGCTTCGTCTCCTCGGAGAGCGCATAGTTGTCGGCCCGCATCGTCCGCGACGGCGCGACGTCCGACATGCCGAACTCGAACACCATCGCGCGGGCGATCTGGGTTACCTTCTCGAGGTCGCTCGCGGCGCCGTTCGTGACGCGCCCGAAGACGATCTCCTCGGCCGCCCGCCCGGCGAGGGCCACCTTCATCACGTCGAGCAGCTCCTCCTTCGTATGGAGGTAGCGATCCTCGACGGGCAGGTAATACGCGAGCCCGAGAGCGTCGCCGCGACCAACGATCGTCACCTTCTGCACCGGCATCACGTCGCCCATCAGGTACGCGAGAAGAGCGTGGCCACCCTCGTGGTAGGCGAGGATCCGCTTCTCCTTCTCGGTCACGACGCGGCGCTTCTGGAGGCCGGTGAGGACGCGCTCCATGGCGCCCTCGAAGTCCTCTTGCCTGATGTACTGCTGGTCGTTCCGCGCCGCGAAGATGGCGGCCTCGTTGGCGATGTTCGCGAGGTCGGCGCCGGTGAGGCCGGCCGTTCGGCGGGCCAGGATGTGGATGTCGACGTCGGCGCCCAAGGGCTTCGACCGCGTGTGCACGGCGAGAATCTCCTCGCGACCGGTGAGGTCGGGTGGGGCGACGTTGACCTGCCGGTCGAAGCGGCCGGGGCGCAGCAGAGCCGGATCGAGATCCTGGAGACGGTTCGAAGCTCCCATGATCACGACCTCGTCCGCGCCACCGAAGCCGTCTAGCTCGACGAGGAGCTGGTTCAGGGTCTGGTCGTGCTCCCGGTTGTGGCCGCCGCCGGAGCGCGCCGTGCCGACGGCGTCGAGCTCGTCGATGAAGATGATGGCGGGCGCGTTCTTGCGCGCCTCTTCGAAGAGCTTGCGGATCCTGGCCGCGCCGAGGCCTGCAAACATCTCGACGAACGCAGAGGCGCTCGAGGAGTAGAAGTTCGCGCCCGACTCGTTGGCGGCGGCCTTCGCGAGCAGCGTCTTGCCCGTCCCCGGCGGGCCGTAGAGCAGGACCCCCTTCGGAACGCGGGCACCGAGGCGCTCGAACTTCTTGCGGTCGCGAAGGAACTCGACGACCTCCATGAGCTCTTCCTTCGCCTCGTCTGCGCCGGCGACATCGCCCCAGCCGACAGGGTCGGTGGTGTCACGGTCGACCATCGCCGGCTTGACCTTCGGCACGAGTGCCATCGTGCGCAGGAGCAGCCAGATGATGATGCCGAAGAAGATGATCGGCAACCACGTGATGAAGAATCCGCCGATGTCGTTGACGGAATGGGGCCAGGTAACCACGGGTCAGCTATCGGTAGGGGTACCCCGAACCTGTAGAGCTACCGACGGACGGCGACGAGCGCCCGCCGCTCGGGCGTCACCCAGAGCTCGATCGCGGTCAGCAGCGGATGCTGAAGCCAGGAATCGCGTCGCGCGTCGGGCAGCGTGGGGTCGAGCCAGAAGTCGTCGAGCACCGCCGTGCCGCCCGGCGCAAGGAGGCCGATCGCCGCGGCGACGTCGTCCTTCGCATCGTGCGCGTCGACGAACACGAGGTCGAACGGGGCCTCTGCGGGCAGGGACTCGCGCCATGGGCCGGTGAGCACAGTGACGTTCGGGTCGTCGGCAAAGAGCTCTGCCGCCCGGGCGGCGAGACCGGGATCGAGCTCGGCAGTGAAGAACGGCGTCCTGGGAGGGAGGGCCGAGACGATCCACGCAGCGCCGACGCCCGCGCCTGTCCCGATCTCGGCCGCACGGGCGATCCCGCGCCGGGAGGCGAGAACGTGGAGCAGGGCTCCGTCCTCCGGCTTGCACGATTTCTCGAAGCCCTCAGCGCCGGCGAGCGCAAGCGCGCGCCGCACGAGCGGCGGCGTCTCCATCAGCCGGCCCTCACGAGGGCTCGGCGGTGACGTCGGCGCTCGTCGTGAACCGGACTCCGGCGTTGCGCCATTGCTCGAGGCACATCCGGGTGCGTTCCTCGTCGAGGCCGCGTGCCGCATCCTCGACGAATGCGACCCGCCGGCCGCGACGGAGCAGGCCCAGGATCGCCGCGTGGTCGCAGACGTCCGTGGCCACTCCGAAGACGACGACCTCGGAAGGATCGAGTAGCCCGAGCACCGCCTCCGCGTTCGGGTTCGTGAACACGTCGAAGCTCTTCTTGAGGAGCAGGATCTCGCGGCGGCCGGCGATCAGCTCGCAGAGGAGACCCGGCGGGTAGGCCGTGTGCGAGAGAGGAAGCGGATCGACCTGCTCCGTCTCCGGGATCCGCTGCGCACCGCGCGTGCCACGGAGGCAGTGAGGTGGATAGGTGCTCGCGAAGTCCGGCGTGGCCGAGATCTCGGGGTCGGTGAGCTCGTGGTCGTCGGCCGATGCGACGTGCACCGTCCCGTTGCTTCGCGCCCACTCGACGAGCCGCGCCATGGCGGGGACGGCGGCCCCGGCTCCCGGCACCGCGAGCTTGCCGTCGGGCAGGACGAAGTCGACCTGCGTGTCGACATCCCAGAGAACGCGCCTAGCGGACATGCTCGAGCCGGGGGTTCGGACGCAACCGGCGGCCGACCTTCGCGCTCGGCCGGCCGTCGGCGACGATGATGTCGGCGGTGAAGTCGTTCTCCCCGCGGATCAGCGACGAGCCGACACCGTACGCGTCGACCGGGACCCCGCGGCGCTCGAACTCCTCGATCTTCGCGACGGAGAAGCCCCCGGACGCGACGATTCTCACGTCCTCGTGGCCGGCGTCGTCGAGCGCTGCCCGCACCTTGCGGACGAGGCGCTCGTTGACGCCCCGCGGGTCGAAGTCGCCCATCTCCTCCCAGAGCGAGCGGTCGACGAGCTGGCTCGAGGTGTCGAGCCGGACGCCCCAGAGCTTCGGCCCGAGCGCGTCGGCGACCTCGAGGGCGGTGGCGACCGAGTCGTTCTCGAAGTCGACGAGGACGGTGATGCGGAGATCGGCGGGAGCCCACTCGGCGAACTTCCTCGCGGCGAGGACGGTGTCGCCGTCGTATGCGGCGACGAGCGAGTGGGGCACGGTACCCACCCCGCGGCCGCCCCACCAGGATGCCTGCGCGTCGGAGGTGACACCGATCTCGCTGCCGTGAATCGCGCCGGCGACGTTTGCGGCATAGCCGTCACCGGTCTGGACACGGTGGTGGTCGTGGCGTGCGGGCATGAAGATGATCGGCTTGCCGTTCGCGGCCCGGAGCACGCGCTCGGTGTTGGTCGAGATCAGCGTGCGCCGGGCGAGCACGCCCAGGTACACGGTCTCGAGATGGGCGAACAGCGTGTAGTCCCCTTCGATCGTCATCACCGTCTCCCACGGCTCGATGGTGTCCCCGTCGTAGAGGGCGCGAACGTCGAGGGCATCCCAGTCGTGGGAGCAGAGCCTGAGAACCGCGATCGCCTCGTCCATCCCTCCGAGCATCGCCGTGTGGCGCTGGAAGACCTGCATCAGCACCCGCGGACGGCGGCCGTCCGCGAGCAGCGCGGCGCGGGTGTGATTGAAGTAGGCGTCCGTGTAGTAGCCCTCCCGCATCTTCTCGACCGGAAGATCGAAGACGCCTGGATCGAGTCGCTCGCCGCGCACCTGCAGCGTCTGGCTCACGCCGCCTCTTCGGCGCCGAGGCAGGCTGCGAGCGCCGCCCCGGCGACCTCGAGTTGGGGCGCGGAAGGCTCTGCGGTCGAGATCCGCGTCTGCAGGACGTGACCGGGCCGGGCCAGGGCACGGGCGACGGGATTGTTCGGATGGCGGCCCATCCATCCGAAGACCTCGACGGCGACCCCCACCGCGCCGACCGCGCCGAGCGCACGGGCCGCCGGACGGGCCGCGACAGGCGCCCTGGCCGCGAGCGCGCTCGCCGTCGCACTCGTGAGCAGCAGCGGACCGACGAGATGGCCGCCGCAGCGATCGTGCTCCTTCGTCGCCGGCTCACCGGTCTCGTAGGTGCCGATCGAGATGTGCTCGGCGCCGTGGTAGGAGGCGAGCTCGCCGCCCCTGAGAGCGATCACGGCTGGAGCGAGCGATGCGAACGCCGCGACCGCCTCGCGGCCGAGCACGCCGAGCCCGGAACGGCGGGCCGCGCCGGCAACCGCAGCGCCGGCGACGACCGCTACGGCGACACGGGGCCGCTCGAACGGGAACCGCGCTTCGGGCAGCGCGCGTCGCACATCGGGGAGAACTGCGAAGGCCTCGGCCAGGCGGAGAGGCCCGCGCACGAAGGGGGTGGTCACGTTCGCCGCAAAGCGCCGCTTGACGCCCGAGGCCGAGTGGATGGTGCCGTCGGGCGCCCTGACCGCAGCCCCCCAGGAGGTCGGGCCGTGAACGAGGACCCCGTTCGCGAGAGCCATGCCGCCGAGCCGGAGCTTGTCCATGAGCGGAGGGTACCGTGCTGCAATGGACCCCCGCCCGGTGCTCGACCTCATCGCGGCAGCGGGCCGGGGAGACGGCGTCGTGCTCGTCGGGATCGGCGGCCACGGTGCTGCCGGAAAGACGACGCTCGCACGGATGATCCCCGAGGCGCAGATCGTGTCGACGGACGAGTTCTGGGACGGCGAGGGCTTCGACATCGGCCGGCTCGGCCGCGAGGTCGTCACCCCGCTCTCCGAGGGAGCGACGGCGACGTTCCCGTCATACGACTGGTCGGCGCGAGAGCTTCGGGGCTCCCGGACGGTCGAGCCCACGGGCGTCGTCGTCGTCGAGGGCGTGTGTGCCCTCCACCGCGAGCTCCGCGACGCGTACGCGGTTCGGGTCTGGGTCGAGGCGCCGGCCGATGTGCGCCTCGCCCGCGGCGTGGCCCGCGACGGAGAGCAGGCGCGCAGCACCTGGACCGACGTGTGGATGCCGTCTGAAGACCGCTACGTCGAGCAGGACGACCCCGTCAGCTGCGCGCACCTCATCGTGCTCAGCGGGCAGGAGCCCTGACCGCAAGCGTGGGGCAGGCCCTCGCGCCGGCGCCGCTCAGCGTCGGGCGTCTTCCCGCAGTGCCTGCTGGAGCCGCGCCGCCGCAGGCCCGAGCGGGAAGACGCGACCATCCACCGCGACGACGGGCATCACCTCGCGGACCGAGGAGGATGTGAACACCTCGTCGGCCGCGAGAAGCCGCTCCAGCGGGAAGACCCCTTCCGCCACGACCTGCCCCGTGCGGGCGGCGAGCTCGAGCAGCGCCGCCCGGGTCTCGCCCGCGAGGATGCCGACCTCGAGGGACGGGGTCAGGAGGACGTCCCCTTCGCGCCACCAGATGTTCGTGACCGGGCCCTCGAGCACGATGCCGTCCGCGTCCACGAACACGGCGTCGTGGGCACCGCGGGCCTTCGCCTCGGCCTCGGCAGCGATGCTGACGGCATAGCTCGTCGACTTCGTCGCGGGCAGGAGCCAGGGCGCGGATCGCCGCTGATGCAGAAGCGAGACGAGCCGCTGGCCGCGGGCGCGGGCCTCGTCGATCCAGCCCGGGATCGCGCTGACGAGGGCGATCGCGCAATGGTGGCCGCCAGGCGAGCCCGGTGTCCAGTAAAGGCGAAGCACCGCCTCGGGGGCGCCGGCCTTCTCGAGCGCGAGCTGCGCGAGCTCCTCGATCTCGGCGACGCTCGGCTGCTCGAGGCCGATGCGCTCCGCCGAGCTCGCCAGCCGGGCGACATGCTGCGCGAACCGGAACGGGCGCCCGCCGTACACGCGCATCGTCTCGAAGGCGGCGCGGCCGCGCGTGAACCCCTCGTCGTCGGCCGCGATCACCGGCTCGCCGGGCTCGACGAGGCCACGCCCCGAGACGGCGACCGCGAGCAGCGCGTCGCTACTCATGCGCGCCACCCCGGCTCGTGATCGAGCCGAGCCCGGCCAGGGACGGACGCGCTGCACCGAGGGCCCCGGCCTGCCAGCCGGCGACGCCTGCCCCCGCGGGATCCGGAAGCGAGACTGCTCATCGGGCCACCACCGCGCGCCGCGGAGCCGCGCCTGCCGCCTGCTCGTCGGGCTCGACGGACGGTGCCCCGATCGCGCGCAGCAGCGGGTTCGCCTTGACCCACGACTCGGCGATCTCCGCCTCGGGGTCCGAGTCCCACACGACGCCGCCGCCGACCCAGAGATGGATGCGCCCCTTGGCGATCGCGAACGTCCGGATCGTCAACGCAAGGTCGACGTCACCGTTGCCGTGGACGCGGCCCAGGGCGCCCATCGAGGCTCCGCGTCCAACCGGCTCGAGCGCGGCGATCAGATCGACCGCGGCGATCTTCGGCGCCCCGGTGATCGACCCGCCGGGGAACGTCGCGCCGAGAAGCTCGGCCAGGCCGACGCCGTCCCGCAACGTCCCCTCGACCGTCGAGACCATGTGCTCGACGCCGGCGAGCTCCCGGGTGGCCATCAACTCCGGCCAGCGCACGCTGCCCGGCTCGCAGATGCGTGAGAGGTCGTTCCGCTCCAGGTCGACGATCATCACGTGCTCGGCCGCGTCCTTGGCCGATCCCGCGAGCTCGCGAGACGCTCCGGCTCCCGCCGGCCGCGTCCCCTTGATCGGGCACGTCCAGACGCGGCGACCGCGCCGCGCCAGGAACAGCTCGGGTGAGCCGGAGACGACCGCCCAGCCGTCGCCGCGGTAGGGCTCTCGGTTGTGTGGCTGCAGCACTGCCAGGCGGGCTGCGAGCGCATCCGGGTCGCCCGTGAACTCCGCCGCCAGGTGCTGCACGAGGTTGACCTGGTAGACGTCGCCCCGCGCGATCGCGTCCCGCACGCGGCCGACCGCGGCGGCGTAGTCGCGGGATGTCCAGGTTCGCTGCCAGGAGCCGAACCGCAGCGGAGTGTCACACATATTGTCATTGTTGGCAACGTAACCCACGCTCCGGACGGAGCAGGCTGCGAGCGGAAGCGGGCACGGCTCCGGCGGCCCGGCTGCCCTTTCCCGGCGGATCGTCTCGGAGAGCCCGTAGCCGAGGTAGAGGTCGGCGACGAGCCCCTCGCCGCCCGGTGCGAAGAACCCGCGATCGCGCAGCCAGCTCTCGATCAGCTCGAAGGCCCCGGCGGCCTTGCGGACCTCGATCGTGTCGCGGCCGGCGGTCATGCGGCGGTCGAGGAGCTCGGCGAGACGGCTCTGGTCACGCATCCGAGCGTATAGGCTCGGGGCATGCAGCTCGGCATGATCGGCCTCGGCCGGATGGGCGCGAACATCGTCCGCCGCCTGATGCAAGACGGCCACACGTGCGTCGTCCACGACGTCAGCCCGGAGGCCGTCGCGGCGCTCGTGGCCGAGGGGGCGACGGGTGCGACCACGCTGGACGACTTCGTGGCGAAGCTCGACGTGCCCCGTCGGGCCTGGGTCATGGTTCCGGCCGGGGAGATCACCGAGTCGACGGTCCGCGAGCTGGCGGCGCGCCTGAGCGCCGGCGACGCGGTCATCGACGGAGGTAACTCCTACTACCGTGACGACATGCGCCGTGCCGCCGAGCTCTCCGAGCGCGGCATCCGCTACCTCGACTGCGGCACGAGCGGCGGCGTTTTCGGCCTCGCGCGCGGCTTCTGCCTCATGATCGGCGGTCCCGATGACGCGTTTGCGGAGCTCGAGCCGATCTTTGCGTCGCTCGCTCCGGGCGTCGACGCCGCCGCGCGGACTCCGGGCCGCACCGGTGAGCCGGCACCGGAGGAGCGAGGCTACCTCCATTGCGGGCAGGCGGGCGCGGGCCACTTCGTGAAGATGGTCCACAACGGAATCGAGTACGGGATGATGGCCGCGCTCGCCGAGGGCCTGAACATCCTCCATGGTGCAGACGCCGGCCTGCGACAGCGTGATCAGGACGCCGAGACGGCGCCGCTCGAGCACCCGGAGTTCTACTCCTTCTCCCTCGACGTTCCGGCCATCAGCGAGGTCTGGCGCCGCGGGAGCGTCGTCGAGTCGTGGCTGCTCGACCTCACGGCGGCGGCCCTCCAGGAGTCGCCGGAGCTCGACGGCTTCGCCGGCCGCGTCTCGGACTCGGGGGAAGGACGCTGGACCGCGATAGCCGCGATCGAGGAGGGCGTGCCGGCCGACGTGCTAACAGCGGCGCTCTACTCACGCTTTTCCTCCCGCGACGAAGGACTGTTCGCGAACAGGGTGCTGTCCGCCATGCGCAAGCAGTTCGGCGGCCACCACGAGAAGCCCGCCTCGTAGGCGCCACCTGCGGGCAGCGGCGATGGACAGACGGGCCGGCGCCGGACGTCGCTCAGGCCGAGAACTCGCCGAGCTCGGCCGAAGCGAGCGCCTCCCTGGCGGCGTCCAGATCCGCCGGGTCGACGAGCACCTCCCTGGCACCGCCGGCGTTCGGGACACCGTCCCAGCCGCCCGCACCCATGTTCGTCACGCGATGAGCGCATCGGAAACCCTCGGCGCGCAGGAACGAGCAGACGACGTCGGCCGCGACCTCGTTCGGGACGATCGTGACCCGCACCGGCTCGTCCATCAGGCACCCACCGCGCCCGCCGCGGCCCGCAGGGCATGGACGCCGAGCTCGAGGTCGTCGACCGGGATTCGCTCGTCGGCCGAATGGACGAGCCGGGCCGCCAGCTCGCCGGCCATCGCCTTCTGCGGGAAGAAGCCGTAGGCGACCGTGCCGAACGCCTCCCGCATCCAGTGGGAGTCGGTGAAGCCGGCGCAGACGAGCGGCACGAGGCGCGCGCCCGGCTCGAGCTCGGCCACCCAGCTCTCGAGCGCCGACCAGAGCGGCGTCTCGAGCGGTGAGCGGGTCCCGCCGTCGCGCTCGTACCACTCGAGGTCGTAGTCTCCCAGCCCGATCGCGGCCCGGACGAGGGGGTCGACGTCCTCGGGTGTCATCCCGGGCGGGAGCCGGCAGTCAACAGTGACGACGCAGCTTGCCGGGATCACGTTGCGCTGTTTCGACGCCTCGATCATGGTGGGCGAGAGCGTGAACGACAGCAGCGGCTCGACGAGCTCCGCCGCGAGAGGATGCAGCGCCCGCGCCCGCTCGAGCGCCGTCTCGAGCGGCGGCACCTCACCGAGCACGGCCTCGAGGAATCGCCGCACCTCGGGAATGAGCGCCTGCGGCGGCGCGTACCGGCCGAGCGCCTCGATGATCGGGGCCGCCTTGACGAGCGCGTTGTCGGCGATCGAAGGGACGGAGGCGTGACCGCTGCGCCCGCGCACGTGAACCCGGAACGGGGCGCTCATCTTCTCGCCGACGCCGCAGAGGTAGAACACGTTGCCGCCGAGCACGCAACGATCACCACCTCCTTCGTTGAGCGAGTAGTCGGCGCGCACCAGGTGCGGGTGCTCGCGCACGAGCCACGAGAGGCCGTAGTCCTCGTTCACCTCCTCGTCTGCCGTCAGCGCGAGGACAAGGTCGCCGGCCGGACGGAAGCCTTCCCGCCAGAGAGAGGCGAACGCGACCGCGCTGGCCGCCACCTGGCTCTTCATGTCGAGCGCGCCCCGGCCCCAGATCTCACCGTCGACGAGATCGCCCGACCACGGGTCGCGCGCCCACTCCTCCGGGTCGGCACGCACCGTATCGGTATGCGCGAGCAGCGCCAGCGAGGGCCCGTCCCCGCCCGGCAGCCGGGCGACGAGGTTGAGCCGGTCGGGGGAGCGGCCGACGAGCTCGCAGGGGATACCGCTCCGGCCGAGGTAGTCGCGCAGCAACTCGGCCGCGACGGTCTCGTTCCCCGGCGGGTTGACGGTGTTCGCCCGGAGCAGCGCCTGGAGGAGCGCCGTCACCTCCTCGCGGAGGGTCACGTCTCGGCCTGGGACTTCGCCGTCAGCTCGTTGCGCACGTCCCACAGCTCCTGGTACTCGACCCGATGGATGAGCCGGCCGAGCACCTCGACCGGAGTGCCCTGGGTCCCGACGACATGCTCGCCGATCACGCGGGCGACGACCCGGTAGTGCCGGATCCGCCACGTCTGCATCCATTCGTCGAGCTCCATCAGCGCCTCGGCGAGCTGGTAGAGGAGCTCGTGCTCCCGGCCCTGGACGTACACCTCGAGCAGCGTCAGGCCGGCTCGCTCACGAGCGGCGTGGAACGCGACCCCGAGTCGCGCCATCGCCGGCCGTAGCTCCTTGACCCCGGGCGAGTCGAAACCGGAGCCGTGCCCGAGCACCTTGCGAATCTCCTGGTACTCCCACGGCGACATCTGCTCGAGCATGTCGAGCTGCGCAGTGACGAACCGCATGCACATGCTCGCGCGCCGCAGGAGCCGCAACGCGCCGCCGAGGTCGTCCTCCTCGACGAACGACGCCGCGGCCGCGGTGTCGTTCCAGGCGAGCTTGAGCCAGAGCTCGGAGGACTGGTGCACGACCTGGAAAAGCAGCTCGTCGCGATGGACCCACTCACCCGGGCTCTTCTGCAGGGCGAGCAGCTCCTCCGTGTTGAGGTAACGCTCGTAGTCCGTCCGTGCATCGCCCGGGAGAACGGGGCGATTCAGCGGCGGCTCGAAGGTGTCCTGTGACATGGCACAGAGCATAGAGCGTCGGGCTCGGAACGTCGGGCGTGGGGCGTCGTGAGCGGAGCGGCGTGTCTCCCTAGACTCAGGGCATGACCGATCTGTTCGCGGACGCCGCCGCCACGCATCAGAGCCAGAGCGCGCCCCTGCCGCAGCGGATCCGGCCGCGGTCGCTGGACGAGCTTGTGGGCCAGCGGCACGTCCTCGCCGAGGGATCGGCGCTGCGGCTCGCGATCGAGGGTGACCGCCCGCCTTCGATGATCCTCTACGGGCCGCCCGGCGTCGGCAAGACCACCCTGGCCCGGATCGTGGCGGAGACCACCGGTGCGGCGTTCGAGGAGCTCTCCGCCGTCTCGGCACGGGTGGACGACGTCCGCGGAGTGCTGCAGCGCGCCCGCGACCGGCTCGGGGCCAACGGCGCCCGGACGATCCTCTTCCTCGACGAGATCCATCGGTTCAACAAGGGCCAGCAGGACGCGCTGCTGCCCGGGGTGGAAAGCGGCCTGCTGATACTGATCGGGGCGACGACGGAGAACCCCTACTTCGAGGTCAACGCCGCCCTGCTCTCCCGCTGTGCCGTCATCGAGCTCGAGCCGCTCTCCGACGACGAGGTGGCAGCGGTCGTCGGGCGCGGAGCCGTCGAGCTCGGGATCGCCGTGCCCGCCGACGTCGTCGTGGCAATCGTGCGGAAGGCCGGGGGCGATGCCCGCAGCGCGCTCGCCACGCTCGAGCTCTCCTGGCAGACGGCGACCGGCGAGGGTGCGGCGCTCGAAGCGCGTCACGTCGCCGACGCGGCCCGCAAGCGCCCCCTTCGCTACGACCGTGACGGCGACCAGCACTACGACATCGTCTCCGCCTTCATCAAGTCGATGCGCGGGGGCGACCCGGACGCAGCCGTCTACTACCTCGCAGCGATGCTCGAAGGTGGGGAGGACGCGCGCTTCATCGCCCGGCGCATGGTGATCCTCGCCTCCGAGGACATCGGCAACGCCGACCCCCGAGCGCTCCTCGTCGCCGTAGGAGCCGCCCAGGCGCTCGAGCACGTCGGGCTCCCCGAGGCGCAGCTGAACCTGGCCCAGGCCGCGATCTACCTGGCGAACGCGCCGAAGTCGAATGCCTCGGCGAGGGCGATCTGGGACGCGCGGGCCGAGGTGCGCGAGCACGGCATCCAGGCGCCGCCCGCTGCGCTCCGCGACGCGCACTATGCGGGCGCCCGGTTGCGCGGCCACGGCGAGGGGTACGTCTCGCCGCACGACGACCCGCATGGCGCGACCGAGGACCACCTCCCGGACGGCCTCGGGGGTCGGACCTACTATGTTCCCTCGGGCAACGGAGAGGAGGGTGGCGATGGCAGTCGGGATGGGTGAGCAGGCACCGGGGTTCGACCTCGAAGAGGCCTACGACCAGCCGCGCCTGCGGCTCCAGGACTTTCGCGGCAAGCGCAACGTCCTGCTGGTCTTCCACCCGTTCGCATTCACGGCCGTCTGCGCCGAGGAGGCGCTCGACCTCCAGGCCAACCTGGAGTCGTTCCGGAACGCGGAGACCGAGATCGTCTTCGTCTCGTGCGACACCTCCGCGGCACGCCAGGCGTGGAAGCGAGAGCTCGGGGCCACGTACACCTTCGCATCCGATTTCTGGAGGCACGGCGCCGCGGCGCGCGCCTACGGCGTCTTCGACGAGGAGACCGGCGCCGCGAGGCGCGGAACCTTCCTGATCGACAAGGAAGGGGTCGTGATCTGGTCTCTCGTCAAGGAGGGAAGGCGCACGGAGATGGTGCCGGAGTCGCTCGACGTGCTCGACGAGCAGTCGTGAGGCGCTCCGGGGGCGAACGTCGCCTCCACGCCGAGAGCTGGGGCGACCCGTCTGCTGCTCGCGTCGTCTGCCTCCACGGCGTCACCGGGCACGGCCTCGGCGCCCGGCGGGTGGCCGAGGGCTGGCTCTCCGACTACCACGTCGTGGCGCCGGACCTCCTGGGCCACGGCTCGTCTCCCTGGGAGCCGCCGTGGAGCATCGCGGAGCACGTCGGCCTGCTGCTCGAGACGCTCGGCGACAGGCCCTCCGCATGGGTCGGGCACTCCTTCGGCGGCCGGCTCGCCTTCGAGGTGGCGGCCCGGCATCCCGGCGCCGTGGAACGGCTCGTGCTCCTCGACCCGGCCATCCTGATCGACGCCGCGGTCGCCCTCATGGTCGCCGAGAACGACCGCAAGGATCGCTCCTACGCCTCCTTCGAGGAGGGCGTCGACAGCCGCTTCGCTGAGAGCATGCTCGCGCGCGCCTCCCGCGAGGTGGTGGTCGAGGATCTCCAGGGCTTCCTCGTCGAGGACGAGGAGGGCCGCTGGCGCTACCGCTACAGCCAGGCGGCCGTGATCGCCGCCTACGGCGAGATGGCTTCTGCGCCGCCGCCGTTCGAGCAGGTCCGCATCCCCACGCTACTCGTGCTGGGCGAGGACTCCTACGTGACCTACGACCATCTGCTGGGCGCGCACCGCGAGGCGCTCGGCGACCTGCTCCAGGTGGTCACCGTCCCCGGCGGGCATACGGTGCTCTGGGACGCGCTGGAGGAGACCGCCGAGGCGATTTCCTCGTTCCTCCGCTCCTAGACGACGTACTCGTCGGCGATCGAGAGGACGTCGTCGAGGATGGCGATGCCTTCCTCGGCTTCCTCCCTCGTCACGGTCAGGGGCGGCACGACCATGACGACGTTCCAGTGGGTCATCAGGTAGAGACCCCGGTCGAGCGCCGCCTTGCCGACCCGGGCGACCGGAGCGGCCGCCTCACCGGAGGCGTTGTACGGGACGAGCATCTCGCGGGTCTCGCGGTTCTTGACGAGCTCGACCCCGTAGAAGCACCCGAGCCCGCGCACGTCGCCGATCGACGGGTGGCGGGCCTGGAGGCCACGGAGCGCCTCCCCGAAGTACTCGCCCATCGCGGCTGCGTTCTCGACGACGCCCTCCTCCTGGAACGCCTCGATCGAGGCGACGGCGGATGCACAGGCGAGCGGATGGCCGGCATAGGTGAGGCCTCCCGGGAAGAACCTGTCGCGCACCTGGTCGATCACCTCGCCACGGGCGATCATCGCGCCGAGGGGCACGTAGCCCGAGTTGATCCCCTTCGCCACGCACATGATGTCGGGGACGACGTCCCAGTGCTCGCAGGCGAACCAC
>Ga0302322_100002709_pt1 | contig 15013 bp, 14 predicted proteins | sample Fen_T0_2_FD_203757 | JGI IMG/M metagenome (GOLD analysis project Ga0302322, IMG submission 203757) | Peat permafrost microbial communities from Stordalen Mire near Abisko, Sweden - Fen_T0_2 | ecosystem: Environmental > Terrestrial > Soil > Wetlands > Permafrost | place: Sweden: Abisko... | reverse complement strand
CGAACGCCTGCCGGATCGTGGACAGGGCCGCGTCGATCGCCTCCGTCGTCGTGACGGCCCCGCCGAGACCGGACACCACCGCCTTGAGGGCCCGGGCGTCGGAGGCGTCGGCCGTCCCGTCCCCTCCGGCCGCCCGCGAGGACGCACGGGCCGACAACAGTCCCCAACTCACAGTGTGCCTCCGGCAGAGTGGTGGCTGGTCTCCCTCACCTGTCGGCAGTCCACCGGCCCGGGCACGACCCGCCGAACGGGTACGGCCGACCCGTTGATCCGAGGGAGCGTTGCCTGCACCCTGGAGGCATCGTGACGTACCGGGCGGGCGGCCCGGTGCCGGCGGGGGGAGGTGCCAGGTCCGTGCGCAGCGCCAGCAGCTCCCCGACCGGGGCATCGGGCGGGACGGGACGACGGGCGGGGGCGGCCGAGCAGGTCATGTCGGTCCTGCGGGCCGCGGTGGGAGGGCCCCTGCCCCTGCGGATCCGGTGCTGGGACGGCTCCACGGCCGGCCCGGCGGACGCCCCGGCCACCGTCGTCCTGCACCGGCCCCGGGCCCTGCGCCACCTGCTGTGGGCACCGGGTGAGCTCGGGCTCGTGCGCGCCTACGTGCGCGGTGACCTGGACCTCGACGGCGACCTCTTCGCGGCGCTCGACCTGCCGGACGTGATCGAACGGGTCGCCCATCACCAGCCGGTCGGCCTCGCGGGCCGGCAGCGGTGGCAGGCGGTGGCCACGGCGGCGCGGCTCGGCGCCCTCGGACCGCCGCCGCGCCGTCCGGTCGAGGAGCTGCGGCGCCCGAAGGGCGGCCTGCACAGCAGGGCGCGGGACGCGGCCTCGGTGTCGCACCACTACGACGTCGGCAACGACTTCTACCGGTTGGTCCTCGGTCCGAGCCTGGTGTACTCGTGCGCCTACTGGACGCAGGCCCCGTCGCCGTCGTACCGGCTGGAGGACGCCCAGCGCGACAAGCTCGACCTGGTCTGCACCAAGCTCGGCCTGGGTCCCGGCGTGCGGCTGCTCGACGTCGGCTGCGGGTGGGGATCGTTGGCCCTGCGGGCGGCGACGCGTCACGGGGCCCGCGTCGTCGGGATCACGGTCAGCCGTGAGCAGGCCGAGCTCGCCCGTCGCCGCGTCGAGCAGGAGGGCCTCGGCGGCAGCGTCGAGATCCGGCTGCAGGACTACCGGGACGTCGACGACGGCCCCTACCAGGCGATCTCCAGCGTCGGGATGTCCGAGCACGTCGGCGGCGACCAGCTGCGCGCCTACGCCCGGGCGCTGCTTGACCTGCTCGCCCCCGGTGGCCGGTTGCTCAACCACGCGATCGCCTCCGTCCGGTCCTTGCCGGCCCCGACCTCGAAGGACCGGCCCGGCTTCATCGACCGGTACGTCTTCCCCGACGGGCAGGTCCTGCCGCTGTCGGCCACCCTCGACGCCCTGGAGCACGCCGGGTTCGAGGTCCGCGACGTCGAGGCCCTGCGTGAGCACTACGGCCTGACGCTGCGCGCCTGGGTCGACAACCTGCGCGAGCACTGGGACGAGGCGCTCACCCACGTGCCCGTGGCACGCGCACGGATCTGGCTGCTGTATCTGGCGGCCTGTGCGCTCGCCTTCGAGCACGGGAACCTCACCGTCCACCAGGTCGTCGCCGTCCGGCAGGGCGACCGGGCCGGCAGCGGCCTGCCGCGCACCCGCCGGGAGTGGATCCCCTGACAGACCGACCGACCGACCGCACGGCTCGACAGGTGGACGGCTGACCGGGCCAGCGGCGTCACCGGCATCACTGGTCCCGGCGGCCGGTCAGGACGGGCAGCAGCGCCTCGGCGACCTGCGCGGGCCGTTCCTCGTGCGAGAAGAGGCCGGCGCCCTCGATGACGGACAGGCGGGCGTCGGGGAAGGTCCCGACCATTTCCTGCGCCCAGGCGACGGGGAAGAACGCGTCCTGCCGCCCCCAGACCAGCTGCACCGGGACGGTGATGCGGGCGTGCACGGCCGGCAGGTCGTAGATGTACCGCGCGTCGAAGCTGCGCAGGATCCGCAGGGCCGCCGCGCGGCGGTCGGGTCGCTCGTGCAACGGGCGCAGGAAGAACTCGTCGAACTCCCCGTCCAGCAGCGAGGGATCCGCAAACGCGCCGCCCAGGACGAGCGGGTGACGACGCAGCCGTCGCCGGCCCACCGCCCAGCCGAGGCCGGCGCCGAAGCCCGGCACGTGGCGGGCGCCGACGAACAGCGCGAACCGCCGGCTCAGGCCGTGCGGCTGCTCGGTGTCGATCAGGCCCAGCGCCCGCACCCGCGGATCACCGGCCAGGGCGTGCCGCACGATCAGGCCGCCGCTGTCGTGCCCGACGACGGCCACGTCGTCCAGGGCGAGCGCGTCGACGACGAGGCGGACCGCGTCGAGCTGGCGCTCGAACGACACGGGCGTGTCCCGGTCGAAGCGACTGGCGCCGCTGCCCGGCAGGTCGATCACGTGACAGGTGACGTGCGGTGCCAGGTGGGGCAGCAGGGTGCGGAAGGTGGCGCCGCTGACCGGCCAGCCGTGGACGAACAGCACGTCGGGGCCCGTGCCGATGCTGCGGCAGGCGACCTCGCCGGAGCCGACGTCGAGGAACCGGTCGGGCTCGCGGCGGAACAGGTCGGCGGCGGACTCGGGGGTGAGTGTCGGCATGGGGTCCTCCGGCGGGCGGTGCACGGGACCGGCGCGGGCCGGTGCTGCAAGGGATGGTCGGACCGCGCGCCACCGGCCCGCAACGACGTCCGGAGGTAGTTGCCCGGCCCCCGCGCCTGCCCTAGCGTCGGATCGGCCCATCACCTCGCCGCCCGGAGGTCCGGTGCCTGGTCCCGACGTCCGCGGCGGACTGTTCCCCGCGTTGCTCAAGGACTGGCGCCGCCGCCGAGGGCTCAGCCAGCTCGACCTCGCGCTGACCGCCGACGTCTCACCGCGCCACCTCAGCTTCCTGGAGACCGGCCGTGCGGGCCCGAGCGCGCCGATGGTGCTCCGGCTCGCGAGCGCCCTGGCGGTGCCGCTGCGCCACGTCGACGCCATGCTTCTCGCCGCCGGCCATCCGGCCCGGTACGCCGCGGCGGACGACGCGCTGCCCCCCGCCGTGGCCCGGGCGATCGCGCTGCTAAAGCAGCACCACGAACCGTTCCCTCTGATCGTCGTCGACCGCGCCTACCGGGTGCGCGACCTCAACCAGGGGGCGCTCGCGCTGCTGGGCGCGCTCCTGGGCGGCCCGGCCGCGGCGACCGCCGCCACCGCGCACGGGCTGAACCTGGCGCGCCTCACCTTCGACCCGGCCGGTGCCCGACCGCACGTGGCGAACTTCGCCGAGATCGGCCGGGAGCTCCTGTGGCGCATCCAGCGGGAGGCCCTCGCCCACCCCGACGACGAGGACCTGAAGGACCTGCTCGCCGAGCTGCTGGCCCTGCCGACGGTCGACACCGACTGGCGGCACGCGGACCTGACGGTGCCCTCGGACCCCGCGCTCGTCGTCCGCCTGCGGCTGGCGGGCCGCGAGCTGTCCTTCCTGGCGACGGTGACCGCGTTCCAGGCACCGCAGAACCTCGCGGTGGAGCGGGTGCGCATCGAGACGTGGTTGCCCTGCGACGACGCCACGGCCGCGGCGTGCCGGGCGCTCGCGACGGCCGGCGGCACATCGGGTGCGAGGACGTATCGGGACAGCTTCTGACCGCCGCGGGTCGTAGCGTGCTGTCCGTGTCCCCCCGTCCGCCCTTCTACCTACCCACCTACCCACCCGCCCACCCGCAGGAGGCGTCGTGACCGAGCAGGACCGCTACATCCCCGGAGTGCCGTGCTGGATCGACACCGATCGCCGCGACCCCGGGGCCGCCGTCGACTTCTACCGGGGCCTGTTCGACTGGCAGGTCGAGGACGTGATGCCTCCCGGGGCCGCCGGCCACTACTTCACGGCCCGCCTGCACGGCCAGGACGTCGCCGCGATCGGATCCCTGCCGGAGGGCGCCCCGGCGGACCCGGCCTGGAACACCTACGTCTGGGTGCAGGACGCCGACGAGACCGCCGAGCGCGTCGCCGCGGCCGGCGGCGGCGTGGTCAGCGAGCCCACGGACGTCGGTGACGCCGGCCGGATGGCCGTCTTCACCGACCCCGAGGGCGCCGGGTTCCGGGTGTGGCAGCCTCGCCGCCACCGCGGCGCCACCGCCGTCAACGAGCCCGGGGCGCTCAACTTCAACGAACTGCACGTGCGAGACCTGCAGGCCGCGGACCGGTTCTACGGGACGGTGTTCGGCTGGGACCGGATCCCGGTCGGTGACGGCCACGCCTGGGCGCTCCCCGCGTACGGCGATTTCCTCGAGCAGCGCACGCCGGGGATGCAGCAGGGCATGAAGGAGATGGGCGCGCCCGACCGCTTCTGGGAGGTCGTCGCGAGCGTCAGCCCGATCACCGACGCGGCGGCACCGCGCTGGACGGTCACGTTCGGGGTCCACGACACGGACGCGGTCGCGGCGCGGGCGGTCGAGCTGGGCGGTCGGGTCGTCGTGCCGCCGTTCGACGCCCCCTGGGTCCGGCTGGCGGTCATCGCGGACCCCGACGGCGCCGAGTTCACGGCCAGCAGGTTCGTGCCCCCGAACGGCTGAGCACCGGTGGAGGACGGCGTGCAGATCCTCCTCGTCGGGAGTCCCGACGAGGAGGACCTGCACGCTGACGCTCGCCTCCGGCGTGGCCTCCGGCGTGGCCTCCGGCGTGGCCTCCGGCGGGGTCTCAGACGTGGACCTCGAACCCCAGGTCGACGTCGCAGGCCGCCCGGCCCCCACGGATGCCCCAGTTCTCGGCCGGACTCTCCCGCAGCGTGACGGTGACATGGTCCCGGGGGATGCCCAGTGCCGCGAGGCGATCGACGATCTCGAGGTAGAGGGCGCGCTTGGCCTGGACGGACCGGCCGGCGAAACAGTCGATGGATACCAGCGTGAAGAACTCCGGGGTGGAGAGCCGCGGCGAGCAGGCGAACCGGTGAGGTTCGTAGGCGACCAGCCGCACGGTCCGGTCCTCCTGCGGGATGCGGAAGGCGGCGACCAGCGCGCCGTGGACGGCGTCGATGACGGCCGACTCCTCCGTCGTCGAGTAGTGACGGCGGACCTCGATCAGAGCCGTCGGCATGTCCGGCATGGTTGCTGACGGTGGGGAACGAAGGCAACGGGTTTGGTCGCTCACCGCCGGGCACGGTCCGGGGTCGTGGGAGCACCGTCCCACCGCCAGGTCGCGAGGCGCAGCAGGGGTCCCAACGGTGCCCGCCCGCAGCAGTAGAGGAGTGCATCGCCGGGTTCGCCTGCGGGTGCCTGTGGGAACAGGCGCAGCAGCGCTGGTCCGGCAAGCGCTGAGGGCGGCCGCCATGATGAGCCTGCGCCCAGGCCCTGGTCGAGGTCGTACGTGTGCACGAGCATCTCGACCAGGCCCATCGCGGTGAAGCCCTCGGGGTCCGACGCGCCGTAGGCGTGGTGCGCGCGGTCACCGGCATCCGCGACGAGGACCGTTCGGCGGAGCAGCTCGGCGTGGACGGAGATCATGTCGAGAAGTCGGGGCACGGTCGCCGTGTCGTCCAGGGTGAGTTCCGTGGGGACATGGCCGCCCACGGGTTTGTAGATCAGTTGGGCGGCATAGAAGTACAAGGCGTCCGCAACGTGGAGCGCGGTGTCCCAGCAGCTCCAGGTGAGGTCACCCGCCCGCACCTGTTTCCAGTCGCGATCGGCGTAGTCGGACAGCAGTCGCCTGCAGGTGTCGGCGGCGGTCGTGAGCAGACCCGGGGTGACAGTTACGTGACCATGACAGCGGGCGACCGGTCCTGCGCCTACTGATTTCTGTCGGCTTCCGGAACGCGGCCCTGATCGACGTCGGGCCTCAGGCGTGGACGTCGAAACCCAGGCCGACGTCGCAGGCTGCCCGGTCCCACGGATGCCCCAGTTCAGGGACGCCCGGTCGCCTTCTGGTGGCCTTCGGGACGGCTGGGCGTCCGGCGAGAGAATGTGAGCGTACACATCGTCACCCGGACGATCTCAGCCGGCGCCGCTCCCATCCGCTCATGGCTGCCGGGCGTTCGTCAACCACATCGGGGGGACGCTTCCTGTGCCCGGGCTCCGTCGCGGGTCGCCGGCCGCACCGAGGCATGATCTCTTCGCAGCGTAGGAGCACGACCCCGGTGTTCCCGCAGCCAGGCCTCCGAGCCCGTCCCGCTCGAAACATTTCCACGTCCCTGGCCGACCACGGGTCGTCGTCCGCCGCTCGACGGGACGACGGCGACCAGGTCGGGGGCTGTGCAGGCGGGCGGGACGGTCACGTCGCGACGCCTTCTGAGCTGCAGAGACACAGCGCGCGAGGCGCTGCCGAGCATCGAAGGGTGCGCCGCTGCCGCCGCGTCCGCGCCGGCGTCCACGTCCTCGGGCGAGCCGCTGCGCGAGGTGCGGTGACCATCGAGCGCCGCCCCGGCCTCGCCGGGCGACGGCGCAGCGTCGGGCGCATGGGCCGGCTCGCGATCGAGGCAGACGGGCGGGATGAGTGACGGACGGTGCGTCGGTCCTCCCCTTTGGGTGATCTTCGGCCTACCGGGCAACCTCGCGCGGTCCTGCTGACACTAAGCCTCCGATGATCAGTGAACGCTCACATCGGACGATCGACGATGTCGAACGGTCACCCCTCATGCCCGGCGACGGCGATGTCCCCGGGCGGCTCGGACCAGGATCCAGAAAGGGGTCTCACTCGATGAGACGACGACTGGGCGCGATGATCGTCGCCGCGCTCCTGCCGGTGGCCGTCATGACCGTGACGCTCGCCGTTCGTCCCGCGGAGGCGGCGTCCGCACCGGCTCGTGTGACGAACTTCGGCACGAACCCCACGAACCTCGACATGTACGTGTACGTCCCCGCGAAGCGGGCGACCAAGCCGGCTCTGCTCGTCCTGGTGCACTACTGCCAGGGCTCGGCCGCCGGCGTCTTCAACGGCGAGGGCCACGACTTCGCCACCGGCGCGGACAAGTACGGGTACGTCGTCGTCCTGCCGGAGGCGACCCGCAGCGGCCACTGCTTCGACGTCTCCAGCGCCAAGGCGCTCAAGCGCAACGGGGGCGGCGACAGCACCGGGATCATGTCGATGGTCGCGTACGCCCGGCAGAAGTACGGCGTCGACCCCGGCCGCATCGCGGTGGCCGGGTTCTCCTCCGGTGCCATGACGACGAACGTCCTGGCGGCCGAGTACCCGGACGTGTTCTCGGCGGCCGCCGCCTTCTCCGGCGTCCCGGCGGGGTGCTTCGCGACGACCGGCGGCTCGCTGTGGAACAGCACCTGCGCCCAGGGCAAGGTGATCCGCACGGCGCAGCAGTGGGGCACCGTGGCCCGCGCGATGTACCCCGGTTACACCGGCAGGTACCCGCGCATGCAGCTGTGGCACGGCACGGTCGACGCCACGCTCGCCTACCCCAACTTCGGTGAAGAGATCAAGCAGTGGACGGCCCTGAACGCGGTGGGCCAGGCCGCCTCCCTCACCGACCACCCGCGGTCCGGCTGGACGCGCACGCGGTACGGATCGACCGGGGCCAAGGCGCCCGTCGAGGCGTACAGCATCGCCGGGGCCGGACACGGGCTGCCCTCCGGGCTGATCGCCTACGCGATCCCGTACCTCGGGCTCGACGCCAGCACGTAGCCGGCCCGCCCTCTCCCCGACCTCCTCGGCCGGGTCATCGACAACACCGACCGACTCGCAACACCGACTGAAAGGTACCGACAGCATGAACACCACGGTTGCGCCCCACGGCCGCCGGCGGCTTCCCCGCCGTACCCGTAAGGTCCTCCCGTTCCTGGCCGCCGGAGTGGTCTGCGCCGGTGTGGCGCTGTCCGCCCACTCCGCGCAGGCGGCCTCGACGCTGGGCGCCTCGGCGGCGGCCAAGGGCCGCTACTTCGGCGTGGCGGTCGCCGTCAACAAGCTCAGCCAGTCCGCGTACTCGACCATCGTGGATCGCGAGTTCAACGCGGTCACGCCCGAGAACGAGATGAAGTGGGACGCGACCGAGTCGTCCCAGGGGCGCTTCTCCTACAGCGGCGGCGACACCCTCGTCAGCCACGCCCAGTCGCACGGGCAGAAGGTCCGCGGCCACGCCCTGCTGTGGCACTCCCAGCAGCCCGGCTGGGCGCAGAAGCTGTCCGGCAGCGCGTTGCGGTCCGCCGCGATCAACCACGTCAAGCAGGTGGCGACCCACTTCAAGGGCAAGATCTACGCCTGGGACGTCGTCAACGAGGCGTACGCGGACGGCGGCGGTGGCGGGCGCCGGCAGTCGAACCTGCAGGCCACCGGCAACGACTGGATCGAGGCCGCCTTCAAGGCCGCGCGTGCGGCCGACCCGGGCGCGAAGCTCTGCTACAACGACTACAACATCGACGGCGTCAACGCGAAGAGCACCGGCGTCTACAACATGGTCAAGGACTTCAAGTCCCGCGGCGTCCCGATCGACTGCGTCGGCTTCCAGTCCCACCTGACCGGTGGCCCGCCCAGCGACTACCAGGCCAACCTGCAGCGCTTCGCGAACCTCGGCGTCGACGTCCAGATCACCGAGCTGGACATCTCGGGCAGCTCCCAGGCCACCGGCTACGCCAACGTCGTCAAGGCTTGCCGCGGGGTCTCGCGTTGCACCGGCATCACCGTCTGGGGCGTGCGGGACAGCGACTCCTGGCGCACCGGCGCCAACCCGCTCCTGTTCGACAGCAACGGCCGGCCCAAGTCCGCCTACACCGCCACCCTGAACGCCCTCAACAGCTGAACGCCCTGACCACCAAGGAGAGGATCGAGCAATGGACCTGAAGAGGGTTCTCGGCAGGCGCTCCGTGCGTCTGGGAGCCGTGCCGGCAGTGGCGTCACTGGCGGTGGCCGCCCTGGCGACGGCGTCACTCACCGCCGGGTCGGCGCAGGCTGCCCCGACCGCTACGGCCGCCGCGGCGACCTGCACCCTGCCGTCTACGTACCACTGGACGTCGACCGGCGCGCTGGCCACCCCCAAGTCCGGGTGGGCCTCGCTCAAGGACTTCACGAACGTCGTCTACAACGGCAAGCACCTCGTCTACGCGACGACCCACGACAAGGGATCGACGTGGGGCTCGATGAACTTCGGCACCTTCACGAACTGGTCCGACATGGCGTCGGCCTCCCAGAACACGATGAGCTCCGGGACGGTCGCTCCCACCCTGTTCTACTTCGCCCCGAAGAGCACCTGGGTGCTCGCCTCCCAGTGGGGCGGGGCCGCCTTCACCTACCGGACGTCGAGCAACCCCACCAACGCGAACGGCTGGTCGGGGGCGAAGACGCTGTTCTCGGGGAGCATCTCCGGCTCGGGCACCGGGCCCATCGATCAGACCCTCATCGGCGACGGCACGAACATGTACCTGTTCTTCGCCGGCGACAACGGCAAGATCTACCGGGCCAGCATGCCCATCGGGAACTTCCCGGGCAGCTTCGGCTCGTCGTCGACGGTCGTCCTGAGCGACTCGACGAACAACCTGTTCGAAGCCCCTCAGGTCTACAAGCTCCAGGGCCAGAGCAAGTACCTCATGATTGTCGAGGCGATCGGGAGCAAGGGCCGCTACTTCCGCTCGTTCACGGCGAGCAGCCTCGGCGGTTCGTGGACGCCGCAGGCCGCCACCGAGAGCAACCCGTTCGCCGGCAAGGCCAACAGCGGCGCCACCTGGACCAACGACATCAGTCACGGTGACCTGGTCCGCACCAACGCCGACCAGACCATGACCGTCGACCCGTGCAACCTGCAACTGCTCTACCAGGGCCGTTCCCCCAGCTCCGGCGGCGACTACGGGCTCCTGCCGTACCGCCCCGGCGTGCTGACCCTGAAGCGCTGACCGGCGTGACGGCGCCTCGGCCCGCGCGGGCCGAGGCGCCGTCCCGGACGGGTCAGGACGGCGTGCAGGTCAGCGTGGGAGTCGCGGGCGCGCCGCCCGACGTGTGGGCGAGGAACCCGAACAGCGTGGTCGCGCCGGGCGCCAGCGTGCCGTTCCAGCTCGCGTTGGTGGCGGTGAACCGGCCGCCGGACGTCGACGGGAGGGCCATCCAGGTGTTGTCGACCCGGACGCCGCTCGGCGGCGTCCAGCCGACCGACCACCCGGCCGTGGACGTCGCGGCGGAGGTGTTGCGCACCGTGACCGTCGCGACGAACCCGTCACCCCAGACCGAGTCCAGGTGTGCGGTGGCGGTGCAGGTGCGTCCGGACGCGCTCGGTTGGGTGACCGTGACGGTGCCGAGCTGGATCATGAAGGTGACCAGCCAGGTGCTGGTGCTGCCGGGTGTGAGGCCCTCGATCGTCACGCCGGTCCGGGTGCGGTCGACCGTGATGGCCGGTGTCCCCGCGGTCACGTTGCGCACCGTCAGGGAGCCGCTGCACTGGGACGGGTAGCTGATCGTGCCCCACTCCAGGTGCACGCTGGACGGCGACGGCGTCGTCGCGACGATCGGGCGCGGCCCCGGCAGGCCGAGGCAGTAGTCCAACGGCAGGACGGCGGGGACCGAGACCGTCGTCCAGGTGCTCACCGTTCCCGACACGTAGCGGATCTGCCAGGTGTAGGCCGTCAGTGTGGTCAGGCCCGTGATGACGGCCTGGCCGGTGTCGGGCACGCTGGTCGTCGGGCCGGCGGGGGACACCTGCATGATCTCGACCGTGCCGCGACTGCAGCCCGCGGGCTGGGTCAGCGGGGGCCAGGTGATCGTGGCCTGCACCGAGTTCGAGGCGGTGCCGGTGAGTCGGGCGGTGGCGGTCACGCCCGTCGGCCCGAAGGCCGGGTCGGGGCACGCCAGGGGTGTAGTGGGTGACGTCCACGGTGACGACGGCGCCGGCGTCGTGCTCGACGGCGACGGCGTCCCCGTGGTCGTCGGTGCGGTCGTGGGCGAGGCCGTCGAGGTGGCCGTCGCCGCGGGGGTCGCGGTGGACGAGCCGGCGGCGGCCGCCACTCCCGCACTCGCCACGACCAGGGTGGTCGCCGCGACCAACGCGCCCGTCAGGGCGCTCGTCCTGCCGATGCTTCGTCGCATCCCAGCCTCCAGGGTCTCCGGTGGAGACCATGTCACCGCGGATGATCGGCCGGCCAGCGTCGGCCCCGGTCAGGGGGGCGTCGGGGCCGGTGACGAGGGGTTCCGTCGTCCGGCGTCTGAAGGTGTTTCAGCGCGGTCCCGGCATGCGGGACAATACGGGCCATGGCGTCCGACCAGCGCGACCCCGGCTCCTGCCTGCGGTGCGGTGAGGAACTGATGGACGAGGGCTTCGTGGAGGACGTCGGCCACGCCGCCCAGGGCTCTGGGCGATGCCGATCGTGCGGCCATCTCGAACTCTTCGCCAACGACCCGAGCTGACCGCATCGCGTCGCCGACGGCTGACGGCCGACGGGTGGCTCCGGTCGGACGCCGAGCCACGTCAGGGCGGCGGCGCGGCGGCGCTCGTGCTCAGAAGGCGGCGTCCGCGACCCGGTCGACCTGGTCCAGATCGGCGAGGGTCGGGGCGAGCACGACCTCGGTGACGCCGGCGTCCGAGTAGGCACGCACGGCGTTCCGGACGGCCTGCGGGGTGCGCAGCGCAGAGTCGGCGATGCCCTTGGCCCAGTCGCCGAGGAAGCCGTAGTACGACAAGAGCGCCGCCCGGGAGGCGGCCTCGTCACCCAGCCCGAAGTACGCCAGGGCCGCGAAGCGGGGCTCGCCGTCGCGACCGGCGTCGTGCCAGGCCGTGCGGATCCGGTCGATGACCGGCGCTGCCTGGTCGGGGCCGCCGCCTCCTGCGATCCAGCCCTGCGCGTAGCGCACGGTCCGGCGGACCGCGGCGTCGCTCGTGCCTCCGATGAGCAGCTTGACGGCCCTGCCGTTCGCCGGTGGCGGCCCGATCGGCAACTCGCCACCGGCCACGTGCTCGCCTGCCCAGGCGCGGTGCATGAGGTCCAGGGCGTCGTCCATGCGCCGGCCGCGCTCGCTCATCGCCAGGCCCACGGCCTCGAAGTCGTCGGCGCGGCCGCCGACGCCCAGCCCCAGGGTCAGGCGCCCGCCCGACATGGCATCGAGGCTGGCAGCCGCCTTGGCCAGCCAGACCGGCGGGTACAGCGGGGCGAGCAGGACCCCGCTGAGCAACCCGATCCTGGACGTCGCCCCGGCGGCCACCGCCAGCGAGGTCATCGTGTCGTAGGTGGGATAGACGAGCCGGTCGATGGTCGACAGGGAGGTGAAGCCGCGCTGCTCCGCGCGGCGGGCCCAGTCGACCATCAACGGGCCGCTGTGCTGCAACGTGTTCGGCAGTCCGATGCTGATGTCCACGCCGTCCCCTCCCTGGCCGGCGGGAGCCGGCTCCGACCGGTCACGAGCTGCGGATCACGCTAACCCGAACGCCGCCGACCGGCCTCCCCGGACGGCGGGGCGCCCCGGACGACCGGGAATCGAGTGCCCCACGACACGGTTGAGATTCACGTGAAGGTGGAGATCTGGTCCGACGTCGTGTGCCCGTGGTGCTACATCGGCAAGCGCCGGTTCGAGTCCGCGCTGGCCCGGTTCCCGCACCGGGACGAGGTCGACGTCGAGTGGAAGTCCTTCGAGCTCGACCCCGGCGCCGAGCCGACGCACGAACTGCGCGGGACGCACGCCGAGCAGCTGGCGACGAAGCTCGGCCGGTCGAGAGACCAGATCGAGCAGCTGCTCGACCAGGTGACGACCACGGCCGCCGGCGAGGGCCTGGACTTCCGGTTCGACCTCAACCGCGGCGGCAACAGCTTCGACGCCCATCGGCTGCTCCACCTCGCCAAGGCGCACGGCTGCCAGGACCAGCTGAAGGAACGGCTCGACCGGGGCACGTTCGTCGAGGGCCTGGCGGTCTCCGACCACGAGGAGCTGACCGCGCTCGCGGTGGAGGTCGGTCTCGACGAGGTCGAGGTGCGCGCGGTGCTGGCGTCCGACCGGTTCGCGGACGACGTGCGCGCCGACGAGACGCAGGCCCGGGCATACCGGATCAGCGGTGTGCCGTTCTTCGTGATCGACGGGAAGTACGGCGTCTCGGGCGCCCAGCCGGCGGACCTCTTCCTGCAGGGCCTGGACCAGGCCTGGGCGGAGCGCTCGCCCCTGACGCCGCTCGTGACCGGCGGCCCGGCGACGTCCGGCGACGTGTCCTGCGAGGGCGACTCCTGCGCCGTCTGACCCGGTGAACGAGTTTCAGCGGCACTCCCAGGTGGCGGGCCGGCCAGTCGATCACGGTTGGCGGGCCTGACAGGGGCGACCTAACGTCGCGTACCAGCCCTTTGCGGTCTCGGGGCGGGTCGGCACGTACGTCGTCAGGGGGAACGATGACTCGGCACGTGAGGGTGGGGTACGGGCGGCTCGCGGCAGGGGTGTTGGCGGTGGTGTCGGCCACCGGGGTCCTCGGTGCGACGGTCGCGGCCGCGGGCAGCGCGGCGGCCGTCGGCCGACCGGCTGCCGCCGCTGCCGTCACGACGACGACCTCGGCAGCGTCGACGCCGACGGGGACCGGATCGGCGACCGGATCGGCGACGGCTCCGCCGTCCGGAAGCGGCTCCGGCCCGGTGTCCGGCTCGTCGACGTCCAGCACGTCGTGCCCCGGAGGTCCCTACAACACCGGTGGGACGGCGGCGCCGCCACCTTCCGGCTTCGAGGACGGCACCGTCGGGGCGTGGACCGCCGACGCCGGGGTGACGTTGACGAACACCGGTGAGGTCGCCGCGCAGGGCAGTCGGAGCCTTCGGGTCACGGGGGTCACGGACACCGGCGGGGCGAACCTCCCCGCAGGTCTGTCCTCGCAGGCGCAGGGCTACGCGTGGCACCGGGTGACGGCCCAGGTCCGGCTCGCGCCGGGCAGCGCGCCGGCGTACGTGCAGCTCACACCCAGCGGCGGGTACGCCCAGTTCCCGGGCGTCGCACGCGTCACGGCCGACGCCTGGACGACGATCACCGCGTGGTTCTGGCCGACGACGCTGTACTGGGACAACTACTGCAACGGTCAGATGTACGGCGGCAGCTACCCGCTGCTCGCCTCCCTGAAGGTGCTCCAGGCCGGCACCACCTGCGCCGAGGCGCCGCACGGCCCGCTGACGCTGTTCGTCGACAACGTCACCATCGAGAGGGTGGAGTCCTCGGCGCCGCCCACCGGCGCGCCGCCGGAGCCCGCCTCCACGCCGCAGTGCGCCTCAGTCCCGTCGACGCCGCCCAGCTCGCCACCGGCCGCGACCTGCACCGCCCGGTACAGCACCGTCACGCAGTGGGGCGGCGGGTACGTGGGCAGCCTCCACGTCGTCAACACCTCGAGTCGGACGTCGTCCCGCTGGACCCTGGCCTGGACCTTCCCCGGGAACCAGGTCGTCACCTCGCTGTGGAGCGCGGAGAGCTACCGGCAGAAGGGCGCCCAGGTGACCGTCATCGGTCCCGCCTGGTCGCAGGTCGCCCCGGGCCAGGGCTTCGACGTCGGTTTCGTCGCGACCGGCACGGCAGGCACCCCGCGATCGGTCAGCCTCGACGGGCGGCCCTGCACCGTGTCGGCCGCCGGCTGAAGCCCGTCAGGGAGGACGAGGGGCCGGCAGCCGGATCGGGCGCTAGCGTGCCGTGGTGGGGGCCCGCGTGATGCTCCCACGGTCGGAACGGGTGTCGCCCGGCCGGGGGCGCGCCGGAGGGGGAGTGGGGACCTGTGGCTCAACAGTTCACCGAGATCGACGGGCGGCGGCGGCGCTTCATCGAGGCCCAGCAGCTGTTCTTCGTCGGGACGGCTGCTCGCGACGGCAGGGTGAACGTCTCCCCGAAAGGGCTCGACTGCCTGCGCGTCCTGTCACCGACGCGGGTGGTCTGGCTCAACGGCACGGGCAGCGGGAACGAGACCGCCGCACACCTCGTGGACTCGGCCCGTATGACGCTGATGTTCTGCTCCTTCGTCCGCGAACCCCTGATCCTGCGGCTCTACGGAACCGCACGTGCCCTGCACGAGGGTGACGACGGGTGGCAGGAACTGCTGGCCCTGTTCCCTCCGCT
>Ga0302322_100002708_pt1 | contig 15014 bp, 7 predicted proteins | sample Fen_T0_2_FD_203757 | JGI IMG/M metagenome (GOLD analysis project Ga0302322, IMG submission 203757) | Peat permafrost microbial communities from Stordalen Mire near Abisko, Sweden - Fen_T0_2 | ecosystem: Environmental > Terrestrial > Soil > Wetlands > Permafrost | place: Sweden: Abisko... | reverse complement strand
CGATGCTCCACGTGCCGGCCGGCGCGGCCGCGCGGCTCGCGGTGCTCGGCTCGGCGCGCGTGCCGTTCGCACGGCTGACGAGCGCCGTCGACGCCGGCTTCTCGCTGGTCGCCGCCGATCCCGGAACGACGCCGGTCATCGAGCGCGACCTCGAGCGCGACGTATCGCTGTTGCTGCAGAGCACGGCCGACTCCGCCCCGGCGTACTGGCTCGCGGGACTGTGGATGCTCGGACGCCTCGAGCTCGCGATCGAGCGTGGCACCGTCGACATCCGCTACTGCCAGATCGCCGGTCCGGGCCGGGTCTCGGTGTGGGTGCCGGGGGCCGGCCACCAGGACATCGCCGCGCGACGCTCGCTGCCGGTCGCCGAGCTCGTGATCCGGCTGTATGGCTGCCAGGTCGGTGTCGTCGAGCTGCCGCCGTGGGTGCGCTTGATCGCCGCCGGCTGCACGTTCGATGCGGGCGCGCGCGACGCCGTCGCGATCCGCGCGGCGGGCGCGCAGGTCCGGCTGCGGCACTCGACGGTGCACGGGATCGTCGAGGCCGGCAAGCTGGAGGCCTCGTCGTGCGCGTTCGCCGGCGAGGTGCGAGTCGACCGCACCGACCTCGGCTTCCTGCGCCACTCGGTCTACGCGCGGAGCTCGGCGTACGACGGGCCGCGACCGTTCGCGAGCGTCGCGCACACGCTCGGCTTCGTCTCGATCGATCCGGCGAGCCCGGGCTACCTCGTCCTCGCCGAGAACAACGGACCGGGCGTGTTCGCGGTGGGCGAAGGCGCCTCGCAACCCGGCGCGTACGGCGAGCGCGGTGATCACGAGCGCGAGCTCGGCTATCGCACGGGCGAGTTTCTCCCGATCGGCATGGATCCGCTCCACGTCGATCGAACGACCTTCGATCTCTACCGGATGGGACGCCGATGAGTGTCAACTTCAATACGAGCCGCAGCCGTTTCGACGAGTGGAAGCGCTTCACGGGCGTCTATCAGCGCATGGGGCAGGTCGCGGTCGACGCGGACTGGAACGAAGAGGTCCGGCTGCGAACGATCGACGCGTGCCGGCGCACGTCGGACCTCGCGGAGGGCTCGCCCGACGATGGCTTCCGGATCTGCAACGACTTCGTGCTCGATGCGATCACCTCGACGGCCGGCTGGGTCACGACCGACATCCCGCCGGGTGATCTCCGCAAGCCGGTGCCCGAGCTGCGCCTCGACCGCCACGATCCCGAATCGTTGCCCTGGGTGATTCGCAGCCGCTGGCACCCTTCCGTTCGCCACACGCTTGCCGCGCCGATCGATCTGACCGCGATCCCACGCGCGGGATCGACGCCGTTCGCCGCCGCGGCGCTGATCGTCGAGCTCAAGCTCGAGAGGCCGCCTGCGGACGACGAGGTCGTCGACATCAAGCTGGTGTTCGGCGACGGGACCACGGAGGTCGCGATCGAGGCCTCGACGCACGGCCTCGCGACGAGTGGCTGGTGCCAGCTGGTGGTCACGATCGGCGAGCTCGCGGGACTGACGCTGACCAAGCTCGCGTCCTGGGGCTTCACTGGCTTGCCGCCGCTCGCGCGCGTTTGGATCGGCGCACTCCGCGCGTTCGATAACGGGCTCGGCACCGATGTCGTGATCCGGGGCGGCGATGGCACGTTGCCGGGCGCCGGGCGGATGCTCGTGGACGGCTATCGCGCATTCCTCGAGCGCGATCTCCGCTACTCGGCGCAGCCGGACTTTCCAGGCGCGGTCGCGCTGCCCGCGCTGCCCGCCGATGGCTCGGCGCACCACTACTTCTATCTCGATGTCTGGGAGCAGACGGTCACTGCTCTCGAGGATCCGTTCCTGCTCGAGCCGGCGCTCGACGGTGCCGATACCGCGGCGCGCCTGCGCGTCGTCACCCAGGTCCGCGCGTTGCCGCTCGTCGCCGCAGGTGCGGCCGAGACGCTGCCGGGCCGGACCGGCGGCGGCAGACTGACCACCAACATCCCCTCGGGTGCGCTGCCGGATCGCAACCCGCCGGAGCCCTTCGATCCGTGCCGCGACCGCTGCCTCTACAGCGAGAACGCGTCGACCGGCGATGGCTACATCGGCAGCGACAACCTGCACGTCCGCGTGCAGGTGATGCGCGTCGGGACCGCCGACGTGGCGCTGTGGTCTCGCGACAACGGCTCGACGACGATGGCGCTGACCCAGGCGTGCGCGGCCAGCGCGACCACGCTGCGCGTCTCGCCCGCGGACGCCGCGCGGCTGCGCACCGGCGACCTGATCGCGATCGAAGATCGCGCCACGCGGCTGCGCTGGGACGCTCCCAGCCCACCGGTGCTGCGCCGGCTGTCCGGCGTTCAGACCGACACGGGCATCCTCGAGCTCGACGCGCTCGGCGCGACCCTGACGACGGACCCGGTGCCGCTGCCGGTCGGTGGTCCGATCGGTCGCACCTTCTCTCCGACCGACGGCGCCAGTGTCCGCCGGTGGGATGGCGCGGATCTGATCATCACCGGCGAGCGCTACCGCCTGTCGGACGGGATCACGTTCGCGTTCGAGGGTAGTGACTGGCGCGCGGGCGACTACTGGACGTTCACCGCGCGCGTCAACGCCCCCGATGGCTCGGCGACCGGCGTCGTCGAGACCCTGGTGAAGTCGCCGCCCCATGGTCCGGTCCATCACTACGCGCCGCTCGCCCGCGCGACCGGCGTGCCACGCGTTCTCGAGGATCTCCGCACGCGCTACCTGCCGCTCGTCGAGGTGCGCGATCGCCTCATCGAGCTCGGTGACAAGAAGTTCGGCCCGGGCGTGTTCGTCGTGGTGGTCGGCGACGGCGTGCGCACGTTCGGCGATGTCGATCAATCGATCGCCGATGGGCTGACCGGCGACGAGGCGATCCAAGCTGCGCTTGGCCTGCTCGGCACCCAGGGCGGCTCGGTCTTCATTCGCACGGGCAACTACCAGCTCGAGCATCCCGTGCTCGTCCGGAGCATGTCGTCGGTGCGCATCGTGGGCGACGGCGACTCGACGGTGCTCGACGTGCGTGGGAGTGGCGGCGCGTTCTACCTGGACCGCTGCGGTGCCTCCGGTGCGCTCACGATCGAGGACATGTACCTGATCGAGGATCCGAACGCCGCGGTCGAGATCGGTGCGCCCGCGACGAACGTCGACCTGCCGGCGGTGCGCGTCCGCACGCTGTTCGACAAGCTGATCGACGCGCGGTTCTCGCCCGTCGCGATGCCCGCCGAGCGCCCGCTCGCGCTCGATGACATCCACATCGACGGCGGGGTGCCTGACTTCCTGTCCTCGGTCGGCGCGCGCTTGCGCGTGCTGCAGCCGGGCGAGGGGCGCGTCGCCGGCTCGGTGGTCGCGACCATCATCGCGCTACGCGCACTGCAGCGCTCGAACCCGGGCATCACCCTCGAGAAGCTTCCGGCCGCCCAGCCGTTGCTCGGCGCACTCTCGGCGCTGCCGCACGGCGTCGTCACGATCGCGGACTCGCGCCAGATCGCCGTGCGGCGCTGCCGCATCGAGGCTCGGGTCTCCGGGCCGACGGCGATCGGCGTGATGGTCACGGGCACGTGTGCCGCCCTCGAGATCATCGCGAACCGGATCTCCGCGTCGACCGGCGTCGCTGCGCTGCCGTACGCGCCGTACATGGCCAACGCGTTCATCGTCGCGTTTCCGCGCGCCGGGCTCGCGCTCGCCGGGCTACGCATCGCCGACAACGACATCCAGGCGAGCTTCTCGGCCGTCACCGGCGTGCACGTCGCCGACGGCGTGCTCTCGGGGACCTCGATCGACGGCAACGTCGTGACGGGCTACGCCGTCGGTGTGCTGATCGAGGATCAGGCCGAGACCGGCCGCGATGCCGCGATCGATCGGATCGCCGTGCAGGACAACCGCATCCTCGGGTCGACCGCGGTCGGGATCCAGGTCACCGGCGACGGCGTCGACATCGTCGACAACGAGATCCAGGGCACCACCGGCACGAGCCCGTTCCACTGCGGCGTCCAGATCATCGGCCACAGCGCGCGCGTGCGCGATTGCTGGATCGAGATCCCGACCGCGCCGACGCTGTCGCCGCTCGCGGTCCTCGCGGGCGTGGTGGTGGGCGATGGTCTCGACGACGGCACGACCTCGTCGCGACCGGTCTACGACGTCGAGCTCGCGGGGAACCGGATCGAGGGCAGCGGGCCCGATACCTCGGCGATCGGCATCGTCGTGGGCGGCTCGCAGCCGATCTACGACGTGCGCGTGCGCGACAACGTGCTCCGCGATCTCGGCGACGCCGCGGTGCGGACGTGGTCCACGAGTGCCGCGATCGGCCGCCTGACCATCGAGGGGAACCGCATCGAACGCGTGGCGCTCGGCGACCTCCCGGTCAGCTACGACAACGCCGCCGTCCTCGAGAGGATACAGGCGAAGATCACGACCACGCTGCCGGCGAACGCCGCGAACACGCCACGCGAGCTCCTCGCGGCGCTCGTCGATAGCAGCCTGCCGAGCGTGCGCGGCCCGCTCGATGCGGCGATGCGCTGGGTCGAGCGCCTGACGCTGCGCGGCGCGATCGTCATCGCGGCGGTCGACGCCGGCCTGATCCGGAACAACCGGATCTCCGAGGTCGGCCGCGACGCCGCGTTCGCCGCCACCACCATCGCCGGTGCCGAGATCCGGACATCCGCCATCGCGGTGATCGCTGGCTCGGAGGTCGTCGTCGAGGGGAACGCGATCGAGTCCGTGCGCGCGCCGTACAAGAACCTCGATGGCGTCGGCATCGTCGCCGGCACCGGCCAGCCCGAGATGCTCGGCGTGCTCTCCGCACTCGGCTTCGCGCCGGCGGCGACGCGCATCGATCGGAGCGACATCCACCTCGCCGCATCCGATCTGCGGAGCCGCGCCCTGGCCTACGCGAGCGCGAAGGTCGATCAACGCGCGGAGCTGTCGAAGGTGATGTACGGCCCGCTGAATGCGCTGGTCGGCGAGCTGGCGCAGCTGGGTGGCACGGCGGCGCAGCTCTCCGAGCCGCTCGCGCGCGAGCTCACGGCGCTCCGCATCGCGACCACCGATGTCGCGGAGGTCGCGGCCGCGAGCTCGATGCGAGCGACGCTGTCGCAGGCCGCGAGCGCGACCGCGCCCGACGACGACACCGCGGACGCCTGGGACGCGGCGGCGCAGCTCGATCTCGCTGCCACCGCGAGCTCGGCGGCGATCTCCGGCGCGGCGACGCGGTTGACCCAGCGGCTTGGCACGCTGACCCTCGGCCTGCCGGCCGCGCTCGCTCGCGAGGTCGCGGCCAACCTGAGGGGCGCGATCGGCGCGCCGACGAACGTGGGCGTGGTGCTCGCGGCGGCAGACTCCCTCGGCAAGATCGCCACCACGCGCGCCGCCCTGTCGCGCAAGAAGGACCTGCCGGCCGCCACCGACCTCGTCGGTCCGATGAAGACGATCGTCTCGACGTTCGCCACGTCGGCGATCGCTCAACTCGGGGCCCTCGTGCCCGCAAAGCCCACGGACAACACCGTGCGCATCGACGAGCTCCGCACAGCGAAGGACGCGCTGGTGAGTCAGCTGCGGGAGACGAACGCCGGCCTCGCGAACGACGTCGCCGCGGACTTCCTCGACGTCGATCGGACGAGCGGCGGCGTCCAGGCGGCGATCGATCGGCTCCACGGCACGCTCGCGCGCGTGTCGGCACTCGCCGCGGGACAGCTCCCCTCCAAAATCGCGACGGTCGAGGACGCGGCGCGCGCGAGCTCGCAGGGCCAGGCCGCCACGATCCAGCTCTACGCGAAGAACCTCGACTATCAGATCACGGGGCTGTCGACCGAGTCGGACGACTCGGCGCAGAAGTCGCTGGGCTCGTTCGCGCAGCTGATGGATCAGCTCGGCGCGCTGGTCGCGGGGTCGCCGGATCTCGTGCCGCTCGCGAAGCAAGCGACCGACGCCATCCACACCGCCTCGGTCGACGCGACACAGCGGCGGGCTCAGCTCGGTGTGGCGCGCGGCAAGCTCGACCTGATCCGCACGAAGCTGCAGCCGGTGCTGCCGCCGCCGTTCCTGCCCGATCCCAAGCCGATCGAGCCGGTGGAGCGACGGATCGCGGCCCTCGGGGCGCTCGCGCTCGAGCTCGACTCGGCCGACGCCGCGGGCGTCACGGCAGCGATGACCGCGTTCGCGACGCACCTCGACCGGGTGCTCGACCTCGTGTCGGCGGACGCGGGTGTGCGCCAGCGTTCTCACGACGCGGAGGCCGACGCCGCGACGGGCCTCGCGCCGGGCGCGCCGGCGGCGCTGCGGGCGCGTGCGATCTCGACCCTCGAGACGCTGATCAGCGCGGCGGCCGACACCGCGCTCGGCGGCACGAGCGTGTCGCCGCAGCTCATCGCGGCCGCCACGCTGGTCCAGGCGGCGGCGCTGGCCGTCGATGCCTCGGAGGATGCCGCGACCCGCCTGACGCGCGTGAAGTCGTATCTCGGTGACCGGACCGCGAAGGTGTCGGCGTCGGTCGTCGCGCTCGCGCAGCTCGCAGCCGATCTGCCGGGCATCCTCGGCATCGTGCACGACGCGCTGGCGCGCATCGCGCGTGGCGTGGACCTGGTCGTGTTCGACAAGCGCCCGCCGGTGTACGCCTTGACGCCGTCTGCCGCCGACGGCGTGTTCGCCGCCGGTATCGATGGCCGCGCGCGGATCGCGGGCAACCTCGTGACCGAGGTGCTGTCCGGGGTGATCGTCACAGGTGCGGCCGGTCACGTCATGACCGAGCCGCCGAACGACGGGATGGCGCTCGAGATCGCGCAGAACCGGCTCGCCGGCGCCGCCGGGATCGCGATCTCGGCCCGCCCGGACGGCTCGTCGAAGGTCGTGGTGGCCGAGAACGAGGCGATCGGCTGCGCGGGCATCGCGATCGCGACGGGCGATCCGTGGGGCCACGGCGTGGTCGTGGTCTCGGGGGCGGGCGATCTGATCATCCGCGGCAACCTGACGTCCGACAATGGCAACACGACGCTGCGCTCGCTGCTCCACGAGATCGTCGCCGACTGGCGCGGACCCGTCGGCGTGCGCGGGAACACCGTGCGCCACCTCGGCGGTGGCGCAGGTGGCGCCGGCCTTCTGATCACGACGGAGGCGATCGATCCGACGCTGATCGCGTCGCTGTCGCAATCGCCGTTCCTCGGCGCCGAGCCGCCGCCGAAGCCGCTCGGGCTCGGCCGGGTCCCGCTCGCGGCGACGTCGATGCTGTCGTTTCGCGAGCTCGCACCGCTGTCGCCGGTCGCGCCCGACGACAACTCCGTCGAGCTCGGGAACTTCCGACAGACGATCGCGAACACGCCGATCGTCCAGCGCGTGCTGACGCTGCCGCCGGCCGAGAAGGTGCAGCCGAGCGTCGCCGCGGCGATGGCGAGCCGGTACGTCGATCGCGCGCGCGTGTTCTTCCAGAATCCGGTGATCGACTTCTTGAAGCGGCCGCCGATCGTGTTCATCCCGCCGCGGATCTCCCGCGGCTACGATTGCATCCAGGTCGAGGGCAACGATGTCGACGCGTCCGGCCCGGCGCTGCTGCTGCTGTCCAACGGGAACACGCTGATCGGCGCCAACGTGACGGGCAACGAGCTGCGCAGCCGCGGGCGCGCGGGTGCGGTGTACATCCGGCGCACGGACTCGACGCTGTTCGCCTCGAATCGCTGCGAGTGCCTCGCGATCGTCAACGTGATCGTGCTGCGCCCCGGCAAGGCGCCGGTCTCCGTCACGGGCAACGTGATCCTCGGTGCCGAGCCGGTCCACCAGATCGTCACGCCGCCGGTCGTCAAGCCGGACCTCGGAGCCGTCCATCTCGCGGTCGGCCTCGGCGGAAGCAAGACGCTGCAGGTCCCGGTCGACGCGCGCGCGCTGCTCGGCACGCTCGATCGGCGCAAGAACCTCGCGAGCGACACGTTCTCCGAGCTGCTCGCCGACATCGGCACGGCGCCTGCGACCCCGGCACCTGCTTTGGGCGTGTCGAGAGCGGGCGGTGTGCTCGCGACCCCGGGGCTGGCCGAGATCCGGCCGCAGGCGGCGGCCGCGGCCATCGCGGCGGCAACCGGCGCGACTCCCGCGGGGGCCGCGGTCGCGACCGCAACACCGGCGCACGAGACGCCGGTCGCGGTCCAGCCGCCGGTGCACGAGATCTTGGTCACGCCCGCGACACCGGCGCACGAGACGCCGGTCGCGGTCCTGCCGGCGGTGCACGAGATCCCGGTGTCGGTGGCGACACCGACCCCCGAGGCGACCGCGACGCCAGCGCCAGTCGTCACCCCGGCGCCGCTCGAGGTCGCGACGCTCACGGTCAGCCCGAAGTTACGTGGCACCGGGCTGTCGACGACCATGCTCGACGTCGCCACCCGCGCCAAGCTCGCCGCCGCGCTTCCGGCGGGCGTCACCGGCACCGTCGCCGCGCAGACGCTGTACGGCCACACCGCCGGCGACGCCGACGATCCCGTGACCGCGCTCAAGAAGATCGTCGATCAGGTCACGCTGCACACCCAAGATGCGAACACGGCGAAGGCGCAGATCGCGTCGCTCCTGACCGCGTCGAACGGCAGCCCGTTGACGGCCCTCAAGCTGCTCGACCAGAACGTCCTCGGCCTCGACACCACGAAGGCGTCGATCCAGGACTCGCTCGACAAGGTCTCGGTGATCCACGAGGTGCTCGGCGACGTGTTGTCGGCGCAGGGCCCCAAGATCAGCCCGATCCTGCCGATCAGGTTGCCACCCCCACCCCCGAACCCCGCCGACCACAGCCTCGTCGTGATCGGCGGAACGCGCGTCGCCGTGGTCGGCAACGCCACGACCGCCGGCGTCCTCGTCCAGGAAGCCGACACCCACGTCGAGCTGAACCCGTAGGAGCTGCGATGCCTGATGTCTTTGCCCTGTCTGGAACTCCCGCGCTCACGCGGCTGCGCACGCCCGAGCTCGAGGTCGCGATCGCCAGCGACAACAGCGACGCGAAGGCGGCGGCGACATCGCGGCTGGCCGCGTTGCACAACAACCTCGGCGTGACCATCGGCGTGATCGACGCCATCGACGGCCGGATCAAGTTGCGCCGCCCGGTGCCGGTGCCGGCGCCGGCCGAGAGCCTGCAGAGCCTCGCGCGCCGCGGCCGCCGCCGCCTCGAGCGCGAGCGCCAGGGCGCATCGCGAACCCTGCACGACACGCGACTCGATGCGGTCGTCAAGCTGCAGACCGTGCTGGCGACCTGATGCGGCTCCTGTTCGAGCAGCGCAAGGGCCAGCGCCTCTACGTGTTCACCACGTTCGGGGCGGTCTATGCCGGTGTCTTCGAGCAGCTGCTCGAGGACGTCGTGCAGCTGCGCGGTCCCGACGGCCAGTCGCTGGTGTTCGTCAACCTGAGCGATGTCTCCGGCATCCGCGAGTACGACGAGGACGACGGGAGCCCCGCGTGATCGAAGCCCTGCTCCAGCAGCTGATCGAGCGACTCGACAACCGGTACTACGGCAAGTATCGCGGCTACGTCTCGAACGTCACCGACCCCGAGCACACGGGCCGCATCAAGGCGTACGTGCCGCGCTTGCTCGGCGAGGCCGAGACCGGGTGGTGCTTGCCGTGCACGCCGTACGCGGGGCCGGATCAGGGCCTGTACACGATCCCCGACGTCGGCGCCGGCGTGTGGATCGAGTTCGAGGGCGGCGACCTGTCGCGCCCGCTGTGGTCGGGTATGTGGTGGGGCAAGCCGGAGACCGCCGACATCGGCCAACCTGACTCGACAGCCCGGTTCGCGCCCGACGCCAGCGAGATCCCCAAGGAGGCGTACCCCGACCGCATCGTCGAGCCGGGCGTGCGGATCCTGAAGTCGTCGCTCGGGCACTACGTGCTGCTCGACGATCGTCCGGACACCGCGCGCGTCGAGATCCGCGATTCGCTCGGCAGCCGGATCATCCTCGACAAGGACGGCATCACGATGCTGGCCGGCAACCACACCACCGTCAACGAGGGCCACCAGGTCGCCCACGTCGATGGCAACGCGAGCCTGCGCGTGAGCGGCGATCACAACGAGGAGATCCACGGCGGCAGCACGCGCACGGTCGATGGCGATGTCGCGCTCAGCGCGCGCGGCGGCTACTCCGAGTCGTTCGACCTCGCGGGCTACACGCGCACGATCGACCACACCGGGGTCGCGGAGGCATTCACCGGGCCGCGCTCCGATCAGGTGCGCGGCTCGTACACGCGGCGCGTGTCCGGTGCGATCGATGACACCGCGATGGGTGGCTACGGCCTGACCTCCGGCGGCAACGTCTCGATCGCGGCCGGCAAGTCGTTCTCGGTGGCGGCCGTGATGCCCGACATGCCGGGGCCGTCGATCAACGCGATCTCGATGAGCGCGCTGCTCGGTAACGTCTCGATCAACACGATGCTCGGCATGTGCCAGCTCGGCGGCATGACCGCGATCTCGCCGATGGTGCTCGGCGACGGGCTCGCGATCCACTTCGTGATGCTCGCGCAGATCCTGAAGCTCGTGAATCCCCTGACGGCCGTCGCCTACGGGCCGGCCCTCGATGCGTGGGCGGCGATGACACCGCTGCTCGACTGGTCGCTGTTCGGCCTCGTCAAGCGCTTCCCGTTCGGACCGTGACCATGACCAAGCCACCCGATTGGAAACCGCTCGATCCCGCCGCGCTCACCGCCCGGCTCGCCGAGGTGCGCGCCCTGCTCGTGCAGGCGGCGGCGGTCGGGCTCGCGCAGGACACCGATCGCCTCGAGAAGCTCGCCGAGCTGGAGCGCAAGCTCCGCGAGAAGCCCAATGGCAGCCCCCGCCGATATCGTTGAGCTGCAGAAGGCGCTCGAGCGCTGCTGCGCCGACCTCGCCGCCGCGCTCAAGGTGGCCGAGGCCGGCGCCGAGGCCGCCGCCGCGCAGAGCGATGCCGCCAATGGCATCGATGCCGTCGACGGCGGCCCGATGTGGCGGCCGCTGGTCCTCGCCTCGATCCCCGGGCTCGACACGCTCGTCAGCATCGTCAAGCCGCCGCTCCAGGTCATCGTCGCGCTGCTCCAGGTCGTGGCGGCGCTGCTCGACGCGCTCGCCGCGATCCTGATCGGCATTCCGGACATCCTGCGCGCGCTGATCATGGCGGCGTACGCGCTGCTCCGCGACATCATCAACGACCTCCTCAACACCGGCGCGTACATGTATCTCGACGTCCCTGGCATCACGCCGCGCGAGAGCAGCATCCGCGAGACCGGCCTCTACATCGATCCCGTCGCCGACTGGAAGGCCGGGCGCGCGGCGGGGCCGCCGCCGGTGACCCCGGATGGCTGGACGCGGTGGGCGAACCGCTTCTCCGCCTCGTTCGACGATCCCGGCGATCTCCAGCGCCCGGTCGTCACCGAGGGCGCGCCGATCCAGGCGGTGTTCATCGTCGCGGCGGCGCCATCGCTCGATGCGATCGCCCAGTTCCTCTACCTGCTCGGCAAGCTGCTCAACATCGACAAGTTCAAGCTGGCGCTGGACACGCCGCCGGGCCCCGATCCGCGCCGCATGCGCGCCAAGCGCATCAACAGCACGCCGCCCGACTGGCGCGCGATCCGGCTGCGCGACATCTTCCCCGCGCTCGAGGGGTTGATGATGATCCCCGAGGCGCTGAAGGGTTTGCTGTCGGCCGTCGACAACCTGTCGGCGCTGATCAAGAACCTCGCGGCGGCGATGCACGACAAGGCAAATCTGTTGTTGCAGATGGCCGCGGCGATCCAGGCGATCATCGACCTGCTGGACGCGTTGAAGAGCACCGGGTTCTACTCGCTCGGGGTGGCGACGCAGGGCGGTGTCGCCGGCCTCAAGGACGCGTTCATGACGGCGAGCAACCGACCACCGGGCGGCTACATCGGCGGCGTGTGCTTCATGGCGTCGGGTCCGAACCTCGCGAAGGCGTCGATGCTGTTCGATCTGCTCGGCGGCACCACGGCGATCGAGGTCGCGGAGGGCAAGCTCTCGCTGGCGCAGGCGGCACAGCAGGGTGCGCTCGGTCAGGCGACGGCGGTGCTCGAGTCCGCGTGGGCGGGGACGCAGGACGCGCGCGACAAGTTCGTCGCCACGACGAAGACCGAGGCCGAGGCGTTCGTCGCCGCCGTCGAGGCCGCGGCGAAGGTGCCGAGCGTCGCCGAGGCGATCGGCGAGACCTGGCAGCAGCTCACGAGCGACGCCGAGAACATGCGCGTCGCGGCCGTGGAGGCGATCGATCAATCGACCGTGTTCATCCCGAACGACCAGCAGATCCGCGACGGCATCGCGCACACCAAGCAGGCGCAGCGCTACGGCGCACGCTCCCTCGCCCTCGGCTACGGCTCGCGCGAGCCCGATGATCTGCTGCGCGACCCCGATCCGCCACCCGACGCACCGCCGAAGGGCAAGCCATGAGTGGGCTCGGCCAGCGGCTGGTCCAGGAGCGCGATCTGTGGCGCGCGGTGTGGCAGCACGTCGACGCGTTCCTCGATCGGATCGAGTCCGCGCAGACCAACGACGCGTCGTTCGCGACGACGATGTGCTCGCTGTTCTCCGTCTTCGACGTGATCGAGCGCGCGCGCATGCGCACGGTCGGCTACCGGCTCGGCGCGGCGACGCCGGCCGTGCCGGGTGGTGCGGGGCTCGCGGCGGGCGCTCTCGGCAGCGCGGTCGGCCGCATCCCGGGTGTCGAGGAGTGCGAGTTCGCGTGCGCGCCCTACGCGGTGACCACGGACAGCAGTGGCAACGCGCAGATCGATGATCCGCCGAAGATCATCCTCGAGCGCACCGTCCAGCTCGCGACGTTCCGCGACATCAAGCACGGCGAGGTCACCCTCCGCACGCCGACCTACGAGTTCGGGGCGCTGAACCTCGCGACGGCGTGGGTCGTGCTGGACGTGGGCGATGGTGGCCTGTTTCCGAAGGACGAGCGCCAGAACGCGATGGACGGGACCGCGAAGGACGGCGATGGCAACCCGGTGCCGGCGAACTTCACGGCGTGGTCGACGCTGCGCGCGCAGCGGCTCGCGATCGTCGCGAATCCGAGCTCGGGGTCGAAGCCGACGCCGCTCAGCGCGCAGATCCTGACGATCCCGGCGCCGGTGACGCAGGCCGCGCTCAACGCGATCGCGGCGGCCGCGACGGGCTTCGCCGGCGAGATCCAGGCGGACATCGCCACGCTCGAGGGCGCGAAGACGGCGCTGGCGAAGGCCGGCGTGAGCGACACGGTGAGCGGCGCGATCGCGGCGGCCCAGCAGGCGATGACGCATCAACAGCAGGCGTTCACCGCGGCCGCGACGGCGATCGCGAACCACGGTGTGCCCGGGTACGGCGGGCTCGTGGCATGGTCGGTGCTGCTCGCCACGGCCGAGGGCACCCACGCGCTGTCCGGCCTGCCCACCGCGGTCGCTGCGCTCGATGCCGCGGCCGCGAGCGCGATGGACGAAGCGGTCGACAACCGGATCGGCTATCCCGACGGGCCGCTGCGCCAGCTCCGCATGCTCCAGTGGTCGCTGCGGTTCTTCTGGGAGCACCGGCGCGGCTGGATGTTCTGGCGGCACATGCGCGTGCTGACCGGCCTGTACAGCGCATACATGCACAGCTTCACGGAGAGCCTCGCGCGCGTCCTCAAGGGCCAGACGAGCGGGCTCATCTACCCCGGCAACACGAGTGGTGCCGCGGGTGTGCCGCTGCCGGCCAACACGATGGTCGGCGCGCAGATCCTCGTCGGCGCGACCGAGATCCCGATCTCGAACGTGCCGGATCTGACGCTCCTGCAGGCGGGGCGGATCGCGGTGATCGTGGGCGATCGGCCGACGGCCGCGCCCGTGATCGACTCGTCCTTCGATGGCTCGAAGCTGCCGCCGGTGCGCTTCAAGGTGCCGAGGCTCGCGGTGTCCGTCGACGCCGGCCCGGGCCTGGCCGGGACGCCGGGCCTGATCACCACGGGGACTCCGATCCGCGATCACTATCGCGCGCTCACGCATGCGGAGCTGTTGCGCGGTGCGCACGAGCCGGGCCACCCGGGTGATGGCCACCCCGCGCGGGCGAAGGACGGCCTTGTCCAGGCGCTGATCGCGCATCGCTCGCGCCTCGCGCTCGTGCTCGGCGAGGCGAGCGGCCTCGATCGTCCGCCGGCACCGGCGATCGCGCGGCCCTACGCCGGGATCGCGAGGTTCGCGCTCGAGGGGACGATCACGCCGCAGGACAACCGGCTGTTTCTGGCCGCGCTGCCGCCGGCGTCGCAATCGGGCACCGGCGAGCAGCTGCTGCTGGCGGTGCCGGGGGAGATGTTGCTGCTGTACGGCAAGGATCCCCATGGCGAGGGCTGGCAGACCGCGATCGAGGTCGACCGCTGCGTGATCGTGACGGGCAGCGAGGCCAAGCGCGATGACGGCACGGGGGCCACGCCGACCCCGGCGTGCTGCGCCGACGACGCCTACGTCATGGTGATCTACCTGCGGCAGATGTACCTGCCGAGCCAGGTGACGACGCTCGGCGACGCGTTCCTGCACCGCAGCTTCGCGGGGTTCGGGCCGCGCAGCCTGGTCACGCGGGCGATGCTGCCGACCGATCTCGATCCGACGACGTCGTCGACGCTCTCCGTCGGCGCGCTGACGATCGCCCCGCGCCGCGATGCCGAGCTCGAGGTCGCGTGGCGGGTGCTCGACGAGTGGCTCCCGAAGGGAGCGCCGTCGTGAGCGATCTCCGCGACGACATCTACCAGGTCGCGGCGCTCCTGGCCGAGCTCGAGCGCGTCCTCCATCCGCTCGCGCTCGAGGAGCACGGGGAGCTGATGCCGACCCCGGCGTTGCCCCCGCCGCTCCCGCCGGTGACGCCGCGGGGGGCACCGCCGCAGGGATCCGGACCCGGGGCGCCGCCTCGGCGCAGCCCGTTCGGTGCAGCGCCGACCGCGGGTGCGCCGCCGCGCAGCGCGGGGCCAGCTCCGGGCCACGACGCCGCACGATCGGTGGTTGCACCGCGGCGCGCACCGCTGCCGCCGCCGACCTCGCTGCGCGCGACGCGACCGCCGCCGGGGGACGATGCC
>Ga0302322_100002704_pt1 | contig 15032 bp, 13 predicted proteins | sample Fen_T0_2_FD_203757 | JGI IMG/M metagenome (GOLD analysis project Ga0302322, IMG submission 203757) | Peat permafrost microbial communities from Stordalen Mire near Abisko, Sweden - Fen_T0_2 | ecosystem: Environmental > Terrestrial > Soil > Wetlands > Permafrost | place: Sweden: Abisko... | reverse complement strand
CGAGATCGAGGCCGGTGTCGCGCGGCGTGTGCTGCAGCGCGGCCACGAGGGAATTGAGGTTGGGTTGCGCCGTGCTGCCGGACATGGACGCCGTCGCCAGGTCCACAATGTCGGCCCCCGCGTCGGCCGCGCGCAGGACCGAGGAAGCGGCCACGCCGCTCGTGTCATGGGTGTGGAAATGGATCGGCAGGCCGACCTCCTCCTTCAGCGCCTTCACCAGCAGGTGCGCGGCGTAGGGCCGGCAGAGCCCGGCCATGTCCTTGATCGCGAGCGTGTGGGCGCCCATGCGCTCCAGCTCCCGGGCCATCTTCACGTAGTATTTCAGGGAAAACTTATTGCGGCGCGCATCGAGAATGTCGCCCGAGTAGCAGAGCGCGGCCTCGCACACGGCGTGGGTCTCCTGCACCGCCTCCATCGCCACCCGCAGGTTGGGCAGGTAGTTCAGCGAGTCGAAGATCCGGAAGATGTCCATGCCCTCCGCGGCCGCGTGCTTCACGAAGCCGGCGACCACGGCATCGGGATAATTGGTGTAGCCGACGGCGTTCGCGCCGCGGAACAGCATCTGGAAACAGATGTTCGGCACCCGCGCGCGCAGGTGACGCAGCCGCTCCCACGGGTCCTCGTTGAGGAAGCGCATGGCGGTGTCGAAGGTGGCGCCGCCCCACATCTCGAGCGAGTAGAGCTCCGGGACGCGCCGCGCGAGGAAGCCGGCGCAGGCCAGCATGTCGTAGCTGCGCACGCGCGTGGCCATGAGCGACTGGTGCGCGTCGCGGAAGGTGGTGTCGGTGACGAGCAGGCGCTTTTGTTTCAGCGTCCACTCGGCGAATTTCCTCGGGCCGAGCTCGAGCAGCAACTGGCGGGTGCCCGGCGGCGGCGTGCTGCGATCGTCCTGGCCCGGCGCGACCACCACGGCGAGGGGCTTCGCCGGGCGGTAACCCTTGGCATGCGGGTTGCCGTTGACGACGACGTTGCCAAGGAAGTTGAGCAACTTCGAGGCGCGGTCGCGCCGCGGCTTGAACGTGAACAGCTCCGGCGAGGTGTCGATCAGCGTGGTCGTGGCCTGGCCGGCGCGGAAGAGCGGGTGCGCGATGACATTCTCGAGGAACGGGATGTTGGTCTTGACGCCGCGGATGCGGAACTCGCTCAGCACGCGGCGCGCCCGGGCCAGCGCGATGTCGTAGCTCTGGCCGCTGGTGATGCACTTCACGAGCAGCGAGTCGTAGAACGGCGTGATGACCGCCCCGGCGTAGCCCATGCCGCCGTCGAGGCGCACCCCGAACCCGCCGGGCGACCGGTAGGCGATGAGCCGGCCGTAGTCGGGCACGAACTTGTTCTCCGGGTCCTCCGTGGTGATGCGGCACTGGATGGCGTAGCCGTTGCACGGCACCTGGTCCTGCAGTGGCATGCCCACCGCCGCCGAATGCAGCGCGTGGCCCTGCGCGATGAGGATCTGCGCGCGGACGAGGTCGAGGCCGGTGACGACCTCCGTCACCGTGTGCTCCACCTGGATGCGCGGGTTCATCTCGATGAAGAACCACTCGTGGCGGTCGAGGTCGTAGAGAAACTCGATCGTGCCGGCGTTGTCGTAGCGCACCGCGCGGGCCATCCGCGCCGCCGCCGCGCACAGTTCGCTGACGATCTTTTTTGGCAGGCCGAAGCTCGGGGCGACCTCGACCACCTTCTGGTGGCGGCGCTGCACCGAGCAGTCGCGCTCGTGGAGGTGGATGACGTTGCCGTGCTGGTCGCCGAGGATCTGCACCTCGATGTGCTTGGCGTGCGCGATGTACTTCTCGAGGAAGACGGCGGGGTTGCCGAACGCGCGCTCGGCCTCCGCCTGCGCCTCGTCGAGGAGCGCCGCGAGGTCGCCGGACTTCTGGACCACGCGCATGCCGCGGCCGCCGCCGCCGAACGCCGCCTTGATGATGAGGGGAAACCCAATCTCCTTCGCGATCTTCAGCGCGGCCGCGCGGTCGGTCACGGGCTCCTCCGTGCCGGGGAGCACGGGCACGTTGATTTTTTTTGCGAGCGCGCGGGCCGCGGTCTTGTCGCCCATCATTTCCAGCAGCTCGGGCCGCGGTCCGACCCAGATGATGCCGGCTTTTTCGCAGGCGCGGGCGAACCCGGCGTTTTCCGAGAGAAAGCCGTAGCCGGGGTGGATGGCCTGCACGCCCTTCTCCTGCGCAATGCCCACGATGCCCTCAATGTCGAGGTAGGCCGCGACCGGGCCCTTGCCGTGGCCGACCTGGTAGGCCTCGTCGGCCTTGTAGCGGTGGATGCAGAAGCGGTCTTCCTCGGCGTACACCGCCACGGTGCGCAAGCCCAGCTCGGTGCCGGCGCGGAAGATGCGCACGGCAATCTCGCTGCGGTTCGCGGCCATCAGCTTGGTGAGCGGACGGATGGCCGGGGTTGCGGAACTGGAGTGGGCTTGGGTCACGGGAAGAAAATTCAACCCAGCCATTAAGGGCTATGGCGCCGGACGCCAACCAGAACCGCATATTATGCCATTATTCCGGCACGCGGTCGCGCTTGGCGGCCAGCTCGCCCTCGCACTGCGGCGAGCCGCGGGCGAGGTCGCGGCAGACCTGCGGCCGCCGGTCGTAGAGCGTGCAGAAGAACTCGAGCTTGCCGTCCGGCGTCCGCCGGATCTCGAGCGCCGCGCAATGGCCGTCGGTCATTTTCATGTAGGCGCGGTGGCCGATGAAATGGGCCGCCCGGCCGGCGGCGTCACCGAGCCGCGCCCAGTCCTCGCCGGTCACGCGCACAAAAGTCTCCAGCCGGGAAAAACAGCAGACACCGCAACGAAGGCAGGGGCGGGGCGGGTTCACGGGCGGGGTGCTCCGGAGTCTGTCGCCGGCCGGACGGCGTGCAATGGTTTCAGCGGGGCGCCCGGCGATGCTCGCTTGCCGGGGACGCCGTCGCTGTCCCTAATCGCCGCGCAGTCCCCCATGAAAACCAAAATCTTCCTCGGGCTCGCCGTCGTCTTTCTGGCCATGCAAGCCATCCGGCCGGCCCGGATGGTTTCCGCGGCCGCGCCGTTTTCCGAGAAGGACGACATCACGGCGCTCCATCCGCCGCCGCCCGAGGTGCGCCAGATCCTCGCCACCTCCTGCTACGACTGCCACTCGAACCATCCCCGCTATCCGTGGTACACGGCGATCCAACCGGTCGGCTGGTGGCTCGCCTCGCACATCAATGACGGCCGGAAGCACCTGAATTTTTCCGAGTTCGGCACCTTCCCCGCCAAGCGGCAGATCAAGAAGCTCGAGGAGCTGTCCGACGAGGTCCAGGACCGCGGCATGCCGCTGAAATCCTACACTCTCATCCATCGCGAGGCGCAGCTCACCAAGGCCCAGATGGCCGCGCTCTGCGACTGGGCCGAGGCCGCGCACGACCGGATCGCGGCGAAATAAGCCCGCGGCTCATTTTCGCGTTACATGCGGGTGGATTCTTCCATCCTGCAGGCCGGATGGAAACCTCCCCTCTTCGCTATGCCGTCATTGGCCTGGGTGGCGTCGCCCAGGTTCACCTGCGCGACATCGCCGCCCAGCCCGGCGTCACCGTCGTCGGCCTCGCGGATGTGACCGACCCCCAGACCTGGCGGGTGCACGCGGCGCACGCGGCGGTGCCGCGCTTCCAAGCGGTGGAAAAAATGCTCCGGGAGACCAAGCCGGACCTCGTCTCGATCTGCACGCCGAACAAGTTCCACTGCGAGTACACCCTGCTCGCGCTGTCGCATGGCGCCCATGTGGCCTGCGAAAAGCCCATGGCGATGACCGTCGCCGAGGCGGAGGCGATGGAGGCGGCGCGCGCCACCGCCGGGAAACTCGGCGGCATCAACTTCAACTACCGCGGCGTGCCCGCTTTCCGCTTTGCGCGCGAGCTCATCGCCGCCGGCGAACTCGGCCGGCTGCGGCGCGTGAATGCGGTCTACCTGCAAAGCTTCCTCGGTGCGCCGGCCACGCCGTATTCGTGGCGCAACGACCGCGAACTCGCCGGTTTCGGCGCGCTCGGCGATCTCGGGGTGCACATGATCGACGGCGTGTATTTTCTCACCGGCCTCGACTACCGCCGCGCGGTCGGCCTCGCCCAAACCCTGTTGCCGGAAAAGCCCGATGCCGCCGGCCGGATGCACCCGGTCACCACTGACACCAACGCGGCGTGGCTCGCCGAACTGGCTGGCGGGGTTGTCGCCACGTTTGAAACGACGCAGGTCGCCCCCGGCTACGGCAATTACTTCCGCATCGAGATCTCCGGCGAGCGGGGCACGCTGGCGGTGCACTCCGACTCGCCCGAGGCGCTCTGGCTCCGCGCCGGCGCCTCGTTGACGCGCTACGACACCTGGAAGACCGACCTGCCGTTGCAGCAACTGCCGACCGGCTTCCTGGGCCGCGGGGGCCCCGCCTCGCCGGCCGCCATCGTGCCGGCCATTCGCGGCGAACAGGTGGATTTCCCGACCTTTGCCGACGGCCTGCGGGCCCAACGCGTGCTCGGCGCCATCCTCGACTCGATGAAAACCGGGGCCTGGCAGAAGCTGGGGTAAAACCGTGCGCCCGCCGGAAACATTCTCAACCGCGAGGCTGACGGCGCGGAAACCCCGGGTGAGTGACGCGGCCGCGGTGTTCGCCGCCTATGCGAGCGATCCCGTCGCGACGCGGTTTCTTTCGTGGAAGGCCTACGCGCTGATCCCACCGCTCGAGGATTTTCTCCGTGACCGGGTCAGCGACTGGGAGCGCGACGATCGCCAACGCTGGGGTTACCTACTCTGCCTCCGGGACACCGACACACCCATCGGTTCGATCGGAGTCTTCCTCGCGGGCGACAAGGCGCTGTTTGGCTATGTGCTCGGGCGCGCCCATTGGGGCCGGGGGTTGATGGCCGAGGCGTTGAGCCATCTGGTGGACTGGTCGCTGGCCCAGCCGGAAATTTTCCGCGCCTGGGCTTTTTGCGACGTCGAGAATCCCGCCTCGGCCCGCGTGATGGAAAAGGCGGGCATGACCCGCGAGGGCGTGCTGCGCCGCTGGCACATCTGCCCGACCATCGGCCCCGAGCCCCGGGACTGCCTCGTCTGCGCCAAGGTAAAATAGCGCGGGCTTGCCGGCAGGATGGGTAATTCCCGAAATCGCGCGGACGAAGCCGCCGCGCCAGGGTTACAGGCGCGCGCCAGATTTCGTGATTTTTATCTCCCGGGGTTTGAAACGCCCGTTGGCCGGCCGCGTCTCGATGGCCATGTACCCAATTCCCCGCTCCCGCATGAAAAACAACCTCTCCTTCAAGATTGTCACCGCCGTCATCCTGACGGGCGTTTTCCTCGCGTTGTTCAGCCCCGCCCACGCCGCCGAAGCCACGCCGAAGGCCAAGAAAACCCACACCCAGACCCACACCGGCAACTACCAGAACAGAAACGGCAACAGCCGCACGTTCAGTTCCACCACCACTCGCGGGGCCGGCGAGGCCACGCGCACCGGCACAGCCACCAACCAGGCCGGCCAGACCGCCACCCACACCGCCGACCGCACGTGGGGCCAGACCACCGGCACGGGCACCGTCACCTCCTCAACCACCGGCTTCAACGGCGCCACTGCTTCGCGGCAGGGCACGACCGTCAAGAACGCCGACGGCTCGATCACCGGGCAGGGCACCATCACGGGAACCAACGGCAAGACCTCCACCTATGCCGAGACGACCACCCGGACGGCCACCGGCACTTCGACCACCGGCTCGATCACCAACGCCAGTGGCCAGACCGCCACGGTGAACAGCCAGCTTAACAAGACGGGTCCCGGCGAAATTTCCCGCGACACCACGGTCACCGGGCCCAACGGCAAGACCGCCGACAAGGAGGTCGCCACCAAGATCAACCCCGATGGCACCGGCACCCGCGTGATCAATGTGACCAAGCCCGATGGCACCACGGAGACGCGCACCGAGACATTCGCGGTCGACACCCCGCCGAAGGGGCCCTGAGTCGCTTGCCGCCAAGAAACACCCGGTCCTGCCGGGTGTTTTGTTATCTCCCAACGATCATCTCCCGGAGCCGCGTGGCATAGTGGCGGAAATTCGGCCACGAGACGTCGTCCGGCACATGGTGGTCGAGGTCGGGAATATAGCGCCCGGACGCCAGGGCGGGCCGGATGCGCTCCAGTTCGGCTTCAATCGCCGCCGGACCGAGGGCGAGGGCGCGTTTGTCGATTCCCCCCATCAGCGCCAGCCCGGGATATTTTTGCCGAAAGACGTTCACGTCCGCCCCGGCGGCAACCTCCATGGGAAAGAGAAAATTAACCCCCGCCTCCAGCATCGGCGGCACGATGAGGTCGGGCTGCCCGTCCGTGTCCACCGAGATGACCGGGATGCCGTGCGCGCGGGCAAAGGCGTGGATGCGCCGGTAGCACGGCGCCATGAACTCCCGCCAGTGTGCGGGTGAAATCAGCGGACCCTGTTTGCCGCACATATCCTCCCACAGGTGGATCATGTCCACCCGCACCTCGCGCACCACGTGCCCGAACACCTCCAGATAGAGCCCCGTCATGTGCTCCATGATCTCGTGGACCAAGGCCGGCTCGTCGCAGAACGCCACCAGGCACTCCTCGTCGCCGAGCAGCCAGCGCAGCGAGCCAAAGATGCCGCAGTCGGGAAACTGGCCGAGCTGGATCGGAATGCCCGCGGCCGTCCATTCCCGACAGGATTCGCGCCAGGCGGTGTCGAGGCGGAGCGGGTCTTTGGGGTTCAGCCGCTCGTCGCGGTAGCGCCGCCAGTCGGCCCGAGACTTCACCGGCCAGTCGAGAAACTCGGACATGCCCTCGATGCCCTTGAGGTTGCGGCGCCGGATACCCCAACTGTCGATCGAGGTGACGGAATCGGCATCCTCGCCCACCAGCGCGCTGAAATCCGGCAACGGCCCGCAGCGCACAGACACGGCCCGCGGAACTTCTTCCGCGCCAAAATGCGCGCGCACGTCGGCAAACGACTGAAATTGCTCCGGCAGTCCCTCGTGTTTCCAGCGCTCCCAGGTGGAGGGCCACACCCACCAATACAGCCAGTAGGGCGGCCGGTCGCGGGGCCGGCCCAGCACGGTGGCGAGGAAGCGTTCGCGCGGGGTCATGGGCCGGTTTCGGTCGGGCTGGGCAAAAGGCCGGGCTCAGCCCTTGAGCGCGCCGGCCGACACGCCCTTCACGATGTGCCGCTGGAGCAGCAGGTAGAGGACGAGGATGGGCAGGGTCACGAGCACGAGCCCGGCAAAAAGCATGCCGTAGTCGGTGTGGTATTGCGCGGTGATGGAAAGGTTCGCGAGCCCGAGCGGCAGCGTGCGCGCGTGGTTGGTGGTGTCGCCCCCGGTCAGCATGAAGGCGAAGAAATATTCCTTCCACACGCCGATGAACTGGAAGATCGCGACGGTCAGGAGGCCGGGCCGGGCGAGCGGCAGCAGCACGCGCCAGAACGCCGCCAGCTCCCCGCAACCGTCGATCACCGCCGCCTCGTAGAGTGAGCGCGGCAGCGAGCGGAAAAATCCCGCCAGGATGAAGATCGCAAACGGCAGGCCGTTGGCGGTGTAGACGAGGATCAGGCCGAGCTTCGAGTTGAGCAGACCGAGCGCGCGCATTTCAAAAAAGAGCGGGATGATCGAGAGCTGCACGGGAATCATCAGCCCGGAGAGGAACAGCCAGAACACGGCCTTGCCGAGCGGGTGGTAGAACCGCGCTAGCGCGTAGGCCGCCATCGAGCCGAGGACCAGGATGGCGCCGACCGAGACGACTGTCACCAGCGCGGAGTTGAAAAAATAGTCGCCAAAATGCGCCTCGCGCCAGGCGTGTCCGTAGTTGTCGAACCGCAGGTCGCCGAACGCCGGCAGGGCGAAGGGCGCGTGCGCGATGGCCGCGTCGGTCTTGAGCGACGAATACACCATCCACACCATCGGGTAAACGACCCAGGCGGCGTAGCCGAGCAGCACTGCCAGGATCAGGCCCGCCGAAACGTGTCGTTCGCGCTTCATGCGTCCACCGCCTCCCGCCGGAGCCCGCGCAGGACCGCCGCGCTGCCAACCAGCACAAAGAGGAACATCATGACCGCGATCGCGGTGGCGCGGCCGACCTGAAATTCCTGGAACATGGTCGTGACCATCAGCGTGCTGAGCGTGTGCGAAGTGGTCCCGGGCTCCTGCGAAGTCAGCAGCCAGACGAGTTCGAAGGCGTTCAGTCCGCCGATCACGATGAACACGGCGGAAATCACCATCACCTCCCAGATCATCGGCACCGTGATGGCGAAAAACTGTCGCCATGCCGGCGCGCCATCCATCTCGGCCGCCTCATACAGCTGCGGGTCGATCCCCTCCATCGCCGCGAGGTAGAGGATGAGGTTAAACCCGCAGGCCATCCAGATGTAGATGGGAATGAGCGAGCCGTAGAGGTGGTCGGGTGACAGCCACGGATGCGACGCGAACGACCGGAGCCAGTCATTGTCGAGCAGGTTGCCCGCGGCCACGAACGCGGCGTTGGCGATGCCGCTGTGCGGCTCGTAGGCGCTCATCCAGAGGAGCGTGGCGGCGATCCCGCCGATCAGGTTCGGAAAAAGAAACAGCGCGCGGAAGGTCTTTGCGCCCCAGACCCCGCGGTGGATCAGGCAGGCGAAGAACAGCGAAAGTGGCACGACGACCAGCGCCGGCACGACCATCAGGTAGAGATTATTTCCCAGTGCGGCCCAGAACGCGTCGCTTTCCAGCAGGAGCGACTTGAAATTCAGCCAACCGACCCAGGTCCGCTTGCCGATGCCATCCCAGCCGGTGAACGCACCCACGAACGACGCCAGCCCGGGCAGCACGACGAGCGCGCCAAACAACCCCAGCGCCGGCCCGACAAAACCCAGCGCGAACCCCCCGCGCAGCGGGGCAAAGTAGCCGCCCTCGACGGCCGCTTCCTCCCGCGCGCTCCGGCGAGAACGCCAGCGCCAGCCCAGCCAGAGCACCGCCACTGTCATCGCCGCCAGCAGGCCGCCGGTGGCCCAAGCGTGGCGGACGTTGACGCTGGATGGATTTTCCGCGCGCGCCCGGTCGGCCGAGGCCGCGGCCTCGAGCCGGTCGCCAAATTCCTGCGCGGTGATCCGGCCGGAGAAGAGTTGCTGGCGCGCGTCGATGAGGGTTTGCGCGTAGCCCGGCGGCACCAGCATCGTCAGCGGGGCGCTGTAAGTGGTCCGCGCGGCGGCAATGAGCCGCCCGGAATCGCGCATCTGCGGTGAAAACCGGTCGAGCGGCACGCCGGCCACCGCCACCGGGGAATCAATCGTGCGCACCGCGGCATCCGCCCGCTCGCGGGACGTCAGGTAGCGCAAAAAATCCACCGTGAGCCGCTCCCGCACCGGGTCGCCGCTGGCGAACACGAAGAAGAAATCGCTGCCCGACTGGATTGTGCTGGGGTCCGCGACCCCGTCGGCAAACACCGGCAGGTTGACCGTGCCGAGCTCAAACCCCGGGGGAAACTTGCCGTCCATCTCGTGCACCATCCACGTCCCGGAAAAATTCATCGCAGAGCGTCCCTCAAGGAAGGCCAGTTGCGCCGCGGTGTGGGTCATGCCCTCCCAGCCCGCGACCATGCAGTCGTTGGTGATCCGCCGGGCAACCTCCGCCGCCCGGTAATATTTCGGATTCGCGCGGGTTCCCGCCCGGTAGTCGAGGTACTCCCGCCAGCCCGCAGGCCCCGCCAGGTTGTAGTAGCCGGCGTTGATGATCATGTCGCCGTAGCGCATGTAGACGCCGGGCAGGCTGGCGGGCGCGATTCCAGCCCGGCGCATCTTCGCGGCGAGCACGAAGAACTCATCCCACGTGTGCGGCGGGATCCAGCCGTGGGCACGGAACAGGCCCTTGTTGTAGAACAGCACCCAGGCCGCATTCATCAGGGGCAGGCCGTAGTGGCCCTGGCCCACCTGCCAGCTGGAGAGTGCACCGGGAATAAACGTGTCGGCCCAGCGCGCATCACCTTCCCAGTTCGGTCCGGCGAGGTACGGCGTGAGGTCCAGCATCTTCCCGGCCCGGATCAGATTCGGCCAGTAGAGCGCGGCGGTGGTGGCGTCGGGAAAATCGCCGCTGAGCACGCGGACCCGGACCTTGTCCCAAATCCGCGGGTCACCGTAGAGATTGACCTTCACCCCGGGGCGCAGCGCCTCGAACCGGCGCGCGCTCTCCTCGAAAAACGCGGTTCCGAAGCCGCCGGAGAAGATCGGCACGTCGATCTCGGTGACGGCATGGAGCCGCAGCGCCGCCAGCAGGAAGGCGAGGACGCCCGGCAGATGGCGGACGTGGAGCCGACGCGTCATTTCGCCACGACGAGCGGAAAACCGTTCTTCTTCAGGGCGCGGTGCAACGCCGCGATGTGGGCGCGGTCACGCGTCTCGATCGTGCAGACCGCGTGCACCGCCGAGACGTCGGGCCCGCTGAAGGCGCGGTCGTGCTCGATGTCCTTGATGCTCGCGCCGGCGTCGGCGATCACGCGGGCCAGCACGGCGAGGCCGCCCGGCCGGTCGCTGATCACCGCGGTGAAGCGCGTCAGGCGGCCGTCGTTCACCAGGCCCTTCTCGATGACGCGGCTGAGGATCGCCGGGTCGATGTTTCCGCCGCCCACCACCAGCACCACCTTCTTGCCGCGCAGTTTCGGCAGCCGCCCGGCCATCATCGCCGCGAGCGGCGCAGCGGCCGCACCCTCGACGACGGTTTTTTCCAGCTCGAGCATCCGGAGAATGGCGAGCGAGATCCAATCCTCCGACACGGCCACCACCTCGTCCACCCGGCGGCGCGCGAGCGCAAAGGCGTTGCCGCCCACGGTGAGCGTGGCGAGACCGTCGGCCAGCGTGGGCCGGCGCGCCACGTTGACGGGCCGGCCGGCGCGCAGCGCGGCAGCAAAGTTGCCGGTGCACACACTCTCCACCGCGATGATCTGCACGCGCGGGCGCAGGGATTTCACCGCCAGCGAAAGGCCCGCAATCAGGCCGCCGCCGCCCACCGGGCAGACAATCGCGTCGACGTCGGGCACCTGCCGCAGGATCTCGAGCCCCATGGTGCCCTGGCCGGCGATGATATCCGGGGCGTCGAAACCGTGGATGTAGGTGAGATTTTTTTCCGCGACGAGCGCGTCGGCCTGCGCGCGGGCCGCGGCGAAATCCTGCCCGTGCACGAGCACGGTCGCCCCAAGCCGCTGGCAAGTGGTGATCTTGATCAGCGGCGCGTAGTCGGGCATGACCACGGTGACCGGGATGCCGAGCAGCCGGCCGTGGTAGGCCAGGCCGAGCGCGTGGTTCCCGGCGCTGGCGGCGATGACGCCGCGTTTTTTCGCCGCGGCGGGCAGCCGGAGCAGCGCGTTGCGCGCACCGCGCTCCTTGAACGAGCCGGTGCGCTGGAAGTTGTCGAATTTGCAGCTGATGCGCGCCCCGGTGATCTCCGAGAGGGGGATTGAGGTGGGACAGGGAGAGACGATCACGCCGCCGGCGATGCGTCGCGCCGCGGCACGGATGTCGGTCAGGGTAACGGGCATGTGGGAGGTGTAGCCCGCCAGCCGCAGTGTGGGAACCAGAAAGATGCCGGTGGGCGCAGACCGCCCTCAGCTTTTGCTTTTCAGCTTCCCCGCCTGATACTCGGCCTTGAGTTCCTCCCGCATGGCGGCCCGTTCATCCTCGTCGAGCCGCCCGTCGTGATTCCGGTCGAAGCGCTGGAGAAAATAGGCCTGCGCCGCCGCGCGCTCGGTTTCATCCAGCCGGCCGTCGCCATTCCGGTCGAATCGCTTCAGGAGCAGTGCGCGGAATTTGTTGCCCGGTTTGCCGTCAGCCCGGCCGCTGAACCCTTCCTTGAGCATGCTTTCGTGGGCGGCGGCCAGCTCAGCCTCGTCGAGCTTGCCGTCATGGTTCAAATCAAAGCGCCGCAGCAGTCCCGCCTCGGCGGGATCCAGCACGGGTGGCGGCGTGGTTTTGGGCTCGTCGGGCCGGGCCGCGGCAAGGAATAGCGTTGCCGAGAGGAGGCCCAGAGGTAGAAATCTCTTTTTCATGGGCGTCCGGAGCCAACTTTCGAGCGTGCAGCCATCTTCCGCCAAGACGCCGAAGGGGATGCGGGGTTACGCATTCGCCTGATCCACCGCCATGTACCAGGTCACCTTTTCCGAGCAAAGCATGCGGGAGCTGAACCGGCTCGACACGATGGCCCAGCTCGCGCTCATCGACCCGATCAGCAGCCTGAAGCCGGCCGATCTGGCCCATCCGCGCGAGCCCCTCGGCCGCTTTCATCGGGGTGAGCGCGAATACTACCGGCTGCGCTCCGGCGACTACCGGTTCTATTTTGAGGTGCAGGGCGACACGCTCCACACCCACTACATCCTCCACCGGAACTCGCTGGAGGACTTTCTGTTGCGCAACAAGCTGCCGGTGTCCGAGCAGCAGCTGGTCGAGCAGAACTCGAAGTTCTGGAAATACCTGGAGAGCCTTACCAAATGAATTTCCGTCGCCCCGACCCCGACGATCTCGCCGCTCGCGAGGACCCCTACAATGTCACACAGGCGAGCCGGATCTACTTCCTGCCGAATTTGATGACCGCGGGAAACCTTTTCTGCGGTTTTTTGGCGGTGATTGAATGCATCCAGGCGCGGCTGGCGGAAACCGTGCCCACCGGCGAATACCTGAACCGTTCATCCGCCGAGCACTACACCTGGGCGGTCTGGTTGATTTTTGGCGCGGCCGCCTTTGACATGCTGGACGGCCGGCTGGCGCGAATGGGCGGGCGGGAGTCGCTGTTTGGCGCCGAGTTCGACTCGCTGGCCGACGTCATCTCTTTCGGCATCGCCCCGGCCCTGATGGTTTTCTTCCTGATTCTCTCACCCACCCAGGGTTACGAGATCTTCCGCAGCATCGGCTGGTTTCTTGGTTTCATTTACCTGCTGTGCGCCGCCGTTCGTCTGGCGCGTTTCAACGTCATCACCAATCCACTGCTGCATGGGTCGAAGAAGGATACCAACAAGGACTTTGTCGGGCTGCCGGTGCCGGCCGCGGCGGCCACCGTGGCGTCATTGGTGCTGTTCCTGCTCCATCTCTCGTCCATCGACAAATCCCTGCGCCTCTGGGCGCTCGCCCTCCCCCCGTTGATGTTGTTGATCGCCATCCTGATGGTGAGCACGGTGCGCTACCCGAGCGGAAAAAACGTCGATCTCCAGACCCGGACCCGCTTGCAACCCTTCTTGGCCTTCCTGGTTTTTGCGGGGCTGGTGGTGCTTTTCAAAGAGATCGCGGTGCTGGCCGCCTGTCTGGGCTACATCTTTTTTGGACTCTTCCGCCATTGGCGCCGACCCGCCCGGATCAAGCCGCCCACCAATATCGTGTGAACAAGCTGCCAATGAATTGCCAGCAACCCGCCACCGGGGAACAACCCCGGGGTTGCCCCGCACCAACCCACGGTTCTTCACCGCCCCAGACCGCCGTTTTCCCGAGTCAAAACCCGGAGTTATTGGGGTTCCTCACCGCCTATAATAATACTGCTTTAATTACTTATTGAACCCTTATCCTATTAGACTTTGTTAGCTTCTCGAAGACAGTCCCCTGTCCCGCCCTCATGAAATTCAAAATCAACCGCGATCACTTCGCCAACGGCCTCGCCCAGGTGCTCAACGTGGTCGGCTCCAAGGCCACGATGCCGATCCTGAGCAATGTGCTGATCGAGGCGGAGAAGGACCATATTTCGCTGACCACCACCAACCTCGACCTCGGCATTCGCTGCAAGATCAAGGCGGAGGTGAAGGAGAAGGGTTCGGTCACGCTGCCCGTCAAGCGCCTCGCCACCATTGTGCGCGAACTGCCCAACGTGGATGTCACGTTTGACGCCTCACCCAACCATCAGGTGAAGCTCACCTCCGGTGGTTCCAACTTCCGGATCATGGGCATCGGCAAGGAGGAGTTCCCGCCGCTGCCGGAGTTTGGCGACGAGAAAGCCTACACCCTCGAGCAGGCCGAGCTCACCGCCATGCTCAAGAGTGTCGCCTATGCGCAGTCGAGCGACGAGACGCGCTACATTCTCAACGGCGTCTATTTCAACTTCAAGGACGGCAAGCTCTCGCTGGTCGCCACCGACGGCCGCCGCCTGGCCCTGGTCTCAAAGGAACTCGAGGTGCCCGCCGCGTCGGCCGGAGCGATCATCCTGCCGGCGAAGACCGTCAACGAACTCACCCGCCTGCTGGACAAGGGCGAGAAGCTGAAGATCAACTTCAATGAACGCCGCGCCGCCTTCCAGATTGCGACGGACAAGGACACGAGCGGGCTGATCGACCACGTCTACCTCTATTCGAAGGTCGTGGAGGGCAGCTACCCGAACTACAACCAGGTCATCCCGAAGGAGACCCACCAGCGCATCAAGCTGGAGCGCGAGCTCTTCCTGCAGTGTGTGCACCGCGCCGCCCTGGTCTGCTCGGAGAAATCCAACTCCGTGAAGATCAAGCTGAGCAGCAACCTGCTCGAGATCACCGCGCAGAGCCCCGACTTTGGCGAGGCGCACGAGTCGATGGCCATCGGCTACAGCGGACCGGAGCTGCAGGTGGCCTTCAACCCGACCTTCGTGATGGATCCGCTCCGCGCGCTCACCAAGGACGAGATCTTCTTCGAGCTGAAGGACGAGGTCAGTCCCGGCGTGTTCAAGACGCTCGACAGCTTCATCTGCGTCATCATGCCCGTGCGGCTCAGTTGATTTATTCGCCGGGGCCGGCTAATTTTCGGGCGTCCGCTGCGTCCCTCTTTTTGCCGGTCCGCGCCCGGTCCAGACCGCCATGGAAATGCCCTACCTGATACTTGCCGCGATCCTGCTCTCGCTGGTGCTGGCGCAGGTCAACCAGCGCGTGCCCTCCCCGCTCCTGGCCATCACCGACCGCTGGCTGCGGTGGCTCGTGTTTGCCTTCGGCGGGGCGCAGATCTGCCAGGACTTCGCCTGGATCGACCGGCCGTACTGGGTGCTGGTCGTGGTGTTCTTCCTGCTCTGGTTCCTCGGGGAGACCCTGCTGAACTGGCTGAGCATCCACGCGCTCAGCGTG